>JGI24740J21852_10000074_pt1 | contig 33517 bp, 20 predicted proteins | sample KBSCornC6_FD_21852 | JGI IMG/M metagenome (IMG submission 21852) | reverse complement strand
GCACCGCCAAACAACCCGCACAAAGCGACACCTAACAGCCTTTGGGGTGGGTCAGTTTTCGATGCAAATCCTGGGTCAGGATTCGGTGCAAATCAACACCCGTAGCCGTTGAGATTGACCGCAAAGCTCAGCCGACGATACGGCAGTTGAGATACCTCATATACACAGAGCGCCCGTATTCAGTACGGAGGCGAGCCAAGCTTGGCGAAAAAGGGTTCACTCTCACTGGCCGTGCATTCAATGGTCGGGCGGACCAACACGTTTCTGGGCCCGGCGACTCGTTCGTTATCGACGCAACCATAGCGGATATCTATCTGGTGTCGCAGTTCGACCGAACGCTCATCGTGGGACGTCCCACCATCTACTTCGCGGTAGATGTCTACAGTCGCCTTATCGTGGGCATCTATGTGGGCTTTGAACATCCGTCATGGATGGCTGCGATGGCACTGCTCATCAATGTCGTGACGCCGAAAGTCGCGTTCTGCGCTCAGTATGGTGTTCCAATAACTGAAGATATGTGGCCGAGCCACCATCTCTCCGCGCGAATTCTTGGTGACAAAGGGGAAATGATGGCCACGCAAGCAGGGCCCCTCGTCGCCGAGAATCTCGGCGTCAAAGTCGAAAATGCTCCATCCGGGCGTCCGGATTTCAAAACAGTTGTGGAACGTCGCTTCGGCATTGTGCCCAGCAAGTTCAAGGCTTTTGCACCCGGCTACGTTGAGAAGGATTTCAATCAACGTGGAGCTCGAGACTATCGCCTGGATGCGGCCCTGACCATCCACGAGTTCACCGAAATGGTCATATGGTCGGTGCTTCAGTGCAACGCCGCACCAATCAGCGACTTTCCCACGCCCCCGGACGCAGTGGCGGATGGGTTCGCGCCAACGCCTCTGGACCTGTGGACACACGGCATTTCGACCCGCTCTGGAACACTGCGCTCGTTCTCCATCGACGAGGTAAGGCGCAATGTGTTGCCTCGCGCGACTGCAACGGTCACCCACAAGGGCATATCGTTTCACGGCGTCTTTTATGAATGTCCAACAGCGGTGCGCAACGACTGGTTTGTCAAAGCGCGAGTTGCCACGTGGCGCGTGAAGATTGCGTATGACCCTCGCGACCTTGGGCTGATTTGGCTTTGCGACGATGGGAGATTCGAAGAGTGTTCCACCCGTGGAACGAACTCGAAAGAATTCAACTTTGTCGGCGTAACACTGGCCGAACGCGTCGACCTTCAGGAACGAAATGGCCACAACGTAGAGTTGGCTGAGGACAAGCACACCAATCTTCGAGTGTTGGCCAACGCGAAGATGGAACACATCGTCGAAAAGGCGGCAGCGGCTACCAGCCAAGCCAAAAAGGACGCCGGCATGTCCAAGCTATCGACCAAGAACATTGGCGCTGCGAATACCGCTGAGCGCGAAGCAAGCCGCTTGGGCGAGGCAGGCGTCGGTTCTGACCTTAGCGTTGGACCAAAAGGCACGAGTAGCACTCAGGCGTCGCAAGTAAATGCCACTGCTTCATCGCCCGCCGACACCGACGCGACGTGCCAGCAAGATGACATCTCGGACCCCGAAAGCAACTTGCAGACGATGAGCACCGACAAGGACCGGACTCTGGCCATACTCCGCAGAATTAAGGGGAAACAGTGATGGCCACAACACGGAAAAAACAAGAACCGGCAACGCGCCTCTTCGACAACCCTGAGCTTCTTTGGGTCGATGCAATTTATACGGAGCGTGACGAGGACCTTGGTGATAACAACCCGCTCATCCGCGCGCTGCCATCGCTCGTCACAACCGAAACCGTTCTCGAGGAATTTCGCAACGCGCCAACGTTCGATGCCGCTGAGCGGGCCCTCTCAGCAAACGCCAGAATTTATCGTGTCGGTTCGTTGAATCTCTACATCGAACCGCTGACGGTTCACCCAGAACTGATTGAGTCCATGTTCCGGGTGATTACTCAAGGCTACGCGTGGCGAAATCCGCTGGTCAATATTCCGAAGCTCGTCCGGAAGCACTACGAGATGAGTATGACTACAGGAAGGCTGGTGCCAATTGTGCCGCCGGCACCCGCGCATGCCGCGAGCATCGCGCTCTTCGGGGTATCCGGTGTAGGAAAGACCACGTCTATCAACCGTATTTTGTCGTTCCTTCCTCCCGTTATTCGCCATAAACGACTTCGCGGCAGCAACTTGCAGGTCGTCTGGGTCAAGTGCGACTGCCCACCAGACGGCAGTGTCAATCAACTGTTCCACTGGCTCCTGCTGGAGTATGACCGCCTTCTTGGAACCCGCTATGCAAAGGAAGTTGGACGCGATGCCCGTCTTGACCAACTGATTAACAAGGTAGCTGCTGTCGCCAAGTACCACAGCACGGGCATCATCGTTATTGACGAAGTTCAGTTCGCAGTTAATGCAGCGAAGCGTCGTGGCGACGCCCTTATGGACTTCTTCGTGACGTTCTCCAACGTCGTCGGCGTCCCCATGATGTTGGCCGGGACGCCGAAAGCCCTGTCCTTGTTTGAGACTTCATTCCGACTGGTCAGGCGAACTGGCGACCACGGCGCAATCATCCACACGAACTTGGCCTTCGATGCCGAGTGGCAGCTGTTTCTGGAGGCACTGTTCGAATTCCAGTGGATTCGAGAACCAGCGGCTCTCACACCGCAACTGAGCAAGGCCATCTACGATGTCACGCAGGGAATCCATTCTCTGGTCGTTCGTTTGTTTCAGCTTGCGCAGATTACCGCCATTCGTAACGAGACGGAAAAGATAACTGCAGCGTCTATCCGCCAGTTGGCGAAGGACAGGTTCGGCCCCGTTCAGCCAATGTTGAGCGCGCTTCGTAGCAAACGGCGTAATCGCATCGAGCTCTACGACGACCTGCTGGTGGCCACACTGGTTGGCTTGGAAGATAGCGTGAAGCAAGACACGCGAACCGCCCAGCTCAAGCAGGCCACGGAGCGTCGACAAGCCAACGCTTCGCAGCTCGCGGTAGTTTCTTCATTAGTCTCATCAGGCATGGAGCAAGCACAGGCATTGAAGGCCGTTACAGGAGCACTTCAGGAAGAACCATCGCTCTCCGGAGTACGCCTTTTGGCAGCAGCGCTCAGCCATATGGATGGTGAGCCTTGGGTTCCACCGGAGGCAAGTGCGCTTGAGGAGCAAAGCTTGAATGACATCATCCACGGTACTGAAAACGTCGACGAAGCGCTGGCGGCGCTCCAGCGTGCCGGCGTTATGGCCTAGATTGGAGCGAGAACCATGCCTATTGCTCTTCCCCTACCGTATGAGGATGAACTCCTCTATAGCGTTATCGCTCGCTACATGGAGTTGCTGGCAGTCGATAAGCCCACAAACGTAATCCGTGCTCTCTTTGGCAGACTTGTATCTCCGTCTGCGGACTTGATATGCGGTCTGGGTGAACTGGTCAGACAGACCTATGACTCGTGGGAGTTGTCGAGCGAAGAGATTGCTGACCGCCATACGCCACTGCCCTACTACGTGAGCTATGCGACCGACCGCGCGCGCATTGCGACGTACGGGGCCATTAAGGGCAATGGTGAGACTAAAGCGGCGACGATTCTCGGGCATGCTGCAAGTCACGTTGTTGCCCCGGCGAAGTTTAGATTTTGCGCACAGTGTGCGAGGGAAGACATCACCCACTATGGGGAAGCGTATTGGCGAAGGTCTTTCCAGCTACCAGGAGTCATTGTTTGTCCCAAACATCAGCTATCACTTCGTGAGTCCAGTGTTCCGACGAGGCCTCGTTCTACGAGGGAGTGGTATGCCGGAAACACTCTTATCACAGCCTCGCTTGAGGATGACTCAACACAAAATCCGCTGTGGAATGGCAATCCGCACGTTCTCGAGGTTGCGCGCCGCTCCATTCACTTGCTCGTGAGTGGTAGCGCGGAGTCTTTTCCTGCCATGCACGAGCATTATTTCGCCCTCGCGCAGGAGGCCGGACTCACGCGACCGAGCGGCATCGTTGACCCCGACGCGCTTAGTCGAGGAATGAAAGAGATGTATGGTGAGGACTTCTTAAACGCCACAGGACTTTCCGTTTCCGCTGCACAGAGATTGACGTGGCCCAGAGAAATGATGGTCCGAGCTCGCGCGTCTTTCCAGCCGCTTCAGCACCTACTCTTGAGCCATTTTTTGGAGTGGTATTCCACCTCGGTGAAAGGAAAGGGACAGACGCTAACGGCTCGACAGAATTTTATTTGTCCCAACCCTTATGCGAATCACGGCACTGGGCACGTCATTGAACGGGTGAAGGTTGAGCAAACAGTGGAGGGGCGTGTCGGAAGAGGGCATTGCAGGTGTGGGCTGAAGTTCTCGTTCCAGCAATGCCGTGTGGGCACTGCCGAGCCGGAGATTGCCAGGGTCCACGAATTCGGGAATGACTGGCGCGAGGCGACTCGGACAATGCGACGAAATGGTATGTCCTTCTCGGCAATTTCGAGGGAAATGGGAGTGTCTGTGAGCACTCTAAAGTCCATGGTGAGGAGGAAGTATGCTTCCGACGCGACGGCTACTAAAGCTGACGTGGATATATGGAGGCGCGACTGGGAACTGCTGCTCGAGCGTGTTGCACCCCTTGGCCATGAGGCAGCGCAAAAGCTAAACCGTGGCCTTTACCTCCGGTTGAACCGATACGACAAGGCTTGGCTTCGAGAGTCGGGTAGACGCCATTGGCTGAAACGCAGCGGTGGACCGAGGCGAGAACGAGCGGATTGGGGTGGGCGAGACAAGGTGTGGAGCGAAGCGTTGCGGGCCGCTGCGGCCAAGCTATATGCGTCTGTACCAAGGTCCAAACGAGTGAGTAGGGCTGCCATTATTTCTGAGGCAGACGTTCACCAATTTGGCCAACCAGCACTAAACCGTTTACCTCTATGTCAAGCCGTGCTGTCAGAGCTGGAAGAGTCAATGGAGCAATTTCAGATTCGACGGCTCGAATGGGGGGCTCAACGCCTTTTTGACAGTGCGGAGGTGCTTACCGCAGCAAAGCTCTTGAAACTGGCCTGCATCCGGAAAAATTTGGTGACGCCATTGATTCTGTCGACCATCGCTCGGCTTACGGAGGAGTTCGGCGCGCGGTTCCTGTAGGGATTGCAATAGAACCGAAGCCGCTAACTGCTATGAGCAGTTGGTGAGCCTAATGCCGCCGGCCAGAACGTCATCGTGGTCGGTGGCAGGATGGTCATCTACCTCTCTGGCTATTCGTCGGTCGCTCACAGCTACTGCCATTACCGGAAAGAATGCCGTAGCAGACTCTGTGACCTCCAGAAAACCGCCCAAGCTATTTTGATTTGGTGCTTACATGAGCTTCTATCGGCGTGAGCATCACGCCTGTATCGACGATTTGCAGGATAAAGGGGCTGCCCCACGGGCACCACTCGGTGCATAGAGTCGGGCTGAATCCCCACACTTGGATAGGTTAGCAACCGTCTGCAGGAAATTGTCACCGACGAACGTTGAAACCCTGGCGCGGGGAGAGCCAACGTCCATCGGCCGTTAAGGACGAAAAAAAGTCTGGCCAACAAGGCGCCACGCGGTTGGCCAGACTTTGTGTCTCCCGTTTGTCTCTAGATGACACCGCTTGGTACAGACTTTTTTTCTTACCGGTCTGAAGGGGGGGCAAATAAATCAACGGCTTAGACGCGATTTTGGTACAGACTTTTTTGTCTATCGTCAGCTTGACGGTGCTGAACGGCGTACAGAAAAGGCCGTTCCCACCACGTTCAGGCGAGTGTCGTTTCCGCCAGTGCGCCGCGTGGTGCGTGCTGCGTGTCTGCGGATGGTTGTAGCGAAATCCGTGCGCCGTGCGTCTGTGCGACTGGCAGCGACGCTGTTGTCCCGAGTGGGCTCGACAGCGTCAACCCCAGGACGCCTTCACCGCGCGTCTCCAGCTGGTGTTCCAGATCCACTGCGACAGGCAGCGGACTCTCTGGCAACGGGCTGACCAGTACCACGGCCGCATCGCCCAACGGCACCACAGCTGAGGCGATGCCCACGCCGGCCAACCTTACCGGTGCCGACGCCTGTACCGATCCGAGCAGCGCGCGATATCGCGCCAGACTGGTCTCGATATCTCGAACCGCCACCGTGACGGAAGCGATGCCCTGTACGCCATTGGCATGTTCGCGCACCTCGCCTTCACGCACGCGCAGGTGGCGCGGGGTGACGTCGCCACACAGGAAGGGCAGATCGGGGGTGGCAGGGCGCCCGAGTTCCCAGACCAGCTGTGCGCCATCGGGGCGCAGACGACCGCCGGGCAACGGCCCTTCATAGTCGAGACCACGCGCGCGCGCAGCATCGACCACGGCGCCCACGTTGTGCGGCAGCAGGGCAAAGTCGACATAGCCTTCGCCATGCTGCTCGCCGAGCGACCACCAGCGGCGCTCGGGCGCGGGCTGCAGGAAGGCGATCAGCTCCAGGTAGCTGCCGTCGGCAAAGCCAACCAGCGCGTTGTGCGTGACGCCATCGGCATGCGTGCCACCGCGCTGCACGGTAAAGCCAAGCGCCGTGTAGTCGGCGATGACGCGCTCCAGGTCATTTACGCGGATGGCGATGTGGTCCAGGGTCAGGCTCATGGCGGTTCCGGTTGGAGGGGATGCGGATGGTGTCAGGCGTATGACGTCAGGCGGCTTCACCGCCGAGGTAGGCGCTGCGGATGCGTGCATCGTGCAGCAGTTCGCGCGCCGGCCCCGACAGCACGATACGCCCGTTCTGCAGGACGTAGCCGTGGTGGGCGATGCGCAGGGCGAGGCTGGCGTTCTGTTCCACCATGAAGACCGACACGCCGGTGGCGTTGACTTGTGCGATGAGGTCCAGCACATGATCGACATAGCGCGGCGACAGGCCCATGGTCGGCTCATCCATGCAGATCAGGCGCGGGCGGCCCATCAGCGCACGGGCCATCGCCACCATCTGTTGTTCGCCGCCCGACAGCGTGCCGGCCAGCGCATGCAGGCGTTCCTTCACGCGCGGGAAGAGCGTGAGCATGCGTTCGTAGTCTTCTGCGATGGCGGGGCGCTCACGGCGTGGGTTTCGCGTGAAGGCGCCCATCAGCAGGTTCTCGCGCACCGTCATGGCACCAAACAGCCGGCGGGCTTCGGGCACCGACGCCACGCCCAGGCGGATGATCTGCGGCGTCGAGAGCTTGAGCGTCGACACCCCGTCGATCTGCACGTCGCCGGAGGTCGGCTTGTGCAGGCCGAGGATCAGTTTCATCGATGTGGATTTGCCGCTGGCATTGCCGCCCAGCAGGCTGACGATCTGGCCAGTCCGCACCTCCAGGTTGACGTCGAAATGCACCTGTGCCGGGCCATAGTGTGTGTGGATGCCGGCAAACCGCAGCAGCGGCGGCGCAGTGGCGATGGATGTCGTCATGGTCATGCGGCCAGGGCGGTAGGCCCAGCGGTCAATGTGCCCAGCGTCCCCGATGCCCCCAACGCCCCCACGCTGCGGTGGCCGAGATAGGCTTCGATGACGGCGGGGTCGTTGCGCACGGCATCGGGCCGGCCTTCGGCGATCTTGCGGCCGTTGTCCATGGCGATCACGCGGTCGGAGAGTTGCATCACGAGTTCGAGCTTGTGCTCGATCAACAGGATGGTCTGGCCCTGTGCCTTGAGCGCGGCGATGATCTGCTGCATCTCGGCGGTTTCGCTTTCGTTCATGCCGGCGGTGGGCTCGTCGAGCAGCAGCAGGCGCGGGCGCGCGGCAAGCGCGCGGGCAATCTCCACGCGACGGCGGTTGGCGTATGACAGCGTGTACGTCGGTTGATGCAGACGCGGCAGCAGGCGCTCGCCAAAGAGGGCGAGGATGTCGAGTGCTTGTTGATGCAGTGCGGCTTCCTCATCGCGCACGCGTGCTGGCCGCCACAGCGCCAGCACCAGTTCGGCCAGCGGACCGATTACCGGCCACGGTGGCCGCACCGCGCGCAGTTGCGTGTGCGCACCGATCAGCACGTTGTCGAGCACGCTCAGGTTGCCGAACACGCGGCCGTGCTGAAACGTGCGGGCCACGCCTGCGGCGGCAAGCTGCTCGGCACGCCAGCCGGTGGTGCCGACGCCATCCACTCGCACCGTGCCCGCATCGGGCGTGTCGACGCCGGTGATGAGGTTGAACAGCGTGGTCTTGCCCGCGCCATTCGGGCCGATCAGGCTGACGACCTCGCCGTCGGCCACGTCCAGGTCGATGCTGTCGACCGCTGTCAGCCCGCCGAAGCGGCGTGTGACGCCGCGCAGTTCAAGCCGGGACGGCATGGTCTGCCTGCGGGTCGGTGGCGCCCGTGCGCGTGTGCTGCAGCGTGGCGCGGATGGCTTGCGGATGCTTGAGCAGGTTCAGGATCGGGCAGGTACGCTCGACCGCCTCGAACAGCGCGTCGAGCTGCTCGCGCGATGCGGGCGAGGCGATGTGCACCGTGTAGCCGATGTCGTGCGGATACACCGGGATGTGCTCGTACCCAGGGTGACCGGCGCGGGCGTCGATCTGGCCCGTGACTTCCACCTCCAGCGAATCGATCGGCACCGCATGCTGCGCGGCCTGGATCAGGAAGATATGCGTTACGCACGAGCCCAGCACGCCGAGTTGCTGCTCCGGAGAACTGGCCCCCAGGTTGTAGCCGGCAAAATCGGGCGGGCTGTCGCTGAGGATCTGGTGCTCTCGGATGCGTACGCGGCGCACGCCGCTGCGGCCTTCGGCGCTGACGCTGGCGGCCAAGCGCACCGGTTCGAAGGCGCCGGACGCAATGCGTGCTTCGCGTGCCAGTACGGCCGCGCGTTTTTCGATCAGGTAATCGTTGAGCGTGCTCATGGGGTTCTGGGTTCTCGTGGGAGTGATGCGCAGTGGTGCCGAGTGGTGCGGAGTGGTGCGACAAGGCGGGTCAGACCGTCCCCAGCAAGCCTTGAGGGCGGAAGCGGACCAGCAGCAGAAGCGTGAGGCCGACGATCAAGATGCGGTACTCGGCCGTGACGCGAAACAGTTCAGGCAGGCCGACGAGCGCCACCGCGCCGATCACCGCCCCCGCCACGCTGCCCAGGCCGCCGAGGATCACCATGGTCAGTGCCAGGATGGAGATCGGCGAGCCGAAGGTCTCGTGGTTGATGTAGCTGTAGAGATGCGCGGTCAGGGCACCGGCAACGCCCGCCAGGAAGCCCCCCACCCCAAAGGCCAGCGCCTTGTAGCGCGCGGGCGAGACGCCGTAGGCGCGCGCCGCGACGTCGTCTTCGCGGATCGCGCGCAGGGTGCGGCCGAGGTGCGTGCCCAGGAGGCGCCGCTGCAGCAGCCCCAGTGCCACCACGGCAGCCAGGCCCACCCAGTAGAACGCTGCGGCGGAATCGAGCGCGAAGTTGCCGGCGGCCAACGGCGGAATACCCGCCACGCCGATCGGACCGCGCGTGACGCTTTCCCAGTTGAGGATGACCAGCGCGATGATCTCGCCGATGCCCAGGGTGGCGATCGACACGTAGTGCCCCCGCAGCCGGAACGCCGGCAGCACCAGCAGCGTGCCGAGCGCGGCGGTCACCACGCCGGCCAGCAGCACGGCCAGCAGCACAGGCACGTGGGCATCAATGGCCAGCAGCGCCGAGGCATAGGCCCCGATGGCCAGCAAGCCCGCATGCCCAAGCGAGATCTGCCCGGCCGTGCCCGCCACCAGCGTGAGCGACAACGCCAGCAGCGCGTACAGCCATGCGTTGGTCAGCACCTGCACGACATACGACGACACGCCGGTGAGCGGCACCACGGCCAGCACGGCAATCGCCACGGGCCACACCCAACGCGGCACCTTGAGCGGCCGGCTCGGTGCGATGAAGGTGCCGGTCAACGGTTCGGGCGGCAGCGCGGGCTTGCGCGCGAACAGTCCATTCGGTCGCCACACCAGCACGCCCACCAGCAGCAGGAAAGCGAACAGGTTGCGATATGGCGTGCCGAACAGGGCCACGCCGTAGCTCTCGGTTAGCCCGAGCAGCAGACTGCCGGCAATCGCGCCGGGCACATTGCCCACACCGCCGATCACCACCGCCACCACGCCCTTGAGCGTGGCCTGAAAGCTCATCGCGGGGCTGATGTTGTTGTAGTACATGCCGACCAGCAGCCCGCTCAGCCCACCCAGCGCGGAGGCGATGGCGAACACTGCCTGGTTGACCGCGTGCGTGCTCACACCCATCTGGCGAGCGGCGTCACGGTCCTGCGCGGTGGCGCGCACGGCCCAACCCAGCCGCGTGTAGCGCAGAAATACAAACAGGACCGCCGCACTGGCCAGCCCGAGCGCCGCGATCAGCACGTCCAGCGCACCGATGCTGCCGCCGCCGAGCGTGAGGCGCCAGTCGGGCAGGGGGCTCGGCAGCGCGCGTGGGTCGGGCCCGGCCAGCAACTGGACGGCCTGATCGATCACGTAGCTCAAGCCGATGGTCGCCAGCAGCGGTGCAATGCGTGGTGCATTGGCCAGCGGGCGCAGCCCAACACGCTCGATGCCCATGCCCAGCAGCGCCGAGCCGACGATCACCAGGGCGATCGTCACCCACAGCGGCGCGTGCAGGTGCGTGATGGCAAACCAGCCGATGAACGCACCGACCGTATAGACCGAGCCATGCGCAAAGTTGATCAGGTGCGAGACGCCGAAGATCAGCGCCAGCCCCACCGCCAGCAACGCGTAGATATTGCCGACGACGAGCCCGTTGACCGTGTAGTCGAGCCACGCCCCATGCAGCAGCGATTCCATCTTCAAGCCATCCGCAGGGTTATTGCTTGGCGACCGTGGTCTTGCGATCGAGCAGCGTCCACTTGCCGTCCTTGACCACCACGTTGACGCTGCGCACGCCCAGCACGCGGCGCGTGGCGGGGTCGAACGTGGCGCGGCCGAACACCACGCTGGGCACGTCGCGCAGCTTGGACAGGGCATCGCGGATGGCACGGCGGTCCGTGCCGCCCGCCTTCAGCGCTTCGGCGGCCAGGATGACGGCGTCGTAGGCAAAGGCGTTGAAGGCGTCGGGGTCGCGCTGGTACTTGGTGCGGAACTGCTTGACGAAGGTCTGCACCTCGGTGCGCGGCTCGTCCGGGAAGAACGTCGTGTTGGTGGCCACGCCGTTGACGGCCGTTGCGCCCAGCTCCAGGAACTTGGGCGAATACACCGAGCTGGCCGCCACGATCGGCAACTGGATGCCCGTGGCCCGCAACTGCCCGGCGATGAGCGCGCCGTCTGCGTAGTACGAGATCAGCACGATGCCGTCGGGTTTGGCGTCGCGCACGCGCACGAGCGTGGAGCGGAAATCCTTCTCGTCGGGCTGGTAGCCTTCGGTGGCCACCACCTGCGCGCCGCGCTGTTTGGCGGCCGTCACGAACACATCCTTGCTGGTGCGGCCCCAGTCGGTGTTCAGGTAGAGCACGGCCACGCGCTTGAAGCCTTCGGTCTTGACGGCCAGATCGGCCAGCAGCGGTTGCGCATCGGCCTGACTGACCGACGGGCTCCAGATGAAATCGCCACCCTTGGTGAAGTCGGGGTGCGAGTTGGTGAAGCCGAGTTGCACGAGCCCTGCGCGCTGGTAGATCGGCGAGGCCGCCATCGACGCTGGGCTGGAGAAGTCGCCCAGTTCGATGAGGATGCGGCGGTCTGCCACGAACTTCTGCGCAATGGCGACGGCTTGGCGCGGGTCGCTCTGACTGTCTTCGAACACATACTGCAGCGGTCGCCCGTGGATGCCGCCGGCAGCGTTGATCTGCTCCAGCGCCAGGTCGAAGCCGGCCTTCCATTGCGCGCCGTACTGCGCGTTCTGGCCGGTCAGCGGGCCGGACACGCCAAAGTACAGTGGCTCGCCCGAGGCCGGCGCCGCTGCGGCCGCCGTGGTTTGTCCGGCAGCGGCGGTTGCCGCTACCCACATTGCGCGAACCACCCAGCGTCGCCATCCAAGCCGCACAGACATCGTTTGCTCCATCGCTCATTGAACTCGAGAAGCAATCACTATGGGCTGACGGTGAACGCGTGCCAACGAAGGATTGGGAGCATGCATATTCGCGCACTCTTGCTATTGCGGGAGGGGCCGGGCGATAACGCGCATCGGTCGGCAGATGCGCACTTTGCATCACGGCAAGGAACGGGCTGATCAAGGACCGCCCCGAACGTCATGTGCGCTGGCGATGGCGTGCCACATATCGTTATCGGCAATCCTTCGTTCCGGTCGTGTGGGGTCGGCCCGTATGCTGTGCTTTCGTCCCATAACGCAAGCCCGCACGCATGGCCATTTATCTTGACGACCGACAGCGCACGGAGCTGGCGCAGGCCGCCCGTCACTGGCTGTGGCGCACGGAACTGCCGACGTGGTTGCTGATCGCCACGGTCTATGCGACGTGGTTTGGCGTGGCCACGCATGCGCGGCAACTTGGTTTGCCGCTGGCGTGTGTGCTGCTGACGCTATGCACCACGTGGTACCTGTCGTTGCAGCACGAGCTGCTGCATGGTCACCCGACGCGCCTGCCGTGGCTCAATGCCTTGCTCGGCGCCGCACCGCTGGGCATCTGGCTGCCCTATGGCCTGTACCGGCGCCTGCATCTGCAGCACCACGAGGCGGAACTGACGCACCCTGACACCGATCCGGAGAGCTACTTCCTCTACGCCGTGGATTGGCACGCGGCCAGCCCGGCGATGCGCAAGCTGTATGTCGCGCGCAATACGCTGGCGGGGCGGATGTTGCTGCAGCCCGCGTTCTCGATCCTCACCATTGCGGCGGATGCTTTCGCAAAACTGCGCGCGGGCGACTGGCGCGACGCGCCAATGTGGACGGCCCACCTGCTTGCAGTCGCGGTGCTGCTCGTCTGGCTGCAGACAGCCTGCGGCATGCCCGCCTGGCTCATGCTGCTGGGCGTGGCTTATCCGGCGCTGTCACTGGCGGCGATCCGTTCTTTCCAGGAGCATCGCGTGGCGGACTCCCACGCAACCCGCTGTGTGATCAACGACGCTGGCCTGATGTGGCGGCTGCTGTTTCTCAACAACAACTACCACCTGGTGCATCACGATCTGCCTTCCGTACCGTGGTTTGCATTGGCGTGGGTCTACCGGCGCCGCGCCGACGACTACCTCGTGCGCAACGGCGGCTTCCATGTCCGCGGGTATCGGGAATGGCTGATCCGCTATGCGCTGCGCGCGGCGGCACCGGTGGCCCATCCGCTGTTCCATGGTCCTTCCGATCGGCACGTGGTCGCGCCGCACGCCTATGGCGAATATGGCGAAGCGTGAGCGCTGGGCAGCAGCCCTCCCGATGTACAACGTCTCTGCGTCGTTGCGGGACGATTGGGCCACGCTGATCGAGCGGACAGCCCAAGTGCTGGGCCGTGGCCCGTCTCCCGTGATGCTGGACACCGTGGACCCTGGCGAGAGCCCCGACGCGCTGCACGCATTCTGGCGGCGCGACGACGTGTTGCTGTCGCAAACCTGCGGCTACCCGTTGATTCGCGGGTTGGCATCGCGGGTACGGTTGATCGGCACGCCCCGGTTTGCGGCACCCGGCTGCCACCGTGAGGCCTACAGCAGTGCGATCGTGGTCCGCGCGAAAGATGGCCCCGACACCCTGGCCGCATGCCGGGGCGCGCGGGTGGCCTGCAACAGCCCCGACTCGCACAGCGGTATGAACGCGTTGCGCCACGCCGTCGCGCCGCTGGTGCGCGGCACACGGTTCTTCGGTGCCGTCGTGCACACGGGCTCGCACCTCCGGTCGCTGGCGGCGGTTGCCGACGACGAGGCCGACGTAGCCGCCATCGATTGCGTGACGCTGGCCTTTGCCGCCGAGCACCGGCCCGAACTGGTTGCGGGGCTACGGCAGATCGGCTCGACACGGCATGTGGCCGGCCTGCCATTCATCGCCTCACGCCGGGCAGACGACGCGCTGGTGGCGCGCGTGAGGAGGGCGATGTGCGAAGCCTTGCACGATGACGCCGGCCTGCGCGCCAGACTGCGCCTGGAAGACATCGTGCCGACCACGATGGCGCACTACCGGCCCATTGCCGTGATGGCACGCGAGGCGCGCATGCGCGGGTATGGCGAACTGGGCTGACATTCCCGGAAGCATCGAGAGCAATAGGCGGACCGTGTGCCCAGGTCCTGCGGGCAGAACATTGCCCTACGCAGCACTCGCTTAACGCTCACCTCACTCGGGCGAGTTAGGGTAAATGCCGGATTCAGCGGCGCTCGGGCACGCCGAATACCTAGGAGTTATCCGCTCCTAGGTCCCGCGCCTTAAGCACCACTTCTTTGCGTGGGTGCTGACCCAATCCCATGCATCGACACGCCACTAAGAATCGCGCCTATCGCCTGATATGGAGCCGCACTGCCCAATGCTGGGTTGCTGTGGCTGAACACGCGCGGGGAGGCCGGGCCGGCGGCGCCATGCTGGTAGCCGGGTTGATCGCCAGTGCCCCGGCGTTAGCGGCGCCTTCCGGCGGCGTTGTGACATCCGGCACGGGCAGCATCGGACAGAGTGGCGCTACGACCACCATCACCCAGACGACCCCCAGGCTCGCCATCGACTGGACGCGCTTCAACATTCAGCCGGGGGAGTCCGTCAGCTTTATCCAGCCGGGTGCGGGTGCCATCGCGTTGAATCGCGTCACGGGAAGTGAGTCGAGCAGCATTCTGGGCTCGCTCAATGCCAATGGCACGGTCTTCTTGCTGAACCCCAACGGGGTCCTGTTTGGTGCGGGGGCGCTCGTCAATGTTGGCGGGCTGGTGGCCAGCACGCTCACTTTGAGCAATGCGGATTTTGAAGCGGGCCGCTATGCGTTTTCGGGCAGCAGCACGGCCGGCGTCGTCAACCAGGGCACGATCAGCGTGCCAAGCGGCGGCAAGGTGGCGCTGATCGCCAACCGGGTAGAGAACACCGGCAGCATCCAAGCTCCTGGCGGCGATGTGTTGCTGGCTGGCGCGGGGAGCATGACCCTGACGCTGGCCGACGGCAGCCCGCTGGGCTACACGATCAGTCAGGGCGCGGCCCGCACACTGGTCAACAACGGCGGCATGATCGTAGCCGACGGCGGACGCGTGGTGCTGACGGCACGCGGGCTGGACGCATTGAGCGAGTCCGTCGTCAATACCACTGGCGTGGTGCAGGCGCGCACGGTATCCAACCGGCAAGGCACCATCGAGCTGGCGGGCGACCCCGTGGTCGGTGTCACGCAGGTGAGCGGCAGGCTCGATGCAAGCGCCACGGAAGCCGGCGGTGTGGGCGGCACAGTCAAGGTGCTCGGCAACAAGGTGGGCCTGTTCGATGGCGCGCAGGTCGACGTACGGGGCAAGGCCGGTGGCGGTACCGCACTGATCGGCGGCAACGCGCGCGGCGAGGGCGCCGAGCCGAATGCCACGGCAACGTACGTTGCAGCCGACGCCACCATCGACGCGAGCGCCACCACGAAGGGCGACGGCGGCAAGATCATCGTCTGGGGAACCGACGTGGCCAATGTGCACGGCACGCTGGCTGCCAATGGCGGTGCACAGGGCGGGCAGGGCGGCCATATCGAGACCTCGGGCCATGCGCTGGACACCGACGGCATTGCCGTGAGCGTGACGGGTGGCCCCGGTGGCGCAGGCGGATCGTGGCTGCTGGACCCATACAACGTGACCATTTCGACCGGCACGCAAACTGGCGGCAGCTTTTCCAGCGGCGTGTGGACGCCGAGCGCGTCCGGCTCGCTGGTCAATATCAGCAGCATTCAGAGCCTCCTGAACAGCGGCAGCAACGTCACGATCACCACCACGGGTGCAGGTGCGCAGGAAGGCAACATCGCCATCAACAGCAGCATTGCCAAAACCGCCGGTGGTAACGCCAGCCTGACGCTGATTGCCGATGGACGCATCACCACGAACGCCAGCAGCGGTGCGCACCGGGGCATTACCAGCACCAGCGGCGCGCTCAATGTGTCGATGACCGCCAACGCCACGACGAGCGCGGCCACCACCAGCGGCATTGCCCTGCGCTATCTGGACATCAGTGCGAATGGCGGGAATATCAGCGCGACGGCCAGCGGGGCACAGTCGGCCACGGCGCCCGCGCTCAGTCTGCAAAACAACACGTGGGCTACAACCGGCACCGGCAACATCAGCCTGTCGGGCGTGTTGCCGAGCAATGCTAATAGCCAAGGTGTTTTCTTGAGCGCCAATACGCTAAGCACCGTGGGGGGCGCGATTACGGTATCGGGCACCAGTGGCGGCGTGGCCACTGTCACGGGCAACAACAGCAATGGGGCGCCGCTGTTTTCCACCAACAACATCGGGGTCGATCTGGCGGGCAGCAACACGCTGCGCAGCACGGGCGGCGGTGCAATCACGCTCAACGGCACGGCCACTGGCGCCACGGCCACCTGGGCCGGCAGCGGCGTCACGTTGAGCGCGCTCGATACGCTGTCGACCAGCGGCGCACTCACGATTGCGGGCTCGGCCAGCAACCCGGTCTCCACCACCTACCGGAACCAGCTTTCCGCCGTGGACGTGGCGGGCAGCAGTACCAACGCGGCCAGCCTGACAGGCGGCACGATCAACATCACGGGCACCAACAGCGTGGTGGGTGGCGCTAGCAGCACGAGCAACACCAATGCTGCCGTCAAGCTGGAGGGCAAAGTCAACCTCACGGCCACATCGGGGGCAATCACCATTGCGGGGTCCAACGCGGGCGGCGATGGCGTGTGGGGTTCAGGCACGGGCGCCGTCACAATGAGCGCGCCGACCGCCTCGGCCATCAACATCAACGCACAGTCGCTGGATAGCGTGAGCGGGTACAGCGGGTTTTATGTCGGCAGCGGTGCGACGCTTACGTTTGCAACGGCGGCGCCCGTCACGATCTCGGCTTCAAGCCAGGCCACGGCGCGCCACGCGCTGTGGATCAAAGGCGGCCTCACGACACCCGGCAATCTCTCCATTTCCACCACAGCCGGCTCGATTCAAGATGACGCGGCGTTCGGTGGAGTCTTCCATGTCGGCGGCAGCACGACCATCGCGAGCACCGGCAACGAGAACAGCATCAGCCTGACCAACAGCGGCAACGCGTTCGGCGGCCCCGTTGCACTGAGCGCCACCAATGCCACGCTGGTCAACGGCACAGCATTGGTGCTGGGTACTTCCAACCTAAGCGGCAATCTGAGCGCGACAGCGCAGGGTATTTCACAGACGGGTGCCGTCAACGTGTCGGGCACCAGTGCGTTCAACGCAGGCACGTCGGCCATCACGCTCGCCAACACCGGCAACACTTTCGGCGGTGCAGTCTCGCTCACAGGCGGCAACGCTACGTTGGTCGACAGCGGGGCATTGACGCTCGGCACCTCGGCGCTGACCGGTAACCTGAATGCAACGGCTGCCGGCATCAGCCAGAATGGGGCGCTGTCGGTTGCCGGCACCACGACGCTCGACAGCGGCAGCTCTGCCATTGCGTTGACCAACACGGGCAATGCGCTCACAACGCTGGCTGTCACGCAAGCGTCGGGTGTGGATGTGGTCAATGGCCGCGCGCTGACGGTAACGAGCGTCGCCTCGGCCGGCGGCACAAAGTTCACCACCCTGTCGGGCGACCTGACGGCACAGGGCAACTGGTCCATCGCCGGTGGCGATCTGACGCTGTCCGCTGGTGCGGCCACCGGGCGCGGTGTCGCGGCGGGCGGCGACGTGCGCAGCAGCGCGACGCTAGCCATGGATGCCGGCCGCCACGTCACGGTGTACACCGGGGCGCTGAGCTCCACCGTGCTGGGCGGCACACTGGCCAGCCGGGCAGCGACCGGCAGCGGCAACTTCCGCTACAACCGGCAGGACGGCGATGCCGCTGGCGCAACCGGCGTTGGCGATGGCCTGACCACCGTGATGTATCGCGAGCGGCCCACCGTCACCGTCACGCCCACGGATGCATCCAACACCAAGGTGTACGACGGTGGCAGCGCCGCCGACCTGAGCCTCGCCTACAGCGCTACAGGTTTGGCAAATGGCGATACGGCTGCACAAGACTTGTCGGGCAGTCTGGCGCGCGCCGCCGGGCAGGATGCCGGCAGCTACGCCGTCAACCTCGGCACACTGGCCGACCGCCTGGGCTATCAGGTGCAGTTAGCAGCAGGGCACGCATTCACGATTACGCCCGCGTCGTTGCTGATCACTGCCAACGACGCCACCCGCGTTACCGGTCAGGCCAACCCCGCATTCAGCGTCGCCTATACCGGCCTGGTGAACGGGCAGACGCCGCAGACCGCCGGCCTGCAAGGCAGGCTGACGTTCGCGACGGATGCGACCACCGCGTCGCCCGCCGGGCGCTACGCCGTGCTGCCCGGCGGGCTGATCGCGAACAATTACAGCATCCGCTACGCACCCGGCACGTTGACGGTCACGCAGGCGCCCCCTGTGCTCGTGTCCGTGCCCGTCGTGGTGGTACCCACACCGCCCAGCAGCGGCGTAGCGCCATCGCCCGCGCCGATCATCGATACGCAGGTCAAGGCGCGCCTGGCGGGGTTGTCTTCCGCCCCCGCACCGGCCGAACCGCTTGAGCATGGTTGGCGCACGTCCACGGCGATCTTCGACCATGTGCCGCTGGCGGGAGTCGACACGCCAGTCAGCCGCGAGGAGGCCGCTGAATGACCCTGCGCCTCAAACCTGTTGCTGCATGTGTGCGTCGGACTTTGCCGCCTGCGCTGTTGTGGCTGGCTGGCGCGCGCGCGCTGGCCGTCGAGCTGCCCCGGCCTGATGCTGGTGATGTGGCGCGCGATGTGGCACCGGCTCCTGCGCTCAGCGCACCCCCGGGCAATACATCGCTGCAAGGGCTGCCTGCTCAGCAGAATGACAGCGCTGCCACCGATGACACCACGCCGATCCCCGTGCGCCAGGTCCATGTGACGGGCGCGCGGATGTACTCCACGGAGGTGCTTGAAGCGCTCGTCGCAGACCTCAACGGTGGCACGTACACGCTGGACGAACTGGTACGCGGCGCCGCGCGCATCACGCAGTTCTATCGCACGCACGGCTGGCCGCTGGCGCGCGCGTATCTGCCCGCGCAGTCCGTGCGCAATGGCGAGATCGAGATTCGCGTGGTGGAGGGCGTCGTGTCTGACGTGCGCGTGCATGTGGCCGAAGGCAGCCGCTTGCACGCCGATGTGATCGAGGCCCATTTGGCAGCCGTCCCACGCGATGCGCCGCTCGAACAGGCATCGGTCGACCGTGCCTTGCTGCTGCTGTCGGACCTGCCGGGCGCAAACCTGAGTGCGACCTTGGAGGCCGGTTCGCAGCCGGGCCAGACCGCTCTGATGGTGGAGAACCAACCCGCCCCGCTCGTCAATGGCCGGCTGGAGGCGGACAACTACGGTTCGCGCTACACGGGGCGTGAGCGTGTGGGCGGCACGGTCAACCTCAATAGCCCGCTGGGCCGGGGCGAACAGATCAGCGCCCGCGTACTGGCCAGCGACAGCGATCTCTACTACGGTCGCCTGGCCGCGCAGGTGCCCGTGGGCAGCAGCGCCTTGACCACGGGCGCCAGCTTCACGCGCACGCGCTACGTGCTGGGCTCCACCTTTGCAGCGCTCGATGCCACCGGCCATGCCAACGTTGCCGAGTGGAACATGTCGTACCCGATCGTGCGCAGCGTTGCGGCCAACGTCTTCGCGCAACTCAGTGCGGAGCACCGCGACATCGTTGATCAAGTGGGCGCTACCGGCACCGATACTGCCAAGCGCGCGCGGCATTTCAGCGCGAATCTGCTGTTCAGCGGCCGGGATGCCCTCGGCGCCGGCGCGGACACGCAAGCCAGCGTGCGGCTCGGCACGGGCAATCTCGATATCACCTCCGCCGATGCTGCCGCAATCGATGCGCTGGGCGCGCAGACTGCGGGCCGCTACAGCACACTCAATCTGGATCTGCAGCGCAACCAGCGGCTGGGCGGCGCCTTGGGCACGCTGTTGACGTTGCGCGGTCAGATGGCCTCGCGCAATCTGGATTCGTATCAGAAGTTCGTCCTGGGCGGCGCCAGCGGCCTGCGTGCGTATCCGTCCGGCGAGGCATCGGGCGACCAAGGCTGGTCCGTCAGCACTGAGCTGTACTACGTGGTGCACGCCATGTTCGTGCCCAGCGTGTTCTACGACGTGGGCAGCGTGCAGATCAACAAGCACCCGTTCATGAGCGGCAGCAACCATCGCACGCTGCATGGGCTGGGGATCGGCGTGCGGGGCAACGCGCGGGCCTTCGACTGGAGTGCCACGGTCGCGTGGCGCGGCGGGGCATCCGCCCAGGCCGAGCCCGATCGTGGTGTACGGGTTTGGGTTCGCGTTGGTTGGGCGTTTTAGGCCCTTCAGGAGAACATCGCGGTGCCAAATTTATTTTTGGCGGCGCGGAAAGCAATGGGCCTTCGGAATAGGGTTGTTGAAAATTAGAATAAAGACGCGCCCTTTCAACTCCTAAAAGCTGGGTATTGCCGCTGACTCGGCTATGCCAATTTCAAGATACGCGAGTTTATGAATAAACCTTAATCCATATCGTCGGAATTCTTAACGCTCGCCCATAGGAAGCGAATAAATTTGCATTCATAATTAAGCATTGTGGATGCAATAGTCCAATGCAATGCGTTGTTCTCTGAGCGAGGCGTGTGGGCAATCAGCCGTATTGAGACGATGCTGTCCTGCGACTATGGAACGACGATGGTTCGAAACGGCACACTGATTTCCTTCGCCTTGATGGCGAGCTGTTTGGCACTGACCGCTTGCGGCGGCGGAGACGATAGCGGCAGCGGCAATGGCACAAGTTCCACCACCGTCACGAGTCCCAGCCCCGGCGGGAGCCCCACACCCGTCCCGAGCGGCACCGCGCCGGTCGTGCTGTTCACGGACGTTCCCAGCGGCCCGGTCAGCGGTGGCGAGAATGGCCTCGGCGCGTACCTGACGATCTTTGGCCGCAATTTCGGCGATCCGTCGGGCATCGGCTCGACGACGAAGGTCACCATCGGCGGCGTGCCCGTCGCCAACTATCGCTACCTCGGGCCATCCAAGGTCAACGGTCGCACCGGGCTGCAGGCGCTGGTTGTCCAGGTCGGCCCGCTGACCGGCAATGCGTTGGGCACGGCCCAGCCGGTCGTGGTGATGGTCGGTGCGAACGCGAGCAATTCAAACGTGACGTTCACGCCGAACCCTGGCCACGTGCTGTTCGTCTCGCTGTCCGGCAGCGACAGTACCGGCGCGCTCGACGACATCAACCGTCCGTATCGCTACCTGCAGAACAACGCCGCCGGCACCGGCGCATACGCCAATGCGCATGCGGGCGACCAGATCGTCGTGCGGGGCGGAACATGGTCGGACACCAACGGCCTTGATGGCACCTGGCTGCGCTTTGGCACCTTGACGGGTTCGGCACCCACCGGTGCTGCACGCACCGGCTGGATCCACATCACGTCCTATCCGGGCCCGATCAACGGCAACGCGCCCGAAGACGTGCACTACGTGACACCGGCCAACAGCACCGGCGGCATCCAGGGGCCGTGGTCGGCCATCCATGCGTATGGCAACTATCTGGCCATCTCGAACCTGCACCTGGAATCGAGCCCGACCGCGAACACCGATGCTGCGCCGATCAACATGCAGTACGCCACGGGCCCGTGGCGCATCTCGAACAACGAGCTAGGCCCTTGGGCGTCGACGCGGGCTGCGCCGAACAACGCAAAGGCGGGTGGCATCAGCGGCGAGGGCAAGGGCGCTGAGATCTTCGGCAACTACATCCACGACATCGCGTGCGCCCTGGGCCAGTCCACCAACCCCCTTGAGAACCACGGCATCTACATCGACGACGACGGCTCGTACAACGTCGGCTGGAACGTCATCTCCGGCATCACAGGCGGCAATGGCTTCCAGGTCTTCACCAACGGCGGCTTCTCGACGGTCACCAACAACATCACCATCCACCACAACGTGATCGACGGCGTGGGCAAGCACGGCATCAACCTGGCTGACGGTACAGGCAACAACGTCCAGGTCTATGACAACCTGATCATGAACACGCAGTACTCCGGGCTGCGATTCAATACCACCGACCTCGCGAACGCCAAGGTCTGGTCGAACACGTTCTTCAACACGGTGCTCAACGCGAATGCGAAGCAGGGCAGCAACTACGGTGTCATCTCGAACGATTGGGGCCTGCCCGCGGGCTCGGTGAGCTTCGCCAACAACATCTTCTACGCCAGCACGGGAAGCGGCCTCTTGGGCGGCTCGGTCAACTTTAACGGCAGGGAAGGCAGTTGGGCCAACAACCTTTGGTTTAACGGGACGGGCGGCGCGCCGGGCTTTGCGACGGCGGCAGTGACCCTTGATCCGCTGTTTGTGAGCCCCGGCTCGGACTTCCACCTGCGCGCGGGCAGCCCGGCGATCGGTGCCGGCAGCACGACAGCGAGTGCCCTCGTTACCGACGACCTGTACGGCACGGCCCGCACCCGCACTGTCGATATGGGCGCCGTGACCTACTCAAAGTGATCGATGGCGGTATGCGATTCGACGCTCAATCGGCGGTTTTGTCGCTCGGATACTTGAACGAGTCGCGCAGCAGGAAGTTCATCGGAATGTCGAGCTTCACCCCGTTGGGCGGAATCGGCTGCAGGAACCATTTCCTGTAGAGCTTCTCGGCCTCGTGGTCGAGGATGATGTTGGTCATCGCGCGATCCACCATGTGCTTGAACTCGGCGTCGTCTTTGCTGAGCATGATCGCGTAGGGCTCGACCGTCAGCATGTCGCCAACGACGGCGTAGTCGCCCGGGTTCCTGGCGTTGGCGCGAAAGCCGTAGAGCAGCACGTCGTCCATTGCAAAGGCATCGGCTTTGCCGCTCTCAACCATGGCAAGGGCTTCGGCGTGGTCTTTCGCTTCGAGAATCTTCATGCCCAGCACGCGGGCATCGTTCACCTTGCGCAGTTCGGTGATATTGGTGGTGCCTTGGGTGGACACGGCGGTCTTGCCGCGCAGGTCGTCCCACTTGCGGATGCCTGACGATGTTTTCACGAGCATTCGGCTGCCCGCGATGTAGTGCGGGATGGTGAACGCCACCTTCTCGCGTCGTTCACGCGTGTTGGTGGTCGAGCCGCATTCAAGCTCGGCCTTGCCCTCGGCGATGGTCGGAGTGCGGGACGACGGCGTCACCATCACGTACTGCACCCTCAGGTCCGGCCGCTTGAGGTCGGTGCGCAGCTTGTCGACCACGCGCAGACAGAGGTCCATGGCATAGCCGACGGGCTTTTTGTCGGCGTCGTAGAACGAGAAGGGCACGGAGCTTTCACGGTATGCGAGGCGGACGGTGCCCGTATCGCGGATGCGGTCAAGCACCGGCGTGGAGGAGGCCAAGGTGAGCCCCGGCACAAAGATAGACAGCAAAACGATGACTCGCGCTGTGACAAGTCGGTCGTCAATCCATTTCAACGGCATGGTTCCCCGGGCCTCGAGCATTGAGGGTCGTGGCCGGTTCGGCAACGATCCGATATCGGTTCCTGCAAGCCCTAGATGATGGAGCGCATTGGGTGGGAGAGGTATTCCAAATGCGCATCGTCCCGGTCCGTATCCTCATAACGAGTGGACGCTCTCTGTCTAAACTGCGCCGCGGCGGCGCCTTCGCCACGCGTCGCAGGCTCTCGCGTGAGGTGCAGGCACGGGGCCGAGCGATTGACAGCTGACTCCCAAAGTCTACTGACGCGCCGCCGTGCACGCAGCCGCCGACACGGTGTTTTTCTGACGCAGATCCGACGCATGACGCGCAAAAAAAAAACCGGCGCGAACGGCGCCGGTCAGCGGTGTCACACCTGCCGCAAGTTTCGCGATGTGACCGCCACAGTGGTCGGCGATTCGGCCAGCGGGACAAACTGGCGTGTTGTCCCGTCCAGCGCGTCGATGCTGCCGGTTTCGATGTCATACACCCAGCCGTGCAGGTTCATGCGACCTTGCTCTAGTGCCAACGCCACCGACGGATGCGTGCGCAGGTTGGCCAGTTGCGCGATCACGTTTTCGCGAACCAGACCGTCGAGCTTGGCGCGGGGCGAGTCGAACTGATGCGCCGCGTTGATCACCTTTGCGGAATCGGAATGGCGCAGCCAGTTGGCCACGGCCGGCAGGTGGTCCAGACACGTGCAGCGCGAGATGGCACCCATCGCGCCGCAGTCGGAGTGGCCGCAGATGACGATGTCCTGCACGCCCAGCACGGCCACCGCGTATTCGACCGTGGCCGACACGCCGCCGGGCTCGGGGCCGTACGACGGCACGATGTTGCCCGCGTTGCGGATCACGAACAGTTCACCGGGTTCCCGCTGCGTCAGCAGCTCCGGAACCACGCGGCTGTCCGAGCACGTGACGAACAGCGCCTTGGGGTTTTGTGATGTTGCGAGTTGCTTGAACAGCTCGACCCGTTGCGGATAGATGTCGCGTTGAAAGCGCAGAAAACCGTCGATGATGTCGCGCATGGTGATGTCCTCCTGATTCAATGCCGGACGCAGAGACGATGGCGTGAGGCGTCGCTGTGCCGCGGCCGCCATTATCGCGGCGGACACCGGGTGATGGCGCATTGCCCGGCTTGTCGGCAGGTTTTTGCGCCAAGGGGGCGTCCAATTGCGTTCACAGTGGCCAGACGCGGCCGTCTGCAACGCCATAGAGCCGTTCGCCCGGTTCGGCCGGCGCGGTCCAGAGGCCGGTGAACTCGCCAAAGGCAGGCAGCAGCGCACGGGTGTGTCCGAACCGGAAGCACGGCAGCCTGACGCGGTCTTTGCCACGCCCGCTTAGGACCACGCCGGGATGCACATGGCCGGCAATCTCATAGCCCTCTGTTGCGGTGTCCGGTTGGTGGCATAGGGCGAATGGGCCCTGTCGCCAGGGTTCCTCCACGATGCTGAAGCGCAGGTGTGCTGGCGGGTCGCCCGCGTGGCGGTCGTGATTGCCGCGCACCAGCGTGCAGGCCACGTCAGCGTGCCGGGCGCGCCAGGCACCAAGGGCGTCGGCGGCGGCGATGGCTTCGCGCGCGTGGAGCAAATCGCCGAGCCAGGCAATGTGTGCCACGGGCAGGCGCGCCAGCATGGCATCGAGTCGGGCCAAGGCGTGTGCAGTGCTTCCTGCAGGTACCGGCACGCCGCGCGCGCGGAAGGTGGCCGCCTTGCCGAAATGCGCGTCGGCCACCATCAACATGCGCTGGGCAGGCCACCACAGCGCGCGCTCGGGCAAGAGCCATACGGTGTGGCCGACGCATTCGATGGGGAGGTCGCAAGGGGCGGTCATAGCAGCGGCAGCGGCTTGGAAGTCTTGCGCGGCCGGCGTGTGCGTCCGCTGGACTTGCCGGCCTTGCCGACGGTATCGGGCGAATCCACCATGCGCAGTGCGGCCTGCACATCAGCGTCAACGGCAGGCTGGCCGGCGGCGTCGGGGTCGGTGGGTTCGGGGCCGGCGGCCCGTTCGGCATCGGCCAGCATGCGGGCAATGCGGTCAGCCAGTTTTTCGGTGGAGAGCTGCTCGCGAAAACGCTCCACCATCAACGGAAACGCGAACGGCGACGGCCGTTTCAGGGCGCGCAGTTCCAGCCGCAAGCGGCGCATGCGGGTGAGTGCGGCTTCGATGCGGTCGAGATCCAATTCCTGGCGCAGCACTTCGTTTTCTGCCTGGCTTAGTAGGAGGTTGCCTGGGTCGTGGCGGCGAAAGACTTCATAGAACAAGCCCGACGATGCCTGCAGTTGGCGCGTGCTCTTGTGCGCGCCCGGATAGCCCTGAAACACCAGCCCCGACACCCGCGCAATCTCGCGAAAGCGCCGTTGCGCAAGTTCCCCGGCATTGAGGCTGGCGAGGACGTCGTCCATCAGTGTGTCGCTGGCAAACAGATCGCCCGTGCCGAGCAGGGCGGGCCAATCGACGGGCGTGGCCGACAGCAGCTCGAGCCCGTAGTCGTTGAATGCGAGGGAGAACGTGGCCGGCGATTGCCGCGCGGCCCGCCACGCCAGCAGGCTTGCCAGGCCGAGGTGCGCATGCCGCCCGGCAAACGGGTACAGGAACACGTGCCAACCCTCGCGCGAGTGCAGCGTCTCGACCACCAGCGTGGCGGCCGTGGGCAGCGCCGACCAGCGCGCCTGCAGTTCGAGCAGCGGGCGGGCCGCCTGCAGTTCGGGGCTGTCAAAGCGGCCCTGGGCCGCGGCATCGAGCTGCGCGACCACGGCCTGTGCCAGTTCGGTGGAGAGCGGCATGCGGCCGCCGTTCCAGCGCGGCACGGCAGCACGCTTGCCGCTGGCGCGCCGCACATAAGCGGTCATGTCCTGCACGCGCACGAGTTCCAGCAGCCGGCCCGCAAACAGGAAGTTGTCGCCGGGGCGCAGCCGGGCGATGAAGCCTTCTTCAATCGAACCGAGCGCAGCGCCACCGGCAGCGCGCCACCAGCGCACGGTCATGCTGGCATCGCTGACGATGGTGCCGATGCTCATGCGGTGGCGGCGGGCGAGCCGCGCATCGGGCACGTGCCAAACGCCCTGTTCATCAGGCGCGACACGGTGGTAGTCGGGATAGGCGGTCAGCGTTTGGCCGCCCTGGCGGACGAAGTCGAGCGCCCATTGCCATTCTTCGTCGAGCAGGTTGCGGTAGGCCCAGGCGCGGCGCACTTCCTGCAACAGCGCATCGGGTGTGAAGCCACCGCCCAGCGCCACCGTCACCAGATGCTGAACGAGCACATCCAGCGGCTTGTTCGGCGAGCTGCGGGCTTCCACCTGGCCTGACATGGCGGCCGTCCTTGCCGCTGCGCCTTCGACGAGTTCCAGACTGTGCGTGGGCACCACCGTGACGCGCGAGGGCCGGCCCGGTGCGTGTCCCGACCGCCCGGCCCGCTGCAACAGGCGCGCCACACCCTTGGGCGAGCCGATCTGCAGCACCCGTTCCACCGGCAGAAAATCCACACCCAAGTCCAGACTCGACGTGCAGAACACGGCCTTGAGCGCGCCTGCCTTGAGCCCGGTCTCCACCCAGTCGCGCGTGGCGCGGTCAAGCGAGCCGTGATGCAGCGCAATCAGGCCCGCCCACTCCGGCCGTGCGTTGATGACGGCCTGATACCACAGCTCGGCCTGCGAGCGCGTGTTCAGAAACACCAGCGCGGTGCGGGCCGTCTCCAATTCTTCCAGCACGTGCGGCAGCATGGCCATGCCCAGATGCCCCGCCCACGGAAACCGCCCCACGCCGTTGGGGAGCAGCGTGTCGATCTCCATGCGCTTCGTCACGTGGCCCTGCACAAGCGTGCCGCGCGCGGCTGCGCTGGCGTCGCCCAGCGCGTCCATCGCCTCGGCCAGGTTGCCCAGCGTGGCCGACAGCCCCCACACCAGCAGCCCCGGCGACCAGGTGCGCAGTCGTGCCAGCGCCAACTGCACCTGCACGCCGCGCTTGTTGCCAACCAGCTCGTGCCATTCGTCTACCACCACCACGCGCACCGAGGCCAGCGCTTCGCGTGCATCGGCGCGTGCGAGCAAGAGCGACAGGCTTTCCGGCGTGGTCACCAGTGCCGTCGGCAGACGGCGCGATTGGGCGGCCCGCTCGGCGCTGCCGGTGTCGCCAGTGCGAAGCCCGAGCGTCCAGTGCGGCGCCAGCGCCTGTGCAGCTTGCGTGAGCGCGCGGACGGTGTCGGCAGCCAGCGCCCGCATGGGCGTGAGCCATAGCACCGACAACGGCGGCGCACCGCGCCCGCGCACTGATGTGTGTGCCAACCGCTGCAGCGCGCCCAGCCACACGGCATAGGTCTTTCCCGCGCCGGTGGTGGCATGCAGCAGGCCCGATTCACCGCGCGCCATGGCCGCCCACACGGCTTGCTGGAACGGCATCGGCCTCCAGCCGCGCGCGGCAAACCAGCCGTCGAGATCGAGGGGCGCGGTCTCGCTCATGGCGGGGGCAGCAGGCTTTCCAGTGTCTGCAGCGTGTCGGCTTCGGCGACAGGCTTGTCGTGGCGCCAGCGCAGCATGCGCGGAAAGCGCACCGCAATGCCGCTCTTGTGCCGGCTGCTGCGTGCGATGCCTTCAAAGCCCAGCTCGAACACCATCGTTGGGGCGACGCTGCGCACGGGGCCGAAGGTCTCCACCGTGGTCTGGCGGATGGCCGCATCGACCTGGCGGATCTCGGCGTCGCTCAGGCCCGAATACGCCTTGGCAAACGGCACCAGCTTGCGCTCGGGTGCGTCGGGCGGCGCGTCCCACACGGCAAAGGTGTAATCGGTGTAGAGGCTGGCGCGGCGCCCGTGTCCACGCTGCGCATAGATGAGCACCGCATCCACCGAGAACGGATCGATCTTCCATTTCCACCACACGCCCACGTCTTTCGTGCGGCCCACGCCGTAGCGCGCATCGCGCCGCTTGAGCATCAGCCCTTCCACACCCAACTCGCGTGAGGCCTCGCGCTGGCGTGCGAGGTGGTGCCAATCCTCGCCGTCCAGCAGCGGGGATAGCTCCAGCGCCGGATGGACGTGCTCGGCAACCACGCGCTCCAGTTGCGCGCGCCGCTCGCCTTGCGGCCGCTCACGCCAGTCGTGGCCTTGCCATTCCAGCAGGTCATAGGCGAGCAGCACGGCGGGGGCGTCGCGCAGCACGCGGGCATTCAGGGTCTTGCGGCCGATGCGTTGCTGCAGCAGTGCAAACGGCTGTACGCGGCCCTCGCGCCAGACCACGATCTCGCCGTCCAGCACGGTGCCGGCGGGCAGCGTCTGCGCCATGGCCGACAGTTCGGGAAAGCGGTCGGTGATCAGCTCCTCACCGCGCGACCACAGCCAGACGCCATCGGCCCGGCGCACGAGTTGCGCGCGAATGCCATCCCATTTCCATTCGATTTGCCAATCGACCGGCGGCCCAAGCACGGCATCGAACGCCTGCACATCCGCCTGCAAGGGGTGCGCAAGAAAAAACGGATACGGGTGGCCGGTGTCGAGCGTCGGGCCATCGGCGCTTGCATCAGCCAGCAGCGCTCGGTAGCGCTGCACCGTAGGCGCCTGGCCAATGTCGGTGTAACCCATCAGGCGCTGTGCCACGTGCTTCGGGTCGATACCGCCCACTTCGGCCAGCGCCCGCGTGACGAGCAGCCTGGACACCCCCACGCGAAACGCGCCGGTGATGAGCTTCATCAGCACGAGGCGCGCATGCAGCGGCAGGCCACGGCACAGCGTGGCCAACTGCGGCAGCACCACCTCGGGCGGCTGGCCGCGCAGCGGCAGAAGACGGGTCTCCATCCATTCGGCCAGGCTGGCGTTGTCGACATGATCAGCGTCGGGCAGCACCAGCGCGATGGTCTCGGCCAGATCGCCCACGGCCTGATAGCACTCGTCGAACAGCCATTCGGGCAAGCCGGATTCACCTTGCGCGAAGCTCGCAAGCACCCGCACCGGCACAAGCTGCCGGGGCTTGCCGCCAGCCAGGAAGTAGACCGCCCACGCGGCGTCGGCATCGGGCGCGCTGCGCAGATAAGCCACCAATGCACTGAGCTTGGCGTTGCTCGACGTGGTGGCATCGAGTTGCGCGTAGAGGTCGGCAAAGGCTTTCATGGCGCCGAGGGTTCGGATGCGGCCGAGGTATCGCTGGCTTCGGCTGCGCTGGGCTCGTCCCGTTCGTCGCCGTATTCGGTGGCGAAGGCGCGCGCATCCAGGCCGCGTTCGCAAAGCCAGCGCACCATCGGCGCCACCTGCCCGTGTGTGACATAGACACGCGTTGCGCCTGTGGCATCGATGGCTTGCAGCAGGCCCGGCCAGTCGGCATGGTCGGAGAGCACGATGCCGCGGTCGACGCCACGCCGCCGCCGCGCACCGCGAAGCTGCATCCACCCGCTGACGAAGGCGTCGGCATAGTCGCCAAAGCGGCGCATCCACGGTGTGCGCTGCGCAGAGGGCGGCGCCAGCACCAGCGCGCGGCGCAGGTCCGTCTTGGAGACATCGGTCGCCAACTGCGTGGGTGGCAACGCGACACCGGCGTCGCGATACGCAGCATCCAGCTGCAGCATCGCTCCGTGCGACACCACGGGCCCGATGCTGGCGTCCAGGCCAGCCAGGATGCGTTGCGCCTTGCCGAACGCATAGCAAAAGACCACGCTGCTGCGGCCTCCTTCGGCGTTGTCACGCCACCAGGCGTTGAGCTGCGCGAAGATTTCCGCCTGCGGCCGCCAGCGGTAGATCGGCAGGCCGAACGTCGATTCGGTGATGAAGGTGTGGCAGCGCACCGGCTCGAACGGGGCACAGGTGCCATCGGGTTCGACCTTGTAGTCGCCGGAGACTACCCACACGTCGCCGCCGTATTCGAGGCGTACCTGCGCCGACCCAAGAACATGCCCGGCCGGATGGAAACTCACCCGGACCCCGTGGTGGACGACGGACTCGCCGTACGGCAGCGTTTGCAGGGGGATGTCGCCCAGCCGTGCGCGCAGCACGCCTGCGCCGGGTGACGCCGCTAGGTAGTGCTGATGCCCGGGTCGAGCATGGTCGCTATGGGCGTGCGTGATGACGGCACGGTCGACGGGCTGCCACGGGTCCACGTAGAAATCGCCCGCCGGACAGTACAGACCGTCGGGCGTCGAAACGATCAAGTCCGAGAGGCGCATGCCTGAAAGACTCCGGAAACCGGTTGGACCAGGCCCGTTGCGGGCCAGGCGCGCTGCGGTGACAGGCGTGTTTCAAAAAGCAGATGTTGTGCCTGCGCAGCGCAGACGTTCTACGTTAGCTGCGAATGTCGGCTTGCGGGGCGGTCGCCGCGGCCTGTTTCGGCGTCAAAGCCGATTCAGCTGCGCTGGCGAGCCTGGGGAGGGGCGGTGGACTGCGGGTGTTGCAGATGTTGCGCGTGGCTTGCCCAACCGACGCGCGCGCATCGGCTGGGGCCCCGAGCGGGGCTTGCCACGGTCTTAGCGGAGCATCACGGCTCGTGACGCAGATACCCTTCCTTGCTCGGATCGGGCATGAAGAAACTCACGATGAAGGACAGGGCACACAGCGCGGTCACGTACCAGTAGAACGTCGATTCGGTACCCGCGTTCTTGAACCACAGCGCCACGTACTCAGCCGAGCCGCCAAACACCGCATTGGCAATCGCATAGGACAGGCCAACGCCCATCGCGCGCACTTCCGGCGGGAACATCTCAGCTTTGATCAGGCCGCTGATGGAGGTGTAGAAGCTCACGCAAGCCAGCGCCACGATGATGAGGCCAAACGCCGCCACCGGGCTCGACACGGTGGCCAGCGCGTGCATGAGCGGCACCGTGCCTACGACCGTGGTGGCGCCAAACAGCAGCATCGAATTGCGCCGGCCAATGCGGTCGGACAGCGCGCCAAACGCCGGTTGCAGCAGCATGTAGACGAACAGCGCGGCCGTCATCACATTGGAGGCGGTCTTGGTCTCCATGTGCGCCGTGTTGACGAGGTACTTTTGCATGTACGTCGTGAACGTGTAGAAGATCAGCGAGCCGCCGGCCGTAAAGCCGATCACGCGCAGGAAGGCGCCCTTGTGCTGCCACGCACCGCGGATCGTGCCCGCATGCTCGGCCTTGGCGGAAGCGGTGGTTTGCGTCTCAGGCAGCGCGCGGCGCAGGTACAGCGCAATCACGGCGGTCAGCGCGCCCACCACAAACGGGATGCGCCAGCCCCAGGCTTTGAGCTCGGCCGTGGTCAGCAACTGCTGGAGGATCACCAGCACCAGCAGCGCACACAACTGGCCGCCGATCAGCGTGACGTATTGGAAGGAGGCGAAGAAGCCGCGCCGGCCCTTAAGTGCGACCTCGCTCATGTAGGTGGCGCTGGTGCCGTACTCCCCGCCCACCGACAGGCCCTGGAACAGGCGTGCCACCAGCAGCAGGAACGGCGCTAGTGCGCCGATCTGCGCGTAGGTGGGCACAACGGCGATGAGCAGCGAGCCGCCGCACATCATCAGCACCGAGATCATCATGGCCGTGCGACGGCCGCGCTTGTCTGCAATGCGCCCGAACAGCCAGCCGCCAATCGGCCGCATCAGAAAGCCTGCGGCAAATACGCCGGCGGTGTTCATGAGCTGCACCGTCGGGTTGCCGCTGGGGAAGAACGCCGACGCAAAGTACAGCGAGCAGAACGCGTAGACGTAGAAGTCGAACCATTCAACAAGGTTGCCCGACGACGCGCCGACGATGGCGAAGATGCGTCGGCGTGTGTCGTGCGGGTCGACTACGTGCGAATCTGCGTGTGAAGCGGCAGTGGTGTCCATGGAGCGTCTCGGGGTGGATGTTCTTGTGAAGCAGCCTAGGCTGATCCTTCCGATTGTAGCGACATGTCCTCGAATGTCGCGCCCCGGAATTGCCCCGATGCGTGCGCGTGTGGGCACGCAGAAACGGGTACGCTCGCTGTCCTTGTCGTGGTTATTGCGCTTAGCGTGCGCCTTGCCGCGCGTTGAATACCGTCCGCAGCGCCAGCGCCACCAACGACGCGACCGTGCAGAACGTCATCAGCCCCGACCAGCGCCCCGCATTCCACGCCAGGCTCGCGCCATACGCGCCCACCGACATGCCGATGAACAGCGACGTCATGAACACCGCGTTGATGCGGCTGCGCGCTTCGGGCGCCAGTGCATAGATGATGGTCTGGTGCGACACCAGCGCGGCCTGCACGCCCACATCAAACACGAGCGTGCCGATCACGATGGCGACGAGCGATTGCGGGAACAGCGCCATCGCCGCAAACGTCACTGCCATCAGCAAGGCGCCGCCGGCTGCGATGTGGCCCGGTGCGACACGCCCGGAGAGCCGCCCGGCAATGCTCGCGCCTAGCGCACCTGCCGCGCCGGCGAGGCCGAGCAGGCCGGCTTGCCCCGTCGACAAGCCGAGCGAGCTTGTCAGATGCAGCGCCACCGTCGACCAGAAGCCCGAGAACGCAATGCCGATGAACGCCTGCGTGATGGCCGACGCGCGCAGCCGCGGATGCTGCATGAACAGCGTGCCCAACGAGCGCAGCAGCGTGAGATACGGTTGTCGCGTGGCGGGTGCCACGCCAAAGTGCGACGCGCGCACGGCAATCGCCAGCCCGACAATCGCCACGGCTGACACACCAAACGCCGCACGCCAGCCAAAGTGGTCCGCCACGATGCCGCTGAACACGCGCGAGCTGACGATGCCGATCAGCAGCCCCGTCATCACCGTGCCGATGTTGCGATTGCGGTTGGCGTCCGTGCTGATGGCGGCGGCGCTGGGCACGAAATCCTGCGCGATGGTGGCCGACAGCCCGATCGCAAAGCCCGCCGCCGCCAGCAGCGGCAGGTTCGGTGCGAGGCAGCTACCGATCAGCGCCAGCGTCAGCAGCACCGCCTTCCACAGAATGACGAGGCGGCGGTCGTAACGATCCCCCAGCGGGCCGAAGAAGAAGATGCCGCTGGCGTAGCCCGCCGCCGTGAGCGTCGGCAACACGCCCAGCGCGTGCGGCGCGATGTTCAGGTCGCGGCTGATCAGGCCAAGCAACGGATGATTCAGATAGATACACGCCACGCTGATGCCGGCACCTGCCGTGAGCAGGCGGATCAGCCCTTGGGTGTCGTGCGTAGGGGACGCTGGTGTGGCGGGGG
>JGI24740J21852_10000070_pt1 | contig 33909 bp, 27 predicted proteins | sample KBSCornC6_FD_21852 | JGI IMG/M metagenome (IMG submission 21852) | reverse complement strand
AAGCCAGCCAGAACCCGCCTCCCGAGGCGGGTTTTTTATTGCCCCTTGATAGAATCCCCCCGCCTTTGGACGACACCCGACACAACACAATGACGGTATCCCTGAGCCTGGACCCGCAGTTCTTCCACCTCCTTGCCGACAGCCACCAGCGGCTTGTTGGCACGCCGCTGATCAACAACGCCGTCGCGCCCGCCGATGTAGCCCGCTGGCTCTACGAAGACGCCCCCTTCTGCGTGCTGGCACACAACACCGATGCCGACCCGCGCTTCATCTATGCGAACCGGGCCGCGCAGCGCTGCTTTGAATACGACTGGAGCGGCATCACGGCGCTGCGGTCGCGTTTTTCAGCGGAGCAACCGAACCGCGAAGAACGTGCGCAGTTGCTTGAAGCCGTACGCACGCGCGGGTTCGCCACCGGCTATCGCGGCGTGCGCATCTCGCGCTCCGGACGGCGGTTCTGGATCGAGGGCGGCACCGTGTGGAATCTGATCGACGGTGATGGCGTCTACCACGGGCAAGCTGCGACCTTCCACCAGTGGCATGACGTGTGATGGGGGCAAGATGGTCGGCTATCCGCCCATGGGCTTCGTGCACCCCACGGAACCGGAATGGATCAGAGACGTGCTGCGGGGCGATAGAACCGTTTCGAACCCTTTCGAAAGCCAGTCGCCGTGACCCAGGATGCATGGATGGCCGCCAAGCCAGCAGAACCCGCCGTCAGAGGCGGGTTTTTTTACGCACCCACAACCAGAAGCACGTGAACCCGATAGTCGACATCGGCCAGCGCAGTTGCGGGCGGTCCAGGGTCTGCGCTTGGCGTTGTAGACGCCAGAGCGCCGCGTTTTCGGTTCCAAGCTCGGCGTAAAATCCGCTTGCCACGGAAGCCGCCCACTCATGCCCGCTCGCACCATTGCAACGCTCTGCGTTCTCGCGCTTCTCACAGGTTGCGTGAGCTATCAAGACCCGCGTACGCCCGCACAGCAAAAGCTGGCGCTGCAGCGGGCCGCCAACGAGTTGGTCGGCAGCTACACCATCACAGATAGCCGCAACGACGATGGCCGCGGCTATACGCAAGCCATCGTCAGCAGGCAAGACGGCTCAGACCAGCTCAGCCTGCAGTTGATGGGCCCGGCCACCGGCGCAATCACGCTGGCCGGTTCCGACTGCCGAGGCTGGTATGCCGAGAATCACCGCTACACCGCCATGCAGTGCGATGCGTTGACGGGCGAGGTCAACTTCTTCTCTCTGGTGCGACAGACCAACCCAGACCCCGTGAACTCCGGCACCCTACCTGCTTCGTTTGCAACGATGGCGGTTCCGGAAGGCAGCTATCGCTTCGACATTGCAGAGCGCGGCGGGCGCTATCGCTACTACGTGTTGACGAAGACACCGTTGCAGCAGGTGAGCGAAGCCCCGGGGGCAATGCGACGATGGCCTGCACCACCCGCGCCGCGTTCGTCGCAATAGGCGAACCCGTTTCGCCATATCAGCGGTTTAGCATTCACAACACAACAACATACGTTCCAAAGGGGTAGGCGTTGTCGAACAAGATGATCTCTCTGGTCTTGGCTTGCGCGTGCAGCATGAGCCAAGCCGCCTTCGGACAAACCTCGATGGAAGCGCCGCTGACAGACGCGCCGCCAACCGAAGCGCTCCAGGCTCAAGTCCTGCAAGCAGGCGCACCTGGGGAAGGTACACCCCAGGCAGACGCCCCCATGCCGGACGCCCCGCAAGCGGAAACACCCACCCCCGAGCCCGTCACAAAGGCAGCGCCCATCGTAAAAGTCGAACAAAGCTATTGGGCCGCAGAGGGCCTCAGCGCGCAGATGCACAAGGCGCGTGCGATCTCGCTGTACCTGATGGACCCTGCCCTGCAGCCGCTGAGGGCCGTGGACGAAGCGCGCCTGAAAGACGCGGGCTGCGAGTACACGACGGAAGATGCCGCGCTCATCGCCAACTTTGTCGAAGCCGTGGAAGCCACCACCGTGCGCGCCAACTCATTCACGCTGCAGTTCGAGCCTCGGGAGGCGGTCTACCTCGCGTTGGGTGGCGGCAGCGAGATGAAGCTGCTGTTTGACAAGCCCTACCAAAATCAACCGGAAGTGCTCGGGCAGATCAACGGTCAGCCGGTCACGGCCAGCAAGGGCCTGGTCGATGCGCTATATCGATGGGCGGGCAAGGTTGGACGCGTGCGGCAATGCGAACACTTTGTCGGCAAGTATCGGTAAGCCAGGACCCAGTACCCGCGCCGTCAAACCGCATGCGCCAATGGCCGCAGGTTGGCATCGAGCACAAACTGCTGGCAAACGTTCGCCGCCAGCGGCTGGCTGAAGAAATAACCCTGAAACCGATCACAGCCCAGCGCTGACAAGCGCGCGAGCTGCTGTTCGGTTTCCACACCCTCCACCACCGTCGACAGGTTCAGCGTCCGGCTCAGGCTGGCGATGCTGCGCACGATGTGTTCGTTGACGCTGCCCGCGCTCACATCCGCCAGGGAGCGATCGATCTTGACGGTATCCAACGGCAGCTCGCGCAGGTAGTGCAGCGAGGTGTGGCCCATCCCGAAATCGTCCAGCGCCACTTTCACGCCGGCTTCGCGTAGCCGCTTCAGGTTGTCGATGGCGTTGACGTCCGGCAGCAGCATGGTGGATTCGGTGATCTCCAGTTCGAGCAACGTTGGCGACAGCCCCTCACGCTGCAGAATGTCGATCACGTTCTGGTGGAATGCGCGGTTCAGCAGCTGCCGCGGCGACAGATTCACGGCGACCACGAAATCGTCCGGCAACACATCGCGCCAGGCGGCGCGCTGATGGCACGCCAGCGACAGAATGCGTAAACCCAGTTGGTCGATCTGGCCAATGTCGTCGGCCAGCGCGATCACAATCGGCGGCGCCACGCGCCCCAGCACCGGGTGCTGCCAGCGCAGCAGCGCTTCCGCGCCAAACACCCGGCCCGTTGTGCAATCCACCTGCGGCTGGAATTCCAGAAAGATCTGGCCATCTTTCTTGATGGCGTCTTCCAGGTCGCTGGCCAGGGCCACGGCCATGCGGCCCTCGTCGCCGGGCAAGTCCAGACAGCGCCGGCCTTGCAGGCTGACCTCGGGCGATTCGGCAATCTGCTGCAACGAGGCCAGCACGTCCTGGCTGCGCCGCGCAGAGAGCACATCCGCCATGCGCACGAACGGCAGGTAAATGGCCGCCCCTGCCGCCAGGCCGATGAGTTGCACCACCGCACCCGCCACCGAACCCGTAACCGCGTAGCCGCTGAACAGCACGGGCGTGGTCCACGCCACGCTGTAGCCGGTCTTGGGCATCAGGTCGGCCGCGATGGCGACATAGGCGATGAGAATCTGCACCACCGGCGCGAGCACGAACGGAATGGCATACACCGGGTTGAGCACCAGCGGCAGCCCGAACAGCAACGGCTCGTTGACGTTGAACACCGCCGGCAGCATCACTACCAGCGCCATCTTGCGCCCGCGCTGCGTGCTCCTGGACATCAGCAACGCCAGGATCAGGCTGAGCGTGCCGCCCGACCCGCCCATGCGCGCGAACATCGCGAAGAAGTGGTAGGTGAAGATGAACTGCGGCTGTCCGCCAATGGCCACCGCCGCCACATTGGCCTGCGAGGCCGGGGCCAGGATGTGTTGATGGACCGTGTACAACGCGTTCGGCCCATGGATGCCCAATAGCCAAAACAGTTGCGCGGCGGTTTCATACACGAGACCAAACAGCAGGCTGTTGGAGACTTCTGAAACCGGCGCCGCCAGCAGCGTGTTGAATGCCGCCATGAGCTGCGGCCAGCCCGCCCAGATCATGGCGACCTTGAGCACGGCAAACGTCAGGATCGTCAGCATGCCGGCCGGCATGACCGTCAGCACATCGCCCACCAGCAGGTCATTGCCGACGTGGCTGGCAGGAATGCGCAGACGGCGGATATCGCACAGCTTCAGAAACAGGCTGCCCCCTAGCGACGCCACCAGCAACGCGCCAAACAGCCCTTGCCCGAGCGAGAGCGACGCCATCAGCGGCGCATCCGCGTCCGGCGCGACGAGCGTAAAGAAGCACGACACCACCACCACCGCCGCCACCGTGGGGTTGACCACGCGATGCCCCACGCGCTGGTTATGCAGTTGCGCCAACACATCCGCAAAGCCGTACAGCGCGACCAGCGCGCCAATGCCAAACGTGCCGGCCTGCACGCTGTCGCAAAAGACATCCAGCCGGGCACCAAACGTCTCCACCAGCATGTGCCGGATGCCGGCCGTGGGCGGATAGCGCAGCAGCAGCGACAGCGCCCCCACCATGATGAGCGGCAGGGCCAGCGCCAGCCCGCGCCGGATAGCAATGAAGTATGGCGCGCGGTCGAACCGCTCTGCAGCGGTCAACAGCCGGGGCCATGGCGATAGCGCGTGCGTCGTCATAAAGGTCGATCTAGGGTCGGCAACATCCTGGGCATCCACGGAAGATGCCGCTATCGGGCTACGTCTGATATACGGCAGCACCATTGCACGACTGAAGCGCTTGCGCGCAAAAAGGCCTCACAGCCTATGGCAAGCTTCGTGCAATACCTAGGGGAAACCCGAAGTTTTGTCGCATCCCTGCACTGTGATGAAGCATCGGCACCAAGGCGGCGCCCACGCTGTGTGCGGCGCGCCCCAGAATCTGCAACGATCTTGCTTATGTCGATTTCCATTCGTGCGCCCCGCACTGTGAAACTACCTGCCCCGCTGCTTTCCGTACTCCGGCTCATGCGCGACCCGCATCGGCGTTATCGCCATGCGCGGTACATCCACGCCACGCGCGTCGGCCTGGGTGTGCTGCTGTCCATCGCCATCACCGCCGGCTTTGGCTGGCCACATGGGGAATGGGCCACCATCTCGCTGCTCATCGTCATTGCCGGCCTGCAGCACCACGGCAACATCCGCAAGCGCGCCGCCGAGCGGGCCTGGGGCACGCTGATCGGCGCCTCCGCCGGCCTGTTGATCATCGTGCAGCAGACCTGGCTCGGCCACCTGCCGCTCACCTATGCGCTGGTCGCCGCGGCATGCGGCATCTGCGCATATCACGCCATCGGCAAGGGCGGGTATATCGCCCTGCTGGCCGCCATCACGCTTGTCATCGTGGTCGGCCATGGTGACAACGATCTGCTCGACGGCGCATGGCGCACGCTCAACGTGCTGGTGGGGATTGCGATTGCGCTGCTGTTCTCGTTTGCGCTGCCGCTGTATGCCACGTATTCGTGGCGGTATCGGCTGGCCGACGCGCTGCGTGAATGCGCCCGGGCATATGCCAGCCTCGGCCAGGGCGACCAGGGGAGTAAGGTGGCCGGTGAGCGCAGCAAACACCTCGGCAAGCTCAATACGCTGCTGGTGCAACTGCGCTCGCTCATGCCATCGGTATCCAAAGAGATTGACGTGCCGCTGGAGCGGCTGGAGCACATCCAGCGCAGCCTGCGCATCTGCATCAGCACACTGGAGCTGCTCAACGCCGCGCGCGGGCCGCTGGGCGAGCCCCGTGCCGATGTGCCGCCTGACGCGGCCGACAGGCACATCCGCGACACGCTGATCGGCATGTCGCGCGCATTGCGGTTCGGCACGCTGGCACGCCTGTCGCAAGCGCGAGCGGTTGACGGCGCTGACACTGCCCAAACGCCCGGTGCGGCCACGGTGGAAAGTGCACTTGCCGTGGGCTTCGCCAACGAGGTTGAACAGCTTCGTGGGCAACTGCTGGCGATTGCGCCGCAGTGGAATATTGGGTGATGGCGCCGCAGCTTCGCCTGCACGGTTGTCACTTCGTTTAGAGCGCCGCAGCAATCCAAGGTCTGCTCCAACCTGACGCCGTTGTCCTGTCGAACTGCCCATGCCCCCAACACGATCCGTGCTCGATACCCACTGGACCAAGCGCCTGAGCCTGAGAGTGCTCGGCACGCTCATCCTTGCGCTGCAACCGGTCTGCGTGCAGCTCGCTGCTGCTGAACCGCTGCACAACCGCGCGATTCCCTGCCACATCGGCAATGACGCGCCCGTCGAGGCGGACCATGATGCCCGGTCTGGCTGGCAACCCGGGCAGGAGGGCCAATTCGGCATCCGCACGGATGGCAATGCCTACACGGTCGATACCGGTGCCGGATTGGTCTTCCAGGTCCGAACGCGCGGTGCTAACGGCGGGGACCGCGGCAAGGGCGACATCGTCTCCCTGCTCTGGCATGGCGTGCAGTATCAGGACCCGCGCAAAGGCAGCCAGGTGAACTCCGGCTTCTCCGGCCTGTATGACGGGCAGGATCGCGTCAATGTGGACGCGGCACGCGTGGGCAACGACGCCGTCAAGATCACCGTTACCGCCGGGGCGTTGACCCACGTCTACATGGCGCGGCGTGGGCAGCCCAACATCTACATGGCGACGTATTTCACGGCGGAGCCCAAGCCCAACCTCGTGCGCTTTGTCGTGCGGGTGCCGCACGCACGCCTGCCCGATGGGCCGCAATGCGCGGACATCACCACCGCCGTGCGCGGTGTGGAAGCGCATGATGTGTTTGGGTTGGCCAACGGCGAAACCCGCTCCAAGCATTACTCCAACATGCGCCTGAAGGACTGGCAGTACTTTGGCGCAACCGGCCCGCACGTGGGCATGTGGATGGTCCGCGATAACAACGAGGGCGGCTCGGGCGGCCCGTTCTACCGCAGCCTGCTCGACCAGGGCACGGAAGACCAGGAACTCACCTATATCGTCAACTACGGCGAGAACCAGACCGAGCCCTACCGCATGGGCGTGCTCAACAGCTACGTGCTCGCCTTTACGGATGGCGAACCGCCGCGTGAAGTCGACACCCACTGGTTCAAGCACATGGACCTGCCCGGCTACGTGCCGGAGAGCGAGCGTGGCGCCTTCGAAGGCCATTTCACTGGCCTCGCTGAAGATGCCCCGTACACCTTGGCGCTCAGCAACGCGCATGCGCAGTACTGGGGGGATGTCTTTGCGAAGGAGGGCCACTCCCACCATTTCCACCTGCAAGGCGTACTGCCCGGCCAGTATCAGGCGACGCTCTACCGTAACGAGTTGCAGGTCAAACGCTTTAACGTGGACATTCAAGCCGCCCACACGACCCCTTGCGCGTGCGGCGGCATCGATCACGACCCACAACACGATGCCGCGCTATGGCGCATCGGCACCTGGGACGGCAGCCCGCGCGAGTTCCGCAACGGCGACAAGGTCACGGTGATGCATCCATCGGATGTGCGTATGCAGCCGTGGACCGTGCCGGACTACCTCGTCGGGCGCTCGAACCCCGCGCACGATTTCCCCGCGTACCAGTGGAAAGCCGTCAACGGCGCGCTGGTGGTGCGCTTCCACCTGAGCCAGCGCGATGTTGCAGACCACCGGCTGCGCATCGGTATCACCACGGCCTTCGCCCACGCTCGGCCGAGCATCACGGTCAACCAGTGGAGTGCGCCCACACCGCAGCCTGCCGTTGAGCCGACCACCCGCAGCCTGACGGCGGGCTCCTACCGCGGCAACAACGCCACCTTTGCGTTCGACATTCCGGCCTCGGCCTTCGTGGCTGGCGAGAACGTGCTCACGATCAACGTCACCAGCGGGAATGCCGGAGACGGTTTTCTCAGCCCGGGCTACGCCTTCGACGCCATTGATTTGCTGAAGTAACCGGCACAACCGGGCGCCCTCAAGACGGCGTGCACGCGTCAGGCCGCCATCATCAGCTTCGGGTCAACGCTGGGCGACTGTTGTGCCGTGGGCTGAACGGCCAACTGATAGCCGCGCGAGTAGACCGTCTTGAGCTCCACACCGGTCCCCGGTCCGAAGCCCAGCTTCTTGCGCAGCTTGTAGACGTGCTGCTCGATGGAGCGCTCTGCAATGCAGGCCTCCATTCCCCATACCGCAGAAGCGATCTGCTGGCGCGACAGAAACGCCCCAGACGAGGAGAACAACAGCCAGGCCGTGGCAAATTCGCGTGCGGTCAAGCGGATCGGCGCGTCATGCAAGGTCACCGTGCGGGTCAGCCGGCATAGGCGGTACGGCCCGACCACCACCTGCGTCTGGCAGGCAACCTGCGCCGACCGGCCGACCCCGCGCAGGATGCGGCGAACACGCGCGCACAGCTCCTCGGCGGTGAAGTGGCCCGAGATGATGTCGTCAATGCCAGCGTCGAAGGCGCTGAGCATCTCCTGGCGGTCGGCAAAGTGGCCAAACACCAAGGTGGGCCAGCACAGATTGGCGTTGCGCTCGCGCCCGGAGAGCAACAGTCGGCCGGCGGTGCTGAACTGCTGCGCATCGATCATCAGCAAATCAAAGACCTCGGTCTGCCCGGTGCGCATCAGGGCCAATGCCTCGTCGAATCGCACGCAGGTGATGTCCTGGGCGGACAGGCAAGTCGCTACGTAGGTAAAACTGGCTGGATTGGTGGTGAGTACGGCGAACTTCATGGCAAACCCCCGACGATGCAGGGTCGATCCATGCGTCCACCCCGCTTTTTCTTTTGCCAAAGGATAACGTTCACACTGTGTTCATCCATCGCTATAACTAGCGATGCCGTAGGGGCAGCCGTCAATCGCCTGCTCCAAAAGAGGGCACAAGTGACCCGATCGGCACCGCGCAAGCGCAACCCTGACGTCGTTCAGGACACGAAATCCGTCTGGACCGTCCTGCCGGAGCCTTGGACACCCGGCTTCGCCCCCAGCCCCCTCCCTTCGCCCGAACCGGACAATCGACCGTCCATCGCTCGGTACCCTTCCAACCTCCGATTGGAGGTCCGGCATGCACAAGAACGTGACAAGCGGCGTATCGCGCAACATTCCTGCGTTGCCATCGTCGTCATCCCCCACACCGCAGACAGCGCAAGAAACCGCAACCCGACCGACGGCGCGTACGCGTTCGGCCGCGCTCGAGCATCTGCCCGCCTCACACAGCAGCAGCACCAGCGGCGCCAGCGGGCCTGCGCGGGTTTCCGCCGCGCCGGCCAAGATTGCCGAGGCGGAACTGCCGTTGGCCGCCTACCTGCTGATGCGCGCCGTGGACGGGCGCCCCGTGGCTGCACCGGAAATCGCTCGCCTGCGATTGGCGAACGCCAGCGTCAATGAAACCCGTCAACTGCTCAGGCACGGCCGTGGCAACGTCGACGTCGACGTGCGCGCCACCCACAACGAAAGTACGTGGCGGATGAAGGCCGCGCGGACCTTCCGGCAGGAGCGTGAACAAAAAGCGAAAGTGCCCTGGAACGCGTTCGAGCAGCGGGCGCCGTATTCCGCTGCGGCAGCGTCGGTATTTGGCGCGGGCAATTGCGGAGAACACACGAGCACGACCAGCGTCTATCACAGCCGTCGGCTGGCTCCTAACGAAGAAGTGCACTACGTGAATGCACCCGCCGCCGGACACGCCTTTGCAGAGGGCCGCATTCCCAGCGCCCCTGAAGCCGAGCAGCCAGAGCGGACGGTCGTGATGGACGCGTGGGCGAAAGGCCCCGCGGTGTTCGCCGCCGATGCGCACTTTGCCAAGCGACGCGGCGGGCTGCAGAGCCTGTTGCACTACAACGCAGACACCGGCCGAGACGCCCGCATTACGGCCAACGACGTGGTGCTGGAGGCCCGGTCCGCAGGCCCTGCCGAAGTTGCCCGGCGCGTGCAAAGCGAAGCCACGCCAACCGCCCGCTTTGCCGCGTTCATCGACTCTGTACTACCCAGCGGCATGGGCCACTGGAGCGAGCAGCATGTGATCGACCGCGACTTCTCGCAACGCGTGAAAGGCAAACTCGCCGCGCTTGAGAACCCGGCGCAGGGCTTTCAGCTGGCGGCGCGTATCGCCGAACAACTCGGCGTGCCGGCACAGCAGCGTACGGCAGAGGCGCAGCGCATCGTCGAAGCGGCCCATGCCATGTTGGCGGACCGGTAAAGCTGCGAGTCGCCGCACGCCATCACACATGGGGCGAAACTTCTATTTGAGCGGATTCGCGAGCGCGGGCAGTCTGGTGCAAGTGTTTCAGAGCGATGCGAAGAATTGACGGAACCTTCCGCAGCGAGCATGCGACCGTTATCCCATCCGAAGGGGAAAACGGCGGGAACCATGGCTCTAGCGCTTCAATTGCGCGCCCCATGGCCCCGCGATCAGGACCAATCGCGGGCCTCCAACCCTACGCCCGCCGACGATCATCGGGCGACGACGGGCTCGAACCAGACCGTGCGGCAGATGCCGCGCCCATGCTTGCCTTATCGATATCCGCGTCCGTTCCACGTCGTGCGCCTGGTATTCCGGATTTGCCCGCGCAAGCCCTCGGGCCGCTCGTGGGACGCGGGAGCCAAAAAGACGTGTACAGACTGGCCGACGAACCCGGCCATTGCGTAGCGCTGATTCATGCCGATGCCATTGGCCGGTTCGATACGCCCAGTACTCACGCCCAACGGGAGATGGACGCGTTATTGAAATTGCGCGCACGAGGCTTTCGCACGGTCCAGACGTATCGACTCGTTCGTATCGCAGACCGCGTCGGCATCGAACAAGCCTACCTGCCCCAGGCCAAGAGTTCGATGGATATCGTCCGGGCTCCCAGCAACGTACCGGAAGGGCAATATCTCACCCAAAGGACCGTTGAACAGTGCAATGCGACCATCGCCACGTTGCGTAAGAGCGCCACGGTGATCGACGACCTTCAGTTTCTGGTTGAGCCCCAGGGCGACATCCATATCAGCGATCCGCGGGCAGTGACGGACGGCGATCCAGAAAAAAATGTCGATACGGTCAAGGCGTTGCGAGGCGCGGCGATTGAGAGACTGTTGTGTTCGGACGATGAGGAATGAAGGCGACCCAGTGGAGCGGCACCCCCTTGTGTCGTGCATTGCCGGGGCGATAGATACATCCCCGCACCCGACCGATACCCCCCATAAGCGGTAGTTGAGGAATTTTCAGGATTACGTGCGGCGCTCCCCGTACATTCGGGGGGTTCTTCCTCTCTCACCGCACCCGGCATGAAATCGAAAGGCGCTGCAGGCACCGGCAGCCAAGGACCCGCTTTGCATGGCGACAGCCAACGGCCCAGCGCGATGAGGGCAATGGGGGCAACGAAAGCCACCCGCACTGCGCGAGTCGACCGAGCCGATTCCACCGGGTCACCCCAACCCTCGCGGCAAGCGGCAGGTGAGCCCATCCAGCATCTGGTGATCGGACTGCGCGCTCGCGACGCGCATGCCAAGCAGGCGACTGCCGGTTGGATCTTGCTGCGGTACGCGCTGAGTGATTGCCTGGCGTTGATGGCGGCGCTCGATCAGGCGCCGTCGGCCATCCGGCTTCGCCCCTATCGCGTGAATGCTCCCGCAGCCGATGCACCCGTGCGCTGGCTGTTGCGTCGCGCCGGCCGGGGGCTTCTGAAGGTGGTGGGTGTGTCAAAGCAGGGGCGCGAAGTCTACGCGTCGCTGCCGATGCCGGCGGACCGGTTTCGGCTGATGGTCCGCCCCGGCTGCGTGCCGACGGGCCCGTACGAACAGCGCCACGGCCAGATGATGTTCTTTGACCGGAACCCCGAGAAACTGCGCACCCACTTTGGCGGCCAGTTGCTCCAGTACCGGCCGGTCAGCACACAGCAGCGCAACCGCCCGCTCGTCATGCGCCCCGCAGATGTGCGCCGGCTATCTGCCAAGCGCCCTGGGTTGCGGCGTTCGGCGATTTCCGTGTCGGTGTGCGCGGCCATCGCCACGGCCGCCCCGGCGCGCTATGCCCTGGCGACGGACTACACAACGCCCATCACCGGAAGCAGCACCGCCGATGCTGCCTATTCCACGTCCACCAATGCCGCCGGCAGCTTGGTGTATGCGCTGCAGAGTGGCGACACCGTTTCGGCATCAACCAACCAGCTCGCCAACCTCCAGGCGGTGAACCTGGTTGGCGTAACCACGCCTGTGGTGTTGCAGGTGGGCAGCAACGGTACCGGCACGCTTGGGGTCTCCGCCACCCGCACCGGGGTGACGGACTGGGGCCTCGTCCACGGCATCGACGTGGAGAGTGGCAGCCACCTGACCATCAACGGCAACACCAACGTCAACGCCACCACGGACAACCGCAATAGCGAGATCGAAGGCGTCTACATCACCAACAGCACCGCCACGTTCAACGGCAACACCACCATCTCGACCAGCACGCCGGGCTATTCGCGCGGACTGTGGATCAACCGGGGCAACGTCACCTTCAACGGCGATACCACAATCACCGTGCGGGGCCACGGCACGGATAACGACGGCATCTACAACTCCGGCGGTGGCGCCGGCAACGTCACGTTCAACGGCAACGTCAAGATCGATTCCCTGGGCGAGCACCCGAGCGACAACGTCCACGGCATCTACAACGACAACGTCAACACGCGGCTCACCATCAACGGCAACCTCGACCTGTCCGCCACCTCGAACGGATCGACCGTGTTCGGCATCCGCAACCAGGGCGTGCTCAACGTCAGCGGGGACATGTCCGTCACGGCAACGGGCCCGCGCTCGGCAATGGGCGTGGCCAACACGCACCGCACGGCCCGGCTGACGGTGGGCGGCAACGTTGACATCCACGTCGTCAACACCGGGGGGTACACCCCCTTCGGGCTGCCGACCGCCATCCAGGCCCACTACGGCACCGGCTCCAGCATGACGTTCCGCAAGGGCGTCAATGCCACGGTGAACGCCGTCACCACGGCCTTTGGCATCGACAACACCGGCGTGATGAATTTCTCGTCCACCAGTGACACGGTGGCCCTGAACGTGGCATCCACCTGCACCACGTGCAACGTGTTCGGCATCAACCAGAGCGGGGGCGCCATCACCATGGCGGGCGGCGCGCAGGTCAAGGCGTCCACCACCGGCACGGGCGCCGCCTTTGCCATTGCCAACGCCGCCGCCAACGGCGTGAACGCCACGCTCAACATCAACGCCGCAGGTGCCGGCAAGGTGACGTTGGACGGCGATATCACCACCGCCAACTATGCGGCCAGCGGCAACACGGGCAGCACGAACGTTGTCTTGAACACGGCAGACTCGTACTTCAAGGGCAACATCGTCCCGTACGCCAATACCGGCCTAACCACCGACACCACCAACTATGTGGCCGGCGCCACGACGCTCAGCTTCGCCAACGGCGCCACGTGGGTCCCCACCGGCACCGGCAACACCAGCAACGACTTCGGAGCCGGTGGCTTGACGCTGGCCTCCGGTGGCGGCATCGACCTGTCGCGCAGTTGGGGCACGTTCGCGCCGAGCAGCATCCCCGCCTACAACCTGCGCACCGTCACCATCGACAGCAGCGCGGCCGGCGGCGCCAGCGTCAACCTCAAGGACGGCGCCACCTTCACGCTGCTGAGCGATGTGCGCAACGGCGCCGCAGACAAGGTGGTGTTCGGCTCGGGCATCAGCAACTTCTCCGCAGCGGGCACGCAGAACATCAAGGTCGCCTACGACCCGGTGCTGCAAGACACCTCCTGGGTGAACGCCAACACCGTCAAAACCGGCAAGACCTTCAGCGCCGTCACGCCCATCACCATTGTGGATGCCAGCTCGGCCGCCGGCGGCGCCGCCAAGCTCGCCGCCGTGAGCGGCACGCCCGGCGCGTGGACGAGTACGTATGAGAACGCGTTGGTGTCGTTCACCTACACGCCGCAGGTGGCGGTATCGAGCGACGGCAACAAGGTACTGCTGACCGGCATCCAGATTGCCGGCAGCGATGGCGCATCAACGGGCACCGGCGGTAGCCCGGGCGCGACGGCCCCCACGGTGCCCACGCTTTCTACCGGCTTGGGAACATCTTCCGGCATTCGCCCGGCCGAAGCGGTGTTGACCGCCTCCGAATCGGTAGCCGCCATGCGTAATCTGCTGCTGCGCACATCTGCCCCGGCGGGCATCAACGGCACCGGCGGCGGGACCAGCGCCATCGGCGTCAGCACGCCCCCGCAGGGGGCCGACGCCGATGGCAGCATCTGGATCACCCCCATGGCCAGCCGCGACAGGCTCGACACCAGCTATGGACGCCAGACCAGCGAGACGGTGACGTCGACAACCCTCGGGGCAAACCGCCGCGTCTATCAAGGTGACAAGAGCACCGTGCGCGTGGGCGCCAGCATCACGCAGGCCAATGCCAACGTCGGCTACACGCGCGGCTCGGGCACGATCGACATGACGTCGATCGGCGTCAACGCCACGCTGCAGGCCAACAGCGGCCCGTACGTCAGCGCCGGCGTCAACGGCGCGACGCTGCGCAACACCTACAACGCCACCGACCTGGAAGGCACCAACACCAGCGGCAAATTCAACGTCAAAACGCTCGGCACCACGCTCGCCGCCGGCTGGCCGTTCGACCTCGGCCGTGGCGTGAGCCTGGAACCGTCCACCGCCGCCGTGGCGGGGGTCATGTTCGGCGACCAGCGCGTCACGTCTGCCGGCGTAACGACCGACCTGAACCGCAAAACTTTCGGCATGGTGAATGCCGGTGTCACGCTCAAGCACACGGGCAGCAACGCAGTCGTCTCGCACGAGGTCTATGGCCGCGTCGCACGCCTGGAAACCTTCGGCAGCGATCTGTCCATCACGGCAAGCAAAGACGGCGGCAGCATCACCGCCGATGCCGGCCCGGCCCGCCGCAGCGGCTACCAAGTCGCGCTCGGCGGCTCGGTGGGCTTCGGCCCCGCCAAACGCCTGGCCGTGACGATGGAAGCCGGCCGGCAGCATCTGTCTGGGTCCGGCGCGGGATGGTCGGGGCTGGTTAGCGTCCGGTGTCGCTGGTGACGCGCCACTGCACTGGCGGTGATTTGGGGTGCAGAACTCGGCGCTCGGCGTTCTGAGCTCGACGTTCCGAGTTCTGAGCTCGGCGTTCCGAGTTCCGAGCTCGACGTTCCGAGTTCTGAGCTCGGCGTTTCGAGTTCCGAGCTCGGTGTCCCGAGTTCTGAGCTCGGCGTTCCGAGTTCCGAGCTCGGCGTTCCGAGTTCTGAGCTCGGCGCTCCGAGTTCTGAGCTCGGCGCTTCGAGTTCGGAACTCCGCGTTTGGGCTTCTGAGCTCCGGTGTGCTGGGCCTCGGAGCCCGGCGGTTGGGCCTCGGAGCTCGGTGCTCGGCAGTTTGGGCTCGGCGTTCCACCCTTTGAGACTAGAGCACGACGCTTTGCGCTCGGCGCATTGAATCTCTGACTGCGGCAGTTCGGGCTTTGGGCTCGGCGGTTGGGCCGTTGACCCTGGCGGTCGCATTCATTCTTGATCAGGGGTCGTGGGCGGAGGTTAGCTGGGTGTCGATACCCCTACGACGGTAGCTCTGGCTCGATGCAAGCCGTTGCCGGCGGGCACGGCGCAACACTCCAGGACACGGAACTTCGCCGGAAGATTTCAGCGGATGTTCACCGCCCCGTCCGGCGAAGTGAACATCGTTGACTACAGTGGCCGGTCCCGCGCTGCCTCGGCATGGCTGCCTTCACGCATCGCTTCCACCAACCCCAGAATCTTCGTCGCCTTCTCAAAGTGGTCCAAGCGATGGGTCTGAATCCACCAGGTGGCGGCCTCCATGAGAAGCTCGGGGTCGTCGTTACGGTTGGCGAAGAACGCGTAGAAGGATAGGCCGACACCCGCCCCCTTGGAACGTATCTTCTCGTGGCAGGTGGCCAACATCTTTTGCTTCAGTTCAGGCGTCATAAACCGATCTTGGTGGAGGCGAGTGCCGGGGGTGGCAGCTTACTCGCGGTGTACATCCCGGTCACGACGATGCTGGCCACAAACACCACCACGCCAATCGCCATCGATGCGACGACGCGGACTCGCTTGCCCGGGCGCAGCACTAGCACGAACACAACCAGAGGCAACTCCACCAGCACAATCAGCGCGCCGAGGATCATGACCCAGCCACCAATCGCCACCGGCGGCCCGGTACGTACCGCCGCCAGATCGATGGGGGCGAACTGCAATACATAGACGGTAAAGGCTGCGCTCATCGCAACCAAGATTCCGGTCAGAACATCGACCCAGCGAACAACGCGCGTTCTTGTCATTGCAATCCTTCCCCTGCCGCCTGCCTGGCGAGCGCCGCCCCACGCTGCGGACTGTCTTTCACCACGAGGGCATCGTAGAAATGCCCTTTCCTGTTAGCCGATCGGCGCACCGAAACGGCGGTCGCCACTGTGAGCGAACGGCGAATGCGAAGCCATTCAAACGTTCTAAGGGCTGAGTTGCGTGCGGTTGAATCGGCCAGATGGACACGCCGGCGTTTCAGATACTCCACGCGGTTTGTGGGGGAACCGGCTTCCTGCCTCCGGGCCGGTGGCGTCTGTCGTCTCCGGTCACGCCCCTTTTGTGATCATTCATAACCATGAAAAGGCCTGACGCGGGATTTATTTTACATTTGTTTTTAATATTTTAACGTTTATAGTTTTTTAACTATTAAGTTTTGCGCATTTCATTTGACATCAGAATTAACCATAATCAGATTTCAAAAATCGGAATTTGCCGCGGCATCCGCGTAAGCATAATCTCCCCCTGCAGCCAACGTTGGACCTGCAATTCATTCTCGATGCCTCGCTAAACGAAGGCAGTGCCGAGATTAACTTAGACCTTGAGAGGGGTGAGACAATGCCAGCCACGCCATGCACGATTTATTACACCGCCAATCAGCAGTTTGCGATCGGCGTCAATGACAGGATCGTAAATGCCCCTGTCGTTTTGCGCGATACCACAGCCGCGAAGGAGGAGTATTACCAGTGGATCCTCCGGGATGACAGCACGATTGCACTGCGATCGGACCCGACGCTTATTCTCGATGTTGCGAAGCTCGCCGACCTTCAGCAGTTCCATCTGAGCCTATACAACCCCTTAAGCATTTCACCCACGCAGCAGTGGAGCGACGATGGTTCCGGACGCTACCGCAACGTAGGCAATCCGAAATTCGTTATCGATAATCTGAAACGCGTGACCAAGGATGGCAACCCCATTATTGTCCACGCCGATAATGGCTCCATCGCTCAGCAGTGGACGACTAAAGATGACATGGAGCTGAAGCCGACAAGGTTCTACCTGGGTAAGACGAACTTTGCTTTTGGCGTCAAGCGACCAATATCCGGTGCGCAAGTGGTTCTGCTTGATACAAGCAAGGAGCCGCACAAGGATTACTACGAGTGGATTCAGCAGGAAGACAATACCTTCCTCCTGACTGCGGGGGGCGGCGTTCTGGTGCTGGACACCGCGAAGCTGGTGCCCCAGCAGAACTTTTTCTTGAGCGTTTATGACCCCAACAACGTCACGAAAACGCAGCAATGGATGTATGACGACAACAGCTACATCCGCAGTATTTCGCAACCCAGCCTCGTGCTCGACGACAAGGCAAGCGCGGTGACCGACGGGAACATCATCTGGACCTACGCGTTCAACGGCTCGAGCGCGCAGCAGTGGCGTCCTGTCTACGATGACAGCCTGGAGAAGAGCGCGGAGGAAGGGCAGACGCAAGTCGTGTAAGGCTCGCCCGCTCTGTTAGAGGCGCACGGCGTGGTGGGTGTTTCGACATCCGCCGCGCTGTTCTGGGCCCGCCGTGATGATTAAACCGCCGGTTGTTGTTCGGTCTCCCAATACAGCTACTGCACGCAATGCCAACTCCGCCCTCATTCAGTGGGCTTCTCGTCATTGCGATCCGTCCCCTGCCGCCTTGGAGCGACGGCGCGCTTAACACCGCCCGAAAGGTTGACCGCTGATCTGTGCGGAGCTCTCTCGTGGAGGGAGTTGTCGATCTATCCGGTTCTCGCCGAGGGTGAAACACCCCCAAAAAATGGCGATGCCGAGGAGGAAGGCTACGACCGCCCGCAAGCGGATGCCCGGCCGGCGGAGTAGCGCAAATACCACCAGCGGTATCTGGATGACTATCAGCGTAGCCGCCGCGAACAATGCCAGGCCCGCGTAGAACACCAGCGGCCCAGTCCTGACGGCAGCGAGGTCGACGTCGGCAAACAGGGCGTGCACTAGGTACACAAGGCCAACAATGGCCAGCACACCCGACAGCACCTCCACCGCCAAAAGCACACGCGAGCGACTCATCGGACGCCCTCCGCAACAATCTGCTGTGCCAGCGCCTTCCAGCGGACGGGACTGTCTTGTACGACTTGCGCGTAGTAGAAGTGTCCCTCGCCCTTACCGCCCTTGAACTGCATACCGAGCCGAGGAAGGGCTGCCACGAGATCGGCCTCGGTCATCCCCGCATAAAGAGGGTCGCCGTGTTGAGTGAGATTAATGACCACGACCCTCCGGATGTTCCTGTGGCTCTTGAGGTCTCGCAAAAACTCGCCGTCGATAGGGGAGCCGATCAAGACGAGATGGTCGATCACGACATTCGTGCGGTTGGCATACGACCAGGCCGTCTGTGCCGCCAGCAGGGAACCATAGCTGTAGCCCATCAGGTTAAATTGCTCCGCCTCGTCCGCCATGCCACTGGAAATCGTCCACTCGTCGTCATCCCGGTACCGAATGAGCAGCCCAGAACGGATGGCATCCATGATGGTGCCCCGGTCGCCGCTGTAAGTCTTGGTGGCCGAATTCGTCAGGCCGACAAAACATTGCTTGATCCCGGCATCGCGGAACGCCTGCATTTGGGGCTTGATATATGGGCCATCGAGCCCGGCACCGCCCCAGTACAGCGTCCCTCGCGGGCGCAGAAGCATGATTTTGACGGGTTCCCGATCGTCGACGGGGGTTAGTGGCAACGCGTAACTCATTCTTCGTGGTCGTTGAGGATACGGATGGAGGCCGTTTCCGCCTGGTCGGCGCGAATACGCACGGTGTGCCCCGAAGCATTGGTAATGCCTTCGGTCTCGCCGCCTGACCAACTCAGGCGGTAGCGTACTCCGGCCAGCGGCTTGCCCGTCGCTTGATTCAGCAATTGGGCGTGCTGATCGAACATGTCGGCGTGCTGTGTATGAAGCCCGGCCGCACTTCCCACGTAACCGGTTCCGGTCACATCGTCCGCTACCGTCTGATGCGCGGCCAGCGCAAGGACGCGCGGCTTCTTTGGGCACTGACACAGCACGATGTCGTTATGCCGGGCGACCGGCACGCCGTTGACCGTCTGGATCGGATGCGTTTCCCCAACGATTTTCCCGGTTGACTTGCATGCCGGGCACGTTGCCACGTCGCCCCATAGCGCCGCAGGCTTTCCATCTACGGTCATGAACGATCCGGCGCCCGCCGTGATGATTGAACCGCCGGTTGTGGTTCGGTCTCCCAATACAGCTACTGCACGCAACGCCAATTCCGCCTCCATTCAATGGGCTTGCCGATCGGCGCACCGAAACGGCGGTCGCCACTGTGAGCGAACCGCGCATGCGAAGCCATTCAAACGTTCTAAGGCCTGAGTTGCGTGCTGTTGAATCGGCCAGATCGGCCGGATAGAAGGGCATCGATCGCGCATTGACAGCGCCTGCCCGATTGCCACCCCGCCCGTCTCGGGGTCGCATTTACTGCGATTCTTTTATTTCTGTTGGTCTGCGCACGCCAGCACGCGCAGGACTTCCCACCGGTCCACATCCACCAGCACGCCCTCCAGCGTGATGAGCATGTACGCGCCAATCGCATCCAGAAACCCGGCCTGATATTCGGCGGGCTTGTCTTGGAGGTGGCGCTGGTATTCAGCCCGCAGCGCCCTGGGTTCGAACTGTCGATGCAGCTTCAGAGCCACCTGCGTGCGGCACAGAAAATCGCGGCCGCCGAGCGCGCCTTGCAGATAACAGTGATTGGTGTGCAGGTTCATCGCGCGCCTCCGCCCGGTGGGCGCGGTGTCAGCCAAGCGATGCGAGTGGGAGGTGGCGTTGCGGGGTAATGCCGGCGTGCCGTGGGTACGGCTTGGGTCGGTTGATCCATTGTCTTGCCCTCTGCTGATTGAGTGGGGAGCCACCCACCGGTGAGGGTGGGCGGGCACACGACAAGGTCTGCAATACCGACGTACTACCAAGACGGCAGGGCCGAAGCCCTCCCTGTCGGGCCCGCCCATATAGGCGAACGACGACGGCGGTAGAAACTTGAGTCTCTTCCGGGTAGTGACGTGCGAGATTGCAGTCTCGGCTGCGGTTGTTTTCGCAGCGAGGGGAGTTTAGCGGGTATCAGCACAGTAAGCCAACCCAGCAGCTTCTAGACGATGCTCTTGGTAGTTCCTCTAAATAGCTCGATATTAAAATTTTTCCCTCAAACTCCACCCTTTTCTCGAAGCTACGCTTGAGTCTTTTTTTTCCGCGTTGTTTTTTTTATTCTCTTCACTGACACATTCTTCGGCTCGACCTCCAAATCATCCTGCTTCTCGACAATAGTCAGAGAAGATCCATTCTCTCCCCCTGCGTCTATAGTCACAGCAACCGGCTCATCCTCACGCTTAGCATTGAAATCATGCCCGTAAATCTCCCGATAAGCCTCACCAAATTCATCACAACCAATAAAATCAAAAAACAATGGCCAATTATGATATGAACCTTGCTGCACCAGCTCCCCTGATTTCCCTATTTTTCGCATAATATCGGAAGCCAGCTTATAGTTTCCATTGAGGACTTCAACAGCAAGCTTAAAATCTCGCACAGAGGCGGTCCAATCGCAGGAGTTGAGACAACGGACCATGTCTTCCTCCCTGCCAGCCTTTTTGTATGCAATCGCCAAGTTGATGTGCCGAATACGAACATCGATATCTTCGGCGCCTTTACGCATTTCGTCCGCCAAAGAGAATTCCCCAACTCTGACAGCCAACTTCCAATCCCTCCTCCTCAGAGTTTCATAGACTTGGGACTGAATTGCATTGTTTGCCTCCATTTCATCACCTGGCAGAACTTTTCGCCACAAAGTAAAGACAAGCATCACAGCCACAAGCGAAAGTACGTGACAAGCACGGAAATAGTATTCCGCACCAATATCTAACTGAACCCCCGGGGCGGCGTTTTCTTCGATTTTGCACCCCTCCCTCTTGCAAACCGTAAGATACTGCTCCGTGACAACCCCACCATTGTGGGTCATCAAATTTCGACGCTGACTTATCTCGACAAACTCGCTCCATTCCGGGAACTTTCGCAACGTCTTGAAAGAGAACTTACTTTCGAGGGCCGCGAATTGCTCGATGTAACTATCCCTTCTAAATGAGTCTATCTCCTTGTCCAACATATCTTGCTTTACCGCATCAAGAGAATTGAATTGAATTAAGTCTGACAGCGAAACCTCCCGCTTAATGCTCTTTAGCAACGCCGGCTGCTTTGTATAGAGAATTGTTAGAAGATGCCCCATAAATGCATCAAACTCGCTGAACAACCCAATAAAAAGACTCCTCTCCACGATTCTCAGCATTCCGGCACTACGGATACGCTCGAATTGCTTAATAGCATCTATTACCGCCACACGCTCCCGCACGTCTTCCGGAATTATTACATCGTAACTTTTCTTATCCGCCGAATTATTTGGATCTGCGTATTTCTTGAAGACATCTTTACAGGCGGAAACTTTGTCCTTTATGTGATTTCCGACTGCCACAATTGCAATTGTGGCGGCTCTACGCATCTCATCTACACGAGTAATAAAATCAGCGCTAAGCTTCTCAAGAGGATGCAAATCCTTAACTTCCACATCAGAGTTAGAGGATTCGTCACCGGAATCGGATAGATTATTCTGTGGGTGGCTTTGAGTTGGCGGGTCAATCGCTCCGCTGCCTTCTTCAAGATTCTCTGATTTGCAGTCTTCATCCTTCATACGCTCGCCCCCTATATATTGATTCTCACTGGTTTCACAGAAGTGCTTGACACGAGAACCTCGCGCTACCACCTCTGGCAGAGAACGAAAAGGTGCTCGCAAAGAAAAGCCGGCGCAGAACTTCTAGCCCAGCCCAAGGACAACACTAACTAAGCGGAACGCCCCATCTGCAACGTATACCGACACCCCTTCCAATAATTACTACACCCCCAAAACGCCCCACTCCTCCCATTCCGCGCCACCAACTTCACCCCACAAGCCGGGCACGAGGGCGTTCGGTAATCCCCCTCAAACACCCTCGCCAGCAGCGCGGCCTGCTTGTCTTCGCCGAGCGCGCGGATGCGCTCAAGCACCGCCGGTCCGTCCAATAGCTGGATACCGGCAAGCTCGGAAAACTCCTGCACCGGGTTGCCGACATAACCCGACAAAGACCAAAACACGCCCCGCCTGACCTTGTGCGCCAGCATGGAGCCGCCCAGCGCCCGCACCTGTTCCACCTTCACGGGCTTGGACCAAGCCTTGCACTGGACCACCGCCACGGGCGCGTCCAGGCCGGCCTTGTACAGCGTGGCGTCAATGCCGCCGTCCGGGCCGTGCGGCACCGTCTTCACCGTGAACCCCATCTGCTCGTAGTACTGCACGCACAGCAGCTCGAACCGCTTCCACTCCAGCGATTGGATGGCCTCCAGCGTCCAGCGCTGGGGCGCGGCGGCTTGGGCCGGCGCGGTGGCTGGCGCGGGTGGGGTGGGTTCGCGTGCGGGGTTGGGCGTGTTGCTGCCTGCGGCGTTGCGGGCGGGCCGGGGCGGCGCCTTGGGCAGGCGGGCCCGCGCGGCTGGTTCGGTACGCGTGGGGCCGAGCCGGGCATCGGCCTGTTGGCTGCGCTCACGCAAGTACGACAGCACGGCAAAGAAGGCGAGCAGCAGCGCGGGCATCCACGCCAGCCCGCGCATCAGCATGGCGATGCCGGTGAGCAACGGATTGGCCCCGAGTGCCGCCGGGAGGATGTTGTGCAACACCACATAGCTGGCCAGTGCGCCAATCGCCAGCATCCACCACGGCAGCGCCAACAGCAGATCGCCCGTGGAGGGTTGTTTCTTTCTCCTACGCCCCATTTACTGCCCCACCTTTATCTTTTTAGATATTTTGGCTTAGGCGATTTTTTCGATAATCAAAATTTAACCGGCTCGCCCGCCATTTGTGGGAAACAGCATAGGTGATGGGGCCCCATTCCGCCCGCCCCAATTAGTGGGGTATCGACAGGGTTTTTGATTTGAATGGGGTGGAAAACAAACGCCAGTCAAGCGTTCTTCTGATTATGAAAATCAGAATTTAATATGAAGCATCACGGCCAGCCGCGTTGGAGCACGGCCGGCGACTCGGCATCCTGCAGATGCCGGGTACGTTTCCTTAGTGCTCGGTACCGTGCTGGCTACCGCCAACCGGCGCAGTGCTGCTTGCCTCCTGGCTCCGCTGCCGCCATTCGGACCACAACAGCCCTTTCCCGCCCGGATTTGCCCGAGCGTATTCATGGAATGCATTCAGGAATTCAAGCCGGTCTTCCTGCAGAGCCATTTTGTAGGGCTTGTCGGCGTTGATCGTTGACATCTGATAGTCATAACTGAACACGGCCTGGCGCTTGATGATGTCTTGGGCGGGCAACCGCGTTGCGTTATGAAGCATGTCGTACAGCGTCATGAACGTTGTCGTGCGTCCACGGCCGCCAAGACAGTGAACGTGGATTCCCGCGCCTTCGGGCATCTCGCGGACAACCTTGAGGAAGCGATCGACCTCTTCCCGGCGGGGGCGGCTATGGTCGGTAACGGTCAGTCGACGATAGTTGGCTCCGGCGCCTTCCACCAACTCGCGTTCACTGACCACCTCCGGCCGCTTCAGCACGATGCGATGCGGCTCCGCCACCCCTTTTCTGAGATCAAGCGACCTGACCACCGAGATCTCATCCTGCTGCTGCAGCTTCGTAATCAGGTCCGCCTCGCTGCGCAGTACTTCTTCATGGGATAGCCCGACGTTGGCCCAGTCTCGACGGCCGCGCAACGTGATGGGATGCCCGCTGGCAATGGCATGCGATTCCTCGCGCAGGTCGACGAAGTAGAGGGTTGGGGTGCCCATCGCCGCCATAATCCGCTGGACTTGGCCTTTTGACGAGATGCCTTCGCTTCCTGACAGGCGCAGGGTGTGCATTCCCGTTGTGTTGATGGAAGCCGGCAGGCCCCCGAGGTCGTTCGTGCAGCGGAAGAACGACAGCGCGCTCGCGTCGGCCTTGGGGGTGCGATCGTATGCCAGCACTGGCGACGTTTCTCGCTTGGGAATCGACAGTCGAAGGGTGGGGATTCCGGGCCCGACGGGGCCACTGGTGTCTTCGAACATGGCCTCGTCGGCTGACGCCGCGGCCGCATGGCTGGCTTCGGCGGTCGATGGGCTCGCCGGACGCTTTTTTCGCGGTTGCAAATCGAGTTCGGGCGATGCGGACCGCTTCCTCTCATGCGTTGGCGAGTGCGAGGTTGAGGTGGGCGACGACGCTGGGCTTCTTGCGTCTTCAGTCGTGTCAACGTGTGCCGCCGCCGGGGGAGTACGGGAAGAGATGGATGTCATTGATCGTTTCGTTCCGTCTGAGGTGTGGAAAGTCGTCCGTTCGACCCCAGTCCGCTGGACCCAGGTCGCGGCTCGATCGAGGTGGCGCTTTCTTGGAAAAGACGAGCGATGGGCGAAGCAGTCTCTTCGGAATGGCGGCGGCAATCGTCGGTAGCGCCGAAAAATGGGCACGTTCAGCGAAAATGCCGTGCCGGCCAGCCATTATGTGGACGCTACGCGGTAGTGGTATGCGTGGGCATCGGCAAAACCGAGCGAGCGGTAAAGGCCGCGCGTATGGCTGTATCGGGCGATGCTCAATTTGGCGCTACACGTTTTCGATGAAGAAAAATCGCCGCCGATATACGATCAGCCCGTGATTGCCCCCTTAAAACCATTACCTATGCGAATCGCCGCCCTCTCCGATATTCACGGCAACCTGGCCGCGCTGAATGCGGTACTGGAAGACCTACAAACCCAAGCCGTCGATTTGATCGTGAACCTCGGCGATATTGCGTCGGGGCCGCTGCAGCCGCGCGAAACCGTCGACGTATTGACGGCGCTGAACTTGCCGACCATCCGTGGCAACCATGACCGGCAAGTCCTGGAGGGCGAGCCCGCGCGCATGGGGCCGTCCGATCAATACGCGTTTGGGCAGTTACGGGCGGATCAGCTAGCGTGGTTTGCCAGCCTGCCGGAGCAGCAGACCATCGAAGACGATGTGCTGCTCGTCCATGGCTCTGCCGAGAGCGACCTGACGTATTTTTTGGAGACGATTACCGAATACGGCTGCCGCGCAGCCACGCATGACGAAGTGCTGTCACGCGCCACCCACGCCGACGCCAAGCTCGTGCTCTGCGGCCATACCCATGTGCCGCGGGCGATGACGCTGGCGGACGGTCGCCTGATCGTCAACCCAGGCAGCGTCGGCCTGCAGGCGTATCGCGATGAACATCCGATTCCGCATCAGATTGAAATGCACAGCCCGCATGCGCGCTATGCGATTGTGACCAAGCAGGTGAACACGTGGGCCGTGGAGTTTCGTGCGGTGGAGTACGCGTGGGATGAGGCGGCGGCGGTTGCTGAAGCGCACGGGCGTGCGGATTGGGCGGTTTGGTTGCGTACGGGGCGGATGGAGGCGTAGCGCGCTATGCAGACATGCGCTTTACCACCGCACGGCGAATCCACGTTTGCCGGAATGGGCGATATCGAATTGACCACGCCCGACGGCCTCCACCAAATACGGCTGCCTTACGAAGGAGAGCCGCCCCATGGAGATTCCTATCACGCCATCTGGATCGACGGCGTTCGCGCGCCCGGCCACGCTTGGGGCTGCCAGTTTGCTTGCACGGCGGACTCGCGCTTTCTGGCAATGAGCTGGATGGCCACTCGGTTTGAGCGCAAGACAGCCGTATTCGACGTGGTGGAAAGGCGGTATTTTGTGCTGCCTTTCTACATGAGCAACTTTCGCTTTTGCTGGCCGTGCCTGGAGGGGGCGGCGCCTTCGTCAGAAGGTCATTCCTACACATTCGATGGTGCCGAAACCTGGCACACCTACTAACTGGTGCAAACCCAATATGCGTCTCTATCAAAAACTCTTTGTCGCGCTTGGGCTTCTGGCGCTGCTCGCTGGCTGTGACCAGAAAGCAATGCTGGATAAGTTCACCCCCAAAGAAGAAGCCGCCATCGCGCAGCGCGTGCTGTCTGATGTGATCGCCAAGAATTTCAGCGCGGTGGACAGCCAGTTGGATCCGAGCCTCCAGACACCCGCCACGCGCGATGCGCTTGGGAAGATGGCCGACGCGTTCCCTGCCGCGCAGCCCGCAGCGGTCAACATCGTCGGCGCGGAAACGCGCACCTTCAACGGCGCTACCACCTACAACCTCACCTACGAATACGCGTACCCCAACGCATGGCTGCTTGCCAATGTCATGTTGCAGCGTAAGGATGGTCAGCTCCGCATCATTGGCCTGCACGCGTATCCCGAAAAGCAATCGCTGGGCGAAACCAATGCCTTCCGGTTTGCGGGCAAGAGCTTCACGCATTACGCCGTGCTTGGACTGGCGATTGCGATTGCATTGTTCGTCATTTATGCGCTGGTGGTCTGCTTCCGAACACCGATTGCCAAACGCAAGTGGCTGTGGCTGCTGTTTGTGGCGCTTGGCTTCGTGCAGTTTTTCTTCAACTGGACGGACGGCTCGTTCACCATCCGGCCGCTCAGCATCGCCTTCCTGGCATCCGGCTTCTATCGCGCCGGGCCGTATGCACCGATCATCCTCAGTTCCAGCATCCCGGTTGGGGCGATTGTGTTTTTGCTGCGTCGGCGTGCGTTGGTTGCCCGTCATAGTGGGGCGGTCGCCACCGTACAAGAATCAACCTGACACCAAAGCATTCGCGCGTATCAAGAGCTACACCTCATAACAAAACGTTCTGAACCCACATGAGGCTCTATAAGAAATCCCTCCTCGCACTGCTGTGCGCAGTCTCCGCAGTGTCTTACGCCGCGGATGCCACACCATCCGCACCAAACGCGGCGCCAACCAAGCCATCAAAGAAGCGCAAGAAGTGCGATTGCGCCTCCCAAAATGAAGCGGCTGCCCGCAAAGCGCTTGTGTCGAAGGGACTCGATCCGAATTCAGCACAAGGACAAGTCATATTGCGGTTCGCCCAGAAGCTGGCTGACGACCCGAAACTAAGCAAACGCGTGCTTGACTCAGGAGAAAACGGGCCGTCCCGATGGGGAGCCAAGCTCTCTCCCGAAGAGCGGTTGCGCTTCCTGCAGCTGATGAAGGCGTCGGTGACAGCCACGCCCGGTGACTGCAAGGCGTTCCTCGACTCGCAGAAGGAGCAAGTAGACGCCGCTCAGTACCTGCCGCAGCTGTCGCCACAAGCGCTTCAGAGTGCGATCGACATGACTGAAATCGCGATCCGGCACGAAGCGTCCGACGACGACACGAGCGACGGCGGCTCGATTGCAGAGCGATTCGAAACCCACAAATTTCTGCTTTCCGGGCTGAAGGAGCGCCTGAGCGACCAAGCCAAACCGGAGCCGGACCGGTGCGAACGCATTGGTTTGCTGGTCGATCAGGTCAGCGCAGCGGCCGAACCGATGCAAAGTCGCGCCTCGCTTGCTCTGCTTCACATTCTGGAATATCAACCATCCGCCCCGCTCCAAGTATTGCGCCAGCCGGAAACCTATTTGAACGAGGCATTTGACGAGCGCGTGTTGCCTGAATCGATTCGCCGCGCCTTGCCGCCTGACGGCAGTCATCCACTTCCTTTCAAACGTGCCGTCTTCGATGTGGAATGGGTCAACAAGGCGGAGCCAGCGAGTTCGCAGCGCCTCACTGGCACGATCATCAATCGGCGCAACAACGGGGTCGTCGCTTCGATCTTCGCCCCTGTAACGCCAAACAAGGAAGCCGACTGGACGATATTCTCCCTGGCCTACGGCACCGCGAGGCTGCGCTCACATCTCGTCGATCCGGCAATCACCGCGTCTCAAACCAATCTTCAGGACGCTGCCGCCCTGGTCGAGGCCAACGGGCCGTTCAGGGAAGGCGCAACGCTGCGCATCCCCATGCCCCAGCCAGATGCAAGAGGGGAGAAGGAGCGCGAGTGCACTGTCGGGCGTGAGCGACCCGCATCAACGGTCTTCGACAAGCTGACCGGTTCCGCCATCGACCTGCATTGCAAGCAAACTTCGTCGGAAGGCGTAGTGACGCAGCTCCATGATGTATGGCTCACGGACTATCACCTCGATATGGGCCTGTCGGCAGAGAACCAGTACGGCAAGATCGAGACGGTGATCCATGGTGTGACGGTCGAATAGCGCGATGTGCAGACATACCGAGCCTTGTCCTATTTCATGACAAGGCGGACCTAACCCGCTGTCTTTCCCGTGAAGGCGGAAACCCAACGCAGTCAATGCCACTGGGTCCCACCTTCGCGGGGAAAAAAACGTTAGACGCTGTCCTGAATTCGACGTCTTCGGGTCACCAATTCCCCATCAGATACAGCAAGGATAGGAGCGTTGCGGGCACCGAGTCTTAGCAAGCACCGGTGCCCGCACGGTACGCCCAACCTAGACCGCGACAGCCTCGTCCTGGGTGCTAGGTTCCGCAGGTGCCGTCGAGGTATCGCTCGCGAGGACCGAGAACGAGGGCGCCGCCGCAGCCGCGTCGCCGTCGGTCACAGACACCATGTAGTTGTCCCACGCTTGCGCATCGCCACTCGATGTTGTTAGCGCGCGATAGTAGAGCTTGTCGTTCGACGACAACGCAGCCCATGCATCGGCAGACAGCGTGTACGTCGGATCGGTCATGCGCGCTTGCGCGTTCGAGTCGTTCCACGAGGCATAGAAGTTCGACGATTGACGCGCACTGCTATTGCCGAACAGCGCGGGGTCGGCCGCCAGCTCCACCGCGTAGTAGCGATTCGATCCTGTCGTTATCTGAAACGTTGGCGGCTGCCCGCCACGCTGGACTGAACTCGGCCCGGCGATCGTCGGCGCGACCTGCTGCGTGCCTTGCTGTTGCGACGTATCGCCAGCGCCGCCGCTAGTTCCTGTGCTGTTGCTCGTGGTGGTGCCAGTGGCGGTACCTGCCGTGCTCACGATCGTCAGCGGCCGCGCGGCGGTAAACACAGGATCATCGGGCCCGACCGTGAAGTAGTTCGGCGTCTGCGTTGCGGGCATCAGCGCAACGATCGCCTTGTGGAACTGCGGCAGGTTCCCCGCGAACGACCCGCTGTTCCAGACGTTCAAGAGTTTCTCGGTGAACAGGCCGTTTTTCTGCCCATCCTGCGACACCTGATTATCCTGACACCCAGAGATCAGAATGACAGAGGCTGTCGGCTCTGCGCGCGCCGTCGCCCATTGCCGCGCCTGGTATGCCTCCAGGTTGCTGTTGTAGACGTGCAGCGCAAGCTCGGATGGAATCGCGCGCCCGAGCAGCGGCGCGAAGTTCTCGGGGGCATTGCGCGTGGCACGCCCCTCCGTGATCGCCGCGCCATACACGATATTGAACGCCTGGGCCGCCGGATCGTTGGCGTGCCGAGCCACGCCGCGCAGCGGCATCGACGTTGGCGCGCTCAGGAACGGCAGGTTGTTCGTCACGATCAGATCGCGGATCACCGTGCCGCTATGGCAACTGTCCGAATAGACTTCGACGCGCACGCCGCTGGCGAACTGACTCCACAGGTTATAGAGCTCGTGCCCAAGCACCATGCGGTCGTAGGCCACCCAGGTGTCGTCCATGCCGTCGGGCGAATCACCGGTCGGGTCTGGCACGCGGCCGCCGTGTCCGGAGTAACTGATCAGGAACGTGTCGCCCGATTTCAATGTCCGCGCAGCCTGGCCGATCGCGGTCAGGATTGCATCGGCAGTGGCCGCTTCCGTGATCAGCTGCGTTGGCGTGAAACCTTGCGCCACGGCAATCGCCTGCATTGCGTTGGCATCGTTGACGCAGCCAGCGAGGGTGCCTGCCCAGCCGTTGTACTTCGACGCATCGACGCTATTCAGGCCGATGTGCAGTGAGAGTCCTTGTCCCATGACGGATTGCTCCTTTCGTTGTCAACACATCACAAGCGGTCAGCTGTGATGCCGATTACCGCGCCTTGGCTCAGATTCCAGTCGTACCAGGCGGTTTCTGTCGTCCCATTCGCCGTTGTCTTCACGAGCATGAACTGCAGCGCCTGCTGCGCGAGATAGTTCGTGATCGGCAGCGTGAACGTGACCGTCGCTACAGCGGCTTCCGCCAACGCGGTCTCCTCCACTTGATCGCCCGCCTTTAGCTTCGAGCGCACGGTCAGCGTCCTGAGTTGGTGGTTGGCGAAGTTCACCTGATTGATGAACGTCGCCGTCACCGTGACGTTCTCGATGAAGATGTCGACTTCGTCGATGGTCATCGCCGATGCGAGCCGGGCTTCGGCAACCACCGTGGCCGTGCCCGCGGAAGCCTGGACGGGCATCGATGCACCGGGCGCAAGCACGCTGTTGACGGCCGAGACAACAACGTTGCCGTTCGCGTCGATCGCCGCCGCATCCAGCACGTTGACGGGCTGCTGCGTGCGGTTGGTCAGCTGCCATTGGCCTTGAACTGCCTGCGCGACGACCGGCCCGGTGTCCGCCGGCCCAACGACATCGCCGGACAGGCTCGCGGCAGCGGTGAGCACCGTGCCATCCGGCAGCGTGAAGGTGACGCTTCCATCCACGCCATTGCGCTCGATCGCGGTCGTCAGGATGGCGGCGTCCGTCATCGACATCGACATCGTGACGGTGAAGGCATCCACGGCAGCCAGCCACTCGGGCGTCGCGACGCCGTCGGGCACCGCCCACGCGTGGGTGATCGACGCGCCGACGAACGGATCGGTTGGCAACACGATGCTCGGCACGACAGTGGCCGGCACCTGATCGCGCAGGGCGCGGCGCAGCAGCGCCATCTGGTAGGCAGACACGTCGGCAACGAGGGTCGCCGCAATGAAGTAGCGGTCCTTGGTCGGGTCGGGGTCGAGCACGCCATACACCATCAGCATGGGCCGGTACGCCTTGTCTGCATCGAGCGCGGAGTACCTGCCGACACGATATGTGGTGGGCATCACGAGAAAGCGCCCAGGCTGCTGCAGCGAGCGATAGACACGGTAGGCGGGATCACGCAATGCGTCGATCTCCGCGAATGCCTTGGTCGACGTCTCGCCGAGCCGAAACGCGTCCTGGCAGCCGACAGAGGTGAGCTGGCCGTTCGCGCCCTGCTGCGCGTATTGCGCACCGTACTGCGCGCAGGGAAAGGCCAGATCGACCACGTTCTCGCGCACGATCGAACGTGTCATCAAGCGTCTTCGGACGGGAACCTGCGGCGCCATGATCGGTGCCGGCGGCAAGAAATGGACGATGCCCGGTGCGAGATGCACATGGCTCGTCGCAGGCGACACCGCAGCAACGGGATGCAAGCTGGCCGCCGCGATGGACGCCGCAGCCACGCTGCGCTCCTGCGCGTCGCGGTTCGGCGCCTCGACGTGGTACTGCACGGACGCGGTGGGCCCGACGACGGTCAGCTCCTGTGCCACGACGTACGGCCTGTCGATGACGCGGGGCAGCTGCATGCGGCTGGGCACGACCGCTGTTTCGACGAGCTTGCCGCCGCCGACGATCTCCACGTCCAAGCCGACGGACACGTTCTGATAGGCCGCAAACGTGTAGTCGATGACGAGCCGTGCAGCGGTGCCGCCACCGCCGGCGGGATACGCGAGCGCGCTGTAGGCAAGCCGCGCCCAATCATCAAGCAGCGCGATCGAAACGACGAGCGTATTGCCGTTCTGCGCCACGGTGCCCGGAAAGCGCTGCACCGATTGCGCCTCTGCACCGCTCTGCCGGTAGGTGAGTTCGAGTGCCGCGCTGAGGCCGCCCAGCGGCACCGGCTGCTGCGATAGATTCGGCAGCGACGCGACCGACGCCGTCGTGGCGGCCGGCACTTGCGCAGCGAGGGTGACGCGCAGCGTCGCCGAGATGCCCGGCTTCAATCCTCCTGGCCCAATCGTCGCGCCCGTCGCCGCGTACACAAACGCGAACGGTGCGGTGGCCGGGTCGTCGCGCGGCGTGGGCATGACCAGCGCGAACGTCGGCGCATACCAGTAGAGGTTGGCGTCGAGCGCGTCCTTCCAATAGACGCCGGCGGGCTGGTCAACCAGAGGCAGGTGCTGGCTAGGGGCGTCACCGTCGTCGGATGTCGGGGTGACGGGGAAACGGGCATCGGCCAGAAGCCAAAACTGCGTGTGGTCGTCAATGCGTGTGCCGTGCGCCAACGCACCGCCCGGGATCAGGGCAGCAGCCGGCGTGTGGACAGCGGCCGGCGCCATGACTTGCGGGATCGCCACGAACTGATGCGCCATCGCGACCATCGCCATGCCCGCCCTTGCGTCGCGTGACGCCGGGCCGTCGCCGGTCTTCAGATTGCCGGCAAGCCACGGCGCCGGCCGCGTCGTCCCGTCGGCTTGCGTGATGACAAGCGACACGTAATCCCGTCGGTCGAGCCCGTCGAGCACGCCGCCGAGCAGCCGGTCGAGCGTGATCTCGGTGATCGGTACCGGGTGGGGTACTTCGACTCTCGCGCCAACACGCAGCGACGACGGTGCGCCGTCCAATGCGTGCAGCACGTCCAACGCCTCGTGCGCGCCCAGGTATGTGCCAAGCGAAACGCGATCGGCGCGACCCAGCAGCGCGAAGGCGCGGTAGACATGCTGTCTGTTGCGCAGGAACGCTTCACCCGTGCGAATGAACAAGGCAGCGCACGGCTCGCGCAGCCGTTGTTCTGCGAATGCGAGCGCATCGGCACCGGCGCAGAGCGTACAGACCAGCGCCAACGACCCGCCCACGACAAGCGGTGCAATCGACTCGTCCGCCGGCGTTGGCGCGCGAGCCAGCACCAGCGTCAGCGCCACACGCGGCCGGCCTGCCCCGTCGCGGGCCAGGCCAAGGCTCTCGCGGATGCAGCGGCAGGGCTCCCCGTCGGTAGGATGCACGAGGAGCCGCTCGCCCGATGGGCCGATCAGGCGGCTCCAGCCCAGACTCGAGCCCGGTGTCGCCGGCGGCGCGCGGTGAACCAACATGGGTCCGCTCTCAGGCGCTCTTTGCTGGCAGGAACGAGTCGAACGTCACATGGTCGTCGACGCTCTCGCTGGCCGCGCGCGATGCGGTACCCGTCTGTGGCGGCGCACTGCTCCACCCTGAGACGTCACCATATCCACGCGACTGACCACCCTGCCCCTGCGCCCCCGCCCGAACCGAGGTGGGCGGCGGTACCGCGTGCAGCGGCGTCGACGGCGGCTTGGCCGGCGTACTCCCTGGCATGCCGCCCGGTTGCGCTTGCGTCGGTGCGAAGGCCGTCAGCGGTACGTCCTTGGTCACCACGTTCGGATCATCCGGTGTGGGCACCGTGATCATCAGGCCGCCGCTGCCACCGGTCGAGATCGGCGTCTGCATCGACCACTGCTGGCCGTGGCTGAAGAGGGAGCCTTTCACGATCACGCGCACTGAATACTCGAATTTCGGCACAAAGCCCTTCTGCCCGGTGTAGACGAGCCAATACCGGGGCTGATCCTGGTCGTCGTACTTAAACGTGAACTTCACGGGATCGCGATCCTTGCCATCGTCGCGTTTGCCGAGCGCGCGCAGCGTGACCTCGACATACTGCGTGTTGTCGGTCAGCGTCGTGCCAAGGCAAATCGGCCCCACCGCCAGCGTTCCGGCTTCCTCGACGCGCACTTCGACGGTGATGTTGTTGTCGGGCGTGCCGACATCGGTCGGGTCGAGATCGACGATGCTTTTTTCGACCTGCACCCGCACGAACGGGTTTTCGAGCTCGCTGGGTGGCTCGGAGAAGTGGATCTGCCGCTTGAGAAAGAGCTTGTCGGGCGTCCAGCCGGCGGGCGGATTCGCGACGTCGGTCGTCTGCTTCATCGCGACGGCCGTGTTCCATTGCGCGTTCGGGCCGTCTGCCGGGCCGAAGACGTGCCCATCCCACTCGAGCGTGCCGCGCGCATTCGGGTATCCCGTCTGGACGGAGATGAATGCGACAGGCTCGCCGATCCACTTCTGCGCCGGGTCGGGCCAGTTCACGACAGGCTTCA
>JGI24740J21852_10000069_pt1 | contig 33957 bp, 31 predicted proteins | sample KBSCornC6_FD_21852 | JGI IMG/M metagenome (IMG submission 21852) | reverse complement strand
AGGCTCATCGACGGCGTGTCGCGACGGCCGGCCGCACCCTGGAACGCCAGCGACGGCGTCGACGCCTGCAGGTCGACGAAGGTGGTGACCGAGCGCTCCTTCAGCGCCTCGCTGCTGAATGCGGTGATCGCGACCGGCACGGTCTGCAGCCGCTCCTCGCGACGCCGGGCCGTAACGACGATATCGCTGTCCACAGACACCGACTCGCTGCCGGGCGGATTACCCGCCTGGCTCTGTGCCTGCGCTGCCATTGGCATTATGGCGCCAAAGAACGCGACTCCCGACAGTAAGAAATATTTATTCATAAGAACCCCCTCCGCATTTTTATTNATGATAATTTACACGCACCTTGCACTTAATGATAATGTTGTGACCTGTATAGTTTTTTAGATATCGCTTTAATGTACTTTATTCCAAAGGCNGCATNGGATTACGAGCTNTGTATCGAAGCTCACTTGAATCACACATCACACCGATTGGGAATTCACATTCGATTCAATCACGATGTGACAGACCCTNGGCACGCAAGCGACGCGCTCAAAAGCAGCAGATGCTTTGTCATGTGATATATCCTCCCCTGGTCCATCTGAGTTCTCGACTTCTGATCTTACTGAGATGGCGTAGCATGCCTCTACTATCGGCTATGCCGGCGACACGATAGGAGATGGTGCCCGGCCAAACTTGGGCATTCTTGCTGAATGCCGGCGATTTAAGCAAAAACATCACCTCTTCTGCCCGACACGGGCTTTGGAGCGGCCGTCTTATGGGGTCAGCTCCGGAATGTGGCGGAGCATGCTGCAGGCGCTCCGCTCACGCTTCTCTCCGCCGCAAGCGTGGGCTGGTGCCGTAGAATCGGCGGAAGACTTTCGCGAAATGGCCCGGGTCATCGTACCCAACGGCGGCCGCAATGTCGGTGATCGGGAGATTCGTACCGCGCAAAAGATCGTGCGCCCGGCGAAGGCGCAGCTGCTGGATAAAGCGGTACGGCGCTTCGCCGGTCGAAATCTTGAACGCTCTCGCGAAGTGGAACCGGCTGAGGCCCGCCATGTTGGCCAGCCCGTCCACCGAGATCGGCTCGTCGAGATGCTGATCGATGTAGCGCCTGATCCGCAGGAGATCGGCGGACGATATTCCTCCCCTGACCTTCGGCAAATCTCCCTGCGCGGCACGTTGCCCAAGTACGAGCCTGCTGGCAAAGGCCTCGCTCAGGGCATTGAACTGGACCACGCGCATCGGCTGCTCGGGCATGTGGAGGCAATCCAGCATGGCGCACGCCAGATGGTAGATCATCTTGTCGTGGCCGATGCTCGCCGCGAACCGGGGGCTGGTCTCCTGCCCCAATCCGGACAGAAAGCGCCGTGCAATATTGTCCAGGAACCAGCACGGGATGAAAACGGCGAGCACGTCAAAGCCATCCGATACGATCGACTGGATTTGTTCTCCGCTCGGCATGCAACTTACGGTCCCGGCAGTTACTGGCGCATCGTGCAGTACGTTGCCGCCCGCCGTGAACATGTGATGGGGACTTCCCTGGAGATGCACGCTGACCACGTGCGCGTCCGTCGGCATCGCCTTACTGTAGTTCATCCCTCTGCCACGCGGCGCCGTCAGATGGCACGCGGCAACGACGCTGCGGTCGGGATCCTCGAGAATGCTCTCGGGCCGCGTCGATATGAATTCACGGATTCTGAAGGATACCATCGACCCCCCTTTCAAACCCTCCTCGACTAGCGACGACCGACCGAAGCCGATTACCGCTGCTTCGCCGGAAAACAGCAAGATCACCCGCGACACCGCGTGCCAGGTAAGAGAATAATCCGGCAAATCGGGATTATACATGCCCGCGCAACAGCAAGATTAGTCCGTTTGGGGGGGAGCACATGATCGGAGCGCAGAATCTGGCGGCGGTTCATCCTGGCTATCTTTCCGACACCGGCCGGCCCTGTTCGATCCCGAACTGGAAGGCATGGACCTCGGCACGCGGGAGACGCGCCGACGCGCCGCCCTGGAGCGGGAATGGGAGCGGGCCTGGCAGCTCCCTTTCTACCGAGACCTCTATGCCAAGGCCGGCTTTCGGCCAGGCGAGTTTCCGGGCCTCGACGCCATTCCGATGGTACGCAAGAGCGACCTGCGTGCGAACGAGGCGCAGCTTCCGCCCTTCGGAAATCACCGTTGGGTGCAACTCCACGATGCGGTGCGGATCGCCCGCTCGTCAGGGACGACAGGCAAGCCCTGGTACAACTTCTACACGATACACGATATCGAACGCATGCGCGAAATCGACCGGACCATCTATTGGAGAGCCGGCTATCGCCCCGGAATGCACTATTCGCTGAGCTTCCCCCAGAACCTCTATCCCACCAACGTCAACGGCGGCCGGTCGATGCGCGACGCAGGGATCCTGGAGATTCCGGTCGGCGTTCCCTTCACGCTCGAGGAAGCCGTGAGCCATGTCCAGGTCTGGCAGGATCTGGGCGTCGACATCCTGATGCTCTCGCTTCCGCAACTGAATCTCTACGACGAGGCTGCCCGCTCGATCGGCATCGATTTGCCCGAGTTGCTGGCCGGCAACATCGTCTCGATCATCGAATCGAGCATGCAGTTCGAAGCCCCGCGCCGGCGGCTCGAGACCGCATTCAATGTCCGTATCCGCAACACCTATGGCGTCTCGGATTGCATCGGATTCTCCTGCCTCGATGGCGAGACACATTCGGGCATGGCCGAACCAGTTAATTACTACATCATCCAGATCTGCGATCCCGCGACCGGCCGAGAGGTGGAGCCCGGCAAGCCGGGACATCTGGTGGTGACGATGTTCGGGATGGACCAGTTTATCATGCGGTTCGATTCGGAGGATATCGTAGCGGAAAGGACCGAGCCTTGCCCCACGGGATCGACCCTGCGACGCTGGGACTATCTCGGGCGAGTGCCCGATATGGCCGTGATCGGAGAGACGAAGATCCTTCCAATCCACGTGCAACTCGCGCTGGAAGCGTTCGGAGCGCCCGAGTTCGCGATGGGCGCCGGCGCCGCGGATGTCCTTGCCGTGAAGGTCGAGCATCCCGACGCGGGTCAGATCAGCCGTGAACTGGCCGATTCGCTCGGCGTTTCGGTGAATATCGAAAGTCTGGCCGCCGGCACGCTGCCACGGTCGGTCTACAAGCCCCGCCGCCTCACGGGCGCCTGAACTGGAGAAAGCGCGATGGCAGATGCCACCAGCAAAATCGATCATGCCGAACTCGTCGACGCGCTTATCGCCGCGCCGGAAAGTTATGTTGCGAAGTCCTATACCGACATCTTCTCGCTCACCGACGCGGAGCGGCAGCAATTCTGGCTTGCNACTGCACGGCGGCGCTTTGCCGAACTTTATCCCAAGATCGCGATGCTCAAGAATCTGGCCGACCGGCAGGGCGTTTCGACAATCGACCGTNTGGAAGATCTCGCGCCCCTGCTGTTCCGCGCTTCGGTGTACAGTTCTTATCCGCTGGCATGGCTCGAACGGAACGAGTTCGTCCGGCTCACGAAGTGGCTCTCCAAGCTGACCGCTATCGACCTTTCCGGTGTGGACCTGGACGGCGTCGAGCTGATCGAGGACTGGATCAAGGCGATCGTGGCTGCCACCGGCGCGACGGTCTGCTACTCGACCACGACCGATGGCAAGATGACCTTCCTGCTGCGCTCCAGGGAGGAATGGCGACTGTTCTGGGAGGGCGGACGCTGGCGGCTTGAGCCCTTCGGCGAGGAACGGGCGCACTATAGGCGGCTGGAACCCGGCATCGACCGGGTGCCGATCTTCTTCCCTGGCCCCAAGGGTGGCTACCGCCCGTTCAACATCAGCCTGGCGATCTACGAGTCGGTTTACGGAGAGGGTCTCGTCAAGGCGCCCAGCGACTACATGGATGCCGATCTCATGTCGCTTGCGGGGCGCATCCAGGAGGCGAGCAAGAAGGGCGAGGAAGGCACGCTGTCGATCAACCCCAAATTGATGGCGCGCAAGGGCGAGATCGCCAAGATGAGGGAGGAAGGCCCGGCAAAGCACAAACGCTGGGTCGATCTCCTCATCAACGGGCACAAGGGCCAGCGGGTCTGGGTGCTGGGCACGATGGGCAGTGTCCATGCCCTCGCCCGCCAACTGCTGGACGCCGGTACCACCGGCGCGTTCGATGCCGGTTCGCTGATCTCGGTCGGCAGCGGGTTCCCCGACGGGGTGGAACCCGAGGGCTGGCAGGACGAGGTTCTTCGCGCCTTCGGGATCCCCGGGCGCAACATGAACATCGACTTCGGCATGGGTGAAATGATGAGCGTGGCCACGCGCTGCCCGCACCGCAAATATCATCTGCCGCCCACAACGATCCCATTCGTCCTCGATGTGGGGACCGACGAGGTGCTTCCGTCGAGCGGGGCGCAGACCGGCCGGTTCGCTTTCTACGACCTCCTGGCGAGCACGTACTGGGGCGGCTTCGTCTCGGGCGACATGGTGACGCTGCACTGGGACCAGTGCCCCTGTGGGCGCACCGGGCCGCACCTTGGCAACGAAATAGGAAAGATCAAGGAAGACGGCGAAAAGATCGGCTGCGCCGGGTCTGCCCAGGCGCACGACGACGCGACCGAATTCCTGCTGGAGGCGTGACCATGACCGACACTTTCACAATCCCGATCTTCGCACGGGGAGAAATCATCGAAGGCGCGGACACGGTCAATGCCGGCCGCTTTGGCGCAACCTTCGCCTGCCCCGATGCTGGCAAGCATCTAGACAAGCTGATCCTGTCGAACCGCAACGTGCTGCAGGAACTCTATGCCCTGTCGACGGACGAGATCATCGATTTCCTTTTCGAACTCGGGAACCGGCTCGATCCGCGCACCAATCCGCATGTGAAATGGGCGCTCGATCTCGACGAGACCTTTTCCGACATGCCACGGGCGCTTTGCGAGAATTCGTACCGGGGCCTCACCGCCCGAGGCGGCATGCTTTCGCGCGAACGGCTGGAAGCCGTGGTCGCGACCATCGGCCGTGAACATATCGACGGCTGGGATGAACAAACGCAATATAATGGCCGGCACATCGGAGTGCGCGCGATCGGAGTTCCGACAGTGCATGTCATCGCCGGCAATGCGCCCGGAATCGCCACGATCACCTTCCTGCGCAATGCGCTGATCCGCGGGTACGCGCTCGTCAAGATCCCCTCCAACGAGCTGGGCGCCGCCATTGCACTCGGCAAGACCCTGCTCGACATGGCCCCGGACCACCCGCTGACCCGCAGCTGGAGCGCCGCCTACTGGCGCGGCGGCGATACCGCGTTCGAGGAAAAGCTGTATCATCCGCGCAATTTCGACCGGATCGTTGCCTGGGGCGGCCATAAATCGAAAAAATCACCCATATCGCGCGCTACCTTCGCCCCGGCCTGGACCTGGTCATGTTCGACCCCAAGAACAGCCGGGCCTTCATCGGCGAGGAAGCGCTGGAAAGTGACGCGGCCATGGACGAGGCGGCGCTCCGCCTGGCCGCCGATGTCGGCTATAACAACCAGAACGGCTGCGCCAACGCGCGGCTCGCCTTCGTCCGCTGCAGCACTGGGGCGGAATCCGCCGGCAAAATTCGCCGCTTCGCCGAAAAGGTGTTCGATGCGATCCAGCGACTGCCGGCGAGCATCAGCACCCCCGCTCCTCGACTGTCAGCGGATTTCGCCGCGCGCATCGACGGCGTTCGCATGCTGGACGATGAATATGAGGTCGTCGGTGGCGACGAGCGCGGTGGGGTGATTATTTCACTGGAAGGTGAGCCGGTCGACTTCGCCAATGACCTTTCCTTCCGCACACTGAACCTGATCCCGGTGCCGGACTTCGACGTGGCGCTCCGCCGGACCACCCGTGACGTACAGACTGTCGGGGTCTGGCCACCGCGCCTGCGTGACGAATTGCGCCTGCCCCTCGCCTTGCACGGCGTCCAGCGCGTGACAACGCTGGGCTATATGCTCAACTATGATTCGATCACGGTTCCCCACGATGGAACCGAGGCCTTGCGGCGAATGGCAACTTGGGTGGTTTCGGAGGATTGCGATGCCGTGCCGGAGTTGTGGCAGAGCCTGCGGCAACCGCAACCGGCAGGCTGACTCGCAGGTCCGGAGCCAACATCACCGGACGGCCGCTCGGCGAGTTGCAGGCGACGGCGACGCGGAAGCCGACGGCGGCGGTCGTCCCTGTGCGGACGGGGCACTTCGACAAGTTGCTCCGTGATGCAAAGCGTGAGGCTGGCCTGTCGCACATCCACTTTCACGACAGCCGACGAAAGGCCTTTGCGCGGCGGCACTTGAAGTCGCGGCCTGGGAGCACGACGCGGACCTCGGCGGCGGCATGTTCAAGCGGTGCGTGGCCAGACCCGGTGGCGGTAGGTCGGGAGGATTTCGGACAATCAAGTGGACGCGAATTGGAAACAAGAGTGACAAAGCAGGGAACTCGTATCCAACTTGCGAACGCGATCGCCGCTGTATCATATTGATGCTATGACTAAATCTTGAGCGGGCGAAGGGATTCGAACCCTCGACCCCAACCTTGGCAAAATTGTGTATTACGTACGCGGAGACAGGCTCTCCTGCACCAGTACCGTCAACCGTTCTTCGCCCATGCGCTGACGCCAGCGGGTCAGCGATGACCGGTCGAACGGAAGCCTTCAACGATGGCATCGGCGCTCGGTGAGTTGTCGCGCTTTTGTTATGTCGGCGACTTCTTGAGATCGAACCGAACGACCTTCCGCGAGCGGGCCAGGCAGCCGGTGGCACGGATCTCGTCCGAAGCTTACAGCGTGATGCCGCCGTCGCAGGCCAGGGTGACGCCGGTCGTCCAGCGCGCCTCGTCGGACAGCAGGAACAGCGCTACGCGGCAGGGGTCGTCGGGATGGGCGATGTGCCGTATCGGGAAGCGCGCGGCCATCGCCTCCAGCCCGGCCTCGTCGGGCGCCAGCTTGTCCATGATCTCCGAATAAACCGGTCCCGGCGAGATGCCGTTCACCCGGATATTGTGATCCGCATAGTCGAGCGCGGCGGCGCGGGTGAGGCCGGTGATGCCCCATTTGGTAGAGCAGTAGAGCGAATTGTTGGGCGCGCCCTTCAACCCGGCGGCCGAGTTGGTGTTCACGATCGCGCCGCCGCCGGTTTCCAGCATCGCCATCACCTCATATTTGATGCAGAGGAAGACGCCGCGCAGATTGGTCTGCAGATAATCGTCGTAGCGCGACATGTCGTGGGTGTGGAGCGGCCCGTGCGCGCCCGCGATGCCGGCATTGTTGAGCGCACCGTCCAGCCGTCCGAACCGGGCGACGGTGGCGTCGATCGCCTCGGCGACCGAATCCTCGCTGCGTACGTCGCAGGTCACCGCCATTGCCTCGTGACCCCCATCGGAGAGTTCCTTGACGATCATGTCGGTCATGTCGCGCCGCCGCGCGCCGAGGACGACCTTTGCGCCCTCCTCCGCGAACAAGCGCACCGCCGCACTGCCGATGCCGCTCGATGCGCCGGTCACGAAAATGACGCGATCCTTCAGACGACCCGCATGCCAGGTCAGGGGCGGGGGGCTCTTGTAGTTGGACACGGGCAGTTCTCCTTGGCTCGATTGATCTTGTTGAAAAGGGATGGCCGGGTGGCGGCGCCATGGGGCCCCGACCGACGACGGTCAGTCCTCAAAGCCGGTATAGGGGCCGTCCGAAGCTAGCAGCCGGTCTCCCAGCAGCCGGCTCGAGCCGAACAGCCGATCGACGAGGTGCGCACGCTTCAGATAAAGATGGGCGGGCAGCTCGGCGGTCGTGCCGATCGCGCCATGCAGCTGGATATTGTCCTGTGCGCTGCGGATCGCGTTTTGCGCGGCGACGAACTTGGCCGACATCGCCTGAAAGGTCGCGTCGGGCGCATCGCCGCCGATGACGAGTGCCGCGAAGGCGATCTGCGAGCCGATCGCCTCCGCGCCGATCGCCATGTCGACGCAGCGATGCTTGACGGCCTGGAAGGAGCCGATCGGCCGGCCGAACTGGTGGCGCAGCTTGGCATAGTCGGACGCCATCGCGCAGGCGGCCTGGGTGATCCCCGACAGATAGGCCGCGGCGAGCAGCAGCGCCTGTTGCCACCATATCGGCTCGAGCCGGACGCAGCTGGGCTCGGCGCCTCGCAGAGCGATCCGTGCGAGCGGGACGAAGGCGTCCAGGCCCTCGGCCGGCTGCGGCGTCAGCGACGCCATCGGGAACAGCATCGCGCCGCCCTCGCCGACGAACAGCGCGACATCGGCCTGCTGATGATCGAGCAGGTAGAAATCGCCGCTGAGTCCGGTTCCCATCTCGACCGGCGTTATCGGCGAGAGGGTCGCTACCCGCAACATGCCGGCGGCGATCCCCTGCGCGATCGCCTCGACGCCGCACGCCGCGGCCAGCCGCGCGGCCAGCATCGCCGACAACAGCTCGGTCGGCCCGACGACGCGTCCGAATTCCTGCGCGACGAGCATCTCCTCGACCAGCGACATGCCGGCGCCGCCATGATCCTCGCCTAGCCCGATCCCGAGACAGCCGATCTCGGCGATANCGGCCCAGCCAGCCTCGCGCGCGGCGGGATCGGCCTCGCTGGTGACGAGGCGTTCGACGGGGAAGCCGTCGGCGAGGAAGCGTGCCACGGTGTCGGAGATACTCAGCTGCTCGTCCGTGGGGAGCAAATCGACCATCGAATGGAGTTCCTGGTTGGCGGCCCGGTCAGGCCGTCTGGTTCGGTTTGCTGGCTGCGGCGACCTTCTTGATCCCCTCGGCCATTCCGCCCGAATTTACCTGGCGGAATTCGTCGGTGACATGGCCCAGCTGGTGCAGGTCGAAATGGGAGGACAGGGCGCTCTTGATCCCCTGGACCTCGACCGATCGGTTGAGCGACTTCTTCACCATCTGCATGGCGAAGGGCGGCGCCTTGGCGATATGGACGGCCAACGCCATCGCCGCCTCGTCCAGTTCCTCGCGCGCCACGACCTTGTTGAGCATGCCCAGCTCATAGGCGCGCCGCGCCGGCATGCGCTCACCGGTGAACAGGAACTGCTTCGCGTGGCGCAGGCCGAGCACCCAGGGGTGGATCAGCACCTCGGTGGCTGCGGCGCCGAACGCATGGGCCACCGGATCGCTGAAATAGGCGTCCTCCGATGCGACGATCAGGTCGCACATATTGGCCAGCATGAAGCCTCCGGCGACGCACGCGCCCTGCACCTGCGCGATGGTGGGCTTGGGAAAATCCCAGATGCGCATGCAATATTGGAAATAGCGCTCGGTCTCATATTCCCAGCGCTTCTCGACAGAGATGGCCGAGCGTTCGGCCTGGGCCTGCTTGAGGTCGTGGCCTGCCGAAAAATGATCGCCGCGGCCAGCCAGCACAACCACCCGAGTCTCGGGATCGCGCTGAGCCGCGGAAAGCGCCTCGTCGAGCTGATCTAGCATCTGCCGGCTCTGCGCGTTGCGCGCCTCGGCGCGATCGAGCCAGATGCGGGCGACGCCGTCGATCCGCTCGATGGAAATCTGCTGCTCACTCATCGCCATTCTCCTTATGCTGAGACCTGCGCGGGCGTGCCCGCCCAGCGCGTTTCCGGGATACCTTTCGCACCCAGCCCGTCGATCACCATGATCCGGCCGGCTTCCGGATGATCCGATTTCACCAAGCGGCCCGAATCTGAAACGGTCGTGATGAACAGCCGGTCCATATTCTCGCCGCCGAAGGCCGGGCAGGACGGATAGGGCGCCGGCAGCTCGATATGGCGCAACAGCTTGCCGTCGGGCGAGAAGCAGGCGAGCGCCTTGGCGAAGACCAGCGCGACCCAGATATTGCCGTCGCTATCCACGGTCGCGCCGTCGGGATCAGAATTATAGGGCCGGCAATCGATCGTGCCGATTCGATCACCGAGCACGGCGCTGCCGGGATTATAGGCATGAACCCGGATCAAGCCCTCATGGGTATCGGCGAAATAGAGGATATCGCCGGCGGGCGAGAAGCAGGTGGCGTTCTGCATGTGGATGCCGTCGACCAGCTTGACGACCTCGCCGCGCGCGTCGAGCCGCCAGGTGCCGCAGAATTTCTTGTCCTTCTTGATCTTCTCGATCTGTCCCGACACGAACTGCCCGGCGCGATCCATCTTGCCGTCGTTGAAGCGCATCGCGCCGTCTTCGGCATCGACGAAGGCCAGCCGGTGGGCCTGTCCGGTCCGGCCGATATGGTAGAAACCGTCGGTAAGCGAGGCGACGAAGCCGTCCTCGGCCAAGCCAATCGCGCCAATCGCCTTGGGGCAACGGATCGGGTCGAGGCTGCGGCCGTCGACATCGGCGCCGAGAATCAGGCCTTCGTCGGCGAACACGCTCAGGCCGTCGATCCACCTGAGCGTGCCGGTTCGATCGTCCCACACCGGGCTTTCGCCCAGCTTGCTCCGGTAATCGCCGAAATAACCTATCCGCTCCGCCATCTTCAGTATCCTCTTGATCCTCTGCCGCGCTCGTCGCGCGAGCGTAATTTCTGCAGCGCAGGCTCCGCCGGCGCGCGCCGGCCCGCCGTCTTCGGCTCGCCCTGGAAACGGTCGCGATATTGTTCGCGCAGCGCCGCCTTCTGGATCTTACCCATCGCATTCTTCGGCAGGCTGTCCACGAAAATCATCGCGCGCGGGTGCTTGAAGCGGGCGAGCCGCCCGCGCAGCCCGGCGAGCAGCGCTTCCGCGTCGGCGCCTACGGGCTCGCGGGGGACGACCACCGCGGCCACCCCTTCGCCGAGGTCAGGGTGCGGCAGGCCGATCACGGCCACCTCGCGAACCATCGGCAGGCTGGCGATCGCTTTCTCGACCTCCGCGGGGTAGATGTTGAACCCGCCGGCGATGATGAGATCCTTCTGCCGACCGACGATCGAAACATAGCCGCGTTCGTCGATGAACCCGAGATCGCCCGAAATGAAATAGCCGTCACGGAACTCGCTCGCGGTGCGCTCGGGCATCCGCCAATAGCCCCGGAAGACATTGGGTCCGTTGATCTCGATCATGCCGATCTCGCCCTGAGGCAACACCGCGCCGGTTTCCGGATCGGTGATGCGGACGCTGACGCCGGGCAGCGGCGGGCCGACCGTGCCGGCGACGCGATCGCCCTCATATGGGTTGGAGGTGTTCATGTTGGTCTCGGTCATCCCGTAGCGTTCCAGGATGGCGTGGCCGGTGCGTTCCCTGAACTCCTCGTGTACGTCGGCGGGCAATGGCGCCGAACCTGAAATGAACAGCCGCATGTGCGCGGTCAGCTCGCGGGTGAAGCGGCCGTCGGCGAGCAGCCGGGTGTAGAAGGTCGGCACCCCCATCATCACCGTGGCCTCGCCGATCCATTCGATCATCGCATCGATCTGGAACTCCGGCAGGAAGGTCATTGATGCGCCGGAGGCGAGCACCACGTTGGTCGCGACGAACAGGCCGTGCGTGTGGAAGATCGGCAGCGCGTGCAGCAGCACGTCGTCCGCGGTGAAGCGCCAGGCGTCACGCAGCGTCAAGGCGTTCGAGGCAAGATTGCCATGGCTGAGCATCGCGCCCTTCGAGCGGCCGGTGGTGCCCGACGTGTAGAGGGTCGCCGCCAGATCGTCGTCCTCGCAGGCGACCGTTTCGAAGCGGCCGGATTGGGCGCGCGCCAGCGCGGGCAAGGTACCGCCGTCTTCGCCACCGATCGTCTGGACGGTGCAGCCGTCGCCGACGAGCCCGGCGATCGATGCTGCGTCGGCGGGATCGCACACGACCAGCGTCGGCTCCGCGTCGTCGAGGAAATATTGCAGCTCGCACGCGACATAGGCGGTGTTCAACGGCAGTAGCACCGCTCCCGCGCGCAGGCAGCCCAGATAGAGCAGCACCATCTCGATATTCTTGCGGACCTGGATCGCCACGCGATCGCCCGCGACGACGCCCAGCGCACCCAATGCGTTCGCATAGCGGGCCGAGGCCGCCTCCGCCTCGCCATAGGATAGCGTCTCTCCACCGGCCAGCTTCACGAACAACGTGTTGCGATCATCGGGAAAGCATGCTTCGAGCCGGCTGTACAAATTGGTCATCAGTGCCTTTCCATGCGTTTGCCGGCGCCCGTCCTGATCTTCTGGAGCATCTGCTGGAAGGGGGCGCCCAAGGGCACAGCCCCTTTGTTGGCGTAGCTTTCGTGCAGCCGTTCCACAGACGGCAGATCGTACAGGTAATTGACCATCAGGCCGGCACTTTGCCCGCGCCCCTTCGGCGACAGGTTCGCGCCCCAGTTCAGCCGCTCCAGCCGGGCGCCGTTGCCGAGATGGAAGCGCGCGACCGGATCGAGCGGCCAGCCGGCTTCGTTCCTGGCGTCTACGAGATAGTGGACGGCGCTGTCCATCAACCGGTCGCGATGGCTTTCGAGATCGGTATCGCTGGCTGCGGCGAGCCGGGCGAACGCCGCGTCCTGCCTGGCGAGCCATCCAATCAAGCCCGGGATCGGCGACAGGGTAACGAAATGCTTCAGGTTCGGCAGGTCGCGCTTCAGCGCGGTGGCGACCTGCTTGATAAGAAAGCTCCCGAAAGAGATGCCGCGCAGGCCCGGCTGGCAGTTGCTGATCGAATAGAAGACGGCGGTGTCGGCCTCAACATCGGATAGGCCGGGCCACGCCGGCGCCAGCACCTCGCCGATGCCGGCCGGCGTGCCAAGGGTGAGCGCCACCTCGACGAAGATCAGCGGCTCCTCGGGCATGGTTGGATGGAAAAAGCCGAAACAGCGGCGGTCGCGGGGCTCGATGCGGCGGCGCAGCTCGACCCAGTCGCCGATATCGTGCACCGCCTCGTAGCGGATCACGCGCTCGAGCAGGCTCGCGGGCGACGACCAGCTGATCGCCTCCAGTGTCAGGAAACCGCAGTTGAACCAGGATTGCAGGACGTGGAAAAGGTCGGCGTCGACGATCGCCGCCTGCGCTCGATCGGGCATCTTGGACAGATGCTCACGCATGTGCACCATCGCGGCGATACCGGCCGGCGCCAGGTTCAGCCGCCGGAACAGCTCCTGCCGGGGCGCTTCCGCCGCCTGGGCCAACGCGGCCAGCGCTGGCCAGCCCTCGTCCTGGAAGCGATCCCATGCCCGTTCCATGGCGGCGCGGTCCGGATTGAAGCTGCTGGCCAGCTGGCCCAGAAAGCCGAGCCGGGCATCGGCGTCGGCCTCCTCGTAGACCCGCAGCAATTCAATCGCGATGGCGGCGCCGGATGCCTCGCCCCGGGTCGAAACCAGGTCGCGAGCGAGCGCACACAGCATATCGACAGTCGAAAATTTGTCTTTAAGCTCGCTCGCATAGGGCGGCAGCAATTTCTGCAGGAGCGCGCGCCCCTGCATGGAAAAACCATGGACAATGCCTGCGAGCGAGGTTCGGCTCATTCTTCCTCTCAAGCCCATTTGGAGGTGCATAATGACGTTATTTTTAGTTTCAAGTATGCCCATTGGCAAAGTTTCGCATCCTGCGTATACGAGACGGTGTAGGTTGCCAAGAGGCTTCGGCAGCACCAGCTCGATCGTCTTTTGCGAGAGGATATAATGAACGGGGAACGCAGGCCGACGCTGTCGGACCAGGTACGCAGTGCGCTGGCAGATGCGGTTTCGTCGGGAAAGCTGCGGGCGGGCACGGTGCTCGAGGAGCAGCAGATCGCCGATCAATATGGCGTTTCGCGCACCCCGGTGCGCGACGCGATCCGCCAGCTTCAGGCCAGCGGCCTCGTCGAGGCCATCGGCCGCCGGATGGTGGTCGCGCGGCTCACGCCGACACGGATCATGGAGATGTTCGAGGCGATGGCCGAGATCGAGGCGGTATGCGTGCGGCTCGCGACCTACAGGCTTACGGTGTTGGAGCGGAGCGAGTTGATCCGGCTCCACGAGCAGACCGAGGCGCTGGTCGAGATCGACGACGTGAACCGTTATGATGAACTGAACACCGCATTCCACGAAGCGCTCTATTATGGCACCCACAACAGCTTCCTGATCGAGCAGGCCTTGTCGGTGCGCGCGCGGCTGGCGGCGATGCGTCGCATGCAGCTGCGCAAGAAAGGCCGCCTCGCCCTGTCCCGCGGCGAGCATCAGGACGTCATTCGGGCGATCAACGAGGGCGATGGCGAGGCCGCGGCGCGGCGTATGCGCGCGCACATGCTGAATGCGGCCAGCGCGCTGGCTTCGAGCTTGCGCGACCAGGAGGGTGATGCGTGAATCTGGANTANACCGAAGACGAACTGCTTTTCCGCGACGAGGTACGGACCTGGCTGAACGAGAATAAGCCGAAAGAACCGTTGCCGGCGCCCGGGTTGGAGCGGCTCGCCTATGAGAAGGCCTGGCAGAAGAAGCTCTACGACGGCGGCTGGGCGGGAATTTCCTGGCCCAAGGAATATGGTGGCTGCGGCTTCTCGCTGATGAAACAGCTGATCTGGTTTGAGGAGGTCACGCTGGCGCACGCGCCGGCCGAAGGGATATTCTTCGTCGCGCTGAACCATGCCGGGCCGACCGTGATCGCGCTGGGTTCGCCCGAGCAGAAGCAGAAATACCTTCCCCCGATATTGCGCGGCGAGACACCCTGGTGCCAGGGCTTTTCCGAGCCGGACGCCGGATCTGATCTCGCCGCGCTGCGCACCACGGGCGATGTCGACGGCGACAGCATCGTCATCAACGGCACCAAGATCTGGAGCACCGGAGCGCATCTGTCGGATTATCAGGAGCTGGTGATCCGCACCGAGCGAGGTAGTCAGCGCCATGCCGGCCTGAGCTGGGTGATCTGCGACATGCATCTGCCCGGGGTCGACGTGCGGCCGATCCGGTCGCTCGATGGCGAGGTGCATTTCTGCGAAGTCTTCTACGACAATGTCCGCATTCCGCTCGATAATGTGGTCGGCGGCCTGCACAATGGCTGGAAGACTGCGATGACGACGCTCAGCTTCGAGCGCGGCACGGCGACTCTCGGCGAACGGATGGGTGTGGCCTGGACGGTCGAACAGCTGATCCGGCTGGCGCGCGCCACCACCGACGAGACCGGCCGGCCAGCGATCGAGAGCGGCAATATCGGCGAGCGGCTGGCGACGGCGCGCGCCGAGGCCGCGGCGCTTCGGGCGATGACCTATATGACCATCTCGCGTGGAATGCGCGATCCGATGCCGGGGCCCGAAGGCGTGATCGCCGCTATCTATGCGACCGAGCTGGTGCAGCGCGTCCATGAGCTGGCGACCGACATCATGGGTCTGCGCGCGCTGGAGATGGACGGAGGCGATCGCTGGCCGCGCCGCTATCTCGCCTCCCGGCTGCGTACACTCGCCGGCGGCACCTCGCAGATTCGCCGCAACATCGTTGGCGAGCGGCTGCTCGGCCTGCCGCGTGGGCGCTGAGCGGATGGCAGGCATGCTGGACGATTCGGTCTTCGAAGAGCTGGGGCTCCTGCCGCCCGCCGCGCGCATGCCGAGCCCGGTGCCGCCGCAGACGGTCGCGGCCGCGCTTGAGCGCAGCGTGGCAGAGCGGGGCGACCATCCCGCGCTGATCGGCCGAAACCGGCGCTATTCCTTCTTTGCATGCGATGCTGCGATCGACGCGGCGGCGGCGGGGTTGCTGGCACTCGGCATCGCGCCGCTCGATCGGGTCGCGGTGACGGGGCGCAACGATCCCGAACTCGTCATCGCCTTCCATGCCTGCCTTCGCATCGGAGCGATCTGGACCGGTATCTCGCGCCTGCTCTCGCCGATCGAGAAGGCCGCGCAACTCAGGGATTGCGGCGTGGCGCTGTATATCGCCGACGAGGCTTCGCTCGCCGAGGTGGCGGTCCATCGCGGCGATCTGCCCGATCTGCGCGTGACCATCACGATGGAGCCCGCCACCGCGGATGACGGCTGGCGGCGGCTGATCGCCGACCATGCGGGCGCGGCTGCGCCAGGTGTGGCGGTGGACCCCTTCGCGCCGGCGATCATCGCCTACACCAGCGGCACAACGGGGAAGCCCAAGGGGGTGGTCCACAGCCAGCACAACCTGATGGTCGCCACCGTCAATGCGATGCCGGCGGGCGTGACCCGCTATGGCTGTGCGCTGGCGCTCACCACCGCCAACATCATGATAAACCACGGCCTCGCCGCGCTCCGCCACGGGGTCACCCTGGTCTGTATGGATCGGCTCGACGCCGAAGGCGTCCTGGAGTGGGCGGACGCCACGGGAATCGATGGTTTTCGGGTGCCGCCGCCGATCCTCTACGATCTGTTGACCCGGCCCGAATATGCGTCGGCCGATCTGACCCGCTTCGTCTATCTCGCCACCGCCGGAGCACCGCCGTCGCGCAAGCTGCACGATCTCTACGCTGCGCGGATGGGCAGGCCGCTGCTCTACGCCTATGGGCTGTCCGAGGCGCCCGGGATCGTGACCGAACTGGCCCTTGGCGATCGGCTTGTGGAGGGGGCGATCGGACGGCCCCTACCGCATCTCGACGTGCGCATTCTCCGCGACGACGGCAGCGAGGCGGCCGATGGCGAGAGCGGCGAAATCTGCGTTCGCGCCGCTCGGCACGGCGAATGGGCCGATGTCTATACGCCGATGCTCGGCTATTGGCGGTTGCCCGGAGCGACCCGCGAAGCGCTGGCCGATGGCTGGCTCCACACCGGCGACCTCGGCTATCGCGAGGCTTCCGGCCTGCTGTTCATCAATGCCCGGCGCAGCGAGATGATCCTGCGGGGCGGCGCCAACATCTATCCTCCCGAGATCGAGAACATCATCCAGGAGGACGCCCGGGTGCGCGAGAGCGTCGTGGTGGGTGTACCTGACGAACGGCTGGGCCAGATCGTGGTCGCGGTGATCGAGCACGACCCGGCGATCACCGCCGACGCGCTGGAGGCCGAACTCGGCGGCCGGCTGGCCGAACGGCTGGCGCGCTACAAGCGGCCCGCGCACTGGCTGTTCTCGACGCAGCTGCCGCGCAACGCCATGGGCAAGATCGATCGGCGCGCGGTGCGCGAGCTGGCCGAACGCGCTACAGCGGCGACGGGCCAGCCGCAGGCCGCGGCCGGCGGCCGATAGGTTCCAGACCCCCATGGAATGAGACAGGAGACGGAATATGGCGACGTCAGCGGATTATGGGCTCGGGGAATATGCATTCCCTCGCGGCTGGTTCATGGTGGCCGATGCCGAGAAGCTGACGTCCACTCCGATGAACGTGCGGTTCTTCGGCAAGGATATGGTCCTGTACCGCGGCGAAAGCGGCAAGGCCCATATGGTCGGCGCCTATTGCGCGCACATGAAGACGCATATCGGCAAGAACACAACCTCGTTCATCGTGCGCGAGGGCAAGCATATCGAGGGCGAGTGCATCCGCTGTCCCTATCACGCCTGGAAATACGGGCCTGACGGCAAGTGCGTCGAGATTCCCAATTTCGATACGATCCCGTCCAATGCCAAGATCGATTCCTACACGATCGTAGAGCGGTACAACGCGATCTTCTTCTGGCACGATCCCGAGGGCGGCGAGCCCGAATATGAACTGCCGGCGATCCCGCAGTGGGACAATCCGACCTGGGTGCGCTGGCATTTCGACGATCTCGGCGTGCTGCCGATCCACCCGATCGAGGTGGTCGACAATATCTCCGACGTCCAGCACCTGCAGCCGATCCACGCCTCGTCGCCGGTCTATTTCGAAAATGAGCTGCGCGGGCACAAAGCGTGGCAGAGGCTGGGCAGCGCCGGTTGGGATCTGTTCGGCGAAGGTGGTCCGCCGACCGACTTCAACACCTTCTATACCGGCCCGGGCATCCTGCTCTCGCGTTACAGCGGCGCGACCGACTCGATCATGTTCATCACCCATACGCCAGTCGACGACGGCACCGTGCGGCTCTGGCACGGCGCGCTGGTCAAGATCGCGGACCGGGTGCCGACCGAGGAGGATCTCGCCACCGCCCGCAATCTGCAGGCGATCAGCTTCTCGGGCATCGCGCAGGATTATGAGATCTGGGCGAACAAGGAAGCCTGCTTCAACCCTATGCAACTGCCGATCGACGGCAAGTTCACGAAGGTCCGGACCTGGTACAAGCAGTTCTACAATCCACGTGCGAAGGTCTCGGACTATCTGCGCCGCTCCGAAGGCGTCTACACCATCCCTGGCATAGCGAGCGGCCCCGACGACGAGGCGCGCCGTGCCGAGATCATGGCGGCGGGCTGAGCAGGGCGCGGGGCAGCGGCGCCCGATGGCCCATGGCAAGGACGATAAGATCGTCGACGGAGAAGAAATGACCAGCGAACAGGCGCGCCCGATTCCCGAAGGCAAATATTTCCGAACCCGGGACGGCTATCAGATCCATTATCACGAGGCCGGCACGTATACGGCCGGCCGTCCATCGCTGNTGTTCCTCCACGGCAGCGGGCCGGGGGCGAGCGGATACAGCAACTTCAAGCTCAACTATCCGATATTCGCCGAGGCCGGCCATCACTGCCTCGCCATCGACTATCTAGGCTTCGGCTATTCCTCGAAGCCGACCGACATCGACTATACCACCGACCTCTATGTCGAGCATTTCCGTGAGCTGGTGGAGGGGCTGGGCATCGAGCAGGTCGTCCCGGTGGGCAATTCGCTTGGCGGATCGCTCGCGATCGCCTTCACCCTAGCCCATCCGCACCTTGTGCCGCGGCTGATCCTGATGGCGCCGGGCGGGCTGGCGCCGCTTCCTACCTTCGTGCCCTATCAGGTCGGTCTCCACGCGATCCAGCAATGGCTGGCGAGCGGATCACAGGACATCGCCGATTTCCGCAAGGTGCTGGCCTTCCTCGTCCACGACCCCGGCTGCCTGACCGAGGAATCGGTGACCGAGCGCTTCGCCATCGCGCTCGGCCAGCCCAAGGAGGTCTGGATGCGTCGGCGGGTCCGCGATCATGTCGAGCGGCTGGGCGAGCTGAAAGTCCCGATCCTGTGTTTCTGGGGATCGCGCGACAAGTTCATCCCGGTTGCCCAGGGGCTCATCCTGGCGGAACGCGCGCCGGACGTGAAGCTGATCGTCTCGAACCGCTGCGGCCATTGGTACATGGTCGAGGAATGCGCCGACTTCAACGCACAGTCGATCGCCTTCCTGGAAAGCGCGGCCTGAGCCGCCGGCCGGCGGTCAGCCCGCCGGCGATTTCTGCTCGCGTCCACGGGCGATCAGCGCCTGCCAGCGATCGGCGATCTGGCGCGCGCTGACCTCGCCATTCGCCGCGTCCGCGATCACCGCCTCAAACGCCCGCGCCTCGCCATACGACAGCGCGAAGCCCTCGTCGATCAGCCGCTTATAGCCGCGCACCGCTTCGGGGTCGGCTTTGGCAATGTCGTGCGCAAGCTGTCGAGCGACGTCCAGCAGCCGGTCGGCCGGCACGACCCGGTTGACCAGCCCCCAAGCGCAGGCGGTGGCGGCATCGAGCGAATTGCCGGACAGCGACAGCTCCTTGGCGCGGCCGATGCCGATCATCCGCGACAGCTTTTGGGATAGGCCCCACCCTGGCAGCAGGCCGACGCGGACATGGGTGTCCGCGAAGCTCGCGGTCTCGCTGGCGATCAGCATGTCGCAGGAGAGCGCGAGCTCGAATCCGCCGGCGATGGCCGGTCCGTTGATCGCGCCGATCACCGGTTTCCTGCAACGCTCGATCGCGGCGACGACATCGTCTGCGAAGATGTCTGCGCCCAGCGGCGCATCCATATCCTCTCGCGAGGCCAGTTCCTTGAGGTCGAGCCCGACGCAGAAGGCGCGCCCGCCCGCGCCGCTCAATAGGATAACGCGCACGCTGTCGTCGGCCTGTGCCATGCGTATTGCCGTGCACAGATCGTCCCGGAGCGCGCGNGACAGCGCGTTCATCGCCGCCGGGCGATCGAGAAGGATGGTGCGAACNGGTCCGTCGTCTTCGGTCGAAATCGTCACTGCTCGCTCCGGGATTGGTGGGAAAATCATCCATGCGCCTCTGCCTACGGCATTCGCATAAGGCAATCGGCCCATTCGCCACCGCACGCATGCATTCGCTGCGCTTCTCGCCAGTTTTGTATTTTTAATTGCGTTCTTTTGAGTTTCAAGTACACGAAATGGCGGATGTGAGGCCCTCCGGGATTCGAGTAACGCTACCGATCCGGATGGCAAAACGCGAGGGTAGAGGGTCCGAAGAGTGTTGTCGGGGCCGAGTCCGCAAGGGCCATCCCTTTGAGTTACGTCAAAAAAAAGCGGTCGCCACCGTACCAATGGGGAGGAAATCATGATCGATACCAAGAGTCACACTGTTGCCGGCCACAACCGGCGGCTGCGCTCGGTGCGTTGGATGTGCCTGGTCACCGCCGGTGTATCGGCGCTGGCGATGGAATCCGGGGCGCTCGCGCAGGCCGCGGCCAGCGGCTCGGCGACGGAGGTTGCGGACATCATCGTCACGGCCCGTAAGCGTGCGGAAACGCTCCAGTCGGTGCCCGTTGCGGTCAGCGCCTTCTCGGGCGCGCAGCTCACTCAGAAGAACATCACCGACATCCGCGGCCTTGCGCTGAGCACGCCCGGCCTGGTGCTGGTGCAGGGTCCGCGTTCGAGCACGCTGTTCAATGCGTCGCTGCGCGGCCAGGTCTCGGCGGATTCGTCGATCAATGCCGATTCGCCGATCGGCCTCTATGTCGATAACGTCTATATCGGCCGCACCTCGGGCGCGGTGACCACGCTGTTCGACGTCGAGAATGTGCAGGTTCTGCGCGGCGTGCAGGGCACGCTGTTCGGGCGCAACAACACCGGCGGCGCGATCCTCATCACCACGGTGAAGCCGCAGAACCAGTTCGACGCGAAGGTGAACGTCGGCGCCGGCAATTACGACATGAGGAAGTTCGATGGGATGGTGAACATCCCGGTGATCGACGACAAGATCGCTGCGCGCGTGTCGGCGAGCTATCAGTATCGCCACGGCTGGCTGAACAACGTACCGACAGGCAAGCATCTAAACTCGCTTGATATTTTCTCCTTGCGCAGCCAGCTGCGGGTGACACCAACCGATCGTTGGGATACCGTCATCCGCTACTCCAAGGTGAACGCCGACAACACGGTCAACATGCCGGTGCCGACCGGACCCGGCCTTGGCAACACCCCGCCGGTCGGCTTCTACACCACGTCGAGCGGGACGAGCGGCGACGACAGCCTTGGCACCCAGGACATTTCGCTCGACAGCACCTATGAGTTCAGCGACGCGATTTCCAGCAGGCTCACCCTCGCGAATCGCCAGATCAACCTGCAGTCGAACACCGATGGCGACGGCTATCCGGTGCTCAACAACGACGTCATCTCAACCGAGAAGCAGAAGCAGAACAGCGCCGAGCTGCAGCTGAGCGGCAAGGCGGTGGAAAACCGGCTGAACTGGGTGCTCGGCGGCTTCTATTTCCGTGAGACCGGCACCAGCACCGTCAATCTCTACGGGCTGCAGTTGCTGCGCAATGCAAGCGGCCGGAACCAGTCCGCAGCCGGATATGCCCATGCAGATTTCGACCTGTTCAAGCAGCTGTCGGTAGGTGGCGGTGTCCGCTACACCAAGGAAAAGCGGCGCCTGATCGCTGGCGACGTGTTCCGCGGAGCCTGCCTGCTGCCCGCCGCGCTGCGCGACACGGCCGGCGTGTGCAAGGGCACGTTCGACGCCAGCTACGGCTATTGGTCGTGGGATGCGACGATCAACTACAAGCCGACCCGCGACCTGCTGATCTACGCCCGTGCGGGCCGCGGCCAGAAGGCCGGTGGCTTCAACCTGTCAATCACCGCGCTGGGCCAGCAGACTCCCTATCGTCCGGAAGTCGCCAACGATATCGAGGGCGGCATCAAAGCGACCTGGCTGGACGGTGTGTTGCGCACCAACCTGGCCGTCTACCGGACCAAGTACAGCGACATCCAGCGTCGCCGCATCCTGACTGATCCGCTCACCGGCGGAACGGTGCAGAGGATCGACAACGCGGCCAAGGCGACGATCAAGGGCGTCGAGGCGGAAGTCTTCGTGAAGCCCATCGACCTGCTGACGCTTGAGGGAACCTTCGCCTATACCGACGCGCAATATGATCGCTTCGTCCTGAGCGACCTGCCCAACGCGCCGGACCTGTCGGCGAACAGATTCCCGCTCGTGGCCAAATATACCTACAGCCTGGGCGGTACGTTCAACCTGCCGCTGTCGAGCCTCGGCACACTATCGATGCACGCCGACTACTCCTATCGCAGCCGGACCGAGTTCATCGTGGTCAATGTGCCGGGCTTGTCGCAGAAAGGCTTCGGCCAGCTGAACGGCCGCGTTTCGCTGCCGCTCGAGGATACCGGCGCGACCGTGTCGCTGTTCGGCACCAATCTGACCAACAAGAAATATAATGTGAACGCCACACAGCTGACCCCGGGCCAGCCTTTCAACCTGCTGTATCGCGGCACGCCGCGTCTTTACGGCATCGAGTTAAGCTGGGCCTTTGGTGGCCGCTGAGTTAGATTCGGACGGCCGTCCCAGATGCTTGATGCATGCCGCGATCAGCCGCATGGCGGTGAGTGGGGCCGGAATTGGCCGCTCGTTCTCGGCGGCATGCTCGGCTATTCCTGCCTGGCGCTGCAGGCCTTCCTGATCGGCCCCTTCATCCTGCCGATCGAGCGCGAGTTCGGTTGGAGCCGCGCCCAGATCATGGCCGGCCTGTCGATCATGCATGTCGCCGGAATAGCGTTCAACGCGGCGGCGGGAATCTTGATCGACCGGATCGGCGCGCGTCCGGTCGCGCTGTTTGGCCAGGTGTTGGCCTGTTCCGGCTTCGCGCTGCTCGGCCTGGCGACGGCGTCGCTGACCGGTTGGGCGCTGCACTGGCTGCTGATCTCGGCCGGCTGCGCGCTGATGCACAGCACCGGCTGGACGCGGGTCGTCGCCGCGCATTTCGACCGGAGCCGGGGGCTTGCCATTGCGACCGTGCTGACCGGTTCTTCGCTTACCGCTGCGTTGGCGCCGGTGATCGCCGGCGCGATGATCGCGTCCTTCGACTGGCGCACCGCGATCACCGCCGTGCCGCTGATCTGGCTCGCGCTGACCTTTCCCTTTTCCTTCTTCCTGTTCCGCAGCCCGCATGCGCACCGCCAGGGCCTCGGGCGGGCGGCGGCCCAGGCCAGCGCCGCCCCGCGCGGCGCGGCCGACGATGCGACCCTGGCCGAAGCCCTGCGAACCCCTGTCTTCTGGTGCGTGGCATTCGCTCTGCTCAGCTTCGCCGCCTATTCGCTGGCGATCGCGCCCAGCCTGGTGCCGATGCTCGTCGAGAAGGGCATCGCCGCGACCGAGGCCGCCAAATTGGCGTCGATCCTCGGTATCGCCGGCTTCGTCGCCCGCCTGTCGATGGGGCATCTGCTCGATCGCTTCGCCACGAACATCGTCGCGGGGGCATCCTTTTGTATGCCCGTGGCCGGTCTGGTGCTGCTGTTCTACGCCGGCCACAGTCTTCCGCTCCTCATCCTGTCGATCGTTTTCGTCGGCGCGACCTTGGGCGCGGAATATGACGTCATCATCTATCTGCTGACCCGTCATTTCGGGCTGCGCCACTTCGGCACGATCTTCGGNGTGATATTGTCGCTGGGCGCGGTGGGATCGACGATCGCGCCGGTGGCGACGGGCTGGTCGCATGACGCTACCGGGGGGTATGATCAGGTGATGATGACCCTCGCCGTGATGATGAGCGGATGTGCTATCGGCATGTTCGCCTTCGGCGGGCGAGGGCGCGTGTTGGAGGACGATCGAGGATCCCATGCTTGAAAGGACATCTAACCCCACCGTGGACGCTATCCCGACCCATGACGAGATCGTCGCCCGCGCGCGCGATCTGATCCCCCTGCTGAAGGAGCGAGCCGTCGAGGACGCCGCGAACCGCCGGATTCGGCCCGACACGATCCGGCGGATGAGGGAGGCCGGGCTTTTCCGGGTGCTGCAGAGCAAGCGCTGGGGCGGCTACGAGCTGGGGCAGCGCACCTTCGCCGAGGTCCAGATGGCGCTAGGCGAGGGCGACATGTCGGTTGCCTGGGTCTATGGCGTCGTCGGCGTCCATGCCTACCATCTCTGCCTGCTCGACGACCGCGCGGCACAGGATGTCTGGGGCGAGGACAGCTCGGTGCTTGTCGCGTCGCCTTATATGCCGACGGGCAAGGCCGTGCCGGTTCCGGGCGGCTACGAGTTTAGCGGGCGCTGGTCCTATTCGAGCGGCAGCGACCATTGCGACTGGACCTTCCTGGGCGGCATGGTCGAGGGCGCGCCGGGCGACTACCGCTCCTTCCTGCTGCCCCGCGGCGACGCGAAGATCGTCGACGCATGGCACACCACCGGGCTCGCGGCGACCGGCAGCCAGGACATCGTCATCGACGAGGCATTTGTTCCCGAATATCGCACTCACAGGATGATCGACGGTTTCCTGGGGACCAATCCGGGCCGATCCGTGAACGACGGACCGCTGTTCCGCATGCCGTTCATGCTCGTCTTCCTGCGTTGCATCACCACCGGCCAGATCGGCGCGCTGCAGGCGCTGGTCGACATTTTCCGCGCCTTCGTGAAGGATAAGACCTTCGGCGGCACCAAGACCGCCGAGGATCCCGTCGCGCAGCTCGGCATCGCCAATGCGCTGGCCGGCATCGACGCGATGAAGAAGACGATGTTCGCCAATTTCGAGATCATGTCGGACTATGCCGCGCGCGACGAGATGCCACCCTTCGAGATGCGGCAGATGATGCGCTATCAGAGCGCGCTGGTCGCGGAGACCTGCCTCGATCTTGCCACGCCGCTGTTCCGCATCTCAGGCGGCGGTGGCGTGTATGACCGGGTCGGCATGGGCAAGATCTATCGCGACATGATGACCGGCAGGCAGCATGTCGCCGCACAGTTCGAGTCCTATGGCCGCAAATATGGCAATTTCGTCCTGAACGGCGAATCGCCGAACGACATCCTGCTCTGATCGCCGGCTTCGCCAACGCATACAGGAACCTCCGTCATGACCATCAAGGAACTCGGCTATTTCCTCGTCGGCGCGCCCGACGTCGAGGAGTGGCGGCAATTCGCGACCGGGATACTCGGCGCGATGGCGATCGATGGCCCGGATGGCGCGCTCTATGTCAAGATTGACGAGCGGGCCTTCCGCATCGCGGTGCTGCCGGGCCGCGAGAACGGGCTCGGCGCCTGCGGCTGGCTCGCGCCCGATCCGCTCGCCTTCGAAGAAGCGAGGCAGGCGCTCCTGCGGGATGGAGCGGAGATCCAGCCGGGCGACGCAGACGGCGCGCGGCTGCGCTGCGTCCAGGAGTATTTCGGTTTCCGCGACCCTGCNGACCATTGGCACGAACTNGCCTGGGGGCCGATCTCGGATCACGCGCCCTTCGCCTCGCCGATCGGCGTTTCAGGTTTCGTCACCGCNGGCCTCGGCCTGGGCCATGTCGTGCTTGCCGCTGCGGGGACGTTCGACGAGACACTGNACTTCTGGGTTCGCCCCGGCCGCTTCGCGCTGTCCGACATCCTGCACGTCACCATGCCGCATGACGAGATCAAGCGCCGCGTCCATTTCCTTCATTGCGACAATCCCCGCCAGCACAGCCTCGCCTTCGGCGAGATCCCGATGCCGGGCGGCTGCCTGCATATCATGCTCGAGGTCGCCTCGCTCGACGATGTCGGCCGCTGCCTCGATCGGGTGAAGGCGGCGGAGATCGCGATCACGGCCACCCTGGGACGGCATGTCAACGACGACATGACCTCCTTTTACTTCAAGACGCCGGCCGGCTTCGCGATCGAATATGGCACCGACGGCAAGCAGATGGACTGGTCGAACCATAGCGCGTTCGAGACGACGCGTGGCAGCCATTGGGGCCACGACCGCAGCTGATCGCCCGGGATTGGCCGACAGGACGCAACGGTCCGGCTGCGGATCGCTTCCGCGCCTCCGGTTCGCGCTTCAGACGGTGATGCGGATCTGTTCGAAACCGGCGATCGTGCCGATGTCGTCGGCCAGGCGGACGCCGTCGCCGACCAGCTTATAGTCGGGCGCCTTGCCGAGCAGCGTCTCCAGCATGATGCGCGCCTCCAGCCGGGCGAGGTGCGATCCGATGCAGCGGTGCGGCCCGATCCCGAACGAGAGGTGGCGAATATTCTCGCGGCAGAAATCCACGTCGTGCGGATTTTCGTAATCGACCGGATCGCGATTGGCCGCGGCATAGGACATGAACACGTGCTCCTCGGCCTTGACGAGCTGGCCGGCGACGGTGACGTCGGCGGTGGCGTGGCGCGAATTGCCCTGGGTCGGCGGGAACACGCGCAGGAACTCCTCGATCGCATTCTCGATCAGCTCGAGCTCGTCGATCAGCTGCTGGCGCTTGTCGGGGTTGTTGGCGAGATAGACAGCGGCCATGCCGAACAGCGCCTGGGTGGTGTCCAGCCCGCCGCCGAGCAGGATCCGGATGACGCTNTCGATCTCGTCCAAACGGAATTTGCGCCCCATGACCTCGGCGTCGTGCAGGAAGGTNGTGAGGCCGCCTTCGACCGGCTCGNNCTTGATGCGCCNGATCTCCTCGCGCATCTTCCCGATCATCACCGACACCGCCGCCTGGCGTTCCTCCAGCGGCGCGCGGCTGTAGATCAGGTTGTGCAGCGGCGGCGCATAATAGCGCCAATCCTCGGGCGGCAGGCCAGCGAAGCGCAGGGTGACCATGCCGGTGAGCGGCAGGGCATAGTCCCATTTGATGTCGCCGCCGCCGCCAGCGACGATCTTGTCCATGATCGGCCAGCTGCTGCACGTACAGCGCATGCTCGCGCACCTTGTTCGGCGCGAATTTCGGGCCGAGCACCGCGCGGTAATCATAAAGCTCGGGCGGATCGACGTTGATCGGGATCATCAGCTTGGGGGGCCAGCGCCGGGATCACCTCGGCCGGCCAGTTCGAGAAGGTCTCGGCGTTCTTCGCGATCTCCAGGCAGTCCTGGGCCCGCGTCGCCACCCAGAAACCGCCATAGTTCGGGCTGTGCACGAACGGGTGATGCGCCTGCATGTGCGAGACGATGTCGATCGAATTGCTGCGATATTCGAGGCTGTGGTGATCGAAACTGGTCGCCAGCTTGTCGAGCTATTCGGCGGAAAGCTCATTGGTGGGTGTGAACATGTGCCGTCTCCGTATCGGTATACTCTAGCGCGATCAGGCCGGGGGCAGGTCCAGCCGGTAAAGGTCGATCGCGTTGTTGCGGTAGAAGCGATCGAGGGCCACGCCGTCCACGCCGGCGAAGCAGCGATCGAGCGCCGTTTTCCATTCGGGCAGGTCCATCGCGATCGTGCAGACCGGCCAGTCGCCGCCGTAGATCAGCCGCTCGAAGCCGAAGGCGTCGACGACGGCATCGATATAAGGGCGGATTTGCGCTTCGGTCCATTGCCGGCCGATCTCGCTCGGCAGATCCGACAATTTGCAGGTCACGTTGGGATGGCTGGCGATGTCGCGAATTTGCGCGCTCCAGGATGCGAGATCGTTCTTGCTGATCGCCGGCTTGCCGCAATGATCCAGCACCAGCCGCACGCCGGGAACCTGTTCGGCGAAGCGCGCGACATAGGGCAGCTGCGCGCTGCCGACTGAAATCTCGAAGCTGAGGTCGAACCGCTCCAGCAGCCGGACCCCCTCGATGAAGGCGGGCGACACGATATATTCCGGATCACGCTCGAAATTGAGCGCCCGACGGACGCCGCGAAGCAATGGCGTGGTTGCCCGCATATACTCCAGATAGGGGGTCAGCGCCTCGCCCTCCTCCACCGGGGCATACATCACGATCGCCTTGATACGGGGATCATGGGCGACCTGCTCCTCGATGAAGCGGACTTCGGATTCCGATTGGCCCGATTGCGCGAAGCATTCGATGAACACCATCGCATCGATGTCCAGCCCGGCCGACGCGACGCGGAAGTCGTCGATTAGATAGGGCCGGGCGAGATGCTCGGGCATGAACTGATGCCAGGGATAGGTCAGCCGGCGCGGATCCCACAGGTGCAGATGGGTATCCACGATCCCGCCCGCCGATGCCATCGCCAACTCCCCTGCCCAATTGGCGTTGCTTTGGCATGCCCTCGCAGGGCTGTCTATGGAATTATCCGTGGCGTCCAATCAAGCCATCCCATGTATACCCAACACGAAGAAGTCGCGATATTTGTATGTTTTCCTGCCTAACTTCGTCGATCGGACAAAATGGCCACCGCCCCCGAGGGGCTTGAGACCTGCTTCGAACCGGTTGTCCGCCCTGTTCCGCACGGTCCACAAGAAGCGCGACCGAGACATATCGATGCTTGCCGTGGCTTCACCAATATGTGCGTCCGCTTGTCGGCATCGACGAGCGGACGCTGGAGGTGTGCGCCGTCGAAATTACCAGCCGCAACATTTTGGCGATGCCCCGATGCTTCCTGAATTGCTCGATCAGATTCCCAGCGATCGGGAGATCGCCTCCGTCACCGCCGATGGCGCCTCTGACACACGCAAGGGCCACGACGCTATCGCCGGACGTGGGGCCGATGCTGTCATTCCGATACGCAAGAACGCCAAGCCCTGGACGCCCGACACCGTCGGTGCCAGGGCACGAAACGACATCCTGCGCGCCACAAAACATCTGGGACGGGCACGGTGGAGACGGGGGAACGGTTGTCATCGCCGAAGCCGCGCCGAAACGAAGATGAACTGTTTCAAGCTACTCGGGCAGCGCCTCATGGCTCGCGACTTCGACCAACAGGTCGCCGAAATCCAGATCCGTATCGCCGGCCTCAATCGTTACACGACACTTGCAATTCCCATCACCAAGCCCGTTGCATAAATCCCCCAGGGGTCGGCGCTCCTCCAACCCAAATGCCTATTCGTGCAACAGCGCCCCCGATGATCCGGTAGCCCTTGCGGCGGAACCGCTCCGCCGTCGCCTTGCCGATTCCGCTACAACCATCGTCTTGCTCAAGACCAAATCCTCCCGCGGAGAAGCTAGCCGTTCCACCGTTTTGGTAGTTTGCATTGTTATCGGCTTCGAATTCAACGAAGCCGTCATGCATCGTCGACCAGACCCGATCTGAGCCTCAGCTTCCGGATGCGCCGCTGAACTTTTCCGATGCGGCGCCGAGGCCCCGAACGACCTGGTCGCGTGGCAGCGCGCGCAACCCTGGCGCCTGCGTCTTGCAATATCCGGCGTCCAGGATGGGGCCGTTCCGGATATGGGCCAGCACCTCGTCGACGATCTCCTCCGGCTCGCTGCTGGTCTCGTCGAACTTGGCGCCCATGCGGATCAGCGCCGGCGTCTTTACACCAGGAATGACCACGGCCAGCACATCGACGCCTTGCTTGCGGATCTCGTACCACAGAGCCTCGGCGAAATTGTTCATGAACGCCTTCGCGCCCGAATAGACTCCGTTGCCGGGCATTCCGCCCACGCTCGCGAGTGAACTGCACAGGATGATGCCGCCCGTCTNCCGCTCCGTCATGGGGCGTGCGAAATGGTAGGTCAGCCGCAGGGGCGTGAAGGCGTTCAGCATCAGCATGCCCTCATGCTGCGCCAGCGGACGGTTCAGGATATAATCGAACGCAGTGTCCGAGCCGGCATTGTAGATGAACAACCCGACGTCGCAGCCTGCCGCGGTTTCGATTACGTTGGCTGGCGCCTCCGGCAGCATAAGGTCCTGCGAAAGCGTCCGGACTTCGACACCGAAGCGCTGACGGATGTCGGTGGCAAGCTCCTCCAATGGCCCGGTCTTACGCGCGACGAGGACCAGATTGATCCCTTGCTCCGCAAGTCTTTCTGCAAAGGAGGAACCCATGCCCTCCGATCCGCCGGCGATTACCGCCCAAGGGCCGTAGCGTTCCTTAAAGCTCACGTCGCTCATCGTAACGTCCTTTCCGAATTCGTTATATCGATGGTCATATGGATATGCGGCTCAGGCGTGAGAGATCACGACCTTTCCGAAATGCTTCTTCTCTTGGAGATACTCGAATGCGGCCGGCGCGTTATCGAACGCGAAGACCCGATCGATTACGGGCCGGAGTTTGTGCCAGCAGATCGCCCTGTTCATGCGCTCGAAACTCTCGCGGCTTCCCACCGCCGTACGGAATGTCTCCGCTACCCAGCCCACATAATCGAACCCTTCCCCGCCCTTCGCTCCCGCAAGCAGACCGACGATGGCGATCCGGGCGTTGGCATGAACCGACCGGAAAGAGCGGGCGAGGGTCCCGGCGCCGCCGACCTCCACGACGCGATCGGCGCCTCGTCCGCCCGTGAGCCGCCTGACTTCTTCGTCCCAAGCGGGAAACTCGACGTAGTTGATCGTGTCGTCGGCTCCAAGGTAGCGAAGCCGGGAGCACTTCTCGTCGCTGCTTGACGTGCTGATGACGCGCGCGCCAAAAAGTTTGGCAAACTGCAACGCGAAAATCGAGACGCCGCCGCTTCCCTGCGTAAGCACCACATCGCCGGGATAAACGGCACCCTTTTCGACCACTGCGGACCATGCGGTCAGGCCGGCGCAGGGTAGGCAGGCCGCCTCTTCGAAGCTCAAGTGATCCGGGATGCGGACCAGTCCTTCCTGATCGACGACCATATAGTCCCGCAACGTCCCGTCGCCGTCGCCTCCGAGGCCGAGCGCCGATGAATTAATGGGGCGATCGCCGGCTATCCAATGCTGGTTGAAGATAGGCATCACACGGTCGCCTTCCCGGAACCGGGTCACCCGATCGCCAAGCGAGACAACTTCGCCAGCACCGTCGGATAGCGGGATCAGTCCGGATGACAGCTTCATGCCATGACCACTGCCCAAGATCATGAGGTCACGAAAGTTGATCGACGAAGCGCGGATTCTGATAAGAACCTCCTTTGCGCCAGGTGTCGGCCGCGTCTCTTCGCTCCGAACCAACCCGGAGGGCCCCGAACACTCCGCGATCCTGAACGCCCTCATCGATCTCTCCTAATTTAGAACGATCAATCTATGCCCTTGCGCGTCACCGCGTCAATAAGTTAGATTGATCGCTCAAATTAAGGAGTGAAACGCTCGTGCGCCGGGTCAATCTCATCAAGTTCGCGGCAAAGCGCGCGGAAATCCTTGACGCGGCAAACCGCTGCTTTCGCCGCAACGGGCTGAAGGGTTCGTCGATATCGGAGCTGTGCGCCGAGGCGGGGATCAGTCCGGGCTACCTTTACCATTACTTCGCCAGCAAGGAGGCGATCATCGCCGAACTGGCGCGCGCGCGCATGGAGGACGCGAAGGACCAGCTGGAGGAACGGACCCAGACCGGCCGCCCCGTTATCGAAATCCTCATCGACGAGATGATGGCGCAGGCGCATGGCGATCGCGCGACGAGCGCGGCGATGCTGTTCGACGTACTCGCCGAAAGCGCGCGCAACCCTGCGATGGCCAGCCTCGTCCAGTCGAACCATGCCGCCATGGCGGCTGCCCTGAGCGACGTGCTGCGGGATGGGCAGGCCGCCGGGGAGATCGACCCGATGCTCGATCCCGAGATGACCGGCAGCATGCTGGTGGGCCTGATCGACGCGGCCAAGTCGATGGGATTGCGCGATCCGGCACGCGGCCGGGTCGAGGCGATGGCGATGTTCGACCGTCTGGTCCGGTCGTTCCTCAGCCCGCCGAACATGCACGCGCGCGCCCATGTCGGCCGCGAGATCGATTCGAAGAAAACATGACGGGANAGGAACCCTATGACTTTGCTGACCGAAAGCGCCGGCCTTAAGGGGCGGCGCGCAATCATCGTGGGCGGCGGCGACGGCGTCGGCCGCGCGGTGACCCTCCGGCTCGCGGCGGAGGGCGTGGACATCGCCGCCTGCGACTGGAAGGCGGACGCGCTCGCTGCCACAATGGCCGAGGTTTCCGGGATGGGCCGCCGCGCCTTTTCCGCGACGGTCGACGTTCTGGACGCCGCAGCGATGGACGCCTTTTTCGGCGACGTCGAACGGGAGTTCGAGAGCGTGGACATCCTCGTCAACGTCGCGGGCGGGACGCGGCGGCGTGCCTTCACCGATTCCACGCGCGCGCTGATGGAGCGCGATATCCGCCTCAACTACGGCTATGCGTTGGACGCGATCCTGCACACGATCCCGATGATGCGGCGGAGCGGCCGGGGCGGAAGCATCATCAGCTTCACCACCATCGAGGCCGATCGCGGCGCGCCGGGCTTCTCGGTCTATGCTGGGGCAAAGGCGGCGCTGCGCAATTTCAGCCGCTCTCTCGCGGCTGAGCTGGCGTTGGAGCGCATCCGCGTCAACGTGATCCAGCCGGATGCGACGCCGAGCGAGACGAGCCATAATTCGCTCGGCGAAAAGGTGCTGGAAGAACTGGCGCAATTGCCGCCCGAGACCGTCGCGGCGCTGACCAAGATGCAGGTGCCGATGGGCGAGGCGCCCCCTGCCGAGGCGCTCGCCGACGGCGTCCTCTATCTCGCCTCCGATCTCGCCCGTTATGTGACAGGCATCAGCCTGCCTGTCGATGCGGGCACGTCGGGCGCGATGGGCTTCGTCCACTGGCCGTTCGGCGACGGCATGCTGCCCGTGCCGCTCGCCGGTACGCTCAGCCGCTTGTTCGCGAAGGACAAGCCGGCCTGGTGAGCACTCCTGGAACAGCAACGATCGTCAAAAATAGGAGAGAGAAGATGGATCTGGGAATTCGTGGCCGCGGGCCTTCATCGCCGGGTCGACCAGCGCCATGGGCGCGGAGCTTGCCAAAAAGCTCGCGGGCGAGGGCGTCGACGTCATCATCCATGGGCGAAGCGCGTCGTCCGCTGACTCCGTCGTCGCCGTGACCCGGGGTCCCGGCGGATCGGCGAAGGCGATATTAGGCGATCTCGGCGACCGGGCCGAAGTCGATCGGATCGCGCAGGAGGTGCTGGCGACAGGCCCTATCGATATTCTGATTAACTGCCATGGATCGTCGACGTTCTCGAACGACTGGTTCGACACCACGATCGACAACTGGCTGGAGCAGTATCAACTTGTCACCATCTATGCCGTGCAGTTCATCAAGGCCTTCGTCCCCGGAATGCGGGAGCGCCGCTGAGGCCGCGTCCTGAACCTCAGCAGCTTGGGGCCGGTCAAGACGCTGACCCGCCATCCTGATTATTCGGCGACGAAGCTGGCCCTCCACTCGACCGCCGCCACGGTGGTCCAGGAACTCGGCAATTCGGGCGTGACCTGCAATATCCTGATGTCCGGCCTCTACGAGTCCGAGGCGTTGCTGAACATGTTCCATCGCATCGCGCGCGAGAATGGCATAGCGCCCGACGCGCCCGATATGCTGCCGCAAGTGCTGAAGATCATCGGCTCCCACATCCCGCTGGAGCACGGCGGGACGGCCGACGAAATGGCATCGACCGCCTGTTCCCTGGTTTCCCAGCCCGCCGGCTTCATCAACGGCGCGACGCTGCGCATCGACGGTGGCAACACCGGCGTGATCTCGATCTGAGCGATTATGGAGGAAATGGTGTCCAGCTTCTCGAATGTACCCGCGAACGTCCGTAGTCTTGTTGAAGGAGGCGCCATAGCCAAGAGGTCGCTGGGGCTTCGTACTTCCGATGAATTTCATGACCGGCTGGCGGCTGCGGAGCCGGATTATCGGGAGATAGAAGAGGCGGCCCGCAAGCGCCAAGCGCGCGCGTTCGATACCCTTATCGGGGCCGGGAGGGCCCAGAGTATACAGAGACGAAATCTCCTCCTGCCCCTTCGGACCATCAGCATCTGGGATTATTTGATACGGCATGGTTGACCGTTGACCACGCCAGAGAGCCCTTTAAGTTCCTGACATTCAAAGTCGGCGTAGTATTTTACGCCGCGTAGCGCCTGAATTGGAGAGGAAAATGTCGGACCTGCAAATGTTGCTCGACGAACGGGCGATCGTCCATGGGCTTGGTCTGTTTGCGAGGATGATCGACGATAAGCGTTGGGCCGATGCCAGCGAAATATTCGCCGAGGACGTTTCCTTCGATTATGGGCTTGGTGGCGA
>JGI24740J21852_10000063_pt1 | contig 34454 bp, 30 predicted proteins | sample KBSCornC6_FD_21852 | JGI IMG/M metagenome (IMG submission 21852) | reverse complement strand
GAATTGCCGCCGGCATACTGGCCGACACCGCCCGGCGGCAGCGGCGGCTTGCCGCCCAGACCTGAGAGTGCGCGCGTGCCGCCACGGCCAGCATTCGCCTCACCGGGGGCGACGCTGTCGACGCGACGATCACCACCGCGCGGCGCCTGCGTGCTCTCAGTACTCGGCGCGTTGTTGGCGTACATGCTATTGAGGATCGACGCCACACCGCGAATGTTCATGCTTTGCCCATCAACCACCATGGTGTGATCGGTGGCCCATGCATAGCGCAATGGGAACGTGCGGACCACGGTACGGTTGGCATCTTCGCGGCCACGGTCAATCAGGCGTGCGATGTCCTGCACCAGCTCCACCAGGCGCGGCGGTCCGGACACGACCACGCTGCCCGTCTCATCGTCATACAGCACCGGAAAGCGTGGGTCCGTCACACCCAGGCGCGTAAGCGCACGCTTGACCTGCGAGGTGGACGCACGCTGCAGCGCGATGGTGGCGCTCTGCGCTTCGTTGGCGCCCGTCACGCGCAGCACCGCGCCGTCGTAGTACCACGCAAAACCAAACGTGGCGGCCATCCGGTCCAGAAACTTCTGCGGCGCTTCATTGAAGTTGCCCGTCACGCTGCCTTCCACCTGGGGCGAGATCCATGTCATCACATGTTGGCTCGCGCCGAGGTCGCGCAACACGTCTTTGACGTCCTTGCGGTCTGCCACGTATTCAAATTTCTGCGATTGCCATGGGATGACCGCCGCCATGGCGCTGCCCGCCAATGACAGCGCCGCGACCGCCACGCCCATCAGGCGCAGGAACACAGCACGCACGCCGCGCGTCCGGCTCGCTGTTCGAGTCAGATGCATGATTGCACTCCGAGAGGATGAAGAAGACAGGCCGTGCGCGCATGCGCTCGACCCGTAAGCGCCCGAACCGGTTCACGATCCGTAGCGAGCGGCCCGAGGTTGGACTGAGAAGCACAGCCGTACAGGAGTACGGCGAGCATCGCAGGTTCAAGATCGGGCCGCACAGTCGGATCGTGGGCCGGTTCTTAGCGCCAGATGGTTTCCGAGGGTGCCTCGTTGAACTGCTTGCGATAGCCCTTGACCAGCGCCGAACGGCTACGAATACCCCAGCGCGATGCGGTGTCGATGATGTTCGACGGTCCACGCCCTTCGTCCAGCAGGTCAGAACGGATGCCTTCGAGACGCAGGCGGCGGATAACCGAGCTGGGCGACATGCCCACCGCGCTCTTGAAGGCCAGTTGCAGCGCGCGCTCCGTCACGTTGATATGCGCGGCCACCTCACGCGTGGTCAGGTCACTGCGCTCGATGTTGTCGAGGATGTAGTGATACGCACGGCGGTACTTGGCGGACAGCCGCGCGCTCACGTCATCCGATGCACGCGAGGCAGCCGGCGTGGTCTGCGCGATGCGGCGCACGCCCGGCGATTCCGTACGCAGGCAGCGCAGCGCGTCTTGCATGTAGGCGGTGTAGTACTTCAGCGCGCCGGCTGCATCGCCGCGTTGCGCAGCCATCTTGGCGCGGCAGTACAGGTAATCGAAGTTCCAGCGGCGCGCGCCGAAGGAGGTATCGCGGTTGCAGATCTGGTCGAACACCCTGCCCGCTACGTCATGCTGCTCACCGCTGAGCGCGGCCAGCACGACCTCCACCTTGGTCTGCATCAACAGGCGGCTACCCATGCGGCGCGATTGCCCCATGATCGCCATGAGCGGATCGATGGCAGTGCGGTCGCCATCGGCCATGCGGCGCAGCAGGCTGAGATATTCGGCGCGGCGTTGGACCATGACGGGAATGGCCGCGTCATGCTTGCCATTGCCGGCCCAGCCATCGCGGCCGCCGTGGTGGTGCAGCAGCGCGGCACCCACTTCTGCCGATTGCCAGAACGCGTGTTCCAGCAAGCGGTTGGAGCAGCGAATGCCGGACTGCACGGCAAATTCATAGACGATCAGATCGAGCGTGGCGATCCAACCAGTGTCCTTATGTTCGCTCGCGATCTCACGGGCGGACTGCAATGCTTCGTCTGCGGCATCCTGCTGGCCAAGCTGATGGTGCACCAGTGCCAGGCCCATCATGCCTTCAACGCGCTGCGACCATGTCGCGCCTTCATCTTCAGCCATGCGCGAGAAGCAGCCGGCCGCAGCGGAATAACGATCACGCAGCAGCGATTGCCAACCCGTGTTGCGGCACGACACCACCCGCAGTTGATCATCCGAATGGCGTATGAGCCGCTGTGCGGCGCGGAAGGCCTCTTCGGCATCTTCCTCGCACTCCAGCAGCATGGAGGCATCCGCCATGGCCAGCACGCCGACGTAGTCGCCCGCATCTTTGCCTTGCAAGCCCTGGTGGTCATCGACCAATTGATACGCGCGCTCGAATTCCTCGGCGAAGACAGCCTTCGCATAGTCGGGCAGACGTTCGCGCGTGGCGAGCCCGGAGGCCAAGGCAAAGTAGATATTTCCCAGCATGACGATGCTCCCGTTGAGGTCGTGACAGCCGGCGTGGCGCCGGCAATTCCGTGTTGAATCTTCTAAGGACATCCTAAGAAATCACGGGCTCGACAATCTCAACAAAGCTTCGTCACGCGCTGAACAATCCTCACTGCGGAAGTTTCGGTTTTGACGACCTGCCGTCGCCCGCTGTGTCACCCACCAGCCCGCTCTTGACCCGCTGCAGCAACTGGCTGTAGGTGAGCGTGTCTCGCACCTGGCTGGACATGGCGATCACCATTGCCGTCACCATGAGGATGGCCACGGCGCCCTTGATGGGCTGGCCGAGCGATGCAGGTTCCAGCTTGTCAGCCGCGCGCGAAAGCAGCCCGATACCCGCGTCGATCAGGAAGAGCGTCATCATCACCGGCGCGGCCAGCTTGACCGCCGTGGAGAAGATGGAATCGGTCTGCTGCAGCAGAAAGCTCTGCGCCACGGCGCTCATGTCGGGCAACGTCGCGCCCAGTGGCCACCAGCGAAACGATTCAAACACCACGCCCAGCAAGAAGAGCATGCCGCCTGCGGCATAGAACAATGTCACGGCCAGGTTCAGCAGCGTGTTGCCGATGGGCGTGTTCTGGTCACCCTGCAACGGGTTGCTCATCTGCACGCTGTTGAAGCCCGCCATGTTGTCGACGATCGTGCCGGCTGTCTGCGCGACCCAGAACACCGTGGAGCCCGCGTAGCCGAGACACGCCCCAAGAAAAATCTCCTTGCCCGCCAGCAGGAACCACTTGGCCGCGCTGAGGTGCTCGGCCACGGCGGGCGGCTGTGCCGCTGCCACGATGATGGCCAGCGTGTAGACCACGCCATTGCGCGCTGTGCCGGGCACCGACTGATCGCTCGTGGCGGGCAGGATGGCGAAGATGGTCATGATGCGCACGCACGACAGCGCGAGCAGCGCCAGGATGACTTCGGCGCTTTCGTCAACATCAAACCAAGCGCGCAGAACGGTATCAATAGCTTCCATAGGAATGCGTGAAGGTCGTCAGACGTGTCGGGCCTCAAGCCCCGGCACGGGGGCGTGGCCGCGCGAGAATGGCTTCCACGGCCTCTTCTTCTGTGGCGAGCTCGCGCTCGGTGGCGTCTTGTTGGTCGAGGCGTTCTGCGGTCTTGCGGCATTGGTCCAGCATGGCATCTAGCCGGGCCAGTGCTTGCTTGCGCGCCACCAGTTCCGCTTCGCGCTCGGCCACGGCGGCGTTTGCAGCAGCCACGGTCTGCTCGGCTTGTACGACCGCATCGTCCAGCTCGCCGCGAAACGCGTCGTAGCACAGGTACGCATCGGCCAGCAACACAGGGGCGGCGATCAACGCGTCCATGCGTTGGATGTGGCCGCGCAGCCGGTCGTGCGCAAGCTCACAGGCGTGCTCGCTCTCTGCCACTGCCTCCCGCGCGTCGGCCACGGCCTGCTGCGCAAGGGTGATCTCTGCTTCTACGCGGCGGCGCTGGCGCGTCTTGGCCTCGATCAGCGTGTGCCATACGTGCGAGCGCTTGCGCGTCATGCCTGCGCTACCTCGCCCAGCAGCCGCGCGGTCTCATCGGGGCTGCACCACTCGTCGGTGCGCTGGCGCAGGAAGTCTTCCATCCAGCCGTTCCACTGCACGGCGGTGTCGGCCACGGCATCACTGCCTTCCTTGTACTCGCCCATCTGCAGCAGCGTTTCCACCTCGTTGTATTTCGCTAGCAACTGGCGCATGCGGCCAGCAGCGGCGCAATGGTCGGGCGGTGCCACCTGCGTCATCACGCGGCTCAAGCTGTTGAGGATGTCGATTGCCGGGTAACGGTTACGCGCGGCAATGTCGCGCGACAGGATCAAGTGACCATCCAGAATGCCGCGCACTTCTTCGGCCACGGGGTCGTTGCCGGATTCGTCTTCGGCCAGCACCGTGTAGAGCGCGGTGATGGAACCGGCTGCACTCATACCGGCACGTTCCAGCAAGCGCGGCAGCTCGGCAAATACCGATGGCGGAAAACCGCGCCGCGTTGGTGGCTCACCCGCAGCCAGGCCGATCTCGCGCTGGGCGCGTGCAAAACGCGTGAGCGAATCCATCATCAACAGCACGCGCAGGCCCTGGTCTCGGAAGTACTCCGCGATGGCGGTGCCAACGTGTGCCGCCTTGGCGCGCTCCACCGACGAACGGTCCGACGTGGCGCACACCAGCACGGAGCGGCGCATGCCCTCCTCGCCCAGGATCTGCTCGATGAACTCGCGCACTTCACGCCCACGCTCGCCAATCAGCACGATCACGTTGACGTCGCATTCGGTGCCGCGGGCCAGCATGCCGAGCAACGTGCTCTTGCCCACGCCGGCCGGCGCGAAGATGCCCATGCGCTGGCCTTCCGCAAGCGTGGCCAAGCCGTCGATCACGCGCACGCCCGTGGCAAGCGGCAGCTCCACCAAGCGGCGCGACATCGGGTCGGGCGCCTGCGCAAACACCGGCATGTAGCCAACCACATCCAGCGGCGGCCCACCATCGGCCGGCCGGCCCAGCCCGTCGAGCACGCGCCCCAGCAAGCCGGGGCCAATGCCCACGGAAAGCGTGCGCCCGCTCGGCACCACGCGGGTCGAGCGCGACAAGCCCACCACGCCGCCAAACGGTGCCAGCAGTGCAAAGTGCTCGCTAAAGCCGACCACCTCGCCCTGCTGCAGTTCAGTGCCGTCGGGCGTGGTCAACGTGCACAACTCGCCGAGCTTGACGTCCACGCCACCCACACGCAGCAAGGTGCCGGTCACTTCCACCACCTTGCCGAACCGCTGGACGGTGACCGTGCTGCGGATGGCTTCGTCCAGGGCGTCGATGAGCGCGGCTTTGGTCATTCCGCGTCCTCGTCGTACGTGTATTCGTCGTCGGCATCGGTGGCGCTCGGCTCGGCAGGCGTACGGCGCTTGCTCGACAGCGCTTGCCGCAGCGCGGCCAGTTGCACGCGCAGGCTGGCATCGGCCACGCCGTGGTCCCATTCGCACTGGCAGTGGCCAGGTTCAGCGCGATCATCGGCCAGCACTTCGAACGCCGCGCTGAGTGTGCCGGTTTGCACAGCCTTGGCGAATGCCGCGCGGGCGGCGTCAATTTCGTCGGCGCATACACGCACCGTCAGCCGCGACTGGCTTTGCAGCACGCGGCCGAGCGTTGCCGCCACGCGGGCGAACAGCGCTTGCCGGTCGGTTTCCAGCACCACATGTTCGACCGCCTGCATGACGGTGGTGGCAAGACGATCTTCCTCCCGGCGCGTGGCCTCCGCATCCTCATAGGCGCGTGCGGCCATCGAAGCGTGAAAGTCTTCCAGCGCGCGACGTTGGCCCGCTGCATAGCCAAGCTTGGCGCTGCGTTGGGCACGTTGATCGGCTTGTCGCAGCATCTCGTCGGCGGTGGCCTGCGCCTGCGCGACGATGGCGTCGGCCTGTGCTCGTGCATCGGCCAGGGCGGCATCGCGCGCCGCCTGCACGGACTGCCATGCGGCATCCAAGTCCGCCACGTGCCGGTAGTCTTCAGCGCGGATGACATCCGAGCCAACGCCCAACGCGGCGTCGCGTCTCAGCCAAATAACCATGACAACTCCGGAAAGAGAACGGGCAACGCAGCCATGAACTGCGCGGTTTGCTCCTCAACTGCGGGCGCATCCGGGCCTACCGCCACGGGCGCTTGCATGTTGATCGTCAGGCGCATCAGCTGCGCCAGCGATGGATCGGTCACCGCGCCTTCGGCAATCAGTGCGTGCAAGCCCGCCTGTGCCAGTTGCTGCAAGTCCAGCGTCGGCAGGGGGCCACCCGGGTCGGCAGCCCAGTGCTCGCGCTGCGTCAGCGCCGCGAAGGCTGCGTCACCCAATAGCGCTTCAAGGCTCGCCAGGTAGGTGCCATCGATGCATCGGGCCAGCGCACCGCGCCTGGCGATCAAGACGCGGGCGGCCAACACGTGCCGGAGGTGTTCTGCATCCAGCACCGCCAGGCGGTGTGCCTGCGCCAGCAAGGTGGGCAACCCGACCTGGCGCACCCCCAGCACAAGACACGCCTGGCGCCAGTCTTTGGCCAAGTCCACCGGTAAGCCATTCGCCTCAGCTGCCCATGTCGACGCGTCGACCACGAGCGGCAAGCTCTGCAGCCGCTCCTGATAGGCGTGCAGCATGCGCAGGATCATGGTGGCACCCGGCGTGGTGGCAAAAGCAGGGGCGGCGCTGGCGTGGCTCATGCGGTTGCGCGCTTCTTCCAGCGTGCCGGCAGTTTGTCTTCCAGGCGCGCGCGCACTGCGTCAAGTCGCGTCCGGACGGCAGCCAGCCGGGTCGCGGCACGCCACAGCAACAGGATCACGCCCAGCGCACCCACCACGCCACCCAGCGTTGCCCACGCCACACCAGCCGGTGCGCGATTGGCAGCGTCGGTTGTGGCCGATGCGTCCACCGTGCCGGGCACGAGCGTGACGCTCACGTTTTCATAGGTGAGCCCTTCCACGCTATGCACGACCAGGTTCTTGATGCTGGGCACCAGCGACGACACGTTGGCGCTCGGCCGGTACTTGATGAACACCGATGCGCTGGATGGCTTGACCACAGTGGCCAGCGGATCGTTGTTCGGCAGCACGATCTGCACGTTGGCCACCGCCACGCCATCAATGCGCGAGAGCGTTTGCGAGAGCTGCTGCGACACGCCGTAGATAAAGCGCACGCGCTCTTCGGTGGGTGTGGAGATCAGCCCGTCCTTCTTGAAAATATCGCCCAGGCTCGCGTACTTCTCGTGCGGCAGGCCATGGTTGTGCAAGACCTCCATCGCGCGCGCGAAGGCATCCTGCTCCACCATCACCGTCCAGGTCTTGCCGTCGTCGGGCGAGTTCTTCTGTGCGTCGATACCGGCTTGCAGCAGCACGGTGAGCATGTCGTTGGCATCGGCCTCGCTCAGTTGTGCGAACAGCTGCTTGTTACAGCCGGCCAGCAACGCGCTCAGCACGAACAGCAGTGCCAGCGCGCCACGCCGCGTGCGGGAGGATGCAAGCGCGGTTTGCATTATTGGTTCCGCATCAAGGTCTGCACGGCATTCTTGCCGGAATGCGCGATGGTGCTGCCCAGGTGGATCTTCGTCATGGTGGCCGCGCACTCCATCTGCACGCGTACGCCTTCGGCTACGACTTCCTGCACGGACATGCCGCGCTCGGCTTCGGTCATGGCTTCTACACGCGCCATGGAGGCCTGCACGGCGGCATCCTCTTTCTTCACCAGTTCGCCCACGGCCGACGGCCCTTTGCTGTGGTGCTGGCTGTGCTTGGCGTTTTGCAGCATGGATTCGAAACGCGCGACAAGCTCGGGCGAAGGCGCCGCGGTGGTAGCCGCTTCAGTGGGGACAATGGCGGGCGCCTGCGTGCCCGCAGTCACGGGCGGAATGGCGGTCGGACCTTGGATCATGATGGACTCCCAACAGGATGATGAGGATGGTTAGACGCGGGTGAAGTAGTGCGCGCTGTGGTATGCGCTCAAGTCCACGCTTTCGGCGGCCGGCGCGGCAGCGGCACCGGCACCGGTAGTACCGGTGAAGGTGCCCGCATCCATTTCTTCCTGCACGCCAACCAGCGTGCGCACCAGTGCGACGGAATCGGGGTCTTCGTCGCGCGCGAGCACCTCGTTGGCATACACGTGCCATTCCTGGTCGCCCAGGGCGTTCAGGCACAGGGCCATCATGGCCGAGGCAAATGGCACCACGCTCTCGGCGCGCTCGCCGTTGTGCAGTTCACGCAAGATGCGCGCGGCGTCGGCGTATTGATGGCGGCCGACCAAGAGCCAGCCTTCCACCAGATCGAGCTCGCGGAAGTTCGGGCGCAGCGTGCGCAGCGCAGTCAGCAGCGACTGCGCGTTATCGAACTGCCCGCTGCGGGTCGCATACATCAGGACTTCCAGCAGCCCGCCCAGCAGGCGGTTGCTGCATTGAATCGGTTCCATATCGCAGGGTTCTCCGTGTCAGGTCATGTCGATGCCGGCATGGGAATGAACCGGCCGACCTCGGGTGGAACCATAGACCCCCGTATGCAACCCGCCGGCCGACCGGGGCGAAGAAAAGCGCCGCACCCCGAAGTCTGGCCCTTCTGTGCTTCGGCGTGCACACCGTGGAGCCACGCGATTTGCGTGCGGGCTTCGTAACAGCGCATCCGCCTTCGCCCGCAGTGCGAGAGGGCATCACCCGACTCCCCACAATGCCCTGCATCACCACGGCCGCTTGCGCTCGCACCATGTCGGACGAAAAAACCGAAGAGCCCACAGACAAGAAACTCAAAGACGCGCACAAGGACGGCGAGACCGCCAAGAGCGCGGACCTGATCGCCGCCATCGTGCTGCTGGCGGGCTGTCTGCTGCTTGCCATGACGGCATCGCTATTGGGCGACCGCTGGCGGGCGCTGGTGGACCTTGCGCTCGATGTCGACAACAGTCGACACCCCACCATGACGCTCAAGCAGACCATCGGCCATGTCGCACTTCAGCTTGCGCTGATGACGCTGCCCGTGAGCTTCGTGTTTGCGCTGGTCGCGTGGATCGGCACCTGGGGCCAGACCGGCATCGTGCTCTCGACCAAGCCGCTGGAGTTGAAGATGAGCGCCATCAACCCGGCATCGGGCCTCAAGCGCATGTTCTCCATGCGCTCGATGATCGATCTACTGAAGATGGTGGTGAAGGCGGTGGCGGTGGGCGCCGCGCTGTGGAAGCTGATCCTGATGCTGTTGCCCACCATCGTCGGCACGCCGTATCAGCCCATCATGGATATCGCGCAGATCGGCATGTCGATGCTGGTGAAGCTGCTGGGCGCGGGCGGCCTGCTGTTTCTGCTGCTAGGTGGCGTGGATTTTGGCATTCAGCGCTGGCTCTTCATCCGCGACCACCGCATGAGCAAAGACGAAGTCAAGCGCGAGCACAAGAACAGCGAAGGCGATCCCCACATCAAGGGCCAGCGCAAGCAAATCGCGCGCGAGATGGTGGAGGAGGCCAAGCCGAAGCAGACCGTGGCCGGCGCGCAGGCCGTGATCGTCAACCCCACGCACTACGCAGTGGCGATCCGCTACGCGCCCGAAGAATGCGGCCTGCCAGTGATCTGTGCCAAGGGCGTCGACGACGAGGCCCTCAAGCTTCGTGAAGAAGCCCAGGTACTGGGCATTCCCATCATCGGCAACCCACCGCTGGCGCGCGCGCTTCACTTGGTGGAGCTGAACGCCCCGGTTCCCGAAGCGCTGTTTGAAACCGTGGCTGAAGTGCTGGCCTGGGTGAGCGAGATCGGCGCGAAAGACCCTAGTCCACTGAATCACTGAAATTGGTCGGTGCTTGCCATGCCATACGGGCGCATCGCGTCGTTGCAAATGCTCGCAATAGCCAGCTATTGCTGCGCTTTGCGCCTAGCGCTGCATCCCGCACGGCATGTCCTTCACCTTCCATTTCAATGATCCAGCGGACTAGCGCCAAACACATGGGCGTCAGCCCTTCCATCTTGAACTGAGGCATCCGACATGGCCAAGAAAACCGCCGTTTCCGAATTCAGCGGCGAAATCGGCATCGCCGCACTGGTGGTGGCCGTCATCGCGTTGATGGTGCTGCCGCTGCCAACCGTCCTGATCGATTCGCTGCTGGGGCTGAACATCACGCTCTCGGTGGTGCTGCTGATGGTGACGATGTACATCCCGGCGGCGACGTCGCTGTCGGCGTTTCCGTCGCTGCTGCTGTTCACCACGCTGCTGCGGCTGTCACTGAACATCGCCTCCACCAAATCCATCCTGCTGCATGCGGATGCAGGCCACATCATCGAGAGCTTCGGCAAGCTGGTGGTGGGCGGCAACCTGGTGGTGGGCCTGGTGGTGTTCCTGATCATCACCACGGTGCAGTTCATCGTGATTGCCAAGGGCTCCGAACGCGTGGCGGAAGTCGGGGCGCGCTTTACGCTCGATGCCATGCCCGGCAAGCAGATGAGTATCGACGCCGACCTGCGCGCCGGCCACCTGAGCGCAGACGAAGCCCGCAAGCGCCGCGCGCTGCTGGCCATGGAAAGCCAACTGCACGGCGGCATGGACGGCGCCATGAAGTTCGTCAAGGGCGACGCGATTGCCGGGCTGGTCATCACGCTGGTCAACATCCTGGCCGGCATCGTGATCGGCATCACGTATCACGGCATGACCGCCGGCGACGCTGCAAACCGCTTTGCCGTGCTGTCGATTGGCGATGCCATGGTGTCGCAGATCCCGTCGCTGCTGATCTCCGTGGCGGCTGGCGTGATGATCACCCGCGTTTCGGATGACGACCACGGCGCCAAGCCAAGCTCGCTTGGCAAAGAGATCGTGCGCCAGCTCTCTACCAGTGCGCGTGCGATGTTCACCGCCAGCGCGCTGCTGGCGGGCTTTGCGCTGGTGCCGGGCTTTCCGTCGTTCCTGTTTGTGGCGCTGGCGGGTGTGGTGTTCGGCTTTGGCTACACACTGCGCAAGCGCCTGAACACGAGCAGCACTGTCGATTCCGAAGCCCTGCCGGCGCTGCTGCGCGAGGGCTCGAAAGACAAGGCGCCGACCATTGCGGACAAGGCGCCCTCTTTTACCGCGCCGCTGGGTGTGCGACTTGGCACGCGGCTGGCAGAAGGTCTCGACATTCCCAAGCTGGACGCCGCATTCCAGCAAGGACGCCATGCACTGGCCGAAGAGCTGGGCCTGCCCTTCCCCGGCATTGCCGTCTGGAAGAGCGCCACGCAACCCGAAGATGCGTACGAAGTGCTGGTGCATGACATCCCCGGCGAAGCCGTGAGCGTGCCCGAAGGTAAGGTGTCGACGGAGGCGCTGCCGGAACCGTTGCGCGCCAAGGTACTCGCTACGCCAGACACGCCGCCGCAAGCCGAACAGGTAATCGCCGATCACGTTGTGCACGTGCTGCGCAAGAACGCGCATCTGTTCATCGGCCTGCAGGAAACCCAGTGGATCATGGAACGCGTGACCACCGAATACCCCGGCCTGGTAGCCGAAGCGCAGAAGGCCGTGCCCGCGCAGCGCATGGCCGATGTGCTGCGCCGCCTGCTGGAAGAACAGGTGCCGATCCGCAACATGCGCGCGATTCTGGAAAGCCTCGTCATCTGGGGCCCGAAAGAGAAGGACACGCTGATGCTCGTGGAATACGTGCGCGGCGATCTCGGCCGGCAGATTGCGCACCAGGCCACCAGCGGCTCGCGCAAGATGCCCGCCATCCTGCTCGACCCCACGGTGGAGCAGACCGTGCGGCAGGCGATCAAGCCCACGCCGGCGGGCAACTTCCTGACGCTGGACCCGCAGCAGGTCGACAACATCGTCACGCGGCTGGAACACATGAGCCGCAGCGCGCCGCAGTCCGCCGCCGCACAGGCGGGTGCGCTGGCCATCGTCACATCAATGGACATCCGCCGCTACGTCCGCCGCATGATCGAACCACGGCTGCAGGCATTGAACGTGTACTCGTTCCAAGAGCTGGGGCCGCACGTCGATCTGCAGCCCGTGGGCAAGCTGACGCTGTGAACGTGTAAACGGCCATGACCACCTCTGTACGCCTGTGGCGGGCGCCGCCCTCCACGCCTGCACCCCACCCCGTCACGCCTCCCCGGCGCACGGCCACCGCACGCTTGGCGGAACCGCGCAGCGGCACGCTGGTTGAGTCCAGCCCCATCGAGCATCCGCTGTGGCTGCCGCCCGACGCGGACCACGACAGCGCACGCGAAGACGTGACCGAGCGTGAGTCCTCTTCAGACGACGGCGCCGATGCCCAGCCGGAAGAGGCGGCCCCCGATGCCCCGAACGCGCAGCACACACCGGCCATGGCCAATCGCCTGGTCCGCGCGTGTTCGGAGATCAGCGTGGGCAACACCGTGACTGAACACCTGGCGCAACTTCTCTCACGGTTCTGCGGCTCGCGCGTCGTCAAGGCGGGCGGCGAATGCTGGGAGGTCACGCTCGACCTCGACCCCCGCGTGCTGCCCGAAACCCGGCTCACGCTGCAGCTTTCGCCCCACACGCTATGGCTTCGCTTCCATGCCGGACACCCCAGGGCGCGCGACTTACTCTCCGAACATGGCGATGCACTGCGCCAACGCATCCACGTTTTGCTGGAGCAGCGCATCGATGTTGAACTCGAAGTGTGGTGACGCCCTGCCGGCGCCCCCGCACACGCACTCTGCCGACTCGCTATGAACCACGGGCTTTCGCCGTCCCCGCTCGATGCGCATCTGCTTGCGTTCACGCCGGCCGAGGCTGCGTTGACGCGGCTGATCGGCACGCCGTTTTCTGGTGACGACGCTGGTGCGTGGCAGTTGCGCATCGCTGACCATGCTGATCACTCCGCGCCGATGCAAGCGCCGCTGCGCCTGGGCATCCGCGCGCCGCAATGCGCGGCGGACGTCGTGATTGACGGCGCAAACCATCCGGCACTGCATGCCATCGCCCAGGAAAGCGATGCCGAACGCCGCACCGCGCTAGCCGGGCTTTGGCTCACGCCATTGCTCGACGGGTTGTCCACCGCCGGCCTGGCGGATGCCGCATTGGCGGCGTTTGCACCCGAGCCCGCCAGCGCGCCGTCCTCGGCCAGCGCGGCGTTGGCCATGCGCCTTGAGGGCCCGCACGGTGAAACGCCCTGCCGCATCGCCGCGCTGGATTGGCACAGCGCACCGCCCGCCCCACCGATGGCCGATCGCCGTGCCGTGCTGGCGCGACTTGGCGCGATCGGCCTGCCCGTGCACGTGCGCATCGCCAGCCGCCGATGTGCGACCTCCACGCTGCAGTCCCTGGCCCCCGGCGACGTGCTGCTCGGCTGGGGCCAGCACACCTATCGGCCCGATACCGAAGACGGTGCCATGCACCTGACCTTCGGCAACAGCCGACAGCTCCACTTCACTGCCCATGCTCACTACAAGGAAGGCACCGTGACGATCCTCGATGTTCCCGCGCTCGCAGACGACGACACACCCACGGCGGACCACACCACGCAAGATGGCGCCCATGACGCTGCAGACGGCATCGCCGTGGAAGCACTGGAAGTACCGGTGCACCTGGAGGTGGCCGTGATGAGCCTGCCCTTGGCCGAGTTGGCTGCGCTGGCACCCTCGCACGTCCTGCAATTGCCCGTACTGCTGCGCGATGCCACCGTGCGTCTGGTCTGCCACGGCCAAACGCTGGGTCACGGCCAGCTCGTCGCGGTGGGCGATCACCTTGGCCTGCAGATCTCGGCAATGAGCGCCCGCCATGCAGAACATTGAGTTCGCCTCGCTCATCATCGCGGCGGTTGCCATTGCGCTGCTGCCGTTTGCCGCCATGGTGGTCACGTCCTACACCAAGATCGTGGTGGTACTTGGCCTGCTGCGTAACGCACTGGGCGTGCAGCAGGTACCGCCCAGCATGGTGCTCAATGGCATTGCGATGATCGTGTCGTGCTTCGTGATGGCGCCCGTCGGCATGGAAGCCATGCAGCGCGCGCACATGCAGCTCAATGACTCGAGCGCGAACGTGAGCCAAGTCATGCCACTGCTCGACGCCGCGCGCGAGCCCTTCCGCCAGTTCCTCGACAAGCACACCAACGCGCGTGAAAAGGCGTTCTTCATGCGTTCCGCGCAGCAACTGTGGCCGCCGGCCAAGGCAGCGCAGCTCAAGGAAGACGATCTCATCATCCTCGCGCCCGCCTTCACGCTCACGGAGCTGACCTCCGCCTTTCGCATCGGCTTTCTGCTGTATCTCGTCTTCATCGTCATCGACCTCGTGATCGCCAACCTGCTGATGGCGCTGGGCCTGTCTCAGGTCACGCCCAGCAACGTCGCCATTCCGTTCAAGCTGCTGCTGTTCGTGGTCATGGATGGGTGGTCGGTGCTGATTCACGGGCTGGTCAACACCTACCGCTAAAAGGGGCCGCAATGGACTACGACAACATCACTCGGCTGACCAGCACGGCGCTCATGCTGTGCCTGCTCGTCTCGCTGCCCGCTGTGGCGGTGTCGGCCATTGCAGGCTTGCTGATCTCGTTCGTGCAGGCGGTGACCTCGTTGCAGGACAGCAGCATCTCGCATGGGTTGAAGCTCATCATCGTGTCGGTGGTGATCGTGGTTGCGGCACCGTGGGGCGCGGCGTCGATCCTGCAGTTCGGCAACACGATCCTGCAGTCGCTCTTCCAGTAAGGGGCGTGCCATGACGCGTATCTCCGCCTCGTCGTCGGGCCTGTACTCACTGCCCGATCCCGTACAGACGCAACCGTCGACTCCGGTCACACCGCACCACCGCAAGCACCATCGGCATGGTGTGCATGGCCACGGCCATGACGCGGCCGAATTGCAGGCCGAAGAGCAGCTTCATCACCACCACAAGCACCTGGCGCAGGTCGCCAAACGCGTACGCAGGCCACGCACGGGCAAGCGCAGCGGCGCCGGCTCGCCCGAAGAACCCATCACCGACAGCACGTTTGAAGAACTGCTGCTCATGCTCGAAGAGCATGCGAAGAAGGTTGAGCCGTTGGTCGTCGGGTTGTCACCCCGGCAAGGCCAGAGCGATGGCGACGACGACCAGGCAAGAGATCGCCGAAGCTCCCAGGGCCGCCGCGCGATGCTGCTGCAGTACTTGCAGGAAGCCGCAAACGAAGCCTCAGCCGCCGTGGGCAAAAAGGCCTCGGTTGCCGAAGCCGGTGCATCGTCCGCCGACGCATTGTTGGCGGAGGTGCAAGCCTCCGGCTACCAGCGTCTTGAGCAAGAGTTGCTGGCGGTGCGACACGCCATGCGTACTGGCCACCCGATGCCGCTGCGCATGGCGTTTGACATTCTGCGCAGTTACTTGAACCAGGCGCCTGTCGAAGGCACGCCCGCCACGCTGCTTGCGGTCAAAGATCGCCTGCTGGCAACAACGGGCGCGCAACACCCAGCCGCCAGCGCACTGACGGACCGCGAGAAGACGTTCAACCTGCTGTTTCCCCTGCTACTGCTGAGCCCATCCCGGCCGCGCCTCGGCCGCGAGCGCAGCGAAAGCATTGCCCGCAGCAGCGCCGTGGCGCGCCGCTGGACAACCGAGCTCTGGTCCTATCGGGCCGGGCTCGGTCTGGCCCTGCCACCGATTCCTGATCCTTCCCTGCAATCACCATGAACAAGCACATCCGCGTGTTGGCAGGCGCGCATGCCGGCGCCTGCCTCGACCTGACCCCGGGCCGCTGGACGGTGGGCCCCGACGCGCAAGCCAGTATCCGCATCACCGACTGGACTGCCGATCTGCTCGCCCTGCGTGTCGATGCCGAGCACGGCGTCCTGCTGGAATCGGAGGACGGTGAAACGGCCTGGGACGACTTGTCGCCTCGCCGCTTCGGCGACGTGGTCCTCTGCGTTGGTCCCGCCGATGAGGCATGGCCCTCCGACCTGACCCTCCTGGAACGGGTGCTGTCGCCCACGTCCACAGACGCAAACCCTGACAGCGTTGCCCCCGCGCACGCCCCCGTGTCCGATGCGCCTGCGCCGGCCCGGCCTCGCTCGCGCAAGGGCTGGATGGGTGTGACGGCAGTCGCGTTGCTCACGCCATGTGCCCTGCTGCTGGCGTCTACGCGAGAAACGACCCTCGCCGCGCATTCCACCTCCTCGGCCCAGCCGCCGCTGCTGGAACGCGTACGGCTGTGCCTGGCACAGCATCGCATCGACGGCCTGCAGCTCGAGCAGCACGACAACGAGATCATCGTGCACGGCATCGTTACCTCGGCGGCCGAAGAGCTCTCCACGCTGCGCGATCTGCGTGCGCTGTCGCCGTCCATCCACACCGATCTGTCGATCGCGCAAGAGGTGATTGAAAACCTGCGCGAATCGCTGCAGGAGCCGGCGCTGCGCATCAGTTATCTGGGCGGCAACCGGTTCTCCATCGCTGGCCCGGCGGTTCATCCCGAGCGTGTACGCGCGACGGCAGACCACGTGCGAAGCGACCTGGGCGGCAACGTCAAAGACATCGTCCTGGACATCACGCAAGCCCGCTTGCGCAATGGCAAGGCGGATGCCACGTCAGCGCTTTCCGTCGATGAGCTCAGCTACATCGAAAGCTCTGACGGCACCAAGGATTTTCTCGCCGCGCAGCACTAAGCGCTAACGCGGCTCACGCTCGACCTTTCTCTTTCTTGTTTTGGAGACTCACATGTTTGATCACTTCACGCTCGACATCATCGAAACGTTTGACGGCATTCAGGCCTTTGCCAAACAAGAAGGCCCCAAGGATTTCGGCCCGCTGCACAAGGCCGTCGAAGCACTCCAGCGCACTGCCATCGACATGGAACAGCGCGCCATTCGTGCCATTGACGTCAACCAGCGCGAGCAGCTGCGCGTCCTGTCGCACGGCTTTTCGAGCGCCGCGCAAGTGTGCTCTGGCCTGATCCCCGCGTAAGGCGCGTACTGCGCTTTCTGGCTTCGCGAGACGACATCCGGCTTCGCATCTTTGCCAGTTCAGCACCGAGAAATCCACGATGATGTCTTCACGGCGAACACAACAGCAACACGTTCGCTGAACCAAATCGACGACATGCTTCTTCTGGCTTGTTGTTGAAAAACCCGGCTCTCATCCGAGACCATTCATCCACTGCAAAAGGAGTTTTCTATGTCCGCTTTGACCTCTGCCGCTGGCCTGGGCGATGCTGCTAGCCGTCTGTCGTTCAACGCTCAAAACGAAGCCATCACCAAGGAAGGCGAGCAAGACATGCTGAACGCGGCCAAGCTGCAAAACGAACTGAACCGCGTCAACATGTTCGCCAAGCTGATGGAAGCGGGCCCGAAGGCCGCCAAGGACCTGATCTCGTAATGATCGGTTCCGGACGGCACATCCTGTGCCGCCGACGTTCGGGAACGGGGCCGCGCCGTTCCCGAACGGTTTTTTCTTTGGCATCCCCCGCGCGCTTCTGCTTCTCCTCACTCGGCCCATCGCGCCGCAGCCGATTCACTGAACACTGAATCCGGCCCCGCCACCGCGATCCCGACACCACACTGATCCACCGCAACACCTTCACCGCTGCGCAAGCCCGTAAGCAACTACCGGGCGAATCGACATCGCTCGCTGGCCGTGGCCACGCTGCCTGACGCGCGCAGGATGCCCTGCAAGCCGTGGTATCCACCGGCACTCGATCGCCCGCCATCGACATGGAACAACGCGCCAGTCGCGTCATTGACGCCAACCAGCGCGAGCAGCTGTGCGTGCTGTCGCATGGCTTTTCGAGCGTGGCGCAAGTGTGCTCGGGGCCGATCCCAGCATAAGGTCAACACGTCGCTTTCGCGCTTCGCGAGACGACATCCGACTTCGCATCTTCGCCAGTTCCGCACCGAGAAATCCGCGATGATGTCTTCACGGCGAACACAACAGCAGCAAGTTCGCTGAACCGAATCGACGACATGCTTCCTCTGGCTTGTTGTTGAAAAACCCGGCTCTCACCCGAGACCATTCATCCACCGCAAAAGGAGTTTTCTATGTCCGCATTGACCTCTGCCGCTGGCCTGGGCGACGCAGCTAGCCGCCTGTCGTTCAACGCTCAAAACGAAGCCGTCACCAAGGAAGGCGAGCAAGACATGCTCAACGCTGCCAAGCTGCAAAACGAACTGAACCGCGTCAACATGTTCGCCAAGCTGATGGAAGCGGGCCCGAAGGCCGCCAAGGACCTGATCTCGTAATGATCAGTTCCGGACGGCACGCTCTGTGCCGCCAACGTTCGGGAACGGGGCCGCGCCGTTCCCGGGCGGTTTTTTCTTAGGCATCCCCCGCGCGCTTCTGCTTCTCCTCACTCGGCCCATCGCGCCGCAGCCGATTCACTGAACACCGAATCCGACCCGCCACCGCGATCCCGACATGACACCGCTCCACCGCAACACCTTCAGCGCTGCGCAAGTCCGTATCCAACCGCCAGGCGAACCGACATTGCACGCTGCCACGCAAGCCCAGGATGCCCTGCAAGCCGTGGTGTCCGCCGGCACCGATGACATGCGCAACGCCGCCCGGCTGGAAGACGCGCTGAACCGCACACAGGCGCTTGCCAAGCTGATGGAAGCCGGCCCCAAGGCCGCCAAAGACCTGCTGGCCTAAACCATGAGCACAGAACAGCGCGACAGCCTCATCCGCGACATGTGCATGCATCTGCAGATTCCGGATGCCGATGCCATCATTGCGGCTGGACGCCTCGCGGTAGAAGGCTTTGAAGTCATCATCGACGCCGTCGAAGACGACCCGGAAGCGTTCTACCTGAACTTCGACTACGGCATCGTCACCGGCGGCCGAACGCTGCGGGTGTTCCGGCTGATGCTGGAAGCCAACCTCACCATCTACGCGCAGGACCACGCGCAGCTCGGGCTGGATGGCGACACGGGCGGCATCATCCTGATCGTGCGCGTGGCCTACGATCCGGACCTCGACGGCGAACAGCTAGCCGAGTTGCTCGGCCACTACGCCGAACACGGCCGCTACTGGCGCGACAACATCCTGCAGACCACGGACGACATGTTCGAGAGCCTCTCGAACGGTACCTACGTGTGGATCCGCGCCTAAGCGCCGCTAACAAAAGCCCTGCGGAGCGTTCCTGGTAAGCCGGAGCGACAACACCGGAAGGGTTTTCTTAGCGGCGCTTAGGCGCGCACCCATGCGCTGCCATACCGGCGCGCCTTGCAAGCCGCGCCGGTGACTTTCCATCAGAGCGTCAGCACACTGCCCTGTTGATGCGGGTTCGCCCGGCGCAAACCCTCAATCCAATCTGCCGTCGGCAACCCGAATGTGGATTGCAGCGCCTCGGCACGCGCCTGCAGCGCAGCCCACTCAACGGTGATGGTCGGGCCGTTGAACGCCAGCGCGATCGTGTTCTCCACCATGGTGATCGGGAACATCAGCACGCGGTAGTCAAACGCCTCGCAAATGCGCTCCATGTTGCGGCCAAAGCCTTCGTTGGAACAATGCAGGTTGATCGCCATCACGCCAGGTGCACGCAGCACTTGCCGACACGCGCGATAGAACGCCAGCGATTGCAGCGTCGGGTTGCCATCGTGCGCACCGTCGTACACGTCGACCTGCAAGGCGTCGACCGTGCCTTGCTGTGCGGGGTCCATGACCCAGTCCAGCGCGTCTTGCGCCAGTACCTGCAAGCGGTGGTCATCGGGTGGCAGATGAAACGCAGTGCGGGCCGCCTCGATCACCAGCGGGTTGATTTCCACTGCCGTGACACGCGCCTCGGGCAGCTTGCGGTAACAGAAACCTGTCAGCGAACCGGGGCCCAAGCCAAGCTGTGCGACATGTGCTTCGCTCAGTTGCTCTGCCTCCAGAAACAACAGCCACGCCATCATCTGCTGCGCATAGGGCAACAGCAGGCGGTCAGGCTCGGACAGCAGGATGGCGCCCTGCGTGCACTCCTCGGCGCCCGCAAAATGCAGGAACCGAACACCGTTGTGTTCCGAATAGCTGATCGGCGTGGGAGCAGGAGTGACGGCGGAAGCCGCGCAGTGAAGGTCTTGGTGTGTCATGGGCGTAGAGGGTAGATAAGAGGCCACGTGGAAGAACATCACACAGACACGGCTGTGCACCGCGACAGCCTGCCACACCCAACCACACACGGCAGACATCGCTTCGTTTCCGCGGACGTGGCATCGCGCCGACCACCCTGAGGTTTCAACACCCAGGCAGCTTGCTTCGCCATGCCCATGTCGATTTCGTGAATGCGCACACGCACCAAAATGCACGGTCGTACGCTCACGGCATTGCATGTAGGTGCACGCCGCTGCCGGCTGACCGGCGCACGGGGCATCGCTCACCCATTCCATGTCTGCCTCACGCACGCCGCAACTTCCTCACGCTACTGTTCCGCATTTCCGTGCGGACGATCCCGCAGTATTTACGGCCTCCCCTTTGCGCATCGGCATCTATCAGCTTTGGTTTGCCTTTGATACGCTCGACGGCCCATCGGATTCAGTCACGGTCTGCATTGACCTGGGTGAGCCCGTCGGCGTAGACCTGCAAGCGGCGCTCCACCTCATGCTTGGCCTGTGCCTTGATCTGCCGGCTGCGTCGCGCGGCAGCGTGGTCCTGCACCCGCCCTCGGGCCGGCTGATCTACCGCTTTGCCTACGTGTTGGATGACGACCCCACCGGCACGCGCCTGGTCAACGCGATGGCCGCCTTGGCTGCGCCCGCTACCCTATCCGCGCATTTGGCGGTGCACTGACGCGGAGTCCGAGTCAGGCTCGACTCGGCTTCGCTGCAATCACCGAGGCTTCGCGTGCGCGGCGCGGTTGTCACGCGGTCGCGTCAAAGTGGTGTCTCGATTCACCCGCGCGATGCCAGACCGTTCATCTCCATGCCACGCTCACGTCTGTCTCCTCTCAGCACGCCCGCTTCCCAGTCGGAGTACGAAACACTCCACGACTTTGCTGCGCGCACGCCGTCGCCCACCAATGGCCCCGAGGGGGCCGTTGCGCAACCACGCAAGAAGGGCTGGCTCAGCAATCTGAAGTCGCGCGTGCGCGAGAAGCTGCCGAACAGCGACGAGACGGAACTGGCCACGCTGCTGACCGACCGCAAGCGCTCAGGAAAAACGCTCGATACGGTCAACGACTACAAACCGCCCACGCGCGGCACGCTGACCACCACGCCGCAAACGACACCGCAAACCACACCGCAGGCATCAGCGCATGGCGCGTCGGCACCGGCAACGCCCAACGCGCAGGAGATGGGCGATATACGCCGTGCAGAGCGCTCGCAGCGCAAGACCTCATCCATGATGCAACGCGCACAACAGGGTGCCCAGCGCCTGCGCGAGCGCGGAAAGACATCGCCGGCACCGGCCACCCCTTCGCATGCGCCACTCACGGTACCCACCACGCCCGAGGGGTTTCGTGGCGCGATCACGCAGTTGTTTCCTGGCGCACACAACGCCGCCGAACGTGAGGCATTGAGCGAGCGGCTCGGCGTGCTGGCCGCGCCGGCCGAAGGCACGTCATCTGCGGCGGGCAGCTATGTGCGGCCGATGTTGGCCGCCCGCGCGCTCGCGGCCAGCAGTGGCGGCAACGCATCGGATGCGCTGCGCGTGCTGCAGCATGTCGCCCAGACGGTGCGCTTTGACCCGGCTGCCTTTACCGCGCCTGAAACGCCGAGGTCATCCGCGCGCTCCAGCACCTCCAACCCGGACTTGCAGCCGCCGTCTGGCGAGGGCGAAGCCTCTGTGCACGGCTCCGAACTGAGCTTGGCCGCAATGGTTGACCACGGGAGCGCAGAAGCCGTGTCCCGCCAATCGAGCCTGTCCGTACAGTACGGCTCGGAGGCGCAATCGCTGCACGCGCCGCCGTCTCCCACGCCAGAGCCGATGAGCGAGGCGGGTGTCACAAGCGCCGCGTGGCGTACCGCGCAATTGCTGTCGCACACCCACCATGGATTCGAAACGCTGTGCAGCCTCATGCAGTCGCCGCCTACGCCGGAGTTGCGCCAGACCGCGCGCAGCTTTCTACAGGCGGCGGACCATCTGCACACCGCTGTCACATCGGCATCGGACCCGGTTTCCCTCTTGCAGGCACATGCTGCCGGCAGCGGCACGCACGCAACGTCACTGGCTGTGAGCGTGTTGCATGCCGCGGCCGGCAAGCTGCGCGCCGAACCCGTGAGCGCGCAAGCCGCCGGTGCGCTGTTTGCCTGGCGCCAGGGCTTTCGTGAAGAGGGCCCTGGCTCGGATCTGGCCAACACCAAGGCACGCCTGGCCAAGTTTGTTGGCCGCAGCATCCCGCGTGTGGAAAAGCAAGGCGTGAGCCGCCACTTCTGGCAGATGATCGGCAAGAAGAAATCGCCGCTGTCCGCCGCAGCGCTCGGCATGCATGGCGCGCATCGGGCAGGCATGGTCAAGGAGCTGGACAACTACACCGCGGCACTGCGCACCATGATCGACACGCTCGCCCACACCGGCGAGACCCCCGCACCGCACCGCATTGCGCACCCCGGAGACTTGTGGCGCAACGCCATCCTCGCGCATTGGGCCGAACTGGCAGCCACCAACGCACCGCTGAGCGAATACGCGCTCACGCCCGAGAAGCTGCGCGAGCTGCAGCCTGAAGTGGGCGCTGAGGTCAGTCTCCTGCAACACGAAATGTCAGCCGCAATGGCCACTGCCCGTATTCCGGGAAGCTCGCCGGCTCACCGGGAGTTCGCGCAGCTCGCAGCGCAAGCTGGCCTGAACGAAATTGCGCAGGGCCAGGACTGGGCGCAGCATCGGGCGGGGGACCTTGCGCTGCCGCCTGTGAATGCGGCGCAGGCGCATTTTGCGAAGCTGGTCGACCACGCCGGCCTGGCTGGCGAGCCGCCGGCGTATCTCGTCGGGTTGCAGCCGTCGGCGTCGCTCCTGCGCTACTGGAGCGGTTACGCCAGCGAAACCGCCCAGGCGCCGGAATTCCACAGAGCACTGCAAGCCGCCGACAAGCTCGAACACCCCGACGACCTCAAGATGCAGGCGCCCACCATGGAAGACGCCCGCAAGACGCTCGAGACACTGCTCTCCACCATGGAATCCGGCAACAAGGTGCGGATGTCCAACGGTGGCTGGATGGGCCTGAGCACCTCTGGCGTGTCGACCGGCCTGTCACATGTGGGCAAGGCGTTGCCTGTGCCCGTGTCGGTGCAACTGGACGCCAACGTCGGCACCAGCCGGCAGGCCATGGTGGAAATCGGGCGCAGTTCGCATGGGCGCGACCTGTTTCTGGGTACCGACCGAATGAATCGCGTCTCGGTCGGCGTGGGCGCTTCTGTCGGTTACGACATCCCCGGGTGGGACAAGCGCCGGCGCGCCAATCTGTTTGGCGTCAAGGTCACGCCGTTCGACCGTGAATCCAGCGAGCCACGCGGGGTGGTCATTCGCGCCACGCGGCCCACGCAGCGCCCGGTGGGAGGTCATGACGACTGGGAAGCCATCAAGTACGACGACAAGGCCGCAGCCAATACCATCGTCAAGGCCGCCAACCTGCTGTTCGAGCAGGCTGCCGCCGGGCCCGCGCACCGTCCCGATGCCAACACGCTGTGGAACACGCTGGCCCAGCACAGTGGCGATAACGAGCACCTTTCCGTTGGCTGGGTCGACCAGACGAAAAAGCGCTGGCGCGCATCGCTCGAAGGCAGCGTCGGCTTCAGCGTACGCGTGAGCAGCAAACACACGCCGGTGCGCGTCGGCCCCTCCGCGCGGCTGCGTGGCGAGAAAACGCTCAGCAACACCGCCACCGTGCACGAAACCACCGGCGCCCTCCGCGTGGAGCAGTTCAGCATCAGCACGGCCCACAAAGTGACGGCACGGGCGGGGCTGGCGTTCTCGGTGGGCGAGACGTTCTACACTGCCGCACCGAACGACAACGCATCGGCCAAGGCCGGCGAGAGCGGCAAGATTACGCAGGGATTCGTGGGCGGCATGCCGCTTGGCTTCAACTGGAAGCTGGCCGAAGGCGGCCACACCACCAAGGTCAAAATGGCCTACCACAACGGCAAGATTGCCGACCGCGTGTGCTACTTCGACACCGAATACCGCAGCGCCAAGGAGTACCTAGCCGTGGTGCGCAGCGAGCGCGATGCCTGGATCGAGATGCTGGCCCACAAGCCCGGCGGCACGGTCGAAAAGGCCACCAAAGAGTTCGAAGCCTATTGCGAAACGGTCGAAAAGCACCAGCGCCCCAACCAGCGCTATCTGCACCGGCACCGCCTCCGCCCCGCCGCCGCGCGCGAGATGGAAGGCCACCTGGACCTGGCCGACCTGCACCGCAGCCTCGACCCCAACTCCGCCGACGCGCAGGCCTCCGATGCGCTGGCGCAAGCGATCTTGCATGCACCCGAAGCACGCCTGCCGGAAAAGCTCGCCATCGTGGAGCAGGCCTCTACCAGCCACAGCCTGGGCCTGACGAGCACCATCCAGGCCCGCGCAAACAACGAGGTAGAAGGCACCCGGGAGTTGGCCGCCGTCAAATTCGGCTGATTCGGCTGAACGTGCATTCATCTAGTTGTATGAAGACCCGTCAACCCGACGAAATGCCGAAATACTCCGTTATGTATGGCTGTCTTCGCATGCTGAAGCCGGTTGAATTCACAAGGCACATGATCAGACGGCACTCAATCGGTGCCTTAAAAAAACTAATTCAGAGTTAAGTGCAATTTCACTCTTTGTAGGGATGTTTGGAGAAATCGTGAACGTTATGCTGGGCTCCTGTTTAAAGCGTCCCTCTAATGACCTGTCGTTGGGGGGAGGCAAGAAAGGGGAAGCACCATGAAGTTCGCAATACTGACTGCCAATACATCCGCCTTTACCTACGTGGAAAGCTGCCTGCCCATGCAGGACATGGAGTGTGTCCGGTTTGACGATGCCCTGTCGCTGCTTCGCGCGCGCCGTACAGAAACGTTTGATCTACTGATGATCGACGCGCAGCAGTTCCGCACCGCCGGCCAGCTCGTGCTGTCGTGGCGCGAGTGCAATGCCGACATGTGCTGGCCCACCCTCGTGTTCGGGCAGTTTGCCGACCGGGGCGACATGGCGCTGGCCTTTGATGCCGGGGTGGACGACGTGCTCACCGGCCACTTCACCGCCGAGGAACTGCAGGCCCGCGTGCAACGCGCCCTGCGTCGCGCCGAGCCCGTGCGCAAGAACGCCGGCGTCCATGTTGTAGTCGGGCCGTATCGCCTGTGCCGCCTCACGCGGACGGCCACGATCAACAACGTGCCCATCCGCATGACCGCGCGCGAGTTTGCGACGGCGTGGCTGCTGTTCTCATCGCCGGGCGCGTTCTTGTCGCGCCAGCAGATCGCCTCTGCCGTGTGGGGGGCGGATGCCAGCATCGTCGAACGCTCCATCGAGCAGCACATCTACAAGCTGCGCAAGAAGCTCCAGCTGGGCGCGGAAGTCGGCGTCGAACTCAAGACCGTGTATGCGCGCGGGTATCAGCTCACCGTCCAGACGGCGCAGAACACCTCGCCCGCCGACCTGCCTCCACCGGCACTCGCCGCGTAACCAGGCCGCGCAACGCGGCCTTTTGCGCAAACGATTGCGCACCACGCAGCCCTCTAGCTCGCAGCGAATTGCATTTCAGTTTTTCAGTAAACACTTCAGGACGAAGTGTTTTCAGTTCCGGCTTAATAAACTCAGTGCCGGCCCAATATAATCTTTGCTGTGTTAATCATTACCGCGTTAATCATTACCGCGTTAATGATTTTCCCCTGCTCGATTTTCGCGGACGCATTGCTGATAGAGCGCAGCCAATTCCGTCCGATTACGCGCTTGCAGGCGCATCAAAATCTGCCGCACGTGCGATTTCACGGTTTCCACGCCGATATGCAGCGCCTGTGCAATCTCCACGTTGGACTTGCCTGACGCCGCCTCGCGCAGGATGTCGCGCTGGCGCCGCGTCAGCGCCGACAGCGCTGTCTTTTCTGACCGCACAGAAGACTTTTGGCGCCGTGCCTCCAGCATCCGCCCGAGCATGGCGTGCGCCTGCTCGAGCGTGACGGGCTGCGGCGGCGCAGGTTCGCCGGCAGCCTCGGCCAACTCCGTCAGGTCGATCAGGAGCATGCCGGGAGCGGCCAAAACGGCCCGCGCGGTCGCCACGGGAAGCGATGCACCTGCAGGCGCACGCCAGCCCCCCGCAACCGTTGGCAGGGAAGAGAAATACCGGTTTTCGGCGGTCGTGTCGGCTGCTTGTAGCAGCACGTCGTTCTGGACTCGGGCGTTCATGTCGTCCTTCGCTCTGATGTGAGCATTGCATCGGGATGCAATCGGCGCGCCGGGTTATCCGTACCGCGGCGCCCTCTTACTCTCTCTGTGCAACGTACGCGGAAAACCGGAACCGGAATCCCAAAAAAATTTGCGTGCGGTCGGCTGCCGCTCAACGGGCGGCGATGCGCACCCATACGCCGGCCAGTTCCCGCACCTGGATCGGCAGCGTTTCAGCCAGCATCTGCAGGGCGCGATGCACGTCGAGCGGAAACCGCCCCGTCACGCGCAGGCTGGCCACGTCGGAGTGCAGCTCGATCACGCCATGGTGGTATGGGCGCAGGGCGTCGATCACGTTGGCCAGCGGTTGGTGTTCGACTTCCACCAGGCCGCGCGTCCACGCCGCGGCGGAGCGCGCCAGCACATCCAGCGTCTGAATGCCGCTCGGGCTCAGGCGTCGCACTTCCCCTGCACGTACCGTCGACACCGCGCCGGCTGCCGTGGCAACCGAGGCGGTGCCCTCCAGCACGGCCACGCGCATCGTTCCGCCGGGTTCCAGCGTTGCGCAGACCATGCCGCCCGCGCATTCGATCGACCCCGCCGCCGACCACACCCGCACCTGCGCCGATGGCGACGCGGCCACAGCGAGCACATTACCGCGGCGCAAGCGGACATCGGCACCAGCCGCATTCACCGACGCATCGACCGCGCTGCGTGCGTTCAAGCGCAACAGCGAACCATCGGCCAGCCTGAAATCACGGCGCTCCGCGGTGGCCGTGCGCATATCGGCGCCGAGGCCAGACAGCGGAATCTGCAGATCCACCAGCGCCGCCACGCCAGCGCCGATCCCGCCCAGGATCAACGCGCGCCGCACGTGCCGCATCGGCGATGGTGGCGTGTCCAAAATGTGCCGTGCCGCCTGCCGATGCGGCGCCGACACCGACGGCAACCTCAGCGAGCCCAGACCGCCTTGCAGACGCTGCACCGCCGCCGCGTGCGCGGGGTCGGCTTCCTGCCAGGCCGCAAAGCGCTGGTGGTCTGTGTCCGAGGCCAGGCCCGAGCGCAACAACACCAGCCATTGGATGGCCTGCTCGGCGATCCGGTCATCCAACGGCTGTTTCACGATACGTCGGCCAGGTAGCACAGGCGCAAGGCCTGCGTCATGTATTTCTGCACCATGCGCACCGACACATCCAGGCGCTCGGCGATCTCGGGGTAGGTCAGCCCATCCAACTGGCTATAGAGGAACGCAGTACGTGCCTTGGCAGGCAGTCCATCGAGCACGCGGTCGATGGTCGTGAGCGCCTCCAGAAGCAGGGCCCGCTCTTCGGGGGAGGGCAGCGTAACCTGCGGCTGGTCGGCAGCCCAGGTCAGATAAGCCTGTTCCAGATCGCGCCGGCGCCAGATCTCATACAGCAGCCGCTGCGCAATCGTGGTCAGCAGCGCGCGCGGCTCGCGGGTGTTCTGCCAACCCGGCTTTTGCAGCATTTGCGCAAACGCCTCCGACGCCAAGTCCTCGGCGCCAAAGCGGCAGCCTGTCTTGCGGCCCATGCGGCCGGCGAGCCAAGCGTAGTGTTGTCGGAACCAGTCGGATGCCAGCGCGTTGGCTGGTTCGCAGGCTTGCGTCACGGTTTTACCCTCCGCGAGATTCAGTGCGGGCCGTTCACAACAAGCGGCCCCGCTCAGACCGGGGTTCCAAATGGCCCCACCGGAATGTCAAATTTTACCCAGGAGTGATATTTCAGGTGAGCGTTTTTTCGGGGGGGATACCGATATTTCGGTGGCCCTGCAACATCGCAGCCCCCCCAACTGGCATCGTTTTCCGGTGCAACCGGGTTGCTGCACTGTGTTGCAGCGCCCCCTCCCCCGAGCCATGCCCCCCCACGAATCCGCCCCTTCCCCCCTGCCAGACGACGACACCACGCCCGCGCGCGCGCTGCACATCGGCCGCCGCCGCATCTGGCTGGCCTACGACGGCTACACCGAACCCGACGCGCTGGTCGTCTACCTCGAACTCGGCACGCGCGACACGCTGGACGTGGCGCTCACGCTCAACCTGTTGCTCAGCCTCTGCCTGGAAATCGAGGGAGCCGCGCGCGGCACGGTCGTTCGCCACCCCCAGAGCGGCCAGATTATCTACCGCTTTTGTTACACCCTCGACGACGATCCCGAGGCCACCAGCCTGCTCGACGCCATTGCCACGCTGACGGCCGAGCTGGATGCAGGCGTGGATCCCAGCACGTACTAAGCCAACGACAGCACACCAGCGTGGCCAGCTTCGGCTGCCGACGCACCGCTTCGGCGTGCGTGACATTCGCCGGCAGGGGCTGGCTACGCTTGCAAGGTCCACTGTGCCGGGGTGCGGCTGCGCTGCCCAGGCATGCCAACCTCGGAGCCTCCTATGCCCTTCCCGAAAATATTTTCCCGCTCCTCGGGCACGACAGCGCCCGCTGCGACGACGCCCACGCCCACGAGCACTTCCGCCACGCCACAGCCATCGTTGCCGCGCGCGCGCAAGACCTCGCAACTGCCGGCTAGCCTGCGGGGCCTGGCCGATAAGGCCTTTGCAGGCAAGGAGAAAGAGGCCGCGAAATCAATGAGCAACGCGCACCTCAAGATTGCGCTGTCCAGCAGTAATTTGAGCGGCCGCGGCACGCGCGCCGTGCACCGGGAGGCTCAGAAGCGCATCCGCGAGGGCAAGTTGCAATGGCCGCCGCAACAACCGACGGCGGCACCACACTCTGCTGCTACACAAGCGCCTGAGCACACGGCCAGCACCAGCGGCACAGCGGAGGAGGCCGTGCACCACCACGAAACGCACGCACCCCCACCGGTCACGCACACCGTGCACGCCGAGTCATCGGCCCACGGCGGTATGGCCCTCGGCCTGACGCCGCCGCCACTCTCCCGCCACCCCTCTTCGGCGAGCTCCACCCACGCGGAGGGCCGTCATGCTCCGCCGGATGCCCCCGTCTTTGACCCTGACACCGGGGCACTGAACAAGCCCCAGTTGCGCCAGATGGTGAGCGCGTTGAAAGACGCACTGCCAGCCGTGCCCGTTGCACTGACGCACTCGCACGGACACAGCATCGAACTGCACGCCAAGCTCCAGCAGCAGCTCACGAAGATCAACACCATCGCCGCCGACAACAGCCACAAGCCAGCGCACGAAGTGGGGCTGGCCGTGCGCGATGCCTTTGCTGCGGCGGCCAAGACGGCGCGCAAGCTCGGTAAATCGCTGGGCCGCCATGACCCTGCCGATGCCTACAAGGGCATCGCCGCGCTGCTCACCGAGCTCAAACGCACGCACCTGAGCGGTAGCGCGAACGACGTGCTCACGCATTACGCCGCCAAGGAAACCGCCAATCTGGAAGTCAAGGCGCCTGGCATCAGCACCGGCAAGTCGGGCTCCAACGTGAACACCAGCACCTCGGGCAGCCTGGCGGTATCTGCATTCCCGACCAACAAATACGCAGCGGCCCACGTGACAGCCAGCGCAGGCGGTAGCACCAGCCGCCTGTACACGGCCGATGACGACGGCGACGTCGACTTCATTCCCGGCAAGCAGGCCTTTGCTCAAGCGGCGCTGGGCGGCAAGCTGGGCGAGTGGGCAGCGAACCTGGCCGGCAAGTATGCCTTCTCAGGCCACAACGTCTACCTTGAACACGACGACCTGCAGCAGCTCGTCAAGATTGTCGCCAACCACGATGCCAACCACGCCTGGCTGAAGACGAGCTCCGCCGGCCCGCACGCACGCCAGTTGATGCATCAGCTCGAATCGCTGGCCAACCTGGTGTCGCACGCCGTGGGGCGCAACTACACCGAGGCCGCCGGCAAGCCGTACTTCCTCACCGATGCCAAGATCGCCAAGGGCTTCAACACCTTCAAGATGACGCTGCTGGCCGGCGCGATCGACCACAAGCTTGGCGGCGACCGCTTCAGCACGCTGATGAAGACGGCCTATCCGCCCATCGCCGACGTGCTGACGGAACGCGTCCGCACTGGCCAGCCCCTGCCAGCGCAGCCGCGCCGCGATATTCCCGATTCGGTGGCCTATGGCGATCGCTTCCTGGCCTATCGCCAGCACACCGTCGCCGTGGACGCAAGCGCCGGCGACAAGACGCACGGCGGCACCAACCTGGAGGCCAACGGCAACTTTGACATCACCGGCCGCGTCGACAACGCAAAGTGGTATACGGAAAGCGCCGCCGCACCGCACGCGCTGCTCGACCCCGGCTATCACAAGGACTACCAGGCCACCTTCAAGCTGCATCAGCAACTGGATGAAGCCTGCAGCGGCGACGTGCCGCCAGCGCAGCTCCATCTGTACAACGAGACACGCAAGGCGCTGACGCAAGATCTGCACGCCGGCCCTGCACTGCCGTTCACGGAGGCCGAGCGCCTGCACTACGGTGAAGAAGCCAACATCCCGGCGCAGTTCCACAACGCCATCACCCATGCGACGCCTGAGCAACTGAATCACGCGACGGACCAGCTCGAACACATCGTGAACACGTACCAGCATTTCGCAAAGGATGCCGGTGCCGTGCTCGCCAAAAACGACCGCTTCATGCCTGCTGAACAGCGCGGCGCGCTCACACAGCAACGCGAAGCCGCCTTTGCGCAGATCAACCAGGCCGTCTGGCACGGGCGATACCCGCAGAAGGACGCGCTGGCCAAGCCCGAGGAATTCATCGCCAAAAGCCATGCCGCCATCAGCCTGGCACTGGGCTGCGTGGGCGCGCACATCTCGGTGATCAAGCAGCAGATGGCACAACGCGCGGCCGGTGCCGACCCGCATGTGGATCAAGAAACCGCCATCCTGACGGCGGACTCGATGTACAAGACGGCGCGCGAGATGCTTGACAAGACCTACCTGCCGCTCAAGAACTACGACGTGCAGAAGAACGGCCCGCTGAAGGACAAATCGCTGTGGGAGCGAACGGACGTCAGAGTCAGGGCCACGGTGTCGGGTGGCGCGCAAAGCAGCGCACTCAATGCCGTCCTGAACCGTTTCCACCGGTCGACCGCCCAGGTGGATCTAGGCCACCTGACGGGCTCCGTTTCGATCGGCAACAGCGCTGGGCAGGTCTCCCTCAGCGTGGAAGCCCGCTGGATGAATGCCACGCACCAGCCCAACCCCAGCCGCACGGGCAAGTTCTGGCAGTTCACGGTCACCGCGCAAGGCGGCGCGCCTATTACTGGCGTGATGGTCAACAAGGCCATCGAGGCGGCCATCGAGAAGTTCGCGCCCAACCTGCGCCTGCAGGGGCAGAAGATCGATGCACACGAACTGATGCGCCAGACGCAGGGCCTGGTATTGGACGTCACCGACGGCGCGAGCCTGGTCTTCAAGCTGCGCCAGCCGCCCGATGTGGAGAACGCGCCAATGGAGCTGCAATACGCACGCCTGCTGCGCAACAAGAACAGCGGCATGAACCTGTCGGTCACGGTGCCCACACCAAAGGGCACCTTCACGCCCAGCGTTTCGCACACCGACAGCGCGCAGAGCTTCGCCGGCGAAATCGTGGGCACCGACACGAGCTACCTGATCATGCAGCACCCGTTCCTATCCAAGATTGTCGATGCCGAAGCCAACCGCGAAGATGCAGCACTGCGGCAGGCCTTTGACGCCAACCCGATGCAGCGCGACCGCTATCTGGCCAACCCGAACCTCATGGTCGACGTGGTGGCCAAGTACGCCGCAGCCCGGCAGGAGATCGACACGGCAGCGGCAGAGAATCGCGCGCCCGTGATCAAGAACGAGTTCGTGCGTTACCACGCCGCAACACCCTTTGCCCGCGCCGCACAGGTGTCGGCACAGGTGGCCGCGCATGCGCCGGGCTCCACCGCCAAGGGCGAGGAAGCGTTCAAGCTGGCCGAGCCGCTGACCAAGCCCATCGACGTCAGCCACCTCGATCTGAACGCCATGCGTGCGCACCTGCAGTCCTTGCCGACCATCGAAGCGCGCGCCGACTATCTGTGCAACTCGAACGAGGGCCGACCGCTGCTCGACGCGTTCTCCAAGATCATCGGCAACACGCGGGCAATCAACTCGGCGGCACTGCTCCACGCCGATCAGCGCAACACCGGCCTACAGACCCTGCTGCGCGATCCGAAGGGCTTGCAACGCGAGAACAGGCGCACACAGACCGCCCTGCACGGCGCGCCGCAACCGACCGGTACCGCCGGCCAGTTGCGCACGCGCCTGCAGCCGGCCAAGGCGTCGGTCAAGCAGGCAAGCCTCGACCAGCTGCAACAACTCGGCAGCCCCAACCTGGCCGGTCTGCCGATCGGGAAACGGGCGCAGTCTGAACTCGAGCGCCGCAAGGCCCTGCTGGGCAACGCCTTCCCAGCCGAGAACGGCGGCGCTGAGTCCTAAGCTGCCGCAACGCTACCGCCAGCCTACGCACGACGTAGGCTGGCGTTTTTTTGTCCTTCCTTTTGTCCTTCCGACAGGTAGCGTAGCTGCCGCCAGAAACAACAAGGCCGGCATTTGCCGGCCTCGGGTACATCAGAGCACAAGCAGCGCTTTAGCCAGCCCGCAGCCAGGTGCGCGCCACGGCAATGTGCCTGCGCGCGCCATCCCCACTCGCCCCAACATAGCGTTCGACATAGCCTTGAAGCGGCGCCCACTGTGCAAGCTGCTGGACGGCCTCATCGATGGAGCCATCGGCGGCGTCGCGCTCCAGCAGCGTGGCAAAGGCCTCCGTGCGCAGCAGATTGCTCGCGGCGTCCTCAGGCAATGCGTGGTCGCACAGGCGCTCGTTGAGCAGCAAGGTCATCAGTTCATTGAGCGGCAACCCGCCGTCATCCAGATCCCCGAGTGCATAACGCTCGTGCGCGCGCTGAAAGACGTGGCTGCGTAGCACCGCCGAATCGCACAAGCCATCGACCAGCTGGGCCAGGCGACGGGAATCGCGATGCGCGCGCACCACGTCGGGCGTGACGGTGTTGATGTAACGCTCCAGCCAGATATGCAGCGCGTCGCTGCCGTATTCGCCGCCATAGGGCTGCAAGCGTGCGCGCCAGCTCTCACGCAGCGCATTCCAGTCGATGACGCTGACGGCGCGGCGCTCGCTGGCATGCGGTGTGCCGGGCCGCAAGTCGGCCAGACGGGCCAGCAGGTGCGCCGGCACATCGATGCGGCAGCCCGCGGGCAGGGCGCGCAGCGTATCGGGCAAGTCGGACAGCGCATAGCAGCCGCGCAGGTCCAGATGTTCCAGCTTGGTCAACTGCCCGACAGACGCCGGCAAGGCGCGCAGCGAGAAGCAATCGCGCAACCGCAGCGTACGCAGCGCGATGCACTGGCCGATGCTCTCTGGCAACGCCGCCAGTGCCGACATACCCGATGCATCCAGGTGGTGCAGCTTGTGCAGGCGGCCGAGCGTATCGGGCAGCGCGGTCATCGTATGGGCGTCGCGCAGGTCTAGGCGTTCGAGCAGGGACAGATTGCCCAGCGTGTCAGGCAGTGCAGCCAACAATGGGTTGCCACGCAGATTCAGCCGGCGCAACTGACCCAGCTGGCCCAGGCTGATGGGCAATTGCGTCAGCAAGCGGCTAGACACCAGGCTCAGCGTTTGCAGGTGCGCGAGCGCGCCCAACTCCACCGGCACGATGCGCAGCTCGGTGCCCTGCAGCACCAGGCGTTCAAGCCGGGGCAGTTGCGACAGCGACGTCGGCAACGCCCGCAGCGGCGAATCCAGCACCACCACTTCACGCAGTTGCAGCAGCTTGCCGATGCGCCCGGGCAGCGCGGTCAGGCGAGGATTGCGCGAGAAGTGCAGCACGCTCAGGTTCAGCGGCAACCCGCCCGAGGCCGGCCACTCAAACACATCGCAATCGTGGATGACCAACTGCTCAAGCTGCTCCGCCAGGCACAGCGCGGCGGGCAGGCGCATCACCGGAATGCTGTCGAGCACGAGATGCCGATTGTGCTGCTGCATGGCCAGCAGCATGCGCGTGGCAGCCAGTGCCAGGCCTTGCGCGGTCGGCTGGCGGGTATCGGCCAGCAGGGGGCCGCTATAGCGGTGCAGGCGTCGTGCCATGTCTTGCTGCCAGCCGGCCACGGCATCGCACACCGCCAGCCAGCGGTTGCCCTCCGTTGCCGGCTCGGCGGCGCGCAAGGCATGGCCATGTGGCACCGCTTGTTGAATGCGCAAGGCATCGCGCGCGGCCACGGCACGCAGTTGATGTTGCGCGCGTGAAGACGCCGGCGCCGGCTGGCGCTCGTGATGCGGCATTAGCACATGCGCGCGAGCCGAAACCGGCGACGGCTTGCCATGGACAACGCGCTGCAGCGCACGCCGCAACGCGCGCGACAG
>JGI24740J21852_10000062_pt1 | contig 34499 bp, 36 predicted proteins | sample KBSCornC6_FD_21852 | JGI IMG/M metagenome (IMG submission 21852) | reverse complement strand
CGCTTGTGAGGTCGCAGCCGGTGAAATCAGCTTCCTGCAGCTGTGCGTTCTTAAAGGTTGCTTTTTTGAGCTTCAGCTCGAAGAATGAAACATGGTTCAGCATGCAGTTATCAACACTAAACGCCAGTCCGAATTTATTGCACTCATCAAACCGGAGTCCCAGCATTTTACAGTCTTTAAAAGTAATATCCCGGAAGGCGGTGTTTTTCAGCTTAGCCAGGCTCAGGTTACAACCGGTGAATGTGCAATCCAGGAATTTTATTCCGGCCAGGTTAGTATTGGAAAGATCGCAGTTCACAAAAGTGCAATTCTCATATTCAGCAATCTCTAAAGAGGTTTCCGTAAAGTTAACCTTATCATATGTTATATCAACTATTACAGGTGGTTCCATGATAGTGGCAGCTTATCCTTAAAGATAATCATCCTGCCCGTTCTATCCGAAAATATCCCTGTTCGTCGGAATTTCATTCTTTATGTAAGGCAACGGGCGTTGATTTGCAACATCAACAAACTATTAGCCCATGGAGACTTTACATGTTATTAATATCGCCACGCATGTAGCTGCAGGTTCTATTGCTTTGCTTACCGGATTAGTGGCCCTGTCTGTTAAAAAAGGCGGTAAAAACCATCTTTTGTTTGGGAGAGTGTTTACATGGATGATGGGGGTTGTTATCCTGACAGGGCTGATGGGCGTGTTTGCTTTTAAGCGGAATACCTTCCTGCTGGTGCTTACCTTACTCAGCGGGTACAACTGCTTTAGCGGCATCAGGGCTGTGAAGCTGGGCGGTAAAAAGCCCGGTAGTATTGATTATTGGGCGCCGGTAACGGTAATGGCAGCAGCTGTTTACTACCTGTATTACATCCATAGCATAGGGTTGTATTGGTCGCCTGTTGTTATTTACTCCACAATTGGCGCATTGTTCTTAGTTACCATATACGATCTTTCCAAAGCGCTTATGCCGGCTAAGCTGCTTAAAAAAACGGTTATCCATGAACATATTTATAAAATGGTCAGCGCATTAAGCGGCCTGGCATCTGCCTTTACCGGTACTGTTTTCCCGGATCATAAGCCTTACAGTCAATTCCTGCCGTCTGTACTGGGTTTGATGTGCATTATTGTTATCTTTATCAGGGTTGGCAATAAGCCGTCTTTGAAAAGCAATCCTATACTCCATCAATCAAATTAAAATGCACCCGGCTATAAAAACTTTACTGATCTGCATCCTGATCGGGTTGGCTTTTGGCACTTACCTGTATTTCAATTATGATCACAGGCCGGCACGCATTATTATGACTTTGCTGTCCAATGTTTGTATTGGCTCCTTAATGATGCTGACTATTTATTTCAGGCATTACTTTACCAATATAAGCGGCTACCAGGGGGTGAAGGTCGTTATTATGATAGGCTTACTGGTGCTGGTGGCATTGCTGGGTTCTGAAATTACTTTCTTCCTGCAGTCGCTCCTGCTGCCGGATCAAAAATATCACAGGTTTAGCGGAGGCGGCATTTATATATTGAATATATTGGTGGTACTGGTAATAGGGATACCTGTTTATGTAAGTGAGGAATGGAAGCATGTTTTAAACACGCGGATCTTAAACCAGCAATACCGGGTTTTACAGCTGGAGCAGCAGCAAACCGCTTTTGAGCTGGAGCTGTTGAGGGCTAAGATCAACCCGCATTTTTTGTACAATGTGCATAATACCATTGCGGGGCTCATCTCCAAAGATCCGGTGAAAGCGGAAGAGCTGGTGCTGCTTTTATCAAAATTCTTCCGGTTCACGCTGGACAAAGGCAGCGCTACCTTTCATTCCATAAATGACGAGCTGGATATTATCAGCACCTATTTGCATATGCAGCAAATACGTTATGAAGATCGTATGACCTACACCATACAGGCTGCGCCGGAAGTGTTGCATTTACAGCTGCCCTCCTTTATACTGCAGCCGCTTGTAGAAAATGCGGTAAAACATGGCATAGAACCCAGCGCTGCCAATGGCTGCATTGAGGTGAAAATAGTATTGGAAGGGCAGCAGCTGATAATTACGGTAGCGGATCCAGGCCCGGCATTCCCGGACACACCCGGTACCGGTGCAGGATTACAGATGGTTATGAACAAACTCAGGCTGCTGTATGGAGATGATTATAAAATTGAACTAAACAACGTTCCGCAAAAATATGTCCGGCTTACAATTCCAGGAAGAAATTAAAACCTTGTTGGTAGATGATGAGGAAATGGCGATACACCGCTTAAGAAAAGCGTTGAGTATTTATCCGTTCATTAAAATCATCGGGGAGGCAAAGGATGGTGTATCTGCTGTGGAACTTATCAATCAACAACGGCCCGACCTTGTATTTTTAGATATCCGCATCCCGGAATTTAACGGGTTTGAAGTGCTGAACCGCCTGCAGCATACACCGCTGATAGTTTTTGTTACAGCGTATGAAGAATACGCGATCAAAGCCTTTGAAAAAAACTCGCTGGATTATCTATTAAAACCTATTGAAGCAGCCCGCCTGGACCTGACCATAAAAAGGATCACACAGCACAAAACCGGGGAGACAGACCTGCTGTTGAAAATAAAAAAACTGATCAGTGATCATAAAAGGGAAGATACCATCAGCACCATACCAGTGAAAGCGGGCGATAGTATTCACCTGGTGCAGGTGCCGGACATCTTCTTTTTTGAAGCAAAGAATAAATATGTGATCATCCATACCAAAGAAGAGGAAAAGCTGATCGAATACCCGCTTAGCTACCTGGAAAGCCGCCTGCCTGCTGAGTTTGTGCGTATACACCGGAGCTTTATTGTTAACAAGCTAAAGATCCGGGAAATACAGAAATACTTTAAAGGCACCTTTATGATCATAATGCAAGATGCAAAAGGTTCAAAAATAAAAAGCGCTTACTCCTACACGGATATCATTAAAGCTAAATTATTGTTACCCTGATTATTGCTTTCTTTGCAGCGACAATATTATCTCATACACATACAAAGGCACGGCCCAGCCAAACCAGAATAAAGAGGGGGATACTTCTGCAAAACTTCCTTTATCCTGGATAAAAGGCAGCTTATTTAAAAGCGCGGAAATAACAAATGCAACGGTTACCAGGTAGCTCCTGGTCATCCACTCCCTATGCAATTTGAATTTTTTCTTCACCGCAGTACGATAAGCCAGGAAACTGGCCGTTAGCCACACGCTCACCCAAACTTGCAGCGTAAAAGCATAGGACCATCCCACTGCATATGCTGTTGTAAAAGACAAATAAACAGCGCAGGAGCCGCTGATCAAAATGGCCAGCAGGTAGGCTTTCCCCACTTGCCGGTGTAATACCCAGCGTTTGGCTCTGAACCTTTCCCAGAACTGCAGCGGGCCGGTTAACAATGCAACTCCGCCGCCGGTAATATGCAATAATAAGATCCATTTAGTTTTATCATATTTACCCAGCGCCCCCGGGTCCAGGGTAAAAAAGTGTGCTGCACTGAAAAGAAAATAAGCTGAAAGCGCCAGCACTATGATCCCGGAAAATAATCTCCACAGCTCCTGTGTATTTTTATTATGCTGAATTGCCATTGCTATAAATTAATTTTATGCAAACATATTTTACCAGGCTGCCGGGATCAATAACTGATAAATTATTCGGATACTGATAAATTTATCAGTATGGGCGCATTGCCGTTTTAGCATTAAATTGCTGAAAAAAAATGTACCAGAAGAAACTACCGGAAGACCTGGAATGCGGTATCACCATTGCTATGAGAAGCTTTGGCGGAAAATGGAAACCATGTATTATAGATGCTATAGACAAGGGTTTCAGACGGCCCAGTGAGCTGCACAAGGTAATTACAGAGGCAACGCCCAGGGTAATAGACTTACAGCTTCGTGAACTGGAGAACGCGGGCATTGTATATAAAGAAACCGGCAGCGGCTTTCCGCTGTATACCGCTTACTACCTGACTGAAAAAGGAGAAAGCATTTTACCCATCCTTTCCTTAATGAACAGCTGGGGATTACAAAATAAAGGCGAACAGCCTCAAAAGAGGAGCCGGGTTATATGCATCTGAATAGCGCGCCTATGCCCTAACATATTCCAAATGCATGATCGTACTCCGCAACGGACATCCTCTAACCTGCCGGATTGTGCGCTATATTTTGTATATTTCAGATAATCCGGCAGCCCCAAAATACTGCATACCGGAGCTACCCCAGATCTCAAAAGGTCAAACAATACTGTATGGGAGATAAGCTTAAACTAGGCATCCTTGATCTTATGACCATTCTTGTGCCGGGAGGATTTTTATTCATATTTCTGCGGCCATACCTCAAAGGATACATTGACATTATAGGATCAAGCTTTCCAAACCTGGCAACAAAAGATGCTGCACTGTATATAGGTTTTATTGCCATTGCTTATATATTAGGCTGCTTTATTTATTTCCTGGCCTCTTACCTGGATGAATGGGTGTATGAAAATGTGAGCAAGGTTTTTTGGAGCAATGCTGAGCTTACGGCCCACATTGTAGCGCTTAAAGCTGAACAAACCGGCATTCCCAGCCGGAAAGTCATAAATGCCTTTAAGTGGAGCTGTGGCTGGCTGCTGAAAAATCATCCGCCCATGTATGAAGAAGTAGAACGGTTAATGGCGGAATCCAAGTTCTTCAGAAGCATGGTGATTGTATCTCTTATTGCAGGGTTGCTTATTATTCAGTACAAGCCCATGCTGATGTTTCCCCTGCTGCTGCTTTCCCTTTTTTCCCTGATCCGCTATTTAACCCAGCGAAAAAAGTCTATCGCCACTGCCTATGAATATATTATAATCGCTACTGAAAAGAGGTTTACTGAAAAGCCTGAACCGGAAGCCTATTTTGATATTTCAAGAAAACGGATTGCTACTGAAGACAAGCCCATTAACCGTTACGAGCTACACAGGAAGCAGCTGCTGGCAGACCGGTTTTTTGATTTTGCAGGGAAATTAGGTAAGGTGCTACAGCTATGCTTTAATCCATTTTACCAGCATCCGGTTTCACCACAGGGGGAACCCGGCTTCAAAAGCACGGAGGTCCGGTGGTTTACAAAAGAGCAGGACCATAACTTAATGCTTTGGTTTGACGATAATCTTCAAAAGGTGAATGGTAATACGGAGCAGCGCACAGATACCTACTTTTTAAAACACGGCAATAAAGAAATGAGCATTAAAAAGCGGAATGAAAAATTTGAAATAAAACAAAAGGTCACTGATCCTGGACCAGTGCATTTAAGCGATACGGTTGCCGGTAAAGGGGAATACTGGTATAAATGGGTGCTTAATAACCTGGAAGGGAGCTCGCTGGAAAAAGACCTGGTTAATAGTAATTACAAACAGCTGAATGTAACCAAAATACGCAAGGCGCTCAAGCTGACAATAAACCCCGGAGACAATAACACCATAAATCAATATCCTGCGGATAAGGAGCTGCCCGAAGGATTTCAAATAGAATACACCACCGTCATAATAAATGATACTACCTGGTTTACTTTTGCAATTGAATCCTTTGGGAAAAGGAATGCAAGCCTTACAGAACTGCATCACCTCGAAATTTTCAAACAGATACATTTACAACCCGCTGATTCCTGCTCATACCCTGAATTCTTAAGCAGGATCACTGATCTCTAAGCATAATACTGCCTTCTGACATCATACTATGGAGGTATTCCCGGGTAAGGCATTCTTTTTCCGGTACTCCGAGGGGTTCATTCCTTTTAGTTTTTTAAAGATCCTGTTTAAATGACTTTCGTCCGTGAAATTTAGCTCATGGGCAATTTCATTAATGCGCATATCACTGTTCAACAGCCTTATTTCTATCATACGCACTTTGTAGTTTAAAATGTAGTCCTGCAGCGTTTCCCCGGTTTGCTTTTTAAAATAACGGCCCAGATAGCTCAATGAAATGCCCAGGTGCTTACTAAGATTTTCAGCCTTGAGCATTTTAGGTTCAAAGATATTTTCCTGTATATAATGCAGTATTTCCAGTACGGGTTCGCCGGTGCTTTCCTTTACATTTTTGGGGAGCTTTAACGCAATATTTCTTGCTACTACTGTAATGATAGTATCTACTATTTGCTCTGTTATTTTGCTGAAGTAGATCTGCTGGTTCGTTTGCTCCTGCAAAATATTCTCTACAAGGGAGGCTATAAATGGCTTATCCGCTTTATTCTTTAAAATACAGCCTGGCCGGTGACTTGCATTTTTAAGGATGTACGCTACCTGCTGTACCGCCTCTGTATCTTTCCCTTTTTTTGGTTCCAGGTAAAATTTAGTAAAACGGAGGAAGAAGAATTTCGTAGCCGTTAAAATATCAAATGAATACTCGTCATGAGGAGTTAATAAGAATAGATTACCCTTCCGGTAGTTAAACTTGTTCTTATTAACGTATTGTATGCCGGTACCGTCCACAATATAGATCAGCTCAAAAAAATTATTGCTTTTAACAGATGGAGGAAACCGCTCCTGCTGTTTGAACTCAATCTCAAAAGGCTTATATAAATTCTGTTTGGCCATGGTTGTAAAAGTACAGTATTAATGAAAAATAGTACAAGGATCAGGCCCCCTAAGTTGTATAATTTTGATCTAAATCTCATTAAATATTCAGCTATGAAAAAGCATCTTTTATTATTGAGCCTTTTGATCACATCTGCTACCGCATGGGCGCAAACCAGTAAATTCACCGGTGTATGGTCGTTGGTATCTGTAGAAAATACCAATGCGGATAACAGTAAAACGTTCCCTTATGGTGAAGGTCCCCAGGGCCTGCTTGTTTTTGAGCAGAATGGAGATTATGCCGTACAGATCCTGAAGGCCATCCGTCCGAAAGTCGCTTCCAATAATAAGAACACGGCAACACCGGAAGAAAATGCAGCATTGGTGCAGGGCAACAATTCACATTTCGGCAAATTCCTTATTGACGAAAAGAACCATACCATTACTTACCAGGTAGAGCATGCTTTTTTCCCAAACTGGGAGGGGAAGGAACTTAAATCTTCCTATACCTTAACCGGAGATGTTCTCAAAATCTTTTCTACCAACACTACGAATGGAGGTGCATCGGCAGTAGTAACCTGGAAAAGAAAGTAGATTTCAATAATGGGAGGAGAAGATGTTAATGGGGGATCCGGAGAGGGGTTCATCGTTTTGCTTCGTAAATGACCTGGTTTTGAAATTCACCTACGGTTACTTTACCGTAAATGGTCCTGGTCCAGCCGTTCTCAAAACCATGATTATTGGCGATCAGGAAGCCTTTATGCGCATCTGTTTTAACGATCTTATGCGCATCAATGTACCGCCCTTTTACTTTACAGAATACAATATCGCCGATCTTGTATTCAGGCGCCTTTTCAAAGGTTAGCTGGCTGCCGCTTTTCAGAATGGGCAACATGGAGCTGCCAAATGCTTTCATCCTGCCCTTGCCTGTTGATTCCAGGTCGGACTTCAATCTTTCGTACTTGTTCATTTTTTGAAATTTTCATTGGTTATTATTTGATCGCAAAGGAATTATTCATCTGCGCAACCTAGCTGCGCAGGTGAATATTATTTGAAGAATAGTATGGAATAAAAAGAAAAAGCCCGCCAACACTACGATTGGCGGGCCCGGATATTTTAAACAGGTCGCTTATGGAACATTCAGTTCCTGCCAGGGGATTGTCATTTGAGGTTTGGTACTTTTTGTTCCCTCCAGCGATAACAGGCTGGCTTTTACCTCAAGCCCACCCGCAAAACCGGTTAGCCCGCCGGATGCGCCAATAACGCGGTGGCAGGGAACAACAATTGATATGGGGTTACGGCCATTGGCAGCACCTACCGCACGTACAGCTTTTGGATTGCCTAACTGGTTGGCGATCTGGGTATAGCTCCGGGTCTCCCCATAAGGTATGGTCAGCAACGCATCCCATACTTCTTTTTGAAATGTTGTCCCGATGGGATCCAGCTCCAATGCAAAGGAGCTGCGCTTTCCTTCAAAATATTCTCTTAACTGCCGTTCTGTTTCCAACAGTATGGAGTGGTTATTATTCTCAACGTCAGCTTTTGCATGTACCCGGCTGGGGTTATCATTTTCCCAAAGAATAGCGGCAAGGCCTTTGTTGCTACCGATCAGGGTTAACCTGCCTACGGGAGAATCCATGTATTTATACTGATATTCCATTGCGATGAGTTTTAAACTTTACAAGCAGCCTTTGCTTGTGTATAGCAAGTTAAAGATCTTTTGGGAGGTATCAGTATCATCCGCTTAAATTGCCGAATGCGTATCGGTATTTCTCATATACCAACAGGACATTGAACAACTAACATTGCACTGGCAATATGAGCTGACGGATTAGTTCTGTTTCAGGAAAATTTACAAAAAGCCGCACCATTTCTGATGCGGCTTTTAATTTCTGTGGGCGGTAATAGTAATTTGCCGCTCTTTTTTACTTTTTTAAAGTAAGTAATAATGTATCAAGCTTCTCCAGTGTTGCCATCATCCCTTGCTCCATGCCCATTTGAATAACCGTTTCCAGGTCTGAAAGGGATTTATAGGTGACGATGGTTTCTACTAACGCATTTTCTCCTTTGTCGGTAAAAGTTACAATCCACTCTGCGCGGGGCAGGTCTTTATTTATTTCACCTGCTTCATTACTGAAAGCATCTAAAGAGGTATAATAATCAATGGGCTTTATTTTCACGTACTCCGTATAACCCCAATATTCTGTTCCGTTGGGTTCTACCATTGCATAGTGCCAGTGGCCTCCTTCGCGAAAGTCCATTGATTTCGTTTTGGTGGTTAACGGGGCGGGCGCAAACCATTGGTCCAGCAATTCACGTTTAGTATAACAATCCCAAACCAATGGCCGGTCTGCTAAAAACTCACGTCTGATTGTCAGCGTGTTCTTTTCCTTATCCGCAATGAAGTCGAACTGCAAATTGTTTTTCATTATTTTTTCTTTTTTATTGTTGCTAAAAGTTGGTCGAGTTGTTGAAAGCGGGTTTCCCAGATCTTCCTGAATTGTTCCAGCCATTTATCTATCTCTTTCATTTTGTCAATTTCAAGTTGATAATATATCTCCCGGCCCTGATATTCCTGTTTCACCAGTTCGCATTCAGTTAAAATTCTCATATGCTTTGAAATGGCTTGCCGTGTCATGTCAAAATGCTCGGCAATAGCACTGGGTGTCATTGCCTGTAATGCAATTAAAACCAGGATGGCCCTTCGTGTCGGGTCGGCAATAGCCTGAAAAATATCTCTTCTCACTGAAGTGTCATTTTGATTTGTTGAATATATACCGGCTTGAATTACGGAACCAGGCGCTGAATTATTTCCTGATCATCGGCAGGTACTTTTCCCGGTTGTCAATAATTATCCAAAAAATGATTGCGATCAATGTAAATACGATGGGCAAACCCGATGGCGCCATGCTGATGATAGCAAGCAGAATACCCGTCAAAACAGGTAAAATAACAATTGCGCCAAGCGCCCTGGTTCTGTTGAAGATCAATAACAACCCGCCCAAAATCTCTATGGTTCCAACCAGCGGCATAAGCCAGCCTATTTCGGTAAATGCCATCCCTGCCTTCACCATTTTTTCAGGCATTTCCTTGGGAACCGGCATATAATGGAAGAATTTATCCAGACCCGCATTTATAAACATAAGGCCGGCCAACAGGGATAAAACAAAAAGAACTTTACTTTTCATAGCTATTATTTTATATAGTAAACCATTCGGTTGCAAATATAAGCGCAACCATTCGGTTTATCAAATTTATTTTCAAAAAAGTTGTCAAGAGGGAAATGGGATTGAAATTTTATCACCTTCTCAATTATTTGCTGTGTTTCCATAAAATGCTCATACATGTTGATCATAAAGACAAAAGAGAGTTTTATATTGCTGAAGCCATAAAACAGCTGGATTATCCGTCATAGAATGTCAGATCAATAGTAACCTTATCTTTCAAAAATGCAGCACCAAGAATTTGAAGCGCCTGAAGAGCTACGGGATACCATAAAGTGCTTTTGGTACAACCGGAAAGACTTCGGAGAAGAACTATCTGGTTTTGAGGTAGTACCTGATGGCTATGCTGAAATTATTTTTCATTTTGGAAGTCCCTGTAGTGTTTCTTACAATGGAAGTTTGCAGCCACTGCCACCAACATTTATGGTAGGGCTGCTCAATCAGCCGGTTCTTTTTTACACGAAAAATCGCTTTGAGGTCATTGGTATCAGGTGCTTTCCCTGGACTGTATTCGATCTGCTCGGACTGCCGTCCGGTAAGGGCGGAATACACGTGTTTGAACATCCGGTCGCCCAGCTTCACGCTACGTTAAATAAGTGTATTCAGGCCGGTAAGATAGATGAAGCGATAGCCCAGGTAAAACGGTATTTCCTGGATGCACGGTTGCGGATCCCGGCTGACAGTATGTTATTCAAAGCGGGCGTTGCGATGAGGGAAGCAAACGGCTCCATACCGGTAAGCCAGGTAGCGGCGGCGGCTCATGCCACGGTTCGTACATTGGAAAGAAAGTTCAAGCAATCTTCCGGCCATACTGTTAAAGATGTAGCTGCGCTGATGCGCTTTGAGCAGGTACGCAACCAATTATGGCTTCATCCGGATACCAACATTGCCGGCCTGGCTCACGAGCTGGGCTATACGGATCAATCCCACCTAAGCAGGGAATTCAAACGCTACAGTGGCACCACGCCGGGCGCATTTGCACGAAAAGCAAAGAAAGGCAAACAGGCTGTAAGCAACGATTTTGTCGCGTTTGTACAAGCCTGACGCAGAAGCATTCCGGAATTTTGTGTTTCAATTATTCTATATGAACACAACACCTGAAAGCAGGAAGCCCGCACAAGATCATACTATTTACGATGTAATCATTTCCGGCGCGGGCCCTGTAGGTCTATTCCTCGCCTGTGAACTGGCCCTGGCCAAATGTTCTGTTCTGATATTAGAAAAGGCAGCACATCCACACTCTCCATTAAAACAACTTCCTTTTGGGATACGGGGGCTGAATGCACTTTCTGTTGAAGCGCTTTACCGCCGTGGGTTATTAAATGAGCTTGAAGTACCCAAACGCCTTAAAAACCCTCACCAAAACGCTGTACAAGGGCCACGCCGTCAGGCAGGGCACTTTGCCGGCATTCCATTCCATGACGGCGATATTGACACCTCACAGTGGAGCTATCGCCTGCCTGGATCAACCGACACCAATTTAATTGCTGAAATGGAGGAGCTTGAAACAGTGCTGTCCCGCCGTGCAGCATCCCTGGGTGTAGCAATCAGGCGCGGGCTTGCCATTACCGGCTTTCATCAAACAGAGGATGGGGTAACTGTTCACTCAGGTGAACAATCTTTTAAGGGTCAATGGCTCGTAGGTTGCGATGGCGCCCGTAGTGTTGTTCGCAAAACAGGCGGTTTTGAATTTGCCGGTACGGAGCCGGAATTTACCGGCTATTCTGTAAAAGTGGACATCGCCAACCCGGAAAAGCTCAGCCCTGGCCGCAATCTGACACCCAAAGGTATGTACCTGCAATCGCAACCAGGTTACCTGGCCATACAGGACTTTGATGGCGGGGCATTTCATAGTTCAGAAAAGCCGGTCACCCTTGAACATGTACAGGAGGTGCTACGCCGCATCTCGAACACAGACGTAACTATCAGCACCCTGCATTTCGCAACCACATGGACTGACCGCGCGAGGCAGGCCACCGCCTACCGCAACGGACGGGTACTTTTAGCCGGCGATGCCGCGCACATTCATTCACCGTTGGGGGGGCAGGGGCTTAACCTTGGACTAGGCGATGCCATGAACCTGGGCTGGAAGCTCGCCGCAACTATCCAGCATAAAGCGCCGGAAGGCTTATTGGACAGTTATCAAGCTGAACGGCATCCAATTGGGATACAGGTGCTGGATTGGTCACGCGCCCAGGTTGCAATCATGAAACCCGGCCCAACTGCCCGTGCGCTGAATGCAATTATACGCGACCTTATGAATACGCGCGATGGCGCCACCTACTTTGCAGGAAGGGTGTGGGGCGTTTTCACACACTACGATCTTGGTGGCGGCCACCCGCTGACAGGCCACAGCGTTCCCAACTTTGAGCTGCAAAACGGTGCAGGCATTGGCGATCTAATGCACGATGGCAAAGGGATACTGCTTGATTTTGATATGAATGCTTCACTTAAAATGTTGGCAGCTGAATATGGCGACCGGATCAAGTATATTTCCGGCAGTGCAAAAGACCGCTTAGGTGTAAGCGCTGTACTGATACGCCCTGATGGGATTGTTGCCTGGGCTTCTGACAACGAACCTGATTGCAGCGAACTTCAGCAGGCTGCCGATCGTTGGTTTGTTTGCAATTCTGAGATGAAGCATTAAACAGGTTAAAAGTAGTAACCCGCCTTAAGAAGTTTTCTAATATGCTACATGCTAACCGGAAGCGCAGCAAAGGTTCACACGAAACATTATTCCAATAACAAAAGCCGCACCATTCCTGATGCGGCTTTTTATTCTGTCGGGATAACCAGGCACTTTATCAAACTTTCCTGCTGGCCGCTATCTTTCTGCCGGCAAGCTCTGTGGGAGTCAGTCCAAATTGTTTTTTGAACGCAAAAGAAAAATGCGAGAGGGTTTCAAACCCCAGATCAAGATAAATGTCAGATGGTTTCCGGCCTTTCTGATCAATCAGGAAGTGCGCTTCCTGCAGGCGTTTCAGTACCAGCCAGTGGCCCGGTGTTTCATGGAATATTTGCCTGAAATCTCTTTTGAATGCAGATAAGCTTCGACCGGTAAGAAATGCAAAGCGCTCTATACTGACATTGAATGTATAATTCCGGCTCATGAATTCTTCCAGGTTGATCTTTGCCGGGATACCAAAATCAAAAAACAAACCGGAGAGCGCTGGTTGCGATTGCAGGATAATGAGCAGCAGCTCCTCACGTTTCACCTCCGAAAACGGTTCGCTTATCTGCCCACGACTGTAATATGGCTGCAATGATGTGATATAGTTGGTTAGCAATTCATTTTTGCTGATTGGGATACATGTTTCGGTGGATCCGAATTTTGTTATCGTTGTTTTGTGCTTGTCATGAAACTTTTTAAGGAAGGTCTCGTCAAGGGCAAGGATCACTTTCTCCAGTTCATTATTCTCTTTCATCTTATAATAACGCCCCAGCCTGTTTTTGCGGGCAATACAGCTTTCCCCCGATCTCAATTCCAGGTATTTACTCCCATCATAAAGGATTACAATCCCTTTAACGACATACATGAAATAATGCTCGTCAATGAAATGCTGTAATGAAATTTCATCTACAACATATGTCAGATTTGTTCCTGTTGCTTTCATCATAACAGTTCAAATTAACTATACTTTCTGCAATAGTACCCTTGTTTCTGCCACAACGCGATCCTGGAATCTGGGATCGCGCGACAGTTCTGAGCCCTGCATCGGACGGCCTTTTTCATCAAAATAAACGCCAGTCCGGCCTGTTTCGTCCATCAGCACCTTTGCGATAACTTTTGCTGACTTCTCCGGTGTGCTGCTGTAGTGCGAGAAGGGCGGTATGATGGCCATAAGCTGACCAAATATAAAGCGCACAACGGCATTTGTGCTTTCACCACCAAGACTGGTGCCACGGGTTATTCCCGGCTCCACGGCATTAAAATGCAGCCTCGGGTTTTCCCGTGCAAAAGCCATTGCAGCAGCCAGTATGCACTGCTTCGATGTGGCATAGGCATTTATGCCTGCCATTTTTGAGCCACCTTCTTTCCATTCGCCACGGGCACTTGCCTCAGCAGAAATGTAGCGGCCGCCGCGCATGCCCATTACTTTTGCAGGCTTACGTTCCGGGTCTTCTATGGCAGAGGCGATAAATACGACATTTGCCTTATCAGGCAGGTGGGGTGAGAGTACTTCGGTAAGGGCGAAAGCTCCAAGATGATTAGTAGCAAAGGTCATGTCCCAGCGCTGTGCGCTTTTGGTAGCTTTTGCCGGCATAATTCCCGCGTTGTTGAGTAACCCTGCTATTGGGATCTGTAGTGCAATAATCTGCTGTGCTGCGCTTCTCACATTTTTAATATCTGAAATATCGCACACTACACATATCGCCTTTAGTCCTTTTTTCTCAATGGTTTTTTGTACCTGGTTAAGTTTATCCCGGTTTCTGCCCACAAGAATTACCGTGCCATGTTTGGCCAGTTCCAATGCAGTGGCATAGCCTATTCCCGAAGTTGGTCCCGTGATTACATACGCTTTTGTTGCTCCCATTGCTATAAATTTTATTACGCAAAGATCAGCATGAAACGTTCAAGCCGCTTTCCTGGAAAGTCCAAATTTACTGTCCTGAAAAGTCCAGTGAAATTTGTTATTTCTAATGATTTTACTTGTAGACAAGCACCTTGAGATGCCGGATCACGCTGAATTGCGCGGGGTAACAATTCCTAACTCAACCCAACATTAGCGCATACTCATTACGCAGACCTTAAAACCCGAAAATTTTATCTAATTCTATGAGGTGTTTTCCAGTGGTAAGAACTTTGGGAGCTTTGGCCATTTTTTCAGCTAGTATTGAGGTGGGTAAAGGGCGGAACTTTTTGATTAGCCCTAACTTATTCATGAAGTTTAAAAGCCCTGCACTTATACGTTCGCCTATTCTGTCAGTATCTTTTCGCAACAACAAACCAGGTCTGAAAATAATGTATTGATCAAATGCAAGACTGGCAATCTGATCTTCCAGCTTTCCTTTTATGCGGGAATAAAATACGTTGCTTGTAACAGAAGCACCATATGCTGATAGCAGCACTATTTTAGAAACTCCATTGCTCCTGGCAATCGTTGCAAATTTTAAAGGAATTTCATAGTCAATATGCAGCTGTTTGTCTTTTGAACCAGCCGCTTTCAAGGTAGTTCCCAGGCAAGAAAATATCACGTCTCCGTTGACGGATCCAGTTACCTCTTCCAATTTGTCAAAATCAGTTAAGATCTCTCTTAATTTGGGATGAACCATTCCACTTGCACGACGAACAAATATTGTAATTTCTGCATAGTCCTCACTTTGTAACAGGATATGCAAAAGATCTTTTCCGGTAGCGCCTGTAGCTCCAATGATTATTGCTTTCATATATTATTCGTATGGGTTTTATATCATAATACAAAATAGCTAAAACAATTTTTAAGTATTCATTCAAAATATTGCAGCATCGCCCAATGGCAAATGCTGCAATAGCAGAAGGATTGTTTTGCTGTACTTATTTCGATGAATTTTTAACCAGCCAGGTTCCCATCTGTTACTACGGGTTGCTCCGGAATAAATACGTGTGCCATTTTTAGGAGGAGGCAATACTAAAGAGCTTTAGTTGAATGCTTTACCCAATTGCTCAACTTTTTGCAGCCATTTATTCCTTTGCTTACCGGTTGATTTTCTCATAAATCCGAAAGTGGAAAAATTGATTGGTTTGAAGCCAACATAGCCGAATACAACCTTTTTGAGAATAAGATAAAGGGATGCCCGGTGTACGAGGTAGAACCAGAATTTAGGCGTATCCATCGTTACCAGTATTCTTATGCTTTTTCCTTTCAGTAACTTTTCGGGAAATGTTTTGCCGGAATGATTCTTAAAAGCAAAACCCGGAAGAAAAAGCCGGTCAATAAATCCTTTGGCAACAGCAGGCATAGCGCCCCACCAGTTTGGAAAAGCCATTACAACATGGTCGGCCCACTGAAATAGTTTTTGTGCGGAAACCAGGTCTTCCTCAAGTTGATCAGCTTTACCTGTTTTGTAGCCATCGGCAAGATTAACATCGAAGTTTAAGTCTGAGATGTAAATTGTTTTACAATCAGCTCCTGTACTTTCCGCTCCCTTTTGATAGACATCCAGCAGGGCTTTATTAAAAGAATTTTTAGAAGGATGTCCGAGTATGAGTAAGATGTGCTTTGCCATTGTGTATCGTTTTAATTTGATAACACAAAGCTCCTAAGAATCAGCGCAGCACACCTGACGCAAATGCGTCAAAAAATTATTGGCTGGCTAATTTCCGTCGGATGCGGGTAAGTGTTTGGCGTTCAATGCCAAGATAACTGCAAAGATGCGAAAGTGAAATTCTGTTGAATAAATCCGGATGATGCTGGATAAAATTGAGGTAACGCTCTTCTGCTGTTTGAAATATGAAGCTCTCAATACGGGCCTGTTGTCTCTTTAAAATTCCTTCTGCAATTAATCGGCCGTATCTTTCAAAGGTGGAAGACTGTTGATATATCCATTGCTGGTCTTCAAATGAAAGACAGATCATTGATGTGGGCTCTAAACATTGTATAGTGTAATGGCTGGCTTGTTGTGTAATAAAAGCAGGATAATGGGTAGCGTAATCTCCCTCTCTATAAAAACCTACGGTTATTTCATTCCCTTCCAGATCAATATAAAAGGAACGCACTAATCCTTCTGTTATAAAGCCTATTTCCTTTTGCACCTTATCCGACTGAATAAAAACATCTTTCTTCTTCAGTTCTTTTGAAGTGAGTTTTGAGGCAAACCGGGAAAGTTCTTCATCAGTAACATTTGGGCAAATAGCCCTGATTGATTTCAAATATATTTCTGTTCCTGATTCCATTTTAGGTTTACTTGCGGTCTTACAATACTGAAATGCAAGTAAAGATAAAGAAGATGATGATATATGTTTTTGTCAAATTGACTATTGGTATTTGAATATAGTGGGAAGAAGGCAAAGACAGATTGGCCAATATAGCGGTCTGAAAACGGGCGTTGGTGAAATTCCCCCCCTAAGTTGTCGATTTTACACCGTATCAAATCCTGAAGGGAACCCCATCTTTGCATTGTCAACAGAATTCAAACTAAAATTTAAACAGAGTTATGAAAATTTCACTCAAAACACGCAATCCTCTTAAATCAATACTACTAGTTGCAATCATTATGTTTGCAGCATCCCGGTCAAACGGACAACAAATCAAACCTTCTGACAGTGGTTACGTACCTGTTAATGGTATTAAAGTTTATTACGAAGTATATGGTGAGGGTAAACCCATCGTTTTACTGCATGGTGCTTTTTATACCATTGGGATGAACTGGGGGCAATTAATACCTGAATTGTCAAAAACAAGAAAAGTAATTGCCATTGAATTGCAGGGACATGGGCACACACCATTTTCAGATAGGAAATTAGACTTTGCCACCCTGGCAAGTGATGTGGAAGGAGTAATGGATCACTTAAAAGTTGACAGTGCGGATGTTACAGGATATAGCATGGGTGGCTATGTGGCTTACAAGTTAGCTATACAAAGCCCAAAACGGGTAAGAAAATTAGTGATCATTTCTTCTACTTATAAAAGTGGTGGCTGGCTGCCCATAGTAACTAATGGATTTAAAGCTATGAAGCCTGAACTTTTTACGAACTCTCCTATGCAAGCGGCATATGATGCAGTAGCACCTGACAAAACAAAATGGACAAAATTCTTAGAACATATGATTGCTTTTGCCGGGTTACCATTCGACCTGGGCGAAACCAATATAGCTAAAATCACTTCGCCTGTATTACTGATCTCGGGAGATAATGACGGCCTGGATAAAATTGAGTTGGTAAAAACATATCAATTACTGGGAGGTGCTGTACTTGCTGATTTTCAGGGAATGCCTAAATCGCAATTGGCCATCGTTCCTTCGCAGGGACATGTCAGTCTGATGATGCAGACAAAAACAATCTTAGGTTACATGGATGGTTTTTTGAAGTAACTATTTAATAAAGAAGCACAATACAGCAACATTTTAACTAACTTATAAATTAAAAGATAAATGAGAAAGATAACCGTTTTATCAATGATTACACTTGATGGTGTTATGCAAGCACCAGGAGGACCACAGGAAGACACCTCAGGCGGCTTCAAATATGGCGGCTGGACCGTCTCTTATGGCGATGAGCTTTTTGGCAAAATAATGCAGGAAGAGCTGAAACCGGCAGATTATATTTTAGGCAAAAAAACATTTGAAATTTTCGAATCCTACTGGCCCCAACATGCTGACTTTTGGCCTGGCATCAATGATGGCACCAAATACGTCCTGTCGCAGAGCCGGGAAAAATCAGATTGGAAAAATACCGTTTTCCTCAAAGATCTGGCAGATATCAAAAAGCTTAAGAATTCGGAGGGCGCTGACATTCAGGTTTGGGGCAGTAGTAAACTCATTCAACTGTTGCTTAAGCATGACCTGGTGGACGAGCTCCGGCTCAAAATTTACCCGGTGATCCTTGGTGAAGGAAAAAAGTTGTTCGAAAACGGCGCGATCCCGGCAGCATTTACATTAACAGAAAGCCATGTGACATCAAAAGGGGTTATTATAGCCAATTACAAGCGGGCCGGAGAAGTCATAACAGGCGATGTTGGAGCTTAAGCATAAAAAAGCCGCACCATTTGATGCGGCTTTTTTGTTTCTCGTTGGGATGACTGGACCGGGTTCGAACTTTTGATTAAATATTTGGGCCTGATTGATATTTTTGTATACAGGTGGGCATAACTGGAACAACTTGAACAAAAACCGATGGAACTGCACTATCACAGCGTAATTCCTTCTTAATTTACATGACAGGTGCAGCCCAACGTGGACTGACCGGCTACTATTCCAGTATTTCGTTGTCAAATGGTTTATATTTATATTAACTATTATGATAGATCTATCTCATGCTGAGAAACATATTTACTGTGTCACGAATTTTCAAGACCTTGTTTCTACGCCATTTAATGGAGAAATTAATGCGATTTGTTGGACTCGTAAACTAACAGGTGATTTTTCTGAGATTGTTAAAAAGGTAGTGCTAAGCGAAAATATAACGGTAATTGAACAAGAGGAACTTTGTGAACTTCAGTTGAGTGAACAAGGGCAACTTGCCCGTGAAATTCTTTTAAATGACCTGAAGGTATTGAAAGCATATGGCGCATCGCCAGTCCTTAATGTGATCAAACACTATGATCGGGATGATACCTACCCATTTTTTCCAACCGATGTTTATTCTTTTCATGTAGATCGCTCTCCTATACCAACCGATACCTTTTTATGTACCTACTATGGCGAGTCGAGTGAAATACTGCCAAATTCACAAGGCGAAAAGAAAGTACTGATTCCGGAAATACGTGATGAGCTCAAAAAACTATATCATGGAGCAGATGAAGGTTTTGAATCATTCTTAAGTGACCATTTCTTTGATCTGCATTATCAGGCTAAACCTGATGCACGCGCAATAAGCTTAGGTCTTGGTAACCTATGGAGGTTGGCGGTTGATCATCCTGAAAGTCAGGTTCCTCCTTGCCTTCACCGTGCACCAAAGGAAAAACCCGGACAGCATAGATTGTTGATGATCTGCTGAGCACAATCCTTAATAGCAAGATGATAAATCTAAACGTAAAAATTGTTGACACAAAAAAGCCGCACCATTTCTGATGCGGCTTTTCCTTTCCAGTCGGGGTGACTTGGGAAAGATAAAAAAGTAGAGGAAAAGTTACTGGCCTGCCTTTAGCGAGCCACCTTGGACTGGCTTGGCGTTAGGCCGTTTTTGGATTTCTGGGAAACAAAGAACGGTTAAACAAGACTATTTCTTCATGCGATGGTTGTGTTGTACGTTCCATGAGTGTGGATATTGCAGAATCCCTGATATGGGCTGCATTTTCCTTTACACCCTCGGAAAGGGCTTGTTTTAATTCTGTTATATCCAGTTCCGTGCAATAAGCCGGTGTGCCAGGTTGGTGTCTCCATGATGCAGATAAAGGCCCTGCATCAACAACGTCATAACCTGCATCATTAATTAAACCGGATACAATAGCTTTTGCCTTATCATCATCCCCGGAAATGGCCATTGCTATTCGTCCTACAGCACCTTCAGACTTACCTCCATGTTCGAGGCTATGAGCCAGTAGATTATTAAAAGCCTTAATAACCGGACGTCCTATTTGTTCAGCAACCCACACGCTTTCAACTTTACCATCTTTGAGTTCCTCAATGTCCCCATCACGGAATGGATAGTAGTTAGAGGTATCAACCACGATAACATTCTCCGGAACGTTTGCAAACAACTCTTTATGCAGGCTCGGAATTGCAGTGGTCGGGACGGATATAATCACTACATCAACATCTTTCGCAATATCATCCAGTGTTGAATGCGACGCTCCTAATTCCTGGGCACGGTTTTTTAATTGGTCAAAGTCTCCTGTGTTATACACCTTAACAAGGTGGCCTGCTGTAACCATTTTTTTAGCGATGGTCCCGCCTATTGCTCCAGTACCAATTATTCCTATTTTCATTTTTCAGCTTTTTTATTAATCTGATTAGTTTATAGCTTCAAAGATCACGTCATTTATTTCGCAGTCATCCCACCATCGATTTTGTATTCCGCTGCAGTTATGTACGAAGCTTCGTCAGAAGCCAGGAAGAGTACCAGATAGGCTATTTCTTTAGGCTCGGCGATGCGCCTCATCGGAATTGGTTCCAGTGCGGCTGGATCATCAAAGAGAGCAGCCGGCGCAATGCCTGTTTTTACCGCTCCCGGGTGGATGGAATTAACCCTTATGTTCCGTGTTGCATACTCTAATGCTGCCATTTTAGTAAGACCTGTTATAGCAAACTTGCTGCTTACATACGCGGCATTGGGTGAGCCAGGTGCAACCTGCAGGCCAGATACGGAGGAAATGTTTACTATAGATCCTTTGCCAGCTTTCAGCATGGACGGTATCACCGTCTTCATCCCCAAGAAAGTACCATCCCCATTAATAGTCATTACCTTTTTGTACTCATTATAATCAAGTTCAGCGACATCTGCCCGGACACCAGCTATCCCCGCATTATTCACTAATACAGTCACAGCACCAAAGTTCTTCTCTGCAATTTCCAGCACATTCGCCCACTCATCTACACTTGTTACATCGTGTTTGACAAAAATTGTATTTTCACCCAGCTCTTCAGCCAGTTCTTTTCCTTCCTTTTCCAGAACATCAGTAATTACAAGTTTTGCTCCCTCCTGAGAAAACAACCGGGCATGAGCTTCTCCCATGCCTCTTGCTGCCCCCGTTATAATGGCAACCTTACCTTCAAGTCTTTTCATTTTTAGTCTATTAATTGTTAATAATCATTGATTGTTGATCGCTGTATCTACACCGATATTCTTATTTGAGGCCATAATCTTCCTTTGTTGAAAACCGTATCCAGAAATATTCTTTGCAAAGGTAGATACTTATACTTTCCTTTGTATAGTACTTTCCCCAAGGAAAGTGAAATTTCAGAAACGAAAACTTATGGCACCAAAAAAAATGCATTGCGATTGTCTGAATACTGTAAAGCCTGTTCGGGACGCCCTTGATGTAATCAGTGGGAAATGGAAATTACCTATTATAATTTCGGTGGGTGTCGGCAATGATCGTTTCACTGACATACAAGAAAGCATACCTGGGATTACTCCTAAAGTTTTGGCCAAGGAACTCAAAGACTTAGAGCAGCATAAATTGATAAAGCGTATTATTTTGGAAGAATATCCCGTTAAGATCTCTTACAAATTAGAGCCATATGCAGATACATTAACGCCAATTATTTATGCGCTCAAGGACTGGGGAATAAACCACAAAAAAAAGGTAACCGATCGATGATTATGCTTTTCCCGATTTTAGGGGATTAGTGGCTACGCCCGTAAGAAGAAGACCAAGAAGACCGTTCTTGTCAATTACTACTATAAATGCCGCACTATTGGGTGCAGATGCAATAAGAATGCAGATAAGTTACATTTAGTGTTTAAAGACTTACTTGCGAAGTACTATGTAAAGGAGAAACTAATACCTGTTGTTTATTATGAACTGGCAAACTTCTATCATCAATTAAGTAAGGGTATGGTGGAGCAGGAACCCATGTTAAAAGCCCAGCCAACAGATGTAATGTCTTTCAGATATGGGATTCCAGCGATATTAGCACCAAGGATTTATTGCAAAAACCGATCTTTCCAGAGGGAATTTTATTTAATCGGAAAAATGACACATTTCGACCCATTAAAACTAATTTTCAACTTGATCTATTAAGCCTGATAAAACTCTGGATGCCGACCGGCAACACATTGTTTCCATAGCTGCTTAAACCTGAGTTGTGTATTTCCCTCTTGAATATCTCTCGAGAAATGCTTCTATTGGCACGTTGGTCGGAACATGCCAGGGCCTGCCCCAGGCATGCGACTCCGCTGCCACTGTAACTAACAATTTAGCCGCATCGTTCACCGAAGTCCAACTGATTGCGGAGCAAGAGTTACAAGAGGTTATTGATCTAACACCATCCATGCTTAGAATCGATAACAGTGACCAATGTTAGCGGCAGGCATCTCTCTTAAATTAACCACCTCGGAGTTTTCTTTTTATATTCTAAGTATGGTTGGCCAAACCACTGTTCCATCAATTTCTCTTCTCGTAATACAAATTGTGTTTGCACGAGGATAAAGAATATGGGAATTACAAGCACAGGTGAAAATGTACCTAAAAGTATCGCAGTACCGATCAGCATTGTGGTTAACCCCAAATACATTGGATTTCTTGTGTACTTAAAAGGTCCTGTTGTGACAATTAGAGTTGCTTTAGCGCCAGGACGGGGATTTGTTCCTAATCTTCGGAAATATAAGCCGCTCCCGAGACCGAGAGAAAATCCTAAAACAAGAAATATTATACCAAAGTATCTCCAAGGGTAATGTAACCAGCGTCCAATCGGAAAATAGGAATTAAGCAGAACCATCACAACAATTCCTGCAAGAAAAAAAACTGGCGGGGGAATACGAGGTATTGAAGTATTCATATTTAGAAGTTTGACAGATGCTTGCCGCTAACGGTTAACGGCGTGGCGTTGTGGCGGTATTGCGAATTCCGTCTGCCAACAACTGAAGCCGAATGATGAACTAAATGTACAAGTTTTATTCCACTGCTCAATAGCGTTCGGTCAAGCTGAATATGCAGCACAATAGCGAACTACTGCTGATGCTGCGTTGGGTCAGCCGCTATAACGCCAAACCGCATGTTCTATGCAGCTTCTTATTGTCATTTTAAAAAATCTTCTTCTGTCATTGCGTTATTTAAGAATACTCCTGTATTATTCCCTGTCGATACAGCATATGATACAGCACGAATAGGATTGGTACTGTCTCCACAAGCAAATATATTATCCACCGTTGTTTTCTGAAATCCATCTACTTTGATAAGTCCCTGTTCTGTTAATTCACAACCCAATAATTCGGGGATTTTACAGTGTTGTTCAAAAGGAGGTCTTGAATAGATAGCTTTTAATTCAAAAGTTGAATGGTCTGAAAAAATTATTTCTTCTACAACTCCGTTTTTGTGCTTCAGTGAGGTGATTTCCTTTTCAACTATTGCAATATTGTGTCTTTTAATTTCATCGGTTTGCTCTTGTGTCAATTCCGATGTCCCATTGGTGAATATGGTTAAATCCTTTGTCCAGTTGCGGATGAGCCGAGCCAAATGAAATGCCGCATATCCATTTGCCAAAATCCCTGTTTTTTGATTCTTTACTTCATATCCGTGGCAATAGGGACAATGAATTACGGTGATTCCCCAACATTCAGAAAACCCCTCAATTTTTAGCATTTTGTCTCTTAAGCCTGTTGCAAAAACGAGTTTTTTAGCTGAGAATATTTTTCCTGATTGAGTTGAAATCTCAAATCCTTTATCGGTTTTCGTTCCGCTAACGGCAAGGTCAGTTAAGAATTTTACTGTGTCGTATTTCAACACTTCTTTTTTTGCTTTTTCCGCAATAACGCCTGGCTTTTCACCGTCTTGCGTAATGAAGTTATGTGAATGGGGTGTTTGTCGGTTACAAGGCAAACCGCTGTCAATGATTAGAACATTTCTTAATGCCCGTCCCAAAGACATTGCTGCCGAAAGTCCTGCATAGCTTCCGCCAACTATGATTACGTCAAAATTTTTGTTATCTGTCATTTCGTTAAAATTTGAAAATGTTATTAATGGAAAAGGTAAAGCTAAACCTGATAAAGCAAGTCCCCCTTGTTTTATTAGTTGACGTCTCGATATTCTTTTTGTTTCAGTCATTTTTTTTGGGATGTGTTTCATTCCTTAAAGTTGTATATAACAAGCAAAAAGCGAAGGGCTGTGTTTCCATCTGAACTTGCCCTGAACGAAATCGAAGTGGTCAAACGCATTAGTGGACACTTGCCAGCTTCATCTTAATTTTCATCATCACCTGGTCAGGGAGTATCCCTGCTAAAATGGAATTAAACCGGTTTTGAAAGCCAACGATTTTCTTTCCTTTTCCATGTAGCAACAGATTCACTCCTTCAGTAGCCACTGTTTTTACGGAAGTGGGCTTGTTGGATTTCAACAGATTGGTTTCCCGCATTTCCGGTGAAATAAATGCTGTTTCTGTAACCCCAGGGGCAAGCGTGGTAACCACTACGCCAGTTCCTTCCAGCTCAGCAGCTAGGGTTTGCGAAAAGGCTAAGACAAAAGACTTGGTGGCTGAATACACCGACTGGTAAGGGAAAGGCAAATATGCAATCACTGAAGACACGTTCATGATCCTGCCAGACTTTCGGGCTGCCATGTCTTTGGCAAACAATTTGGAAAGGATAACCAGGCTGCTGACGTTGAGATCGATCATATTCAACTCCTTTTCCAGCGACGTTTCCAGAAAACTTCCATAGTCGCCAAATCCTGCGTTGTTAACCAAATGAGATACCTGATAGCCGGCGTTCTTGGTATCATCAAATAACTGAGCCGCCTGCTCTGTTTTGCCTAAGTCTTTGGGTATGCAGTGCACGGTAATGCTATATTTGGAAGATAATTCCTGCTGCATAGCCGCCAATTTATCCACACTGCGGGCAGTGAGGATCAGGTTGTATTTTAAAGCCGCAAGCTGTTGGGCCATTTCGTAACCAATTCCGGATGATGCTCCGGTTATTAAGATGTATTGTTTCATTTTGTTTTGATTTTATAAATGATTAATTACTTTCAATGGAAGGTGGTATAAGCTTATACATTACCGGCGTTACAATTCTTGAAAGAATAGTTGAACTGATTAATCCACCAATCAACACAATCGCTAATGGAGCGATCAATGGATTGGGATTCCAGGCAAGAGGAATTAATCCGCAAATAGCTGTTATAGACGTAAGCACAACCGGTAAAAAACGGGTTTCTCCAGCTTTATTAATTGCATCGTCTATGCTATATCCTTCAGCCCGCAACTGGTTAGTAAAATCAACGAGTAACAGCGAATTCTTGACTTGTATGCCGGACAAACCGATGAAACCAATAATAGAAACGATTGACATCGGATGGCCGGTGATCAATAGCATTACCACACCTCCGAGAATTCCTAATGGAATAATAGATAGTACAATGATGATACCTTTAAACGTTTTAAATTGTAGTAACAGAACTCCAATAAAAAGGAATGTACTCAACAGGATAACTGACAAAAAATTTCCACCCAGTGTATCACCTTCCGATTCCGCTTCACCGGATAGCTTGTAATAGTAACCAGGCGGCATTTTAAGTTTGTCCAGTTGCGGAACAATATCCTTCAGTACATCATTCGCATATACACCTTCTTTGGTTAAAGAGGTAACCTTTACAAAACGCGATTTATTAAAATGATTTATTGCCGTGGGCGATGTTTCAAAAGAAATGGTTGCAATCTGATTAACCAATACTGGAACACCTTGTATGTTGTTTACGTACAGATTTTTGAATGCATCCAAATTTGAAAATTTATCTTTGGGAAGTGTCAGAACAACATTGCGGGCATCGCCTCTGTCATCTATATAATCACCAACAGTTAATCCTGCTACCGCCATTCGAATGACTTTGTCAATATCGCTTGTAAGCACACCTAATGTGCGGGCTTTTTCTTTGTTTATTTCTATTTTAACGTCAGACTTGTAGGTGTTTAATTCGTTATTGATGTAAACAGTACCTGGGTTGTTGCGTAAAATATCCTCCACTTTAAAGGAAAGCTTACGCAGCGTGTCCGGGTCTTCACCAAAAACCCTTACAACGATGTTGGCTTCTATCGGGGGGCCCTGTTCAAAATCTTTCACTTCAATTTTGGCATAAGGAAAATCTTTAAACTTTTCTCTTAGCTGCTTAATCAACTCTACTTTAGAGTCAGGACTTGCCTCATCATCCATCTGTACAAAAATCTGGGCAAAGTCCGGCTTAACGTCCTGTTGATGTATGTTATAATATATCTGCGGATTACCTTTACCCACGTTGCTTGTATAATACACAACCTTTTTGTGTTGCTTTAATTCATTTTCCACGAGTTTAGTTACACGATCACTTTCGGGAATATCAGCCTGCAGCGGCATTTTGATATTGATAAGGAACATTGGCTTTTCAGAGGTTGGAAAAAGTTTGAATCCCGTTTTTGTAAATAAGAAAAAGGCGAGAGCACTAAGTATTAATGATAGTCCAATGGTTGTTTTGGGATATTTTAAAGCTCGTGGCATAATACCACGATAACTGTAGGTGAGAAATCTTTGCAGTTGCTTCAGGAAAAAATTACCTTCTCCATGTGTGTGCGTTTTCAATAACCGGCTTCCCATGAAAGGAACAAGCGTTAAAGCTACAATCATTGATGCCAGCACACTGGTGATAACAGCCATAGGCAGGCTGCGCATAAATTCACCGGCTGCATCCGGCAGGAAGGCAAGAGGCAAAAACGCAATTACCAAAGTGGCTGTACATCCTACAACTGCTACCCCTATTTGTTTAGTGCCTTTCAGAACAGCATCCATTCGTGAATGTCCTTCCCTAAGCCATCTTTCTATATTTTCAACAACTACAATACTGTCATCAACTAACAATCCCAAAGCAACAACGAGCCCAACAATACTNAGNTGGTTTAATGAANACCCNAATAAATTCANTGCTATAAGCCCTATTGCNAACGAAAGCGGAATAGANATCATTACGATGAGTGATGCCCTNAATCCTAAAGGCAATAAGGTAATNGCTACTAAAAGAATTGCTAAACCAAAATCAAATCCGAGATGTCCCAAACGTTGTGAGACCATAGTTGCCTGGTCAAAAGTNTTGACAAGCTGAATATTAGCAGGCAACACTTTAGAAAANTCATCCAATACCGGAAGAAATTCCTTCTGCACTTGNGCTATATTAACACCATCTTTCATTGCTGCCGTAACCAGTACACAATGATGCCCGTTTACACGTGTAATGTGGTTGACCATTTCGTTTCTATAACTTACTTCAGCCACATCTTTCAAATAAATAATTTTCCCGTTGGCATTATAGATGACGGTATTGGCAACATCCTCAACGTTCTTAAGCTTGCCGCTGGTCTTTACATTAAAAACCTTGCTGTCCAGGTTGATACTTCCACCAGGAATGTCTGCCGCTTCACTTTGTAAACTGCCTGCAACTACGTTGAGCGGAATTTTCAGTTGCGCCAGTTTGTCCAATGGCACATCAACACGGATCTGCTGTTCCGGCATTCCGGAATATTTGACTTCTTTAAGGTCTGTTATTTTCTCCAGGCGTGTTTTTAGTATGTCGGCTTCATCTCTCAACAATTTATCGGAGGCATTATCCGAAACCAATGCAACCTGTAAAATTTTTACATCGGAAGAAGAGATCTTTTCTGTTTTGATCAGGTAGATATCCTTGGGAAGTTCACTGTTTTTCAAAGCATTTATCTCTGTAGATATTTCCTGGTACTTATTGTTAATATCAACACCATATTTGAATTTCACCTGGATTGCNGCCACACCNTCTTCAATTGTGGTAAGCATTTTATCGATATTTTCCAGGCCGTANATTTTGTTCTCAATCGGCTTNGCCACCTGCTCTTCCATGTCTTTAGGACTTGTNCCAGGGTATATNACCGTTATGAGATATTCCGGTGGATGTATNGTTGGNTCTTCCGAACGNGGCATNGTAAACAANGTNAGTACNCCAACTACCGCAAACAACAGGAATATAATGAGTGTGAACTGATAATTTTTAACGGCAAAATTTGTGATCTTCATGTCTGTTATTTTTACCTGATAATTTTTATTGTAGATTTTTCGTTGAGGTAGGCACTATTAGAAATCACGATCTCTTTCACTCCATCAAGTCCTTCTTTTAAATAAACCTGTTGATTGTCAATCTTTGAAATAGTTACAGGAATTTTTCTAACCTTATTCGCCCCATCTGGTGCAAATACGAATGCCTTATCACCATCCGCTTCCACCAAAGAAGCATATGGGATGACCTTTACATTTTCATCCTGGCTTGTAGATATCTCCGCTTTGCCAAACATTCCCACCGCCGGTTTGATGTCGTTTAATTTCAATTTCAATTCTATCTGAAAGGAGCCAAGTGTGGGATCTGCCGCCTGCGACTTACGAAACACATAAGCATCAATTTTTTTATCAGCATATCCATCCAGTGTTACTGTTGCCGTTTGTCCGGGATTAATGCTTGCCCACTCCCGATCAGTTACGCCAACCTTAAGTAAGTAGTTATTATTTTTCTGCGTTTCGTTAATAGCAAACACGGGCATACCCGATCCGATTACTTCTCCTTCGCTGGCTATTTTTTGACTTACAAAACCATCAGATGCCGCATATATTTTTGAATAATGTTCATTAAAGGCAACAGCCTCTTTTGCCTTTTGTGCAATATCTAAGGCGGTCCTGGTATTTTGCAACTGCTCTAATGTATAAACACTGTCTTTGTAAAGATTAAGCGCCCGTTCATAATCACGCTGCGCCTTGTCAACATTTAAACTGGCTTGCGTTAGTCCGGCAGCAATTTCTGTTGAATTGAGTGTGGCAAGCAACTGACCTTTTCGGAAGAACTGGCCTTCTTCTACAAAAACACGGCTAATTATGCCGCCTATTTTGAAAGAATATTTAGCTTCATTTTCTGTGCTTACTAGACCTGTAGCACTTATTTCTTTGGGTAATCCTAACGCAGATAAAGAAGAAATCTTTACAGGGATAACATCTGCTTCTCCCAATGAATTTTTTGCTTTCTCCTTCTCCTTGCAAGAGAATAAAAACAATATTGTTGCAGCAAGGCTGAGTAATTGTATTTTTTTCATAATAGTTTGATTTTTTTTATTTATTGAATGATGAAACTGGCATTGGCGCGTTCTATTTCTGCCTGCTTTATCAATGTGTCGTAAAGTGAAATATTTGCCTGCAGCTTGGCAGATACCAGTTGGTTTTGTGCATCCAGCAGTTCTATGTAAAGTGCAATGCCTTCTTTGTACAGCCGCAATTCATCATTATAATATTTTTCAGAAGAAGCCACTTGTGAAACAGCGGCATTATAATTTATAAGCGCGGTGTTGAATGAATTAGCAGCCATGTTAACCTGTAATCTCAGTTGCTGTTCGGTATTGCTTGTCTGCGATGCAATCACTTTAGCATCCGCCTCCGCCTGTTTTACTTTATATTTATTTTTGCCTCCTGAAAAAATATTCCAGCCAAGTGAAATCCCGAAGAAATAATAAGGCGATTTGTCATTTACTTTAAAATCAAAAGCCTGCGACCCTAAATCAAGAAAGGAATTTAGTTTTGGTATTTTGTAGGAGTTGCAAGACCAATAAGGTTCTTATTAATTGCGGCAGCTGTATTTAACTTTAATAATTCTTCTCTTTTATTTACAGCAGTATCATCTGCAACATGTGGGTCAGGAATATTAGTTATTGAATCAATAAGTATGGGAGTGGTCAGCGGTTGGTTGATTAAAAAATTAAAAAAGTCTCTGGCATTATCACGGTTTATCATGGCGGTGTTCAGTTGTGCAATAATCTTTGTTACTTCGTTATTGCTCCTTACTACTGCCGTGCGGTTTACTTTTTGGTTATTAAAAAGAGAAGTGTTTATCCTTTCGTTTTCTTTTACCAGTGCAAGGGCATTTTCATAAATCCCGATGGCTGCCGTTGCCTGTAAATAATTATAATAAGCAACTTTGATTTCTTTTACAAGCTCCCGTTTGTAGATGTCTGTTTCTATTTTTTGCAAATCATATTGCTGGTTCTTTATTTTTTTATTGTAAGCTATTTCTGCATTGATGATCGGATAAGTGGTATGCAGTTTTACATCATAAAAATTATTTGGGTTCAGCAGCACACTTTGGTTTTGTACTTGAGGAAAATTATTAGTGCCCGTCAGTTGGTTAAGCGTTTTGTAAACGGGGTTCATTAAATCTCCCACCGGAATATCCACCGTGCGTCCGCCGCTCGCAAGGGTATAGGTTCCATTAAACTCAACATTGGGGAGGAATAATGATTTAGCTTCTTTCAAAGCCCAGAGGCTTTTATCAAGTAAAAATTGCTGCTGGCGGATTGTTTCATTATTACTCAGACCCGTATTGATATACTGCTCCAGGTGTGTTTGTGCATAAGCGCTTCCAACGCATAATACCAGTAAAGAAAATGTGAGAAATTTTTTCATGACTTTGATTTGAATGAACCGTATAATTTTAATGAACAATGTTCAATATGAAAGCAAAAAAAATTACAACTTATTAATGATTTTTAAAAACTCATCGTACGCATCTGTTACAATGTTTTCAGGGTTTTTAATATTCACGTTTTTCGTACGGGAACCTATTTCCAGGCTGCACATGCCATGCATACAACTCCATATCAGAAAAGATAACGGCTCCAGTTTATGCCCTTTAAAATGCCCGGCATCCATGCACTGTTTTACGGTAGTCTTTAGCACATCAAAGCTTGCTTTCCCTTCATCCCACTCATCTTTTTGGATTGTTTCCAGGAACTCCATAGGTGCTTTAAGAGTAAACATCAGATCGTACATATCCGGGTTATCCAGGCCATAATTGATATACACTTTGCCCATTGCCTTTAGCCGCTCCATCGGGTCTTTTACGTTAAATAATACTTTCAACTGGCCGCCGAGGTCAACGAAGCTTTGTGTGTGCAGGGCGTGAAGTATCTCATTCTTATCCCTGAAATAAACATATACAGTACCAATGCTGTAGTCGATGGAATCAGCGATACTTCTGATAGTAGTTTGCCCGATGCCTTTTTCTATAAACAACTTACGGGCAGCTTTCAAAATAAGCGCCTTCAGTTCTTCCTTCTCTCTTGCTTTTCTTTCTATAGTACCCATAAAATCAATTTCAGTACAAAGAAAATGAACATTGTTCAATTTTCAAAGTTAATTTTAAAAATTCCGCTAAAATTTCTTTATTGATGAACCTACATCATCACAAATCCTTCATTTTCAACTCAATTGGGCGGAAAACTTTTAATACTGATTTTTAGGGAGTGGATTTCAAGGGCATCCCGTATTGTGTATGGAAAACTCCTGAGTGCCGGGCAAACATGTATTGCACCAGATTATGCATTGGTACATGAAACTGAAGTAAATGCTTTTATCAAAGCATATGATCACCACGTAAAATTGGCTTATCCTGAAGGACCAACCGGGGATGACTATACTTCAATTGTGAATGACCAGCAGTATACAATCTGGCCAAAGACTTGCGTGAAAAATACGGTGTACATATATTGGCAGTTACGCAGCAAATGAATAATCAGTTTGTTGATTTCCTCTCAGACTATGGTATTCGCAGTGAGTTGATTTTACCCTTACAAAAAAACATCATGAATCTTTACGGGGAAAGGACAAAAAATATCAATTCAGAAAAGGCAGACCTGGAAATAAACCTGAAGGAAATACAGAAATACCTGGATAATATAGACGAGAAGCATCCTGTTTTAGAAACAATGGATACAGCAACCTATCAAAAATTAAAGCGTAAATACACTGAAAAGATGCTGGAAATAATGAATGCTTTGGATAAATACAAAGGAAGTAGTTCGAATTTCTTTGATTTTGTAAGTTGCACTGTGAATTTAACGAGCAAACTCGCTACAGAGTGGGCTTCCAGCGATATTCACGGGAAGGAACATCTTCAAAAACTCATCTTTCCAGAATGAGTTTACTATAATTTGGAAAATGAGGCATTTCGAACTTTAAAGCTAAACCGCGCATTTCAGCTAATCAAAGACCTGAAGCGGGTTTCAGGCGAAAATAAAAATGGGGAAGGTTGCATTTTAGCAACCTTCCCCAGTCAAGTCGGGGCGGCAAGATTCGAACTTGCGACCTCCTGCTCCCAAAGCAGGCGCGATAACCGGGCTACGCTACGCCCCGAACCCTTTAAAAAAGCTTGAGAGCCCTCTCAAACTTTCCGCGGTGAGGGAGGGATTCGAACCCTCGGTACAGTGTTACCCGTACGACGGTTTAGCAAACCGTTCCTTTCGGCCACTCAGGCACCTCACCATCCCCTTTGTTGGGGGTTGCAAAAATAGGAATTATTTAGAATTATCCAAAAGCATTTGCATTTTTTGCGATCACCCCGCTCAAAAATCAGTACAATAAGGCCATTCACTTATAATTATTTATTTTTAGCAGCTAAATACTCCTTTCATGCAAACCTGCTATCGCCTGCTTCTGATAGCTGCCCTTGCCCTCGGCGCCTGTAACCGGCCCGGCAAAAATGCGGCAGCCCTCGAAGACTCTACTGCACTCAAAGCCATTACTGAAGAAGGTTTCCGTCAACACCTGAACGTGCTGGCAGCCGATTCCTTTGAAGGCAGAAAGCCCTTCACCACCGGTGAAGAAAAGACCATCCGCTACCTCGAAACACAATTTAAACAACTGGGCCTGCAGCCCGGTAACGGCAATAGCTACGTGCAGGAAGTACCTATGGTGGAGATCACCTCCGAACCAGCCGGCCCCCTGGTATTTAAAGGCAAGGGCGGACAGCTCTCCCTCAAATACCTGGACGATTATGTGGCCACTACCCGCCGCGTAACACCTAAAGTGCAGCTGAACAACAGTGAGCTGGTATTTGCCGGTTATGGCATTGTAGCGCCGGAATATAACTGGAATGATTATGCCGGGCTGGATGTAAAAGGCAAAACCGTGGTAGTGCTGGTAAATGACCCGGGATTTGCTGATACTGCGCTGTTCAAAGGTCATACTATGACCTACTACGGCCGGTGGACATATAAATATGAAGAAGCAGCCCGCCAGGGTGCTGCCGGCATTATTATCATACATGACACCGCCCCGGCCAGCTATCCCTGGGCTGTGGTAAGAAGCGGCTGGTCCGGTGCTAAGCTGTACCTGCAAACGGAAGATAATGATATGTCACGCGCTGGTATGGAAGGCTGGATCACCCTGGATGCCGCAAAAAAATTATTCCAGCTGGCCGGCGTATCCGATACACTGATGCAAAGCGCACGTAAACCGGGCTTTAAACCGGTGCCCCTGCCGGTAACAGCTTCTGTGGTGATCAATAACAAGCTCAAAAAATCCACCTCTCATAATGTGCTGGCCGTATGGCCCGGCGCCACCAAACCACAGGAATACATTATTTACTCTGCCCACTGGGATCACCTGGGTATTGGAGAAGCCATCAAAGGCGATTCTATTTACAACGGCGCAGCCGACAATGCTACCGGTACTGTGGCACTGCTGGAAATTGCCAAAGCCTTTACCAAGCTGCAGCAGCGCCCGGCCCGCTCCATTTTGTTCATTGGCCTCACCGGCGAAGAACAGGGGCTGTTAGGGTCAGAGTATTATGCCACACACCCGGTATTTCCCAAGGACAGCACTGTGGCAGATATTAACATGGACGTGCTGAACACTTACGGCCGTACAAAAGACCTCACCATTGTAGGGTTAGGTCAGTCTGAGCTGGATGATTATGCGGAACGTGCTGCAGCCAAACAGGGACGCACCATTTCCCCGGATGAAAACCCTTCTGCCGGTCACTTCTTCCGTTCAGATCATTTCAATTTTGCAAAAGTGGGCATCCCCGCCTTGTATGCAGGCAGCGGAACTATGTCGCTGGAACATGATACAGCCTGGGCCAAAATGAAGATAGAGGAATATGGGCGCGACCGCTACCACTCTCCTTTTGACCAGGTAGACAGCACCTGGGAATATTCCGGTATGGTAGAAGATGCGCAGCTGTTATTTGATGTAGGCCACACCTTAAGTAATGAAACTACTTTCCCGGCATGGAAACAGGGCTCTGAATTTAAAGCCGCCAGGGAGAAGAAATAACAAGACAAAAGCTAAATAAAGAACGGAGAGCTGCTTAAAGCAGGTCTCCGTTTTAATAAGCACCAATAAAAAAGGAGCGGTATTGATACAGCCCCTTTTTTATTGAATCACTTCCCGGAAATTAATTCAGGCGCAGGTTTGCGTTCTGAGTAAATGCTACCGGTATCCAGATGGAATAGCCCGCCAGGTTTTCTGTAGTAGACTGCGCAACATATTCACCAAACTTGATAGCACCATTCTTATAAACGATATGTTCCCACACCACAGTATGATCACCGGTAGGCGCCGGGTAATGAGCAGTATATTTTAAAGAAGTTTTCTCATTATTAAGCCATTCCCAGTTAAACTGAACGGTATAAGCATCTGCATTGTAATGGG
>JGI24740J21852_10000061_pt1 | contig 34865 bp, 25 predicted proteins | sample KBSCornC6_FD_21852 | JGI IMG/M metagenome (IMG submission 21852) | reverse complement strand
GCCACGCGGCTGTAGCCCTCTTCCATCTTCACCACCATCATTTCGATGGCGATGATGGCGTCGTCCACCAGCAGGCCCAGCGCCAAGATCAATGACCCGAGCGTGATGCGGTCGAAGTTCTTGCCTGTCGCGGCCATCACCACAAACATAACGGCAAGCGTGAGCGGCACGGCAGCGGCCACCACCAGGCCTGCGCGCCAGCCCATGCTGACGAAGCTCACCAGCATCACCACCAGCAGCGCGGCAAAGAACTTGAGCATGAACTCATCAACAGACGCGGCGATGTTGACTGCCTGGTCCGTCACCTTGGTCAGGCTCATGCCCAGTGGCATGTCCGCATTGATGGCACCGACTTCCTTGTCGAGCGCCTTGCCCAAGTCCAGCCCATTCCAGCCCTCGCGCATCACGATGCCCAGCAGCAAGGCAGGCTGCCCACCATTGCGCACCATGAACGTGGCCGGATCTTCATAACCACGCTTGACGGTGGCGATGTCCGACAGCTTCAACGTACGGCCCTGCGATACCACGGGCGTGTCACGAATCTTCTGCAGCTCGTCGAATGCGCCGTCCAGGCGGATGAAGACCTGCGGCCCTTTCGTCTCCACCGAGCCGGCGGCCGTCAGCGCATTCTGGCTGTTGAGCGCGGCAAACACGTCTTGCGGGCTCACACCCAGCGTCGCGAGCCGGTCATGCGAAAACTCAACGTAGATACGCTCCGACTGCTCGCCGATGATGTTGACCTTCTTCACGCCGGCCACGTGCAGCAGGCGCTGGCGCAGCGTCTCCGCATCGCGCACCAGCGCACGTTGCGGCTCGCCCTGTGCCTTGAGTGCAAACAGCGCAAAAGTCACGTCCGAATATTCGTCATTGACGATCGGCCCGATCACCCCGGATGGCAGGTTGCCCGCCTCGTCGCCGACCTTCTTCCGCGCTTGATAGAACTCTTCCTGCACTTCCGACGGCGGCGTGCTGTCGAGCAGGGTCAACGTGGTGAATGCGAGACCGGGGCGCGTGTACGTTTCCGTACGGTCATACCAGCGCAGCTCCTGCATGCGCTTCTCGATCTTCTCGGCCACCTGGTCCTGCATTTCCTGCGCAGTGGCGCCGGGCCACACGGTGATGATGTTCATCACCTTGACCGTAAATGCCGGGTCTTCCGCGCGCCCCAGCTTGAAGAAAGCGATGAGGCCCGCCAGCGAGATCAGGCAGATGAGGAACAGCGTGACGGCCCGCTCGCGCACGGCGAGCGCCGATAGGTTGAAGCGGCCTTGGCTCACAGTCGCACCCCCGCGATGGCTGTGCTGGCGCCCTGACCCGCCACGCGGACTTGCTGGCCTTCGCGCAGCAGCTGGGCGCCCAGCGCGACAATGCGGTCGCCTTGCTTCACCTGGCCGGCAATGCGGGCACCTTCGTCACCCAAGCGCACGATGTTGATGGAGCGCCATGACACCTTGGCCGGCTCCCCTTGGATGACCCACACGCCCGGGCCCTTGCCCGCATCGAACACTGCGCCCAGGGGCACCTGCAGATCGCCCGGCGCAGCGGCCAACCGATCGGGAATCTGAATCGTAACGGTGGCGCCCAGCGGTGCATTGGCCAGATCGCCATCCAGCACATAGCGCGCTTCATACGTGCGGGTCAGCCGATCGGCGGCATCCGACAACTGCCGCAGCTTGGCTGGTGTGCCGTCGCTTTCCTTGCCGAACAACGTGGCCTGCGCAACCGAGCCGATGGCGGGGCGCAACGTTTCTGGCAACTGGACCACCGCTTCACGGCGGCCAGCATGCGCCAGGCGCACCACCGCCTGCCCTGCGTTGACGACCTGGCCCGGCTCGGCCAGCGTTTCCATGACCACGCCGTCGCCGTCGGCAACGAGTTCTGCATAACGGCTGGCGTTGCGCGCGACATCCGCCTGCGCTTCAGCGGCGCTCAATTGCGCTTTTGCTGCGTCCGCCGCGGCCTTGGCCTGGTCGTAGGCGGAGGCAGAAATCGCGCCTGTCCCGCGCAGATCGCGGTAGCGGGCTTCATCTTCCGCCGTCTGCTGCGCGCGTGCACGGGCCGCCGCTACGGCTTCCTGCTGCGCATGCGCGGCGAGCTTCAGATCAACCGGGTCAATGCGCATGAGCGGCTGCCCGCGCTTGACGGTCTGCCCGGCGTCCACCAGCCGCTCCAGCACCTTGCCAGGCACGCGGAAGCCGAGGTCGCTCTGCACCCGGGCAGCCACGACACCCGTGAACGACCGGGATGCCGACACCACAGGCTGCACGAACGCAGCACGCACCAAGGGCGCCTCGGTGCGCGGGTCGGTAGGGGCCTTTTCGCCGCAAGCGATCAACGCCAGCGGCAACGCAAGGACAGCGGTAGAGGAAATAAAGCGACGCGAAAGCATGAAAGCCCCATCGACAGGATGATCTGGGCTTTCATTCTTGTTCATGTGACCAATTTAGTCAATGGTCACACATTAAAAAATCTGCGCGTCAGGGGGACAGGCTTCGGAGCACGAGGCTGGAAAGCAGCCCCGGCGCCACCTCCGTGTAGTCGAAGCTGTACTGCAAAAGCAACGGGTTCATGTACGGGCGCATGACCAGGTAGATGGCCGCCGTGGCTTCGTCCAACGGCGTCTTGCGCTCGAAGTCTCCGGTCTCGCGGCCCTCTTGCAGCACATCGCGCAGCAGTTGCTGGATGCGGCCTTCATAGGCGATCACCGACTGCCACCGTTCAGTCGCAGCCGAGGCGGCAATTTCGTACAGCTTCCGGTCATGGGAAAACAGCCGAAGACTGGCCTCCGTCAAGGCTTTGAACATGCGGCGGAGCTTCTCCGGCGGGGACCCGGCCTCGGCGAGGGCGGCATTCACGTCGGCCTCGATCTCGCGCAGGCAGTTGGCGCAGATCATCTCGCCAATGGCCTGTTTGGACTCGAAGAACTTGTAGATGTAGGCCTTGGAAAAACCAATGGCCTTGGCCAGATCGGACACGGCGGTCTTCTCATAGCCGTAGCGGCTGAAGTGCTCGGTAGCGGCGGCGACGATCTGGTCTCGCACGTCATGGTCCGCCGGGCCGCGGGCGGAAACGGGGTAAGGAGTGGTTTTCATGGGCTCCAGCTTACGCCAGTCGAGATAGTTGAACAACTTGTGACCAATTTGTACTATAGTCACTCAAAACTTCAATGATCTTTCGATGGACGTCACCATGTTGCCAAAACACTCCCTTGCGGCCCTTCTCGTTGCCAGCCTGGTCACCGGGTGCGCCGTCGGCCCGGACTATGTGAAGCCCGATGCGCCGGTTCCCGATCGATTCCTGGGTCAGACGTCGGTCAAGCAGCGGCCCGTCCATGCCGCAGCGGATCTATCCGCATGGTGGGCCGGCTTTGGTGATCCGCAGCTCACGCGTTTCGTCCAACTCGCACTGGAACAGAACCTGGACCTCGCCCAGGCCTTCGCCCGCGTCACGCAAGCGCGCGCTGGTCTGAGTGCGGCCAATGCGGCGTTGCTGCCGTCCGGCAATGTCACGGGCCAAGCGGCGCGTGCATACCAGTCCGTTGAAACGCCTCTAGGCCGCGTGTTGAATGCAAGGCCCGGCTTTGATCGCTACGGCAACGCGTTTGAGGCCGACGCCAACGCAAGCTGGGAGCTGGACGTATTCGGCGGGCTGCGCCGTGGCCGAGAAGCGGCACTCGCCGATTACCAGGCCTCGCAGGCGGGCGCCGTCGCCACGCGGCTGGCCGTGGCCGCACAGACGGCCGATATCTACATCGCCATCCGCGGCCTGCAGACGCGCCTGAAAGTGGCCCGCCATCAGGTACAGACACAGCAGGAACTGCTCTCCACCATCAACCTGCTCTACGGCAAGGGGCTGGCGGCTGAGCTTCAGGTCCGGCAGGCCGAAGGCGCGCTCGCGCAGGTGCGCGCTTCCATCCCGCAGCTTGAGACGGGCCTCGATGCGGCGATGAACGCGCTGGACGTGATGCTCGGCGCGCTGCCGGGTACGCACCGGGCGGAGCTTGCACAAGACGCTGACATTCCGGCCGCGCCGCAAATCGCCATCAACGGATCGCCCGGTGAATTGCTGAGGCGCCGGCCGGATCTCATCGTTGCTGAACGTCGCCTGGCGGCTTCCAACGCGCGCATCGGCGTTGCCATTGCGGAGTACTACCCGAAGTTCTCGCTCAGCGGCTTGCTGGGCAGTGCCACGTCGGTGGGCGCCGGCAGCCTGTTCGGCAGTGGCGCCAGTCAGTTTGCTGGCGTACTCGGCCTGCGCTGGCGTCTGTTTGACTTCGGTCGCATCAACGCGCAGATCGATCAGGCCAAGGGACAAGAGGCGGAGATGCTGGCTGCCTACCGGCTCGCCGTGCTGCGTGCCACGGAAGACGTGGAAGACGCGTTCTCTGCGCTGGTCAAACGCGAGGAGCAAGCAGCCGTGCTCACGCAAGGCGTCGATTCGCTCAGCCGCGCGCGGAACGCATCGTTTGCCGCGTACCAAAAAGGCGTCGTCAGCCTGATCGAAGTGCTGCAAGCCGACGAAAGCCTGTTGCGTGCATCGGACGCCCGCGCGCAAGCGCAAACCGAATCGGCACGCGCCGCCGTGGCGGCGTTCAAGGCGCTGGGCGGTGGCTGGCAGCCCGATACATCAACCGCCATTGCCAGCCAATAGCCAAGAGCGCGCACTGAAGACCCCATTCACCGCAAGTCCCACTCACCCATACAGAAAGAAACTGCCATGTCGAATTCCAAAGTTGTCGTGATTACCGGCGTGTCCTCGGGCATCGGCCGTGCCACCGCTGCAAAGTTTGCCCTGCAGGGCTGCCGCGTCTTCGGCACCGTGCGCAACCTCGCACGAACCCAGCCGATCGCCGGTGTGGAACTGGTCCAGATGGATATCCGCGATGAAGCCTCGGTTCAGCAGGGAATCGACACCATCATCGCGCAAGCCAAACGCATTGATGTGCTGGTCAACAGCGCCGGCGTGGGGCTGCTCGGCGCGATTGAAGAAACATCGATTGCCGAAGCACAGACGCTGTTCGACACCAACGTGTTCGGCATCCTCCGCACCACACAAGCCGTATTGCCGCACATGCGCGCGCAACGCTCGGGGCGCATCATCAACATCAGCTCGGTGCTCGGTTTTCTGCCGGCGCCGTATATGGGCCTGTATTCCGCATCCAAGCATGCGGTGGAGGGCATGTCGGAAACGTTGGATCACGAGGTGCGCAAGTTCGGCATTCGCGTGTCGCTGGTCGAGCCCTCATTCACCAAGACCAGCCTGGATGCCAATGCGCCCCACGCAGCTTCCAAGGTAGCGGCCTACGACGCCGAGCGTGGTGTCGTTTCGCAGGCCATTCAAAAGAGCATCCAAAAGGCACCGGACCCGGATGGCGTTGCCAGCACAATCGTCGATGCCGCCCTGGGTGCGTGGAAGATGCGCCGTACGCCCAAAGGCGAAGCCTCGCTTCTGAGCAAGCTGCGCCGGTTCATGCCTGCAAGCCCCGTCGATGCGAACCTGCGCAAGGCGTTCGGACTCGCCTAATGCGCACTGGCCTGCACGCACCTTGCAGGCCAAAACTCAACAAAGCTCATGACGGGTAACACATCGGATGTGACGGCCAACAAGCATCCTGAATAAAGCTCATCAAACCCGCCCCGTTCATTGAAGTTTGCCGCGATGCCTGACACGATGCGTCGTCAAACCATGCGACGTACCAACAAAAAAGGTCGGGGGGCTCGCGTCATGAAGGGGCAGTACAAACGGGCAATCCGCCCGGCAGGAAGAATGCGCGCGGCAATGGACACAACGCCGCGCGGTCACCACCGGACCCGCGTCATCCGGGCCAACGACGGAGACGGAACCCTGCACGCCAGGGCGACCGCAAACCCGGCTCTCTAAGCGGTTGGGCGGGATGGATACGCAGTGCCGCTGCATCGCTCGCAGCATTGGCCAGGTCTTCGCTTGCATTGCCACTGTGCGATTGCCTAGAGCCATCGCATGCCCTGCAGCGCCGGCCAGCTCGCGTCCACGCACGCACCCTGTATTGCATCGGGTGCGGCGACTTGGGCTTGCCGCGCTATTCGCGGTGCGTGCGGTGCAATCCGTCCATGCTGCACCGCCGGACACCTGGGATTTCTCCATCGAGCGCGCACCGCTCGAGCACGTCTTGATGGAGATCACCCGCGTGTCCGGCCAACACGTGTCGTTTCCTTCCGGCCTCGCGAACGGCTTGGTGGCGGGCCCGATCGAGGGCACCATGTCGGCCCAACAGGCGGCGCAACTGGCACTCAAAGACAGCGGCCTGCAGCTCGCCACGTTGCCCGACCACACGCTGACCATCGTGCGCGCAACCGACGGACCGCACGACCTCGGAACCCTCCCGCCAGCTGAGGTGCATGCACGGGCGAACGGCGATTTTGCCGTCTTCACAACGGCCTCGATCAAGCACGTCGAGATGCCCATTACGACGGTGCCCCACGCCGTCAGCACACTCCCCAGAGATTTGCTCGTCAGCCAGAATGCGCCCTCGATTGGTGATGCGCTGTCGCTGGCCGGTGTCACGTCCATGTCGCTCGACCCGACGGCCAACCCACGGTACGCGACACGGGGTTTCATGACAGGGCAGACCTTGGTCGATGGTCAACCGGACAAAATCGCGTCGCTGCGGCCTATGGAGGCCGTGGAAGATGTTTCCGTGATCAAGGGCACGCATGCTGACATTGGCGGTGTGCCGACTGCCGTGGGCGCCATCAATGCCAATCTGCGAGCCCCGACGGTGACGCCTCGGGGAACCGTGTCTGTGGAGATCGGCTCGCATGCCGAGCGCAAGGCCGTGGCAGATCTGGCCGGGCCGATCGGGTCGACCGACCTCTCCTACAGGGCGGTGGCGCTGGAGGACACCACGGCCAACAGCGATTCGGGATACGCCGGTCGCCGCAAGACCTACGGGCTTGCGGCACTCGGATGGCACGATGCCGCCACCGAAGTCACGGTCGGGCTGGAATCCGCCGAGGGCCGCCGGCCCATACCGCCGGCTACGTTTGCACTCGATGGCGCACCCGTCCGCCTGCCCATGCAAAGCCCGCTGGGCAACGCCGACGACAACGTGCACGCCCGCGGGACTCGCACCTACTACAAGCTATCGCGCGATCTGACAGGCGATTGGGCCGTGCACTCGCGTGGCATGTACGAAACGCTCACTGAGGAATCTGTGCTTTGGCATCTGGTGCCGGTGGCCAACAACACGGCACCCACGTTGACGTTCAATCTGGGCGACCGCAGTGACAACACCGCGTGGGCCATCTCGAACGAACTGACGGGCAAGTTCGCACATGGGCCGTTCGAGCACGCGTTGACACTCGGTTGGGATGAGTTCCACGAGCGGCAGGATATGGCCATGGCCGCGGCGCCGATGGTAATGCCTCAGAACCCGTTCGCACCAGTCCCACTGCCACCGGCCACGTTTGTGCCGGGCATTCAGGTCTCGCAATCGATACGGCAATCCGTGTTTCGCATGCGCGACCAAGTTGCGATTGGCGCCCGCTGGGAAGTGTCCGGCGCTCTGTACGTGAACAACTACGTCGCCAAACTGCCGCACGCACAGCTTCAGGGCTCTGCGTGGACGCCGTCCCTGGGCCTGCTCTACAAGCTGACGCCGCATACCGCATGGTTTGCCGACTACGCGCGCGGTTTCCGCATCAACACTGGCTACTTTGACACGGGCGAGGCCCTGCAACCCGAGCGGAGTCGCCAACTGGAGACCGGGCTGCGCTGGGCAGATGCCAACCGCGCGCTGACGATGCAGGCAGCGCTGTATCGCATCGATGCGCACAACGTAAGGCTGGTAGATGTCGCGCCCCCCGGCTTCGACACACAAATCACGCAACAGAGCAGCGAAGGGCTGGAAGCTTCGATGCAGGGCACCGTGCTGCCGGGCTTGGACACATCGATGTGGGTGGCCTTGTCTCGCGTATCCGGCACGCTGAGCACAGGGTTCCTGCCGCAGACGCCCCTCCTGAACGGGTCGCTGTGGGCGACCTACACCACGCAGGCCGGCCAGTGGAAAGGCACAGGCGTTGGACTCGGCGTAACCGGGCAGCGCAGCGCCCCGTGTTATGGCGACACCCCATTCCACATGCCCGGCTTCGTGCGCGTCGACGCCAGCCTCTTCTGGCATCAGAAGGCCTGGAGCGTCGATCTCTTTGCGCGCAACCTCTTCAATATCCACGCGTACGGCAACGCGCAGTCCGGCAACTTCATCCCCGTTCAGGCGGGCCGCACGGTGGCCGTGCGCGTCACACACAGCTTCTGATTTCCGCCGCTCCGGCCGTGCGCCAACGGATCGGTTTAAAGCTGGCTCATGCCGCCATCGGCAATGATCTCCGTGCCAACGATGAACGCCGATTCAGGCGCCGACAGATGCAGCACCGTCGAGGCGATTTCTTCCGAGCGGCCAAAGCGACCCAGCGGCACCTGACTCTGAATGTGCGCGGCGGTGGCGGCCAGCGTGTCGGCGTCCATGCCGAGCTTGCCGTACAGCGGTGTCGTCACGGGGCCGGGGCTCACCACGTTCACGCGGATGCCCGAGCCAAGCAGCTCACCCGACAGCGTCTTCGCCAGCGAGATCAGCGCCGCCTTGCTCGCTGCATACACCGATGAATTCGGCATGCCGATGTGTGCGTTGATGGAGCCGTTCAGCACGATCGACGTGCCCTTGTTGAGCAGGGGCAGCAGCGCCTGAATCTGGAAGTACGCACCCTTCACATTGGCGTTGAACGTTGCATCCCACAACGCCTCGTCGATCTCCGGGAACGGCGCAAGCTTGGCCATGCCGGCGTTGATGAACACGGCATCCAGGCGCACGTCGGCCTCTTGCAATTGACGTGTCAGCTCGCGCGCGGCGGCCACGGTGCCCGTTTCATTGCGGATGGCGAGAGCGCTGGCGCCGAGTGTGGCGCGTGTCGTTTCCAGCGCCGCAGCATCGCGCCCGGTGATGACCACGCGGGCGCCTTCCTTGGCGAATGCCTGGGCGGCTGCCAGGCCGATGCCGCTGTTGCCGCCAGTGACCAGAACGGTCTTGCCTTCGAAGCGATTCATGATGTCCTCTGGGTTGGAAAATTCGCGAAAATTGAACTTGAACAATCGCGTGACTGCAGTGTGGACGCGGGCAAGCGGTTTGCCATACGATGCGCACGATGAACATGTTCGAAGGAATTGCACATGTTGACGGACGAAGAATTGGCGCTGCTGGAAGCCATCCGCCAGACGGGCAGCCTGTCGCGCGCAGCCGCGCAATTGGGCAAGGCACCCTCCACCGTGTCGTACGCAGCGCGGCAACTGGAGCAACGCTTCGATGCCCTGCTCTTTGATCGGCGCCGCTATCGGTTGCAACTCACGCGCGCCGGGCTGCTCCTCACCGAAGAAGCGGCACGGCTGGCGCAGGACGTGTCGCGCATCACGCAGCGTGTGCGGCAGGTGGCCAACGGCTGGGAAGACCGGCTCTGGATCGTGACGGACGAACTGCTGGAATTCGAATCGCTGATGCCTGTGATGCATGCGTTCGATGCGCTGCAATCCGGCGTGACGCTGCGGGTAACGCACGAAGTGCTGGCCGGCACGTGGGAGGCGCTGCGCGATGGGCGCGCCGATCTCGTCATCGGGGCAACCAATGAACCGCCTTCCATCCCCAACCTCGGGTGGTTCGAGTTGGGCGTGGTGGAGTGGGTGTTTGCCGTGTCACCACGGCATCCACTGGCAGCCATTCAAGCGCCGCTCACGCGCGAGGACATTGCCCGACATCGCGCCGTGGTGGTCGCCGATTCGGCACGGGCCACAGCAGGCCGCGCCTACGGCATGCTCAGCGGACAGCCAACGCTGGCCGTGCCCAGCATGCGCGCCAAGACGCTCGCCCAGCGCGACGGGCTTGGCGTGGGTTGGCTACCGAAGCATCGCGTGGCGTCGCTACTGGCTCGCGGTGAATTGGTGGAAAAGCACACCACGGACCCACGCGAGCCCAATCTGCTCTATGTCGGCTGGCGCCGCAGCGCAGACGGCGAAGGCCGCGCACTCCAATGGTGGCTCGAACAACTGCGACAACCTCGCCTGGCTACACGCCTGGTGCGGGGCCTGGACAGCTTCGTCTGAAGGTTTCGCCCTGCGCCCTCTACGCGGCTTGGGAAGAAACCCGCATGCAAACGTTTTCTTTTAAAGAGAAGGCTACAGATCGCGCATCCCGCGCCGATTGATTGCCAGGTCTTGTATTCCCCGCAAAACGATTCACGCACAAAAGCGATTAAACGTTTGCTTTAAATCGCCTGAAGTGGCGTTGCATCATCGCGCCATGCGGCAGCGGGTAGAGCAGCCGAGACTCCCTCTGATTTTTTCCGCTACCTCTCCATGACTTCCGCGCGCGCTCGGCTTCTGAAAGTGATTCCGATTTGCCTGACCCTTGCCGCATGCGGTGGCGGCGGTGACACCACCAGTGATGTGCCGCCTGGTGCGGCGCAACCCACGACGCCTGTCGGAACACCGACTGGCCCAGGGACGCCTACCACACCCCCTACGGCTCCTCCCTCCACTCCTCCCGCAACTCCGTCTAGTTACACGATTGCGGGCACGGTCGCGGGCTTGTTCGATTATGGAAGCCTCACGTTGGTCAACAACGGTACCGATCCGGTCGTTCAAGCCGCCGACGGCACCTTCAGCTTTTCTGCACCCGTAGCGGCGGGCGGTGCGTATGCGGTCTCGATCAACGCCAAACCGCTCTGGCAGTCGTGCTCCGTTGCAAACGGCAGCGGGCTGGCCAGTGGCAACGTCAGCAACGTCAGCAACGTCAGCGTGACGTGTACCGTCGCGCCGTCGACGGTGTCGACCCTCGCTGGGTCCACCACGGCAGGCTTTCTCAACGGCACCGGATCGGTCGCCTCGTTCCGGCAGCCGAGCGGTATCGCGCGGGATGCCTCGGGCAACCTCTACGTGGCGGACTACGGCAACCATGTCGTTCGCAAAATCACGCCGAGTGGCGTCGTCACGACCCTGGCCGGCACGGGCAGCCCGGGCCATGTCGATGGCATGGCGAACAGCGCCAAGTTCTTGACCCCCACCGGCATTGCCGTGGCGGCCAGCGGGAACGTCTACGTGACGGAGTTTTACGGCAACGACATTCGCAAGATCACGCCCGGCGGCATCGTGACCACGCTTGCGGGTTCGGCAACCGCCGGCAGCACCGACGGTATCGGCGCAGGCGCTTCGTTCAACAACCCGTTTGGTATTGCGGTGGATGCAAACGAAAACGTCTATGTGGCCGATTACAGCAACAACATGATCCGCAAGATCACGCCCGCCGGCGTGGTCACCACGCTGGCCGGCTCAACCACCGCAGGCATGGACAACGGCGCTGCAGCGCTCGCTACCTTCAACGGCCCTTCGGGCATCGCACTCGCGCCGTCGGGCACGCTGTACGTGGCAGAGTGGTTCAACTGCGATGTTCGGCAGATCTCCGCCGCGGGCGTCGTCACCACACTGGCCGGCTCCGGCGCTTGCGGCAGTGACGACGGTGTTGGCGCAGCGGCCACGTTCCTGGCGCCGGCCGAGATGACGATCGGCACCAACGGCGTGCTCTATGTCGCCGATGACGGCAACAACATGGTCCGCATGGTGACGCCGGCCGGCGTGGTCGCCACGTTGGCTGGCTCGGGCTGGTCCGGCAGCAACGACGGCGACGGCAGTACCGCGACGTTCAATGAGCCGTCCGGCATCACCGTCGATGCAAACGGCAACCTGTATGTCGCAGAACGAGCCAACAACCTCATTCGCAAGGTCGTACCGAACCCGTAAAAGCCCCGTAAGCGGCTCTGGTTCGCCCTGCGGAGTGATCTCGCCTATGCTGGATGACGCTTGCGCCGCACGCCGTGCGCGTGCATTGGCTAGAAACGCCCGAACTGTTGCGCAATCGTTAACGCCACACCTTATGCCGAGTGGTTTGTCCCCAGACAAACCCTCGGTTTGGTCAACGCGCGCTGCCGGCTGGCGTTATTCGATCACGCACGTATTCCGTGCCTCGTTGAGGGTCTCGATATGAAACTGTCTGCGTTGATGTTTTCGGTGGGTGCGCTGATGATGGGTTCGGCGTTTGCACAGGGCACGGCCGCGCCAGCCACCGCACCAGCGGCGGCACCGGCTGCCGTCCACGCCGTCTGCAAGGACGGCACGCCATACAGCGGCGCGACGCTCAAGGGCGCCTGCCGTGGCCACGGCGGCGTCGACAAGAAAGCCAGCGCGGGCAGCGCTCCGGCCGCGACCGCAGCCGCACCGGCTGCCGCTCCAGCAGCGGCCCCAGCCCCGGCACCCGCCGCACCGGCCAAACCCGCAGCAGCTGCCCCCGCCAAGCCGGCAGCAGGCGCAGCGGCCACCGTCGCCCCTGGTGGCGGCCCTGACAAGGTGTGGGCCAACGCCGCCACCAAGGTCTACCACTGCCCGGGCGACCGCTACTACGGCAAGACCAAGCAGGGCGAATACCTGAGCGAGGCCGACGCCAAGGCCCAGGGCATGCGCCCGAGCCACGGCAAGGGCTGCGCCAAGTAAGCCACGCCGGCAAGCCAGCTCGCACGCCGCGGCCCGGTTGGGTCGCGGCGTCTTCCTTTTCTGCTGTCCGTATCACGGTTTCATTGCCCGACCGCCGCACTGCATGCCACCCCGCTACGAACACCCCGCCACCGCGCTGCAACACCCCGACCGCTTTGCCCCGCTGGGCACCCCGCCCCTGCCAACCCAGCAACGCGTGCTGCGCGACATCATTGCCGGCTTCTCGATTGCGGGCCTGCTGCTGCCCGAAGCGGTGGCCTATGCAGGCATCGCCAGCCTGCCGCCGCAAGCCGGGTTGATCGCGCTGCTGTGCGGCCTGGTGGTGTATTCGCTGGTTGGCACGAGCCGGTTTGCAATCGTCTCGGCCACATCCTCATCGGCGGCGGTGCTGTTTGCGACGGTGCTGTCCGAGCCCGGCACCAATGGCGCGACCGCACTCACGCTGGCAGCCGCCCTCATCATCGCAACGGGCGTGCTCTTCATCCTGGCGGGCGCGGCACGGCTGGGCGGCATGTCGGATTTCATCGCCCGACCCGTGCTGCGCGGCTTCACGTTTGGGCTGGCGTTGACGATTGCCGTCAAGCAGCTCCCGAAGATTCTCGACGTGGCGGTACACCACAGCGACACGCCACGCATTGCACTGGAGCTCATCACCAGCGCCGCCAACGCCAACCGCTACAGCACGGCGCTGGGGGCGGCGGCACTCGCGCTGCTGTTCGGCCTCGCGCGCTGGGGCGGCCGCATTCCGGCGACGCTGGTCGTCATCGTGTTGGCCATTGCCGGCGGCTACTGGGTTGACTGGCACGCCTATGGCATCGCCGTGGTCGGCCATATCGATTTGCAGAACATCAGCGTGGGCGTGCCCGATCTCAACCGCGCGCAATGGATGCAGAGCGCGGAGCTCGGCTTTGCGCTGATGCTGATTCTCTATGCCGAGTCGTATGGCTCGATCCGCAACTTCGCGCTCAAGCACGGCGACAGCATTTCCGCCAACCGCGACCTTGTCGCCCTGGGCTGCGCCAACCTGCTGTCGGGTCTGCTGCACGGCATGCCGGTGGGCGCGGGGTATTCCGCCACCTCCGCCAACGAGGCGGCCGGTGCGCAATCACGCCTGGCCGGGCTGTGCGCGGCGGCCGTAGTGGCGCTGATCGTGTGGTTGTTTCTGCCGCAGCTCGCGCGCATTCCCGAGCCGGTGCTAGCGGCCATCGTCATCTTTGCCGTCAGCCACTCACTGCATCCGAGCGTGTTCAAGCCGTACTGGACGTGGCATCGGGATCGGCTGGTCGTGATCGCCGCGCTGCTGGCCGTGCTGGTACTGGGCGTGCTGCATGGCTTGCTGGCTGCGATTGGCGTGAGCCTGCTGCTGACGCTGCGCAAGCTGTCTGAACCCAACGTGAGCGTGCTCGGCCGCCTGCGCAACAGCCACGACTTTGTCGATGTGTCCTTGCACCCCGAAGCCAAACCGCTGCCCGGTGTGCTGATCGCACGGCCCGAAGTGCCCTTGTTCTTCGCCAACACGGAGCGCGTGCTGGGTCAGGTGCGCGCGCTGCTGAAGGCGCAGCCTGAACCGCCGCTGCACACCATCATGCTGAGCCTGGAGGAAACGCCCGACGTGGACGGCTCCGCCATCGAAGCGCTACGCATCTTTGCCGCCGAATGTGCGGCGCGCGGTTTGCGGTTGATGTTCGTGCGGCTCAAGCCGCGCGCGCTCTCCGCCCTGCAACGCGCCACCGACGAGACCCTGCAGCCCGCCATGCTGCACGAGTTGAGCGTGGACGAGTGTGTGCAGTCGCTGGCAGACAGTGCACAGCCTGCCTAATCGCCGCCGCCCCCACCGCTACAGCTACTGCAACTGGAGCAGCTCGAGCAACTCGAACCACCTGAACAACTACTGCAACCGCTGCTGCGGCGCTTGGTGGCGGTGCCGAAGCCCTCGGTACTGCCATCGATGCGGCGGCTGGCGAAATCCGCCCCGCACTGCATGACCTCGCCGCCGGGCAGGATCGTGGCGCAATCGGGCACGTAGTAGAAGCCTTTGGGAATGGCGAGCTGGTGGTCGATCGCAAACAGCAGCGGCAGGCGCGTGGGCTTACGTGGATTGATCGACTCATCCTTGCAAGCCCACCACCAGGTCCGCCGCAACCCGACGTTGGATTGCTTGCGCACCGGCGACAATGCCGCCGACGGCAGGTGATGCAGAAACTTGCCGAACGCACGGCTGCAGAAATCGCGGTATTCGCGCGTGTAGAGAATGAACTCGTGCCACAGGTCATCGACGACGCGTGAGGGCATCGACACGTAGTCACAGTCGCTGCGCAAGTGGACGATGAAGAACTGGCGCAACCCGCGCACCACTTGCTCGCGCTCTGCGGTGCTCAAGGTGGGATGCTTCTCGGTGAAGCGCTCGAGCAGTCCTGGCGGCCAGGCGTAGTTCCGGATATAGGTTTCGCGCCGGCCGCGCCGGACACTACCCAGCATCGTCGCCAAGACCAGCACCGCAATCACTGCGGCAGCCAGCCCGAAAAACGTCCCCAAGACTGCCATCCGATCCCCCGACCGTGTTATTTGGCGCTGGCATTATGCCGCGTCATCGGGTGCCCGACGTTACGCTGCCATAACACCGGGCACGGCGAGGGTCAGATGGGGTCAGCTGACCTCAGCGCGAGGCGTTACCCGCCACACGCGCACCGTCGAGGATGATGCGCGCCAGCTTGGCGTAGTCGCCATCAAAGTGATGGCCGCCCGGCAGTTTGACGAGCTGGATCTGCTTCGGGTCGAGGCCCGGGCAATTGGTGTCTTTCTCTTCCTTGCCGTAGATGCACATGCCGAGCCCTGTGGGCAGCTTCTGCATCTCGGGCAGGATCAGCAGCCCGGCGCTGCTGCTCGACACCCAGTTGGTCATATGGAATTCAAAGTCCGCGCGCTTGCCCAGGCCCATCATCACGGCCAGTGCAACGTGCTCGCGCGATGCGGCCGGCAGACGGTTGACGATGAAGGGCAGCACATCCGCGCCCTGCGAATAGCCGATCAGCAGCGCCTTGGGCTTCTTCCAGCGCGCGGCGTAGAAGCGCACCAGGCGGTCCATGTCCGCCGCGGCGGAAGCCGGCGTACGCGGCGTCCAGAAATAGCGCAGCGAATCGATGCCGACCACCGGCACGCCCGACTTGGACAGCGCCGCCGCCACCTCCTTGTCGAGGCCGGCCCAGCCACCGTCGCCCGACAGCAGCACGGCAAAGAACTCGGAAGACGTGCCCGGCTGCGCAGGCACTTCGATGATCGGCAAGTCCGACACGGCGGCAGGCGGTGGCGGCGGCAACGGCTTGCGCTGTGCCACCAGCTTGGCAAAAGCGGCCTTGAACGGCTCGCTTGCCGTGACAGGCGGTGCGTTAGCACCTGCTGCCGGCGGCAACACCACCGACTGCGCCCCCGAAATCGTATCGATGAAGGTTTGCGTGGCCCGGCCCTCGCACAGCGGGCCCGAGCGGCGTGCAAACGATGTCAACGTGCCCGATTGCAGCGCCACCCACGGCGCCGACAGCTTGGTGGCCGGCAGCAGCACCACGCCGGCGTTTTCCGGCGGCTTGGTGCGTTTGGCCGTGGTGCGGCTCTCGCTCTGGCGGCGGCTGAAGTGGATGCCCTCGCCCTTGCACAACGGCTTGCGCAGCTCCAGCACGGGGCAGAACTCCATCGACATGGCGCCGGCAAAAATGTTCGGCCGCGCCTGGGCAATCATGGCGTAGGCCAGCGCACCGCCTTCGTTGTCCCCCACAAGGATGGGCGGGTAGTAGCCCTGCACCTTTTCATAGGCCTGCAGGAAGCGGCTGAAGTTTTCGAGGTCACCATCGGGGAAGGCGCAGTCGCCAAAATCGGCTTCCAGGCTGGAGAACAGCGCGGGGGTCGACAGCCCGGCCACGAGCGCGCCTTGCTCCGCCAACGCCTGCGCCATGCGCGATGTGGCGGGCGTCCAGCCCTGGTCACCCGACAGCATGAGCACGACCGAGCGGATCTCGCCTTTGGGCTTGTAGACCGGCACATCGCGAAAACGGCCGTGCGTGACGAACTCCACCGCGCCGGGTGCGGCGGTAGCGGTTGCCGGGGCCACCACAGGCAGCGACAGCACACCGCCGTTGGCGGCCTTGTTGGCGGTGACGGCGGCGGCGCCCATCTGCACGCGGAGCGGAGCATCGCCTTGCGCGGGCGCTGCCATCACGCCGCTGGCGCCGGTCATGCCGACCGGCGGCACCAGCACAGGCCCCTGCACCGGCGCAGCCTTGGGCGCATCGGCGGCCATAGCCCATGCCGTGACCAGTACCAACCCAATCGCGCTGGCATGCGCAGCCCAGCGCCAACCCTTGCGCTGCGCATTCTGCGCGCCAATGCATACTCCCCTGAGCCGCGCCTCTGGCGTGCGCGGTGCTTGCCCACTCATTTGGAGATCACTCCCTTCAGCCCGCCGCCGATCAGCGCGGCAACGTCCGTCAATGTAAATAGCGGCGCCAACCCGCCGCGTGCGAGCAGATAGCGGGGTTCCCACACCGGCTCGAACTTGTCCTTGAAACTGCGCAGCCCTCTGAAATTGTAGAAGCGCGCACCGTGGCGGAACATCATCCGTCCGAACCGATGCCAGCGCGGTGCAAGCTGATGCTCGACCATGCCCGACATCGGCGCCATGCCTAGCCCGAAACGCTGATACCCCTCCGCCTGAAAGTGGAGGATCAGCTTGCCGAAGAGGAAATCCATCGTGCCCGGCGGCACATTGGCGCGCTGGCGCATCAAGTCCACGCTCGCCTCAATGCGCAGCACATCGGGGCACATCAATGTGGCAAAGGCGAGGATGCTGCCCTCGCGGCGCACCACGGCCACGGGCTGGCTGCGCACATAGCGGTCTTCAAACGCGCCGAGCGAGAAGCCCTTCTCGCGCGCGTTCTGGTTGCGCAGCCATGCATCGGAGATGGCGCGCAGTTCATCCAGCACGGCTGGCACGCCTTCCACCGGCACGATCTCGAACGACAAGCCCTCGCGCTCGCCGCGCGTCACGCCATGGCGCAGATTGGCGCGGCGTGATCCCTTCAAGCTGAATTCGGGCAGCGACACGTAGGCCTCTTCGCCCAGTTTGTAGGCGCGCAGGCCGGCATCGAGATACAGCGGCAGCGTTTGCGGGCGCGTCTTGTAGAACGCCGCGCGGCCGCCATGTGCATCGGCCATCTCGATAAAGCGCCAGATCAGTTCCGGCCATTCCTGTTGCGCGCCCACCGGGTCGGACAACGCCACCCAAGAGCGCCCCTGCTTCGCATACATGATGAAAGCGTTACCCGAGGGCGAGAACAGCAGGCTCTTGTCGCCCATCAGCGCAAGCGCGGCATCGGCGGCGGGCTGTTTGCGGACGATCTCGGCGGCGCGGGTGAGTTCTTCGTCGCTCGGGAACGTCGTTGCGCCCGGCTCCTTGCGAAAGAGCTGCCACATGCCGCAGCCAAGGCCCGTAACGGCCACCGCCATCAGCGCGCGGATGGAGCGCGGCGCATCGCCGTCAAACGTGAACTGCCACCAGAGCTGGTTGGCGTAGGCCACCTCGCGATACGCAAAGAAGAGGATCCACACGCAGGCGGCAAACACGCACACCATGGCGATCATCCAGCCCGGTTCCAGCCGCTGCGAGAACAACGACGACGGCCGATCAAACTGCCGCCGGGAGATCACCAGCAGCACCGCCAGCGTCACCAGCACCACCATCTCGGACACGGCAATGCCCTTGGGCAGCGCCAGCACACCGGTCAGCAGCGACAGCACCAACGCCGCCCACCACGCGGCATCCAGCCGGTGCAGCAGCCCGCGCGCGACGAACAGCATGATGAGCCCCGCCACGCTGCCGATCATGTGGGAGGCTTCCACCACAAACAGCGGCACATGCATGCGCAGCAGGTCTTCGGCCTCGTCACTCGCTGGCGTCACACCGGAGACCAGCAGCATCACGCCTGCCACCATCGTCAACGCGGCCAGCAACCCCGGCGACAGCTTGACCGCCGCCCGGCCGAACGGGGCGCCTGCGCCGGAGCGCAGCTCAAACACACCCAACATGGCAGCCGCGACCACCAGCGGCAGGACAAAGTAGATCGCCCGGTAGAGCAGCAGCGCAGCCAGCACCTCCGCAGGCGGTGCCTGGCCGCTGCAGCCGAGCAGGATAACGGCCTCGAACACGCCCAGGCCACCCGGGCTCTGACTCAGCACCCCCAACGAGACCGCCAGCGCGTAGAACGCCACAAAGGTCGGCAGATCCACCGCGCCAGCGGGCATGAGCACCCACAACGCTGCCGCTGCGGCACTCAGATCCGCTGCGGAAATCACGAACTGCCGCGCAGCCAAACCCGGCGGCGGCAGGCGGATCTCCCACCGCCCCAGCACCGTGACGTGCCGGCGGCGCATGCACAGCGCCAGCAGCACGACCACGCCCGCCAGCACCAGCAGCGCAATCGACTCCAGCAGCGCAGCCGGCAAATGCGTGATGGCGGCGATATGCGGCGCGCCCCACAGCAGCCCGACCGCGCCAAATGCAGTGGTGGACACGCCCAGCGCACCGGCATCAAAGGTCACGGCCTCCGTCACGCGGGCGGCATCGACGCCGGCTGCCGCATATAGGCGCGTGCGCACCGCACCGGCGGTAAATGCACCAAGTCCCACGGTGTTGCCCAGTGCATACGCAATGAACGACGTGGTAGCCACCGTGCCGCGGGCCACCTGTGCCCCGGCATAGCGCAGGCCGGAAGCGTCGTAGCCGGTCAGGGCGGCATAACTCAGCCCGGTGGCCAGAATGGCCAGCCACACATGCACAGGCGATGTGGCCTGCAGTGCCGCGACCATATCGGCGTAGTGCACGTGGTCCAGCAGCGCGTACAGGCTGTCGAACACCAGCGCGCCCAGAACCAACACAACGCCAATCAGCGACCAGCCTCCTGGACCGAAGCCGGACTCGGCGCGTGGTGGGTTGGCAGGCGCGGCACTGGCCGGGCTGGCCGGTGGTCGGCGGGAATCGGGACTGGCGTCGTTGGACGCTGCGTCAGACATGGTGCAAAACAAGGTCCGGCTGGTCTGGGCGGGGCGCACCATCCAGCGTGGTCAAACGGAAGAAGGGCAAGATCCAGCACGCGATGGCAGCGGCATGCCACAGGCTGGCGCACCGGCTTTCCCCCAACGATTGACGTGCTGGATCGGCACGTTGTTTAGGTGTGACGTAATACGGCCAAGGCAGCCGTTTAGTTGACACACCGTTGCATTTTACGGTTTAGGCGCGGCCTCCGGCGCTTTTGGCGCCACATCGGGCTTGCCGGTATCCACGGACACAGGGTCGCTGGCCGGGAAAGTTTCTTCCAATCCCTCGTCCAGCAGCGCTTCGTCGTGCGAATCCGGCACCGGCGGATGCGGGTTGGCGGGCGCCGGGGTGGGCGAAATACGGTCGTCAGGCATGGCGTTCTCCAATCTCCGAGGGGTGCTGGACCAGCATAGGCAAGCGCGTCCGCTAGGGTGGCACGGGCCGGTGCTGCTTTGGCTTGCGCGTCGTGTGCAACGTAGGCGCCACTCAGCCCGTTCTCAGCAAGCCGTGCGCCCAGTCGGCGGAATCCCAACACGCAAACGATTGCGAATCCGACAAAACCCCCGGCTTCATTGCATAGGCAGGTGGAGTCCGGTACACAGTCTAGGCGGGCAGTTTTCAATCTTTTCACAATTACGCGCATGCCTTTACAGCGCGCCAGCGGCGCTTTCTTGCGAAACCCTTCCCTGTTGATTGTCGGTGCGTCGGTACTGTCGCTGTTGCTGGCCGCGCTGACGGCGCTGTCGCTCTGGGAGATGCGCACCGACGCCATGGACCGCGCGCGCGACGCCGCCGACAACCTCTCGCTGATCCTGCAGCGCGACATTGCCCGCAACATCGAGCTGTACGACCTGTCGCTGCAAGCCGTGACCGATGGCATGCAGGACCCGAACATCGTCGCGCTGCCGCCGCAGATCCGGCAGTTCGTGCTGTTCGACCGATCCACCACCGCGCGCGACGTCGGCTCGCTGCTGGTGGTAGACAGCAAGGGCGATGTGATTGTCGATTCGCGCTCGGTGCCAGCGCGGCATATTCATGTGGGCGACCGGGATTACTTTCAGGTGCACCAAGGCGCCTCGGATGTCGGCCTGTACATCAGCGAGCCCTTTTCGCCGCGCATCAACGGTGGGGACACGTCAATCGGGCTGAGCCGCCGTCTGAACGGGCCGCATGGCGAGTTCAACGGCATCGTGGTCGGCACGCTGCGGCTGAACTACTTCCACCGGTTATTCGAGGGCATCAATCTGGGGCCGCATGCCGCGGTGACGCTGGCGCGCTCTGACGGCACCCTGCTCATGCGCCGCCCGTACGACGAACAGCTCATCGGCCGAAGCGTGGCCGACAGCCCCGCCTTTCAGAAGCGGCTGCTGACGCCTGAGGGCTCGTACATCGACCTCGGGGCCATTGACGGGGTCGAACGCTTGTTCAGCTTCCGCCATATTGCCCAGCACCGGTTGATCGTGTCGGTGGGCCTGGCCACGCAAGACATCTACGCCGAATGGTGGCAACGCACGTGGGTGATTGGCGGCATCGTGCTGGTGCTCGATGCGGTGTTCATCGTGCTGTCGATTCTGTTTGCCGGGCAGTTGCGCAAGCGGCTGGAGATCGAGCAGCAACTGCACTGGCTGGCCAATACCGATGGTCTGACGGGCCTTGGCACACGCCGCGCGCTGGACGCCGCGCTGGATGTGGAATGGCGACGCGCCAACCGCACGCGCATGCCGCTGGCCGTGCTGATGATCGATGTCGACGACTTCAAGCACTACAACGACCGCTACGGCCACGCTGCCGGCGACACCGCGCTGCGCAATGTCGCGCGCTGCGTGAACGAGAGCATCAAGCGCCCCGGCGACTTTGCCGGCCGCTACGGCGGCGAAGAGTTCTGTGCCCTGCTGCCCAATACGGACCTGCCCGGCGCGATACGCGTGGCCGAAAGCATCCGCGCCGCCGTGCTCGCCAGCGATGAACCCAATGCGGGCAGCGCGCACGGCAAGCTGACGGTAAGTATTGGCGTGGCCGTGCATTCCGGCACCACCGCGCCGGACGATACCCCGCAAGACCTGATACGGCTGGCCGATGGGCGTCTGTATGAAGCCAAGGCCGCCGGACGCAACACGGTCATCCCCCGGCAGGAGCGGCCCAAGCTGGCGGTGGTGTAAGCGCGGCCACCAACATGGCGGCACCGGCACCAATGCAAAGCCTTCCCACCCGCACCTCTCACACCGCGTGGCGATCCCCTCTTCCGGGGCATGCCGTACTGTCACGCGGCTTCTGCACAATGACGGCGGTCTTCCGGAACCCATCGTGAGCAAAACGCCCCACTCTCATTTCGATACGCGTGCCGTGCCGCGCGAGCAGCAGTTTGCGGCGTGGCGAGAGGCCATCAACGTGCTGTTCGACATTCGCGCCGCCAAGCCAGAGGGGCAGGGTTTCCGGGCCAGCGTGGATGCGTATCTCTGCGGAGAGACGGGCATCGGCATGATCCACACCCAAGCGCAGCACTACGACCGCTCGCGCTCCAAGCTTGGCCGCGATGGGGTAGACGTCTTCATCCTGCAGTACTACCTGGCCGGCAGTTGCGGCCAACGTGACGGCGCCACCGGCACCGCTACGCGCCCGGGCGATCTGTTCATCGTGGATGCCGCGCAACCGCTGGCCACCAGCACCACTGACAGCCAGTTCTTGAGCCTGGCCGTGCCGCGACGCCTGTTGGCGCCCCTGCTGCGCTCGCCCGACGAACTCAGCATGCGCGTGCTGCGCGGCGAGAACCCGATGATTGGCCTGCTGCGCGATCACTTGTGCTCGCTATACCGATCGGCCGGGCAATTGACGACCGCGCAGGTCCAGGCCGTCATGCCCGGCACGCTGCAACTGGCCGCTGCGGCCATCAACTGCCAGGTGACCGAAGCCAACGCACCCGCCGTGCGCGAAAGCCTCTTCGCCGCCATCTGTCGCCATATCCGCGACAACCTGGCCGACCTGGCACTGTCGCCCGAAGGGGTGGCGGTGCACTTCGGCATCTCGCGCGCCACGCTGTACCGCCTGTTCGAGCAAGAGGGCGGCTTCGTCAATTACGTGCGCGCACAACGCCTGCGTCAATGCCACGCCATCCTGGCGGACCGCTCGCAGACCCATCGCTCGGTGGCCGAGATTGCGCTGACGTACGGTTTCTCCGATGCGTCCAACTTCACGCGTGCCTACCGCCGGGCATCGGGCATGTCGCCGCGCGAAACCCGCATGCTGGCCCTGGAAGGCCGCGCGGCCGCCCTGCCTTTCGTGCAGCACAAGGATTGGCGCAGTTGGGTGATGCAGATGCGGTAATGCTGCGGCATTCCGTCCACGTCAGCACGCTCTCCCCCATCGCCTCCACCCGTGCCACCTGAGACGCGCGGACAGGTTCACGCGACAACCGCACCGATACGCGGCTGGCCGCGCATTCTTCGTTGAAACCTCCACAGTGTGCGTGCGAGCATCCGGCCCGACCTGATTGGCGCCGATGCGCCGGCGGCGTGCACGGCCCTCGTGCGCTCTCTTCGTCGCCAGGTCGAAGGGCAGGCGGACACACCGTCCGCTGCACACACACAACGACAAAACGGGGGTCTCGTGAAGATCGTGACGGGAAAAACGCTGGCCTTGACGCTGCTCGCAGCAGCAGCCCTGGCCGCCTGCGGCGGTGGGGATTCGTCCAGCACCAGCGCAACCAATAGCGGTAGTGGCACCAACAGCGGCACCACGCCAACATCCGGCTGTACAGAAACCGGCGTCGACGCCAAGTACGCCTGCCAGACGGGCGCCACCGAACCGCTGTACGCCTACCAGTGGGCACTCAAGCAGGCCACCAGCTTCTTCGCCGCCTTCGGCCTGGTGGCCAACGGCACGACCGACATCAACGTGGAAGAGGCGCACACCGCCGGTATCAAGGGCCAGGGTGTGAACGTGCTGGTGCTGGACGATGGCATCGACGTGCATAACGAAGACCTGTACGCCAATGCCAACTCGGACATGACGTACAACTTCGACGACAACTCCAAAGACCCCACGCCGGCTGACGTTCCCGCCAACGTGCGGGACGCGCATGGCACCAACGTGGCCGGCATCATCGCAGCGGCGCAGAACGGCAAGGGCGTGATGGGAATCGCGCCGCGGGCAACGCTGGGCGGTGCGCGCTATCTTGGTGCGGCCAACCCGGACACCACCGCGGCCTACGGCGGCGCAGCGTGGTCCAAGAACGGCCACATCATCAACGCGTCTTATGGTTCAAACCCGCTCGCCCCGCCGGAATACGACACCGCCGCATCCCCGCTGGCCGCTGTGCGTGCGTTCCCTAGCCTGCGCAATGGGCGCGGCCTGGTCATGCTCAAGGCTTCGGGCAACGAGTACGTGAACTTCGTTGAAAACGGCGTCGTGACCCGCACGTGCCCGACGATTGGCGGCCAGTCTGGGCTGATCAGTTGCGAAAACCCGGCCAACGATACCGAGGCACTGGAGCCGGGTGTCATCGTGGTGGGCGCGGCCAACGCGCTCGGCGTCAAGGCCAGCTATTCCAATGCGGGCGCCGTCAACTGGATCACGGGCCTGGGTGGCGAAGGCGGCGACGGCGGTAAATACGGTGAAACCGGCAGCGGCCCCAAGGTGTTCTCCACCGACTTGACCGGCTGCGCGCGCGGTTATAGCCGCGCTGGCACGGACGACACCTACGACTTCGCGGTGCCGGGCACCGACACCAACGCCAAAGACAACGCCAAGTGCGACTACTCAAGCATGAACGGCACGTCGGCGGCCACGCCCACGCTGTCCGGTGTGGTCGCGCTGATGCTCTCGGCCAATCCGAATCTGACCTGGCGCGATGTGCGTGAAATCCTGCGCGCCACCGCCAAACAGATCGACCGGAACTACGGTAGCCGCGACAACCGCAACGCCAAGGTCGATCTGGTCAGCGGCACACTGACGGCCGACACCAGCGGCGCCCTCGTCGACGGTGCAACGACCGCCCGGCTGGACTACGGCTGGCAGACCAACGGCGCCGGTTATGCGTATTCCACGTGGTACGGCTTCGGGCTGGTTGACGCATCGGCCGCGGTCAAGATGGCCAAGGCATACACCGCCTACAAGGCCGCTGCCCTGACGGTGCCGAACTTCACGCAGGCGTTTGCCAGTGTTAGCCAGCTCAACTACGGCTCGGTGCAAAAGCTCGGGCAGTTCAATGTCACGGGCACTGACAAGGTCGATGCGTTGCAATTGCGCGTGACGGGCTCGGTCTGCATTGGCAGCGTCGGGTTCTTCGTGAAATCACCGTCGGGCACGGTGTCGGCCTTGTCACTGCCTTATAACGGCTATTACGTCAACGGCGTGAGCAGCGCGCAGAACTACGGTTTGGGCAGCTACGCCTTCTATGGCGAGAGCGCCGCCGGCACGTGGGAGGTCTACGCCGTGAGCGGTGTGCCGAACCAGCCGATGCAGGGCGTGCAGACCACGGCCTGTTCCACCTATCTGCCGCAGGGCGCCGCGAAGTCCGTGACCCTCACCACGCCGCTGGCCATTGAGTACCGCGTGATCGCCGCCCAGTGATCCCGTTTGGAGACCTTTCAAGATGATCAATCCCTCTGTTTTCAAAACTATCGCCCTGGTGACGCTCGTGTCGGTTGCCACGGCGTGCGCTGCGGCTTCTGCGGATCTTACGGTTGGCAAGCGGTTGTCCGCGCAAGAGCTGTCTCAATATGCCAGCGCGCCTTCGGTGCAGATCGAAACGCAGTCGTTCAAGGTGCTGTCCACCGGCATCCATACCAAGGCGAGCGGCGCGACGTCGAGCGCTGTCACGCAGGTCATCAACGAGCGCGGCGTGGTGGGTGAAAGCCGTAACGAGGTGGTGGTATCGCAAGTGTCAGTCGACAGCGTGCGACAAGCGGTCTCGGGGCTGTCTGCCGCGCCTGTATCGGCGCAGTACTACGGCCATATGGACATCAGCACGCTGCGCTTCGCTTCCTTCCAGGACGCCGTGCATGCGCGCACGCAACTGATGAGGGCGCTGCCGCAAGCGCGCGTGGACGTTCCCATCCAGTACGCCAGACCCACGGCGCGCTGACCCGGAACACGGCTGCACCGGATGCCCCGCCCCAGGCGGGGCGTTTTCCATTTAACGCGGTGCGTTTTGCCGCTTGCGTTGGTACGAGGGCGTATCATCCGGGCCTTTTCTTTCGTCTGGAATTCCTCATGGACAAGGCCACCGGCAGCTTTGAAGCGCTGGCCGCACGCGAAGGCGGCCTGCAGCACCGCCTCTCTTCTGCGCAACTCACCATGATCGCCATCGGCAGCGCGATCGGCACAGGCTTGTTCCTGGGCAGCGGCGCAGCCATCCAGTTGGCCGGCCCGGGCGTCATCGTCAGTTATGTCATTGGCGCGGCCATCGCCCTGTTGCTGATGGGCTGCCTGGCCGAGATGGTCGTCGCCCACCCGACCACCGGCTCATTTGGCGCCTATGCCGAGCATTACGTCAGCCCGCTGGCCGGGTTTCTCGTGCGTTATGCGTATTGGGCGGCGGTCGTCTTCGTGATCGGCGCGGAAGTGACGGCCGTAGCAGTGTACATGGCGTACTGGTTTCCGGGCGTGCCGGCGTGGGTGTGGATTGTCGGGTTTTCGGCCGTGCTGGTGTGGATCAACGCCAGCAGCGTCGACGTGTTTGGCGTGGCGGAATACTGGTGTTCGATGATCAAGGTGGTGGCCATCGTCGCGTTTCTGGTGGTGGCGAGCTACGCCATCCATCGCGCGCCGGAAGGTGGCCCGATCGGCTTTCACAACTACGTGGATGCGGGTGGCTTCCTGCCACACGGGTGGCACGGCGTATGGTTTGGCGCGGTGGTCAGCATCTTCAGCTTTTTCGGCATCGAGCTGATTGCCGTGGCGGCCGGCGAGGCCCGCGAGCCGGAAGCCGCGGCCACCAGCGCGTTCCGCTCCACGCTGTTCCGGCTGGTGTTCTTCTATCTCTGCACGCTGGCGCTGATGCTGGCCGTGGTGCCGTGGCAGCAGGCCGGCACGGGCAAGAGCCCATTCGTGCGGGTGATGGAAATCCTCGGCATTGCCGGGGGTGCGGGCGTGATGAACTTTGTGGTGCTCACGGCGGCGCTGTCGTCGATGAACGCGCAGTTGTATGTGTCGACGCGCATGCTGTTCAGCCTCGCGCGTGGCGGGCAGGCACCTCAAGCGCTCGGGGCCGTCAGCCAACGTGGCGTCCCGCTGCGGGCGCTGGCCGTGTCCAGTTCCGGCGCGGCGCTCGCGGCGGTGCTGAGCGTGGTGCTGCCCGGCCACTCGTTCCTGCTGATGATGTCGCTGGCGATGTTCGGCGCGCTCTTCACGTGGCTCGTCATCTTCATCACGCATCTGCGCTTTCGGCGTGCGGCAGAACGCGAAGGCCGCACGCTGCAATTCCGCATGTGGGGCTACCCGGTACTCACCACCATCGGCGCCATCGCCATGGTGGTCGTCATCGCCAGCACGGCGTGGATGGCGGATTTCCGGATGACGCTGGTGGTGGGGGTGCCATTTCTGGCGCTGATGGCGGGTGTGTTCGGGTGGCTGCGCAGCCAGCGGTAGCCGCCGGCGCGCCCCGAAATTACGCCTGCGCCAGCGCCTGATCCAGATCCGCCAGCAAGTCGTCGATATGCTCGATGCCGATCGACAGGCGGATCGTCTCCTGCCGCACGCCGGCTTTGGCCAACTCCGCCTCCGACAACTGCCGGTGCGTCGTCGATGCCGGATGCGTGGCCAGCGATTTCGCATCGCCAATGTTCACCAGCCGCGTGAACAACGCCAGCGCATCCTGAAAACGCGCACCCGCCGCAAACCCGCCCTTCACGCCAAACGTCAGCAGCCCAGGCGCCTTGCCTGACAGGTACTTCTGCGCGAGCGCGTAGTCGGGGTGATCATCCAGGCTGGCGTGGTTGACCCACTCCACCTTCGGGTGAGCACGCAGGTGCCGCGCAATGCGTGTGGCGTTCTGCGTGATGCGGTCAATGCGCAGGCCCAGCGTCTCAATGCCCTGCAGGATCAGGAACGCGTTGAATGGCGACAGCGCCGCACCGGTATTGCGCAGCGGCACCACGCGCGCGCGGCCGATGTACGCCGCATCGCCCAGCGCTTCCGTATAGACCACGCCGTGGTAACTCACATCCGGTTCGTTCAGGCGCTTGAAGCGCGCCTTGTGCTTCGCCCACGGGAACTTGCCCGAATCGACAATCGCCCCGCCCAGGCTGGTGCCATGTCCACCCAGATACTTGGTCAGCGAATGCACGACGATGTCCGCGCCATGTTCGAAGGGCCGCGTCAGATACGGCGTCGGCACCGTGTTGTCGACGATGAGCGGCACACCATGGCGGTGCGCGATCTCCGCCAGCGCCTCAATGTCGGTGATGTTGCCGAGCGGGTTGCCCACCGTCTCGGCAAAGATGGCCTTGGTGCGATCGTCGATCAGCGCCTCGAACGATGCCGGGTCACGCGGGTCAGCAAAGCGCGTGGTGATGCCCGATAGCGGCAAGGTGTGCGCGAACAGGTTGTACGTGCCGCCATACAGCGTGCTGGCCGAAACGATGTTGTCGCCGGCCTCGGCAATCGTCTGAATGGCATAGGTGACGGCTGCCTGCCCCGAGGCCAGCGCCAGCGCGCCGATGCCGCCCTCCAGCGCGGCGATGCGCTTCTCCAGCACGTCGTTGGTCGGGTTCATGATGCGCGAGTAGATGTTGCCCGGCACCTTGAGGTCGAACAGGTCCGCGCCGTGCTGCGTGTCGTCAAACGCAAAGGCGACGGTCTGGTAGATCGGCACCGCTACCGCGCGCGTAGTCGGGTCGGCGCTATAGCCACCGTGGACGGCCACGGTGTCGAGTTTCCAGGCGGGTGTGGTGCTCAGGGTGGTCTGCGTCATGGTTGCGTCTCCGGTGGTGATCCGGCGAGCATAGGGCGAGCCACTTGAGCGGCGAACGACCGTTTTTGTCTTTGCTTATTCGCGCTGCGGATTTCAGACAAACCGGTAGAGCTGCGCCGGATTGGTCACAAAGATCCGCTCCTGCCAATCCGCCCGCCCGATCCATGCTGCGATCGTGTCGAGCAGCAACGCATCGTCAGGCTTGTGTGCCTTCTCCGTCGGATGCGGCCAGTCGGTGCCCCAGAGCATCCGCTCCGGCGCCATGTGGATGAACGCCTTGGCCACCGGTTCGACATCGGCATAGGCGGGCGCCCCGCTCTTCGTATCCACATACGGACCAGACAGCGTGATCCACGTGTTGCCCTTGTCCACGAGCCGTCGCGCGCTGCGCATCGCGTCGGACTGCATACCGCCCGGTTGTGGGATATGCGCAATGTGGTCGATGACAAGCGGGCATGGCAGCGCAAGCAACTGCGGCTCCAGCGCCGGGAGCTTTGCGCCCTGCACGACCAGTTCGATATGCCACCCCAATGCGCTGATGCGCGCCGCCAGCGGTGCGAGCATGTCGACGGTGGTGGCACCGGGATAACTCAAGTTGAAGCGGATGGCACGCACGCCAGCTGCATGCATTTCCGTGAGTTGCGCCTCGGTCACGGACGTATCGACCACGGCAACGCCGCGCGCGTTGTGCCCGAAACGCTTGAGCGCCTCCAGCGTGCAGCGGTTGTCCGTGCCATACGTCGATGGCGTGACCACGACATTGCGCTGCACGCCCAGGCGCACCTGCACGTTGCGGTACTGCTCGATGCTGGCATTGGGTGGCCGAAGCGTGGTGCCCGGTGCACTCGGGAAGCGATCGTCGTAGATGTGCATATGGCAGTCCACCGCGCCGGCCGGCAGCTTGAATGCCGGCGCATCGCTGCCGCTGGACCACACCTCTTCGGCGTCTGAAAACGCCGGCACGGCCGCAACCACGGCACCTGCGCCGGCGAGTTGCAGGAACTGCCTTCTGTTGAACGCGCGCATGCTCAAGCCGTTTCCGTCTTGCTGAGCAGTTGCCCTTCCGGCTTGCCACGACTCAACAGCAGGAGCGTCGCCACGCTCACCAGCGTCAGCACAGCCAGCGGCATGAGCGCCAGCGCGTAGCTACCGGTTGCCTGCTTGACCCAGCCGTACACGTTCACCATCAAGCCACCACCGATCAGGTTGGCAATCGCATTGATCGTCGCCAGCCCGGCCGCCGCCGCGCTGTTCGACAGCATGCCCGACGCCAACGCCCAGAATGGCCCCTTGAACGAATACGCCCCCACCAGCACCGCGCACAGCATCACCATGGTGGGCATCAACGACCCGCTGAGCGACGTGCCGAACAAGCCCAGGCCGATCAGCAGCATGGGAATGGCGGTGTGCCAGCGACGCTCGTTGAGCCGATCCGACCGGCGGCCCCAGATCACCATCAGCACCGATGCCACGGCATAGGGCACCGAGTTGAGCAGCCCCGTCTGCATAACGGTCAGCCCGAACGATTTGAGCAGTTGCGGCTGCCATACCGACAGCGTGCTGCCGGCGGCTGATGCGCATACATCCACCAGCGCCAGGCACAGCACGTAGCGGTTGCAGAACAGCTTGCCAAGCGACATCTGCGCAACCTTCTTCGGCCCGCGTGCTTCACCGGCCAGCGTGTTCGTCAGCCAATTGCGCTCTTCGGTCGACAGCCACTTGGCTTCTTCCGGGCGGTTGGTCAGCAGGCCCAGGCAAGCGATGCCGAGCAGCACAGTCGGAATGCCTTCGAGAATGAACAGCCAGTGCCAGCCTCGCAATCCGGCAAAGCCATCCATTTGGAGCAGCGCTGCGGAGATGGGCGAGCCGATAAAGCTCGCCGCCGGAATCGCCACCATGAACGTCGCCACGATGCGCGCACGGTGCGTTGCCGGAATCCAGTACGAGAGATACAGCAGCACACCCGGGAAGAACCCCGCTTCTGCCGCGCCCAGCAGGAAGCGCAACGTGTAGAACGAGGCCGGCCCGCTCACCAGCGCCGTGGCGGCCGAGACCAGCCCCCAGGTGATCATGATCCGGGCGATCCAGATGCGTGCGCCGTAGCGCTGCAGCGCGAGATTGCTCGGCACCTCGAAGAAGAAGTACGACACGAAGAACAGGCTGCTGCCGAACCCAAACACACTGGCTGTCAGCCCGAGGTCATGGTTCATCTGCAGCGAGGCCATGCCCACGTTGCCCCGGTCGATGAAGGCCAACAGGTAGCAGACCATGAGAAAAGGCACGAGCCGCCAGACCACCTTGCGCAGGGTCCGCTGTTCGAGATCGGTGACACCGGTACGGCTCGTCACTTGCATGTGTGTCTCCTGGCGCCGTCGTGTGCCGCAGCGCTATAGGTATGGGGTGTCTACGAAGAAAGGTACTGCGATTGGCGGGTCAATGGGTGGCCGCTTCTCCAGCATCCGCGCCTGGATCGCCCAACCAGGCGATCGACAGCGCACCGATGAGCAGCACCGCAGACACCGCCATCAGCGGCGCCGTGAAGCTGTGTGAGAACTGTTTGATCGCGCCAATCATCGACGGCCCGACAAAGCCACCCAGGTTGCCCACCGACACGATCAGCGCCAAGCCGCCGGCCGCCGCACGGCCGGTCAGAAAGCTCGACGGAATGGCCCAGTACGTGGCCTGGAAGGCGAGGATGCCGCTCACCGTCAGGCACAGCGCCGCGAGTTTGAGTGCGGGCGCATCCAGCGCCGTGCTGGCCGCCAGCGCTACCGCTGCAACCACCAGCGCGGTGGCTACATACGGAATGCGGTTCTGCGCGCGATTTGCCATCCGCGCCCACCACAGCATGACCACGGCGCCAATCGCGTAGGGAATGGCCGTCAGCCAGCCGACCACCGCATGCTCGACACCAAACTGCTTGATGATCTGCGGCATCCACAGCCCCACGCCGATCGAGCCAACGATGCCGCAGAAGTTGATGAACGCCAGCACGAACACGCGCCAGTTGGTCATTGCATCGCGCAGGGTGGCGCCGTGCTTGCTGGCGATATCGCGCTGTTCCATGGCCAGGCGGCGCGCGAGCACGGCTTTCTCCTCGTCGGTCAGCCACGTGGCTTTCTCGGGCCGGTCCGCCAGCACAAACAAGCACGCGATACCAAGCACCACGGCAGGCAGCCCCTCGATCAGCAGCAGCCATTGCCAGCTGCGCAAGCCATGCAGCCCACCAAGTTCCAGCAGCGCCCCGGAAATCGGCGAGCCGATCATGTTCGCGACCGGAATGCCCACCAGAAATGCCGCCGTCACCTTGGCGCGCCACTTGCCGGGAAACCAGTGCGTGAAATACAGGTAGATGCCCGGCGTGAAGCCCGCCTCGGCCAGCCCCAGCAGAAACCGCGCAGCGGCAAAACTTTTGGGCCCGACCACAAACGCCGTGGCCATCGAGAAGATGCCCCACGTGATCATGATCCGCGCGATCCAGATGCGCGCACCTACCTTCTGCATGATCAGGTTGCTCGGAATCTCGAACAGGAAGTAGCCGATGAAGAACAGCCCTGCCCCGAACCCGAACTGCTCGGCGGTCAGGCCGATGTCCTTGTTCATGGTGAGCGCGGCAAAACCCACGTTGGTGCGATCGAGATAGCTGATCACATAGCAAGCGAAGATGAACGGCAGGATGCGACGGAACGCCTTGCCGAGTGTGCGTTCGCTCGCCTGGTAATCCGCATCCGGCAACGTGGCCGCGGCGCGCACATCCGCGCCAGGCGGTGGCGTGGTGGCATTCACCGTGCCTAAGGTGTGTGACATTTGCATGGTCTCCTCCATCGCGCTTCTGTGAGCGCTAGGGGTTGCGTATCGATGATCTAGTGCTGGTGCGTGGGCTTTGCCCGATGCGGCAGCGGGCCGGCGATGTCCATCTCGGCTTTCAGCACGGTGCCGGACACCGACTCCGTCATGAAGAGCGTCTTCATTTCAGCGCCGCCAAAGCACAGGTTCGTGAGCGAAGCGCCTTCGGGGCTGGTCAGAATCACCTCGGGCTCCGCGCGATGGTTCAGCACCCACGCACGGCCGAGGCCGGGGTTGGCCACGAACAGCCGCCCTGCCGTATCGATCGTCAAACCATCGGGCCCGCTCGGGCCGTACGAGGTGAAGAACTGCCCCACCTTGCTGACGGAGCCATCGGCCTGCAGCGGCACGCGCCACACGCAGTTACCGCGCGTCATGGCGACGTACAAGACCTTCTCGTCAGGCGACAGCACAAGCCCGTTCGGGCTGGGGCAGTTGCCGAGCAGCATGTCGAGCTTGCCGCCCACCGACAGGCGATAGACGCGGCCCGTCGGATCATGCAGCCCGGTTTGCCCCTGATCGGTGAAGAACAGGTTGCCCTTGGAATCGAACGTCAGATCGTTCACGCCCTTGAAGCGCTCCGAATTGCGCCGCTCCAGATAAGGCGTGACTTCCCCACGCGGGATGTCGAGCAGCATCAGCCCGTTGCGGTAGTCGGTGATGAGCAGATGCGCATCGTCGACCAGCTTCATGCCGTTGGGCTCGCCGTCGTACTCGGCCACCAGTTCCCAGTCGCCCGCAGCCGAGATACGAAAGATCCGGCCATGCGGAATATCTGTCACGTACAGATGGCCGTGTCCGCGACCGTCCGGGCTCCACACCGGCCCTTCGAGGAAGGAATCGGTGGCCTGGCCGCCGCGATTGGCGCGTGCCCAGTCCGTCTGGACGTCAGGCTTGCGAAACTTAGCCGGCATGCGCGTGAAGACTACGGCTTCACGCACCACGGGTGGCGAGAGCAGGAACATAGGCATCACGCCGCGGTGCGCGCGCGTTCTTCGATCACCGCGAGCACGTTGGCCGCCGCGCCCTTACCCATGTTGACGTAAGCCGCGTCGCTCACGCCACCGATGTGCGGTGACAGGATGACGTTCGCAATGCCCTGAAACGGATGCGGCGTAGTCATCGGCTCCACATCAAAGCTGTCCAGCCCGGCCGCGCGCAAGCGGCCACTTGCCAGCGCTTCAACTAGCGCTGGCTCGTCAATGAGCCCACCGCGTGCCGTGTTGACGAGAATCGCGCCCGGCTTGAAACAACTGAACGCATCGCGGTTCAGCATCTTGCGGTTCTCGGCGGTCAGGGGGCAGTGCAGCGAGACCACGTCTGACTGGGCGTACAGCTCACCCAGGCTGACCAGCTTCACGCCGGCCGGTGCCTCTTTGGCATATGGGTCAAACGCGATGACGTTCATGCCGAACGCGACGCCGATGGCGGCCGCGCGGCGCCCGATCGCGCCCAGGCCGACCAGACCCAACGTGCGGCCATCCAGCTCGACCGACTTGTGAACAGCCTTATCCCAATGGCCGGCATGCATGCGTGCATCAAGCCGCGGCACGGCCTTGGCGCATGCGAGGATCAGCGCCCAGGCGTGCTCGGCCACAGCTGCCGCATTGGCACCCACAGCAGCACGCACTGCAATGCCACGCGCGGCGGCGGCGTCCTGATCGATGACGTCGATCCCGCTGCCATGCTTGGAAATCACCTGCAGGTTGCCGGCCGCATCCATGATGCGGGCGTTGACCTTGCCGTAGCGCACGATGATCGCCACCGGCTTGTGCCGCGTACAGAGCGTGACGAGGTCTTCCTCGGTGGGCTGCTTGCCGGCAAACACGATCTCGAAGTCAGCCAGCATGTCGAGCGCCTGGGGCGCCAAGTCGTTACCCGTCACCAGTACGACGGGCTTGTGTGCAGACACGCTCATCACAGTGCCTCACCTTCGGCCAGCATACCGGCGGCGCGCAATTCCTTCTCCAGCCAACCCGGGCGCGTGTCGCCCTTGCGAATGGCGGCGATGCGAGCGGCCTCCGCATCCACCTTCTTCTGCGCGAGCACAAGGATGCGCTCGACGTCTTCACGCGGGATGACGACCACGCCATCCGCATCGCCCACCACCAGGTCACCGGGGTGCACCGTCGCGCCGGCAGCGGACACCGGCAGGTTCACACGCCCCGCCACGCTCTTGGTCGGGCCGCACGGGTTAAGCCCGGCGGAAAAGACCGGGAACGTGCCGTGCGCCAACTCGTGCGAATCGCGCACCGCGCCGTCGATCACAAACCCGGCGATGCCCGTCGCATGCGCCTGCGTGGCCATGATCTCGCCGATGAGCGCGCAGCTCTGGTCGCCCTTGCCGTCCACCACGATCACATCTCCGGGTTTGGCGACGGCGATGGCCGCGTGGATGGCGAGGTTGTCACCGGGGCGGACTTCCACCGTCACGGCGGGGCCCGCCACTTTCATGGTCGG
>JGI24740J21852_10000060_pt1 | contig 34973 bp, 39 predicted proteins | sample KBSCornC6_FD_21852 | JGI IMG/M metagenome (IMG submission 21852) | reverse complement strand
TCTCCCGCTCGTTGCCGAGCGGGACAGTGTTCTATACGTGGGTCAACATTCGATGCAAAAACCTACCTCGGGTGGGTCAGGATTCGGTGCAAATCAACAGCATGGGCACAAGAGATCGTCGATCAGTACCCCGAAACGTACATTGAACGTTCGCCAAGCGGCGATGGCTTGCACATTCTCGCTACGGGCAAACTTCCCTTTTGCGGAAAAACAGGGCCGGGCAATCGCCTTGAACTCTATGACGAACGCAGCCCGCGCTACTTCACTGTGACGGGGCAAAGTTTCGGTGGTGCCGAAGAGATTACCGACCAGCAGGATGCAATTGACTGGCTGTCTGGTCATTATCCGAAGGAAGCCAAAGCAGATCAGAAGGTGCCATCGCAGACCGACAGCGGCGCTAGCAAGCTATTGGATGACGCAGACATTCTGACAAAGGCAAGGCAAGCTGCTGGTGACGAACGGTTCCGTAAACTATTTGACGGCGACTTTTCGGACTATCCAAGTCAGTCCGAAGCCGACCTTGCGCTGGCAAATATGCTGGCCCGCGTGACGCAGGACGCGGAAACCTTAGATCGGCTGTTTCGCGTTTCGGAACTATTTCGACCTGAGAAGTGGAACAAACCGCATTCTGACGACGGTCAGACCTACGGCCAAATGACCATCGCCAAGGCCCTGTCAGGTCGCAATGCGATGGCCGGTGCTCAGGCTGCACGCGAAGACTCGGCAGACGGTCCGCGCAAATATGAATTCGTCCATGCGTCCGACTTCATGGCCGAAACGATCACAACCGAGTGGTTGATCGATGGCATCTTGGAACAGAACACGACGTGCACCTTGTTCGGCGCATCGGGCAGCGGGAAAAGCTTTGTCGCTATGGATTGGGCCTGTTGCGTCGCGACTGGAACCGATTGGCATGGTCAAGAAGTGGAACCCGGTCCGGTCTTCTATATCGTTGGCGAAGGGCTTAATGGCTTCCGTCGCCGATTGAAGGTCTGGGCGAAGACCAACGGCGTCTCGTTAGAGGGTAAGCCGTTCCACCTGCTAAAACATCCAGTCCAGCTTTCCAGCAGTGAGAGCGTTGACTGTCTTTCGGAAACAATCGCTGGGTTGGTCTCGGCTGACAAGCCCTGCATGATTGTCATCGACACGTTGGCCCGCAGCTTCGGCGATGGGGACGAGAACAGTAACGCTGACGTGAACAAGCTGATGAGCAAGATTGATGCGAATCTGCGCATCCCGTTCAATGCGTCCGTCGTGCTGGTTCACCACTCCGGGAACAGCGATAAGGATCGAGCACGAGGTGCTTCGGCCTTGAAAGCTGCGATGGACCACGAATACCGTGTGGATAAGCGCGCCAGTGGTCTTCGTGTTCTGCAATGTACCAAAATGAAAGATGGTCCCGAAGACTTCGAATTTCACTTTCAGATCGAAGGCGTTTCTTTGAGTGACGGCGGGAGCGCCGGTGCTTTGGTTCCTCTTGATGTGCCGACGAACAAGAAGGCCGCAAGCGAGAAGCTGACAAAGCCAGCGATAACCTGCTATCAGGTGCTTGGGAAGATTACCGATCCCTTTGGCATTCCTCCAAGCCCTGAATTGGTGGCGGCAGAAGGCATGTTCGCCCCAGCACTTGTTGTTCACGAAGATCATTGGAAGCAAGCTGCAATCGACGCGGGCATCAGTACGGGTTTGGCTGATTCACAGCGCACGGCGTTTGCTCGTGCCATCAAGAAACTGGTCGATGCGAATCGTGTCGGCAAGCACGGCGACTACTACTGGGTGAAAAGCTAGGACTTCGCGGACAAACGGACAAACATAAATGACCAGTTTGTCCATTGGCGAAATTAGTGACCTATTTCGGACGGACATGGACACACCCCTATAGGGGTGTCCAGATGTCCAAAGGTGGGATGAAGAAAAAAGACCAGATAGTTACTGTTTTTTCTTTTTCTGTGGCTATTTGGCGAGGAGAGGATGCGCCGTGTCTGTCCGGTTCGCCGGTATCGGGTCATGTGCACGCGACGCGGCGCGACGAGTGGTTGCGATGCATGGTGTCCGTCCCTGACGTACGTCGGGCCGTGCTGCATCTGCGAAAATCCTGATGGGAGTGGGTGCGATCAACAATCAATCGAAGAACATGGATTGCAGAACGATCAAGCTGACCGATGTGGACATGCTTCACAAGGTCTTTCGTGGATTCAGAAGCCACGAAGGGATGGGGTGGCTGTTCAGAGGGCATGCTCAGGCCAGTTGGGATTTGTTGCCGAAGGCCGGTCGTGCTGAGTTCTATCTGCCGGATAACGATGACCTTGGTCGATTCCACCGCTGGGCTAAAAGCGCGGTTGCATACACGTCGTTGTCATCAAGCTACCTTGAACAACTTGCGCTGGCTCAACATCATGGCCTCGCGACGCGTCTTCTTGATTGGTCGATGAATCCATTGGTTGCGTGTTACTTCGCGTGTTCGGATCATGCTGACAAGGACGGCGCGGTCTGGATGTACGAGATGTGTGATGCGATCTTGACCGACGAGAATACCCGCGACACCTTGAACGAGAAGAAGGGTGTGTTCGGCTACCTTCCCAAGGCGATATTCCCCCGCGTCATTAACCAGCGAGGTGTCTTTACCGTTCACTGTGACGCAGCGCACCCGATTGATGTCATGGAGTCACGCGTAACGAAGGGATGGCCCAATCTGTTCCGACTGGACATTCCCGCTGCGTTGAAGGCGGACATCATGGCTCATTTGGGGGATTACGGCATCGACCGGTCGTATCTTTTCCCCGACCTTGATGGCCTTTCCGCGCATGTTAACGCCGCCACGTCTCAAATACGGAAGCGTCATGCAGAAAAGTAGGTGCTAGATCGGTATCGGGCGCCATACCGTCCAGTTCCCTCCAGCAAGCGGTCAAATCTCAATGAGGGGGCCAAGTCTTCCCTTGGAAAATAACCTCGTTCTCTCGTCAGTCGCAGGTTCGAATCCGCAGTAGTACCTAGAAACACCCATGCTACACGCGAGCGATTCAGTGCCAGCTGCAAGCTTCGTAGTCGCATCTTTCCTATCAGCCGCATCGATGTCGGCACTCTCGAATACAACAGTCACTTCGATCACCCCTGCGAAGCGCAGGACGCGCACCAGCGGATTACGAATTGGAATGCCGCCGACCGTGACAAGAGCAGTCCTTACGAAAAGGGACACCGGCGTCGTTTCCTTTGTGAGGAACTGCGTCAAATCTTGATCAGCTTGTTCAGGGGCAAGGCAGCCCAGTTCACTGTGAAAGATTTCGAGGATGGCTGCCCCCTGCCGCAGGTCACACACCAACTTATCAACGGCATGTTCAGGAACACCCTCGAAGACTAGTTCAATTAATCCGTCCATAATTAGTCCAAGAATCGCTTGAGCGTTCCATCCATATTAGTCCCGGTCCGTAAGGGAGCCGTTTCTCCGTGAGCTTGAGGCCGTGCTCGTTGGCCTTGAGTGCCATTCGGCTTCGGATCGAACGGGTATTCGGTGGCGATGGTCTGCGCTGCACCAGCGGGACCATCTTTGGATAGATACCGGCAAGCGGGGTCGATGATGTGTGCCAGATCGTTCGTCATTGCTTCCCCCTGCAACGGTTCACGAATCGGTAAGCCGTCAGCCACCATTCATCTAGGGGTTGTTGTTTTCAGAACTTCCCAGACACCACTGTGCCGCCAAACTTCTCAACCACCTGGTGGACGCTGGCTGTTGCGTTCTGCCGTGCTTCGGCATCGGGGAAATACTGACCGAAGACATCAACCTTGACCTTCGAAATCCCTTCAACGTCTGTTACCGTCAAGAACAACTTCGTGTCCGAAGGGTCCCGCTTGTACAGATAGAACAGCACGGGCCGCTTCATGAGGTCATCAAGTCCCGGCGCCGGAGGAAATTTCGTCAACCCGTGCTGCTGCATGGCTGCGTCCATTGCGCTGACGAACTCACCATACCGTTCCGGTTGCAGCTTCACGACCGCAACTTGCGTCGGCGGCCATTTCTCGCCGCACCCTGACAAGACCACACCAACCACCAGCATGGCAATTGAGATGCGGAGGATTCTGGCAAGGTTCATCGTGGCCTGCTTTGTGAGGTTGGTTGAACGCTACGCTCTACGCTGGTTTCCCAACCGTCATAGTCGCCGCCGAGTGCCTTTGTTTTGCGATTGATAATGATGGTGTGGTACGTGATGTCCTCAAGCTCCATCGTTGCTTCGTGCGTGAATCGCACTTCAACCTTATCGCCGGTCGGTGCGACAGAATCGACTTGGTAGGCATTCGTTCTGGCCCAATCGGCGAACTGCTGCGCTTCTTGTGGCGTCGGGAAGTAAGCCCAATGCGATACGGGCCGGGACACATTGCTGATGTCGCCCTTGTCTTTGAGAGCGTCCAGCACGCGTATGTCCCGGATCACCTGCCAGTCGTCTGCTGTCGGGTACAGATTTTTCCAATACCCGTCCTTCTCGGGGTCTTCTTGGTAAGCGTATGCAAGCTCATACGGTGTCTGGGCGGCGACTGAATCGAAAAGGTCCAGAACCTTCTCTTCCGGCAGGGCGACGTAAAAGTAGAAATGCCGATAGCCCTTCGCCGTGACACGCCCGACATGGATGCCACCTTCTGCAACAACACCGGTTGTCAGCAAATTCAAGACGTTTCTCAGTTCCGGAAACTCGTCTTCCGGTGGCATGCCTTCGGCGGTGGGGTGCTTGAATTCCAGCCGTACGCGAAACAGTGACGTTCGCGGGTCCGTGCGTGCGATCTCGGCATAGCTGCCATTGAAAGCGATGAATGCCCGGTGATCGCCCATTTGGGCCGGGAAGGTTTCCCAAGCGTCAGCCATGCGCACCTCTCATGTGCAGAGAAGATCATTATGCCGTTGTGCCGCTATTCGGATAGGGCGGTCAAAAATGGTCCCAGATGGGTATAGGTCAGGCGAACCAGTCCGGCATTGGTTCGATATGCGGCTTGACACAACCCAAATCGAACCGATATTATTCGAACCATCCTAAGCGAACTGATTGGGGTGGTTCATGTACGTCAGAGCGTACCTTCGTGCATCAACCAAGGAGCAGGATGCTGGTCGTGCCAAGTCGGACCTAATCGAGTTCGCAAAGGAGCGAGGGCTACAAATCGTTTCGTTCTACATGGAACACGAATCGGGCGCATCGCTTCAACGACCTGAACTGTTCCGACTGCTGGCCGATTGTCATGAAGGGGATTGTTTGCTGGTCGAGCAAGTGGATCGGTTGTCCCGATTGAACAACGAGGACTGGCAGCGCCTGAAGGCTGAACTCCAATCACGTCGCATACGGGTCGTGGCGCTCGATCTGCCGACATCATGGATGTTGACGACCAATACCGACGACATCACCGGTCGGATGATGGATGCGCTGAACGCGATGATGCTGGACATGCTGGCCGCCATCGCACGGAAAGACTATGACGACCGGCGTCGCCGTCAGGCGCAGGGGATCGAGAAACTGAAAGCGGAAGGTGGCTATAAAGGCCGCAAACCTGATGTGCAGCGGAACGCCGCCATCATGCAGATGCTGCAACGTGGTGATAGCTGGAACACGATTGTGGCCGCCACCGGATGCTCCCGGTCCACGTTGTCGCGGTTGGCACGGCAGGTCAAAGAAGAAGCTGCTGTCGAGGCTACCTCATAAGGCAGCGTCGTCTATCCCGCCACTTCGTCAATGAAGGTGATGACTTTGGCGCGTTGCTTCTTGTTCAGGTCGTGAAATTTCAGAAGCAGGTTGGCTTCGTCGTCATCGACTGAATGAAGATAGGCGACCGGTACGTCCAAGACAGCGGCGATCCGCTCCACCAGCGGTGCGTCGGGCGTACGTTTTCCTAACTCATAACGATTCATACGTGCGCTGGCGGACATCGGATCAAGTCCCGCCTCGATGCCGAGACGTTCCTGTGACAACCCCGAGCGCAGGCGCGCTGCCTTGAGCCGTTGAGCGAATACCGACATGCTTGCCTTCAAGTGGCTGAAGACAAGGATCGTCGGGTTTTCGCTCGCCCCAAATACTACCGATTTGGTAGTATTGCGAGCGCATTAATCCAGAAGAACACGTGACGCGGGAGGGAAACTGCATGCAAAACAGCCAGAAACCGAAGTGGAAGTGCTATGCGACGAAGTTGTGGGGGAAGCCAGTGTTGGCGGCGCTCGGGTTAGCAAGCCTGTTCGTCGCATACGGTGCCTGCGAAGCAGCCGAGAAGTCTGGTGGCCCGTTGTCGAACCTTACAGCCCCGCTTGGTGGCACTGGCAAGCTTGATTGCGCGTCGAAGGACGTGAAGCAAATCATCACCGACAACTATGCCGAACAAATGGCAGAGGCCGGTTCGCCCGACTTGGTCATGGCTATCGCTAAGGAGCGCATCAAGTTCCGTGTCGAGATGATCAGCGAGGTGGTGCGGAACAACCAATCCAAGAACGTCGCCTGTTCCGGCAAGCTGGTGATTGAATTCCCCAAGGAAGACCTGGCGCGTGCAGCACAGGTCAAAGAATCCAAGGTCGTTGAAGCGGCCATCCGTGGTTTCCGCATCCCCACCGATCCGGTGTTCAGCACGACGTTGTCCTATCTGGTGTCCTCCCCGGCAGATAAGACCGAGAAGCAAAATGGACCGCTGGTGAAGATGACCACCCGAGAGGGTGTCAAGGCGGGCGATGGCGATCTTGGTCCCTACATGGTGGCGTACACCATGCTGGCCTACGCCGCACCTGACATCACCGCGTCGTCCAAGAACACCAAACCATGGGACAAGGAGTGGAAGACCCTTGCCCTTCAAGGATGCACTGAACACCAAAGCCCCGAACTGTGCGCATGCAAGATGGCGCAATTCGAGAAGCTGGTGACGCAGGACGACATGCAGCGCATTGGATACACCATCCAGACCAATGCCCTCGTGGCAGGCAAGTACACCAACTTCATTGCCCTTTCTGACGCGCTGAATAGGCGGTGCCCGCTGCCAGAAGGCGTCGCCAGTGTTCTTGCACCGTCCGGGCAAGCTGTGTCGGCGCCGGTGCAGGAACCTGCGAAGCCAGTTGTTCAACCAGCGGCAGTGTCATCCCCGGCGCCGCAGGCGACCCAACCCGTACAAGGTGCCATCGTCGCGTCCTTTGACTGCTCCAAGGCATTGTCCAAGATCGAAAAATTGATCTGTTCCACCCCTGAGACTGGCGATGCCGACCGCCGCCTTGCTGCTGCGTATGCGTCTGCTAAGTCGAAGTCCTCAGACGCCAACGCACTCAAGGCAGATCAGTTGGCGTGGATGAAGCAGCAGCGCAATGCCTGCAATGACGCGGCCTGTCTTCTAAAGACGACCGAAGCTCGCATCCAAGCCTTATCGGCGATGTGACGCTATCCAAAGACTAGACCCGACCGCCGTTCATCGGCGGTTCTACATCATTCGACCACTGAAACCGGAGAAGTCTATGAAAGCACAATTGATTATTGGCCTGCTGCTGGCCGCTGCCGTGACCGCCGCGAACGCACACGTCGTCGGCACCATCAAGGATGGCAGTGAACGCATCACCCTGACGGACAAGCGTTCGTGCGACGGTTGCGAATTTGAAGCCAGCACGACCACGAAGGGTATGAACGCGACTTGGAACTACACGGACATTGACGGTGTGATCCGAGTCGATGAATCGGACGGCGCCAGCCCAGCGCAGTCGCGGGAGTACAACGTTGGCAAGGATGTGAAGTTGACCACGTTCGGGAAGAAATTCATGGGGCCGGCCAACGACTAAGTTAGCGATGGTGTCATGCCGGGACGACAGCACGCCGGATGTCGTCCTGGTGGTTCAATCATGACCAGCTGAATCTATGGCGGACCGCCTATTGAAGACCTTCACTGAATCCGAAATCACCATCGACACCCTTGAAGCCCACATCCGCGACAGCGGCTTGGTACCCCACGAAGTCCAATCAGGCGGCATCTGGATGCGTTCGCCGAAGGGTTTGGGGTTCCGCATCTCCATCATCGAAAACCAGAAATTCATCCGGTTCAGCACCTACCTGCCACTGAACCGGCAGGCCACCATCGACCAGAAGCACGAACTGACGCGGCGGCTGAACGAGAACGTGTTCTTGCCGGTGTTCACGCTGGATCAAGACGAGGACTTGAACGTGATGTACGTCTTGCCCTACGAGCATGGCCTGATCGCCGGAAACTTCGTGGCAGTGGTCAACCGGTTCGGTTCGATGCTGGAATATGTTGTCCAGACGTTCAACCCGGGCGAGATCATCGACTTTGGCGGTCCAACAACGCGGTCAGATATGCCCGGCTTGGAATCGGATCGGAAGGTCGTTCACTGAACGGCGCCGACTATGCGCAATCGTCAACTTCAGGTCGGTGCGAGATGGTGCCGACAGTTTGCTGGATAAAGCTTGGTGCATCTGGGCTGGCGCAGAAGCAGCCACTGTACTGGTCCAGTACAAATGAAACCGAGCGCCATCCAGTTGCCGCCAGTTCGGACGTGTTCGGGTAGGGCTGCTCCGCAAAAAACATCACCTCTTGCAAGTTGACATACAGAAGCAAGTCGGTTCGCTTCTTGAAGTCGTTCGAGTACTTGGTGAGTCTCACGGCTTCGTTGTGACAAAGCCGGTATATCTCACTGAGGTCAATGTCCTTCGGCGTAAATTCCTTCAGCAGGTCTTTGGCTTCGGTGATCTTGCGCACGCGTTCCAGTTCCTGCTTGTACTCATAATGGCGGTGCCGGTCAGGGTCCAGAATCTCTTTGATCTCAAATCGGGCATCCCGAAACTCCACGTCGGGCGGATCGTCTTTGACGCTGGCGATTTCACCTTTTTCTGGGATAAGTCCAAGGTTCCGGACGAACGCGTCTACCACCCAACGTTCACGCTCCTCCTTGTTTTGATGCCCGAAGAAGGCAACCGCGTCTTCAAGGTCTTTGATGCGTTGCTCGATGAATTTTCGTTCGTCCATACAGACGGTTCCCCATCATGGTGGCACGGCCCCGTCAGACCTAGTTCGGCGGCAGACGGAGTGAGAGTATTTCACCCCGTACTCGCTTCCAATAACCAGTCTGCGCCACATGGCGGTTCGTTTTGGGCATGCCACAACTACCCGAAGGGGTGTCCGGTCAAGATTTCACGTGCGGCTCGATGATCGGGACGCAGTCCGCAAAGTCCACGTGGAACTTGCGGACGGCGGGCATGTTCCTTTGCGGATCGCCAGTGAGAATGGCGGTCAACTGTGCCGCGATGCAGACAAGCGCATTGGAATTCCGCATTGCATCAATTGCAAGCTGGACAGGGAAGCCGGAGAGCGTCCTTGCCAGTGGGTGAAGCCCGCCATGTGTATAGCTACTCAGTGCTTTCCACGACACATCCTTGAATTGCCGAAGTTGGTCAACTATGTGTGCCGGGGCTTCACCGGCATCCAATTGCTTCAGCATTTCCGCCAACATCGGCCCTTCGTTTGCCCTGCGGGCACTCTCGACGGTCAGGGGTTCGCCAAGTTTGTCCACCCAATTGTCCGTGGCGGCATGAAGCAGCCAGATGCCACGAACAAGGGATTCGTACTGAGGGCGCAGCAGGGATAGGGCGGAAGTACCCAGACCGTTGCCAATCAGTACCAGTGCACCCCTTGCATGATCCAGTGATAGCAGCCCGGCCTGAAACGAGACGACGAAGCGTTTTTCTGGGAAGGGCGCAAGACGGTTCACATGGTCAGCTACTGCTTCATGGAACTGTGCGGTGCGGTTAAGCGCGGTAGATAGCAGTGCCTCAGTCATAGGATGGACCTGTTCGTGATAGCTCCAATTGGCCTTGGACGCTGCGGCAGAGTATCATCGAACACCACTCATCCGAGTGGAAGGTACGTCACGATTTTTGTGCGAGTTTTGTCACGCGAATTTCCGAAAAGCCTCTAAGTCTTTGATTCGAAAACTAACGTTGACCTTATCGTCACAACGGGTAGTTCTCGGCGGCGATGCCGGCTTTGGTCAGGGCATTGAACAGGGTCGACTTGCCGACGTTCGGCAGACCGACGATGCCGCATTGGAGGCTCATGGTAAAGGCTTTGGAATCAAGGAGTTGGCCCCGTCACGCACCATCGGGCAGGCAGGGCTGGAAACCCGTGATTGTAACCGCTCCGGGGTGCGCTTAGCCCTGGGATGCGGCCTCGGCGCGCTTGCGCTGCGTGCGGCTGGCCAGCACCAGGGCGATGCCGCCGAGGATTGCCGCCGATGCCGCCGCCAAGCGTGGCGTCAACGGCTCGCCCAGGAACAGCACAGCCCCGAACGCTGCAATGGGCGGCACTGACAACTGCACCGCCGCCGCGCGGATCGCCGTCAGCCCCTTGAGCGCCGCGTACCAGATCACGTAGCCGATGCCCGAGGTGACCGCGCCGGAGGCCAGCGCCAGCAGGATGCCGGCCGGGCTGGCATGGGCTTGGTTGTAGAGCACCACGCTCAAGGCGAGCGCCATGGGTGCGGCATGCAGGAAGTTGCCCGCTGTGGCGCCCAGCGGATTGTCGAGCCCCCGCCCGCGCAGCGAATACACGCCCCAGGCCACGCCGGCCACGGTCATTAGCGCGGCGCCCAGCGGTGTCGGCGCCGTCACGCCGGGCGACACCAGGTAGACAAGCCCACCCAGCGCCAGCGCAAAGCCCAGCCAGCCCAGCGGCTCGAACCGCTCGCCTGCAGCCAGGCCCGCGCCCAGCATGGTGAGCTGCACTGCGCCGAACAGGATCAACGCGCCCGTGGCCGCGCTCAAGGTGAGATACGCAAACGAGAAGAATGCGACGTAGGCGAACAGCATGGCAGCGGCAAGCCAGTCCACCCGTGCCTTCGGCGCTTTGGTCGAGCCGGCCCGCACGAGGATTGCCAGCATGACCGCGCCCGACACCAGCCGGATGCTGGAAAAGCTCGCCGCATCGATGGCCGCGTGCTGCAACGCCAGTCGGCACAGCAGCGAGTTGGAGGCAAACGCCACCATCGTGATGCTGGTGAGCAGCACTGTGCGCAGGGCGAGTCGGCTGTTGGGGGGCGGGTCCAAGGTGGTTTCAGGTGATGGGTGCGCTGCCCCAAAGATGGGTAGCGGCGAGCAAGGCTGCCCCGGCCAGCAAGGCCACACCGAGCGGCGCGGACACCTGTCTCCCCCATGAAACATTCTTCTCGATGGCCATGGCGGCCGCCAGCACCAGCATCCAGCCGAGGCTGCCCGCGCCCACCACGAACATCAGCAGCATCAAGGCCCAGCAGCACCCCACGCAGAAGAGGCCGTGGCGCAAGCCCAGCATGAACGCCTGCCGCTGCGGCGCGGGGCCGTGCCAATGGCTGATGACGAAGCTCAGCGGCGAACGGCACTGGTCCAGGCATCGATACTTCAGTGCGCTGAACTGAAACGCGCCCGCCCCCGCCAGCGTGGCCGCGCCGATCAGCCAGCCATGCCAGCCCAGCAGCGGCACCCGCGCCACCCCCGCGAGCAGCACTGCGTGTAGTCCGTGCGCCAGCAGACCGAACGCGCTCCAGGCAGCCAGATAGCCCACGCCCAGCCAGGTCAGCAGACGCTGGCGATCCGGCCGCCCCGCAACCACGCGGTCAAAGGCCTGGAACAGCGGCAACGTGGTCGGCAGCATCATCGCCAGGATCATCAGCGACCAGGCCAGCGCGGAGAGCGCCGCCGGCACCACGAGCGAACCCGCCGGCACGGCCCGGCACAGCCATGCCGCCGGGCCGGACGCTGTCCAGTCGCCATGATCGAGATAGCGGCCATAGGGGCTGCGCGCCCACAGCCACAACGTGAGCCAGGCCAGCGTCACCAGGCCGGCCAGCACCGGCAGGAAGACGTGTTGATGGCGGGATGCTGCGACGCGCATGGCCGCCGCCGCTCAGGCGTCGAACAAGAAGGTGCTCTGCAGCGCGTTGTGGTTCTGGATGTCGACGTTGATGCCGATATCTGCGTTCTTCGAACGGTAGACCGGCGCCTTGCCCACGAACACCGGCGCGCCGGGCACGGTGGAGAACACCGTATCCGACAGCGTGGTCTGCTGGCCGGTCGGGCCGACGTACGGTTCAAGTTCGGCGTAGTAGTCGGCCCCGATCTTGAGCGTGCCCTTGGCGCCGACGATGTCGAACGTGATGGGCGCGCGCTCGACCGAAACCACCTTGCCGATCAGCTTGGCGAGCTCCGCAATCGGGCCGCCAGCTTGGCCCGTATAGACCTTGAGCAGCGCCTTCTCCTGCTCGTCGGTTGCACTGTCGTTGAGGAAGATCGCCGCCGTCCAGTTGCCTTCCAGGATGTTGCCGGGCACGTGAGCGACAGCGGCGATGGTGCAGCCGGACACATCGATGCCGTCGATGGTGCCGCGGTCCATGTGCCACGCGACGATGGTGTCGCAGGTGCCGAAGTCCGGGTCTTCACCGATCCAGCACGGGCATAGGACGCGGCAGTTGCAGACTTCCAGCAGACGGCCTTCCAGGTGATAGCTCATCGTTGCCTCCAAGGGGTTGCAGTGGGCGAGGGCGCCACAGGGCTGTGCCCGGATGGAGGTACGGAAGATGTCAGCCGTATCGATGACAAGCGGACAGCCCACTTCTGCATGGCAGGAGCGGCGCTATGTCCTCATTCTAGAGAGCGTCTCCCGAGAGGCAAGGCAGTTGCGGCGTGTGTGCTCGAGGGCGTAACGGACGCGTTACGCGTTACGTTCCAGAAACGTAACAACTTCGTTCGCAGCGGCGGTTTTTCGGGTGGATAGCGGGGGGCTGACGGCATCGCTCCGTATCCTGCGAAGCCAAGCCGGGAAAGGCCTGGGCGCCGTTTTTGCGAGAACGTGAAGCGGCTGCGCACGGGCCGGGCATGCCTATTGCAGGGTTCTGGCAAACAACAAGATTCTGGAGCACAGCATGTCCTGGACCGCCGCCACCGCCGCCCGCCCGATCGATACGGTTTCCGACAACGCCGGCCTGTTCGCCTGCTACGAGGCGATCGCCAGCTTGTCGGAAGAGATGGTCGACGCCGCGGAGATGGGCGACTGGGATGGCGTGAGCGCGCTGGAACGCGAATGCGCTGCCTATATGGAGCGCCTGGGCCATGGCCAGCGTTCGGCCCTGTCGCCAGAGGAGTTGCAGCGCAAGCGCGATCTGATGATGCGCATCCTGGCCAACGACGCCCGTGTGCGCGCGCTGGTCTGCCCGCGCCAGGATGCGTTGACCCGCCTGGCGAGCGGCCCGCGCCGCTCCATTGGTGCGCGCCAGGCGTACGCGACCGTTTCCTACTACTGATCCGCCAATCCGCTGGTCAGGGACCGGACCCGATTCAGCGGTCGGCCCGCAACTCTCCCCACGACAGCAACACGCGCTGGATGCTGCGCGCATAGGCGTCGCGGTGCGCGGGCGTCTCGGAGTGGTACGCGCCGATGGCGCGCCACGTGTTGCCATGACGCACCATCTTTTGCTTGAGCAGCCACGCCGCCACGAACACGTTCACGCACGCGTCGGTCAGCGCGTGGCGGGGCACGCCGTAGCGCGCCAGCGTGCTGAAGTGGATGGAGTTGATCTGCGCCTGCCCGATGTCGACTGAGCCGTCGGCGTTGCGGTGCACTGCGCTGGCATTGCCCTTCGATTCAAACCACACGATCGCGCGTAGCACCGTCGGGTTGACGCCCTGATAGCTGCCGGCCCGTTCGAAGCAATCGCCGGCCGCATGCGCAGCCAAGCTGGAAAGCGCCAGCATCAGCGCCACGCCGAGTTGGCGCCAGTTGCGGTGGATGTGGGCGATGGGCATGGCGGTTCCGGCGAGCAGGTTGTGGGGGTTACTTCTGCATGGCCACTTCGAGCTGGCGCTCGATGCTGGCCAGATACGTGTGCGATGCCTCCGACACCACCATGCGCGGCACCGGCTCGGTCGCCTTGCGCCACTGGGTGGTCACGACCTTCCGTTTGCTGCCGCGTGCGTGGGCCGCAGGCGGGGCTTCGACTTCTGCACCGCCGCCTGGCGGCAGCATCGCCAGTGTGGGCAGGGGCGGATAGACCTTGTCGGGCGCAGCGGCTGTCGCCGGCATCAATGCGTCGGGTGGCGCGGCTAACGCCGAAGCAGCCGGTACCGCCAGCAGGCCGACGGTGAGCGGGAAGAGCAGATGGGTCATACGCATGACGTTCCTCTTAATCCTGCGTGCGGATCGTCACGCTGTAGGGCTGGCTGGCGCTGACGGTCAGGTTTTCCAGGCGGACGTAGTTGGCGCGCTGTGCGGGCACGCCATTCCACAGCGCCTGGTTCAGGTAGCGGAAATCCTGCGTCAGTGCAGCCACCTGGATCGTTGCCGGGCGCTTCTGCGCGGCGGCCAGCGCGCCGGCCTTGGTCAGCACGCTCGTCAGTTGCGGGTCATGCGCGCCCAGTGCGTCGGGCGGGATGGTGAAGCTCAGTACCTCGCCGGCGGGCGCGGTGCGGGCGGCGGTAGCCGGCGTCTGGGTCTGCAATTGCGCGCAGCCCGTCACAGCGAGCAGCGCAACCAGCGAGAGCGGGAGAGAGAGCAACGTGCCGGCACGTTCAGAAAAGGTCCACATGACGATGGAAAATGCGTGGATCGGAACCGCACTGTATCGGCGGGCCGCCCGGGTCAAAACGTCGAATTACCCCATTTTTATCGTCCATCCCGCGCGATGACTTGAGCGCTCCCCAAAACGTGAAAATGGCGTCACTTCGCGGGTTTGCGGCCAAGCGAAGGGGGTGGCACTTATGCGATGCAGCTTGCACATCGGGGGCCCGGATATGCGCTCGGCGCAGCAATGGGTTCGTGTGACGAATGCGTCCCGCGCGAGGGGTGGTCAGCGTAAACACCGAGCGGTCAATCGTGCCGTTACGTGTCTGTCGCGACACATTTGCGCCGACACAAAGCCGCAATACCCCCCGCCGCTATAATCGGCCCCACCATGAATACACCCGCGTTTTCCTCTTCCAAGGCAGGGCCGGCCTACCATTTGGCCGTGGTGGGCGGCGGTATCGTCGGGCGTGCCTGCGCCTTGCGCCTAGCGCAGCTCGGCTTGCGGGTCGCGCATATTGCGCCGCCCGCGCCAGTGTCGGCACCCGCCGGGCCGGACGCCTGGGATGCGCGTGTCTACGCGTTTTCGTCCAGCTCGCAGGCGCTGCTGGAGCAGTTGCGCATCTGGCCCGCGCTCGACATGACGCGCGTACAGCCCGTGCAGGACATGCGTATCTTCGGCGACGACGCAGCCGCCCGTGGCGAGCACGCGCACCCCGATCTGCATTTCTCCTCCTACGCCGCCGGCGCGCCGCAACTGGCGTGGATTGCCGAGTCGTCGCTGGTCGAACGCGCGCTGGAAACCGCGCTGCGCTTCGCCCACACCGTGCAGACCTTCCCGCACGCCGCCACCGGCTTCGAGATGGAAGCCGACGCGGTGCGCCTGACGCTGGCCGACGGGCAGGTGATCCGCGCCGAATGCGTGATCGGCGCCGACGGCAAGCACTCCTGGGTACGCGAGCAGGCCGGCATCCAGGCCGAGGCCAAGCCGTATCGCCAACTGGGCGTGGTCGCCAACTTCCAGGCCGAGCACTGGCACCAGGACACCGCGTGGCAGTGGTTTCTCGGCACCTCAGCCGCAGACGTGGCCGCCGCGGATGACAACACCCCGGCACGCGGCGAGATTCTCGCCATGCTGCCGCTGCCCGATCGTCGGGTCTCGATGGTGTGGTCCGCCAGTGAAGATCACGCGCGCGAATTGCTGGCCCTGTCCCCCGAAGCGCTGTGCCGCACAGTGGAAGCCGCGGCGGGTGGTGCAATCGCCGCCCGTTTTGGGCGGTTATCGAACATCACGCCCGCACAGGGTTTTCCGCTTGTGTTGCAGCACGCCAGCCGGGTGGTTGCGCCGCGCGTGGCGCTGGTGGGCGATGCGGCCCATGTGATCCATCCGCTCGCCGGACAGGGTATGAACCTCGGTCTTAGGGATGTGTCCGAAATCGGCAAGGTGATGGCGGAACGTGAAACCATGCGCGATCATGGCGATCTGAGATTGCTGCGCCGTTACGAGCGCGCCCGCCGCGAAGACCTGCTTTCGCTCACGGCCGCCACGGACGGTCTGCACAAGCTGTTCGCCCTGCCGGGCGCACTGCCCCGCACCGTACGCAACGCGGGCTTGGCGCTGGTGGGCATGACGCCATTTATCAAACGCTTACTCATTAAGCACGCGCTGGGCTGAGGCCGTTCTCGGGCATCATCAGCGCTTTTGGGGTTTCAGGAGTAGTTATGTCGTTTCGTATTCGGGTGGCGGCCATCGCCTCTGCGGTGGCTGTGGCTGCGATTGGCGCGGGTTATGTACTGAGCGCCGGTGCCGCCGAGCCCGCCCTGGAGAAGGTCAAGGCCAGCGTGCAGAAGGCCCTGGGCCCCAATGTCGACATCAAGGGCGTTGCCAAGTCCCCGCTGGCTGGCCTGTACGAGATCAACCTGGGCAGCCAGGTCGTCTACACCGATGCCACCGGCCGCTACGTGCTGAATGGCGACCTGCTCGACACGCAGACCGCCACCAACCTCACGCAAGAGCGCCTGGCCGAGATCAACCGCGTGAAGTGGGCCGACCTGCCGCTGGACCGCGCCGTGAAGTGGGTCAAGGGGAACGGCGCGCGCAAGATCGCCGTGTTCTCCGACCCGAACTGCCCGTACTGCCACAAGCTGGAGCAGATGCTCACGCAGGTCGACAACATCACCGTCTACACCTTCCTGTTCCCGATCCTGTCGGAAGACTCCAACACCAAGGCCAAGCAGATCTGGTGTTCCGCCGACCGTGCCAAGGCCTGGCGCGACTGGATGATCGCCAAGACCGCCCCGGGCGGCGCCGGCACCTGCGACACGCCGCTGGAAGCCAACCTGAAGCTCGGCCAGCAGCTCAACGTGACGGGCACGCCGGCCATCATCTTCCCGGATGGTTCCCGTGCGCCGGGGCTGATTGATGCGGCCACGCTGGAGCGCAAGTTCGCCGCGATGAAGAAGTCGTAACTCAGACGTCGTAAATCGCATGCATCAAGCGCCGGTTCATCCGGCGCTTTTTTCTTGGGGCGCTTGCTTGGAGCCATCGGCGGGCGGCCCGATTTGGCTGCGGCACCGTGCGACGGCAACGCTACAATGTCCGCCATGAAGCCGATCCGCTACACCATCGCCCCCGCCGCGCCCGAGGCGCATGTGTTCACCGTCACCGTTACGGTGGATGCGCCTGACAGCCAAGGCCAGCGTTTTTCGCTGCCGGCGTGGATTCCCGGCAGCTACATGATCCGCGAGTTCGCACGCAACATCGTGCGGATCGAGGCCGCATCCGCTGACCGGCCGGTGCGCCTGACCAAGGTCGACAAGCACACGTGGTGGGCCGCCCCATGCACCGGGCCGCTGACGGTTTCATACGACGTCTATGCGTGGGATTTGTCGGTGCGCGCCGCGCATCTAGACGCCACACACGGCTTCTTCAACGGCACGTCAGTGTTCCTGCGTGTGGAAGGCGCGGACGACCAACGTTGCCTGGTCGATATCCAGCCGCCTGCGGGCGACGCCTACCGAGGCTGGCGCGTCGCCACCGCGCTGCGCGAAGCCACCGGCCGCATCAACGGTAAGGCGGGCGCCAAGCGCTACGGCTTCGGCTGGTACGAAGCTGCCGACTACGACGAGTTGATCGACCACCCGGTCGAGATGGGTACGTTCGAGATGGTGTCGTTTGAGGCCTGCGGCGCAGAGCATGACGCCGTCTTCACCGGCCGTGTGCCGAACCTCGACCTGGAGCGCATCGCCCGCGACTTCAAGCGCATCTGTGAAGCACAGATCCGCCTGTTCGAGCCGCAGACGGCCACGGCACCGTTCCTCGACAGCAACCGCCGCTACGTCTTCATGACGATGGTGACGACCGACGGCTACGGCGGTCTGGAGCACCGCGCCAGCACGGCACTCATGTGCGCGCGCAATGACCTGCCCGTGACCGGTCGCGACGAAACTACCGAGGGCTATCGCACCTTCCTCGGCCTCGTCAGCCACGAGTATTTCCACACCTGGAACGTCAAGCGCATCAAGCCGGCCACCTTCGTGCCGTACGCGCTCGACCGCGAGGTGCATACGCCGCTGCTGTGGTTGTTCGAAGGTTTCACGAGCTACTACGACGACCTGATGCTGGTGCGCTCGGGTTTGATCTCCGAGGCGCAGTATCTGGAGATGCTCGCCAAGACCTGGAACGGCGTGCTGCGCGGCAGCGGCCGCCTGAAGCAGAGCGTGGCCGAAAGCTCGTTTGATGCGTGGACGAAGTACTACCGCCAGGACGAGAACGCCCCCAACGCTATCGTCAGCTACTACACCAAGGGCTCGCTCGTGGCGCTGGCGCTGGACCTGACGATCCGCACGCAGACCAACGGCGAGCGCTCGCTGGATGACGTGATGCGCGCGCTGTGGGCCACCTACGGCCGTGACTTCTACGCCGCTGGCCACACGCAGCGCGGCGTGACTGAAGCTGGCCTGATCACCCTGATGGAAGAGACCACGGGTGTGCGCCTACGCACGCTGGTGCGCCAGCTGACCGAAGGGCGGGATGATCTGCCGCTGCCGGCGCTCTTCAAGGCGATGGGCGTGAGCGCCACGCGCAAGGCTGCCGAGTCGGCGCTCGCGTTGGGCGTCAAAGCGGGCACGGAGAACGGCTTCGTCAAGCTGCAGCAGGTGTTCGACGGCAGCCCGGCGCAGCGCGGCGGCTTGTCTGCCGGCGACCTGATCGTCGCGGTGGACGGCCTGCGTGTGCCGGCTGGCCAGCTCGACAAGACGCTCACGCGCCATCGCGCCGGCGATACTGTGCCCGTGCACGTGTTCCGCCGCGACGAGCTGATGACGCTGAAGGTGACGCTCGCCACCGACACCACGCCGCAGTTCACGCTGGCGCTGGCCACGGAGCCGTCGCCGCTGCGCTCGGCGTGGCTCGGCAAGCGGGCGGCGGCGCGCAAGGTTGCGCGCGGCAAATCGGCCTGACCCGCACGCGTAGCCCATGGACTACGTTCACGATCCACGCACCTTCCTCTATAGCCACTACGTCTCGCGCGGTATCCGCACCGCCACCGGCGTGATCGGCCTGACACTGCTTGCGCTGCTGGTGATGGACCTGCAGGGCGCGATGGTGGTGTCGATCGGTGCGCTGTGTACCAGCCAAATGGACTTGCCCAGCCCGCCGCGGCACAAGTTCAACGAGATGCTGGCGTGCGTGCTGCTGACGACCGTCATCACCTTTATCGTGGCCGTGGTCACCCCGTACAACACGATCTTGCCGGTGGTGATCGTGCTGGTCACCTTCCTCGCTGGGTTGATGGTGGCGTATGGCAACAAGACGATGCCGCTGCAATTTGCAGCGTTGTTCGTCATGACGCTCACCTTTACCGAGGAATTCGCTTTCCTCGAGGCGGTTGAGCACACGCTGCAGTTCTTCCTGGGCGCCATCGGCTATATGGCGTTTGCGCTGGCGGTGGCCTGGGTGCAGCGCCGCCGCATCAAGGAGCAGGTGCTGGCCGAGTGCCTGTACGAACTGGCGGTGTACGTGGAGCGCAAGGCCGGCTTCTACGACGCCGCCAAGGATTTCGACGAGCAGTTCAACCTGCTCGTGCGCCAGCAGATTTCGGTGGCCGACAAGCAGCAGGTGGCGCGCGATTTCGTCTTCCGCGATAACCGCACCGCCAGCGACGGGCGCCTCGTGCAGATCCACATGCGGATGCTCGACATCTACGAGTACCTGCTGTCGTCCAACACCGATTACCCGCTGCTGCGCCAATACCTGGCTGACGCCGAGATCCTGCGCCTGCTGCATGGCGTGATCGAAAAGATGCGCATGGACATCGAAGCCGTCGCCTACGCCGTCGGGCGCGACCGGCCGTCGCCCACGCCGATGTCGTACGAGCAGGAACTGGCCGCCATCGATGCGGCACTGGACGAGCTGCAGCACGGGCACCACGCCGTTCCGCTGGAGGCCTTCGCGGCGCTGGAGGAATCGGTGGCCACCGTGCGTGGCGCGATCCGGCTGCTGGCGCAGTTGCATGCCGCCACGGCCACGCCAGTCGAACTGTCACAGGTGCTGCTGCGCCCCGACATGACGCCGTTCCTCACGCGCCAGAAGTACGAGCTGCGGCTGGTGCTGGAAGAGCTGACATGGCGCTCGCCCGTGCTGCGCTTTGCGCTGCGGATCTCGATGGCGGTGGCCGCCGGCTTATGGATTGCAGACCATCTGCCGTATGCATCGCACGGCTACTGGGTGTTGCTGACCATCGTCGTGATCCTCAAGCCGACGTTCAGCATGACGCGCCAGCGCAACTTCGACCGGGTGCTGGGCACGCTCATCGGCTGCGTGATCGCGGCGGTGATTCTGCGCTTCGTCCATTCCACGTGGATTCTGATGGGCGTGCTGTACCTGTCGACCGCGGCCAGCGCGGCGTTCGTCACGGTGCGCTACCGCTACACGGCCATCGCGGCGTGCGTGCAGGTGCTCATCCAGATCAACCTGCTGCTGCCGGGCAGTAAAGACGCCATCGGCGAGCGGCTGGTCGATACGCTGATCGGCGCGGCCATCGCCACCGCCTTCAGCTACGTGCTGCCGAGCTGGGAATACCGCAACCTGCCCAAGCTGGTGGACGACGTGCTGCGCACCAACCGGCGCTTTATCGAAGCCGCGCGCGAACTGCTGCTCGGCACGCTCAAGGATGACTTCGCCTACCGCGTGCAGCGCAAGCAGTACATGGAATCGCTGACCGGGCTGATCTCCGCCTTCACGCGCATGTTGGACGAGCCTAAGAGCCGCCACCGCGCTGTGGATAACCTGAACCGCTTCATCGTCCAGAACTACCTGGTGGCGGCGCACGTGGCTGCGGTGCGCATCCTGGTACGCCAGCGCGCGCAGGAACTGGACGAAGCCGACACCCGCGCCCTGGTCGAACAGACCGCCGAAGCCGCGCTCGAAAGCCTCACGCGCGCCAAGGAGCGTTTCGACCAGGCCGTGCACGAAGGCGGTTGGGGCGTGCGCCCGCGTGATACGCAGGAGCTGGGTGCCGCGGACTTTGCCGATCAGGCCGCACGCTCCCGCATGCTCGATGTCGCGACCGAGGCGGATTCGCTGTCCGCCATGCACCTGCTGGAGCGGCGTTTGCAGGCCCTACGGGCGGATACGGCGAAGATTGCGCTGCGGTGCGGGGCGTTGGGGCGGGCGCTGCGGGTGGTGCGGGATTAGGCCGGACCTTGAAGGTCCGCCGTCGGACGTCAAAGGTCCGCCGCTGCACGCGAAGACCTCCGTTGCCGGAGGTAAAAGGTCCGGTGCCGGACCTCAGAGGTCCAACGTTGGACCTCTGAGCTGCAACGACGGAGGTCGGAAGGTCCGGCTTTGCACCTCAAAGGTGCGTACGCGAGGGTTTAAGGTCCGATGTCGGAGGTTGGGAGGTCCGACATCGGACGTTGGACGCGCAAGTCCGCAGGTTTGAGGTCCGCCGCTGGAGGTTTGAGGTCCGTGCGCGAACTCAAGCGGCCTGCGGCTTCAACCAATCAATCGCCGGCTGATGTTGCGTCGCCAGCCAATCATTCGCCGTCTTGAAATGCCCGCACCCCAAGAACCCGCGATGCGCCGACAACGGCGACGGATGCGGCGCCTCCAGCACCAGATGCCCCTCCGGTAGCAGCGCGCGCTTGGCCTGCGCATGGCTGCCCCACAGCATGAACACGCGCTTGTGGCCGACGCGTGCGAGCTGCTCCAACAAGCAATCGGTGATGCGTTCCCAGCCGCGTTTGGCGTGGCTCGCGGCCTGGCCTTGCTCGACGGTCAGCACGGTGTTGAGCAACAGCACGCCTTGTTCGGCCCAGCCCTCCAGGTTGCCGGACGTGCCCGGCAGCTTGCAGCCGTACTCCGCTTCGATTTCCTTGTAGATATTGCGCAGGCTGGGCGGCACGCGCACGCCGTCGGGCACGGAAAACGCCAGCCCATGGGCTTGCGGAATCTCCCGGCCTCCGACGGTACCCGTACCGTGATACGGGTCCTGGCCCAGAATCACCACGCGCACGTCATCGACCGAGGTCAGATGCAGCGCATGGAACACCTCCAGCGGAAAGATCGGCTTGCCCGCTGCGCGCTCGCCATCGACGAACGCGCACAGCGCGGGCCAGTTGGTCTGCGCGATGCAGGGTGTCAGGAGGGCTTTCCAGTCTGCCGGCAGCGCATCGAATTGCTCGGCCAGCGGGGGGAAACCTTCGTTCGAAGCGTCGGCGACGGGCGTATCGAAGAGGGCGGCTTGGGCGGGATTCGTGCGGCGTGTCATGCCTGGCTTCCCGTGGCTTTCGCGCGCAACTGATAGCCGCGCTGCGCCTTGCTGATGTCGAGCGGTGCCAGGCCCGGCACTGCAGCGCGCAGCTTCGTGGTCCAGGCGTGCAGGCGTTCGGCAACCGCATCTTCGCTGAGCGTGCTGCCGGCGGCGGGTTTCCACTCCAGTTCCAGCTCGTCGATAGGCTCGCGGGCGTTTGTGCCGGGGATGAGGATGGCGCCGGCGTCCAGCGCGATCTCGATCTCTCCGCCATCGGCCACCACGTGCCACAGGCTGCGCGTGAAATCGGTGCGAAAGAGCGGGGCGAGCTCGGCCGCATGTGGGCGAACGTAGTCGGCGGCTTCGGCGGCGTGATGAGCGGCGAACGCGTCGACCGACAGCATGTCGTCATTCAGCGGCACTTCCCATTCGTGGCGTGCCGACAGGCCGCCTTTGGCGCCGGCTTCACCGGCAGTCTTCAAGGTTTGCAGCCACTGCTTGCCCTGTCGGCGCACGCGTAGCGCGGCGCGCTGGCGGGCGAGCGCCTGGTCCGGCGTGTCGTAGTAGACGTTCGCCAATTCCACAGAGCCGCCGGGCTGGGCGTTCGCATCCAGCCAGCCGACCAGCACATCGTGCGTGCCGGCGGATACGGCCAGCTTCAGTTCAATCTCACGGGCCATCGCTTAAGCAAACAAGCGGGCCAGTTCTGCGCCCGGGTCATCGGCACGCATGAAGGCTTCGCCGACGAGGAAGGCGTTGACGGCAGCGGCGCGCAGCTTGCGCACATCGTCCTGCGTGCGGATGCCAGATTCGGTGACGACGATGCGGTCGTCCGGCATGTGCTTGAGCAGGCCGATCGTGGTGTCGAGCGTGGTTTCGAACGTGCGCAGGTTGCGGTTGTTCACGCCCACCAGCGGCGTTTGCAGGCGCAGCGCGCGGTCGAGTTCGTGGCCGTCGTGCACTTCCACTAGCACGTCGAGGCCGAGTTCGATTGCGCAGGCTTCGAGTTCGACCATCAGCCCCTGGTCCAGCGCGGCGACGATCAGCAGGATGCAGTCGGCACCCCACGAGCGGGCTTCGTACACTTGGTACAGGTCGACCATGAAATCCTTGCGCAGCACCGGCAATGTGCAGGCGGCGCGGGCTTCGCGCAGGTAATCGGCATGGCCCTGGAAGAACTGCTCATCTGTCAGCACCGACAGGCACGCAGCGCCGTGCTCGGCATAGCTTTGGGCGATCTCGGCGGGCTTGAAGTTGGGGCGCAGCAGACCCTTGGAGGGCGAGGCCTTCTTCACCTCGGCGATGACGGCAGCGTGGCCGGCGGCGATCTTGTCGCGCATCGATTTGGCAAAGCCACGCGGGGCGAGGGTGCTGTCGGTGCGGTTGGCTTCGGCCTCGGCGCGCACGCTGGCCAAGTCACGATGCTTGCGCGCGGCAGCCACTTCTTCGGCCTTCACGGCCAGGATTTTGTTCAGGATGTCGGACATGAGTGAACAGGCTTAGGCTTTGAATTGGTTGGTGACGCGCACGAGTTCGTCGAGCTTGGCACGTGCCGCGCCACTGGCGATGGCTTCGCGCGCAAGCTTCATGCCGTCGCCGATGGAGCCCGCAATGTTGGCCGCGTACAGCGCCGCGCCCGCGTTGAGCGAGACGATCTCGCGCGGCGTGCCGGGCTTGTTGTCGAGCGCATCGATCAGCATGGCCTTGGATTCTTCCGCGTCGGCCACCTTCAGGCTGCGGTTGGAGACCATCTGCAGGCCGAAGTCTTCCGGATGGATTTCGTATTCGGTCACCACACCGTCTTTCAGTTCCCCGACCAGCGTGGCGGCGCCCAGTGACACCTCGTCCATACCGTCCTTGCCGTAGACCACCACGGCGTGTTTCGCGCCCAGGCGCTGCATCACGCGCACCTGAATGCCGACGAGGTCCGGGTGGAACACGCCCATCAGGATGTTCGGTGCGCCAGCCGGATTAGTGAGCGGGCCGAGGATGTTGAAGATCGTGCGCACGCCCAGCTCCTTGCGGATCGGCGCGACGTTCTTCATGGCGGGGTGGTGGTTGGGCGCGAACATGAAGCCGATGCCCGCCGTCTCGATCGATTCGGCCACCTGTTCGGGCGTGAGCATGATGTTCACGCCCAGTGCTTCGAGCACATCGGCGCTGCCCGACTTGGAGCTGACGCCGCGCCCGCCGTGCTTGGCGATACGCGCCCCGGCCGCCGCCGCTACGAACATCGACGCGGTGGAGATGTTGAATGTGTTGGCGCCGTCGCCGCCCGTGCCGACGATGTCGACAAAGTGGTCCGACACCGCAGCCGGCACCTCAACCTTGGTGGCGAACTCGCGCATGACGGTGGCAGCGGCGGCGATCTCGCCGATGGTCTCTTTTTTGACGCGCAGCCCCATCGTGAGGGCGGCGGCCATGACGGGCGACATCTCGCCGCGCATGATCAGCCGCATCAGGTGCAGCATTTCGTCGTGGAAAATTTCGCGGTGCTCGATGCAGCGGACGAGTGCTTCTTGCGGAGTGATGGGCATGGTCGTTCCGTTATTCAATTGGGTGCCGCCGGGGCTGGGGTTGTCGGCCCGGCTTCACGCAGGGCGCCGATGCGCTCGCGCAAGAGGTCGGCCTCGCACGCGCCTTCAGCCAGGTCGGCATCGGGCGTGTTGCGGGCCAGGCGGCGGCGCAGGTCACACTCGGCCTGCCGATAGAGTTGGTGTGCGCGCACGGTGCGGTCGAAGGCCATGGCGGCGCCCTTGTCCGTTCCCGCGTTGGCGGTGATGCGGGCACGCAGTGCGTTGCGGCGTGTTGATTCTGCCCAGGTTAGTTCAGCCTGCGCTGCCTTGCGTGCGGTCTGCACGCATTGGGCGACATTGCCGGCTTCGGGCTGGGCCGCGCGACAAGCTTCCAGCGTACCGGCCATGGCCGGCAAGCTCGCCATCATTGCTGTCATCGTCGCCAGCGCGACCGCACACGCGCGGCGCATCAGACGCGTTCCTTCAGGAAGTTGCCGAGCAGCGCGTGGCCGTGCTCCGACAGGATCGATTCCGGGTGGAACTGCACGCCTTCCACGGGCAGCGTCTTGTGACGCACGCCCATGATTTCGCCGTCGGCTGTCCACGCGGTCACTTCCAGGCAATCGGGCAACGTTTCGCGCTCGATGGCCAGCGAGTGATAGCGGGTCACCTTGAAGTGGCGCGGCAGGTTGGCAAACACGCCCACGCCGGTGTTTTCAATGGTGTCGACCTTGCCGTGCATCACCTTCTGTGCGCGGATCACGCGGCCGCCAAACGCATCGGCAATCGCCTGGTGCCCGAGGCACACGCCAAGGATGGGCACGCGCCCCGCAAAGTGCTTGAGCGCCGGCACCAGAATGCCCGCTTCCGTCGGCGTGCACGGCCCGGGCGACAGGCAGATGCGCTCGGGGTTGAGCTTCTCGATCTCTTCGATCGTGATCTCGTCGTTGCGCACCGTGTGCACGTCCTGACCCAGCTCGCCGAAGTACTGGACGATGTTGTAGGTGAAGGAGTCGTAGTTATCGAGCATCAAAAGCATGTTGGGCTCCTTAACCTTAGAAATCGGCGTCGAGGCCGTCTTGCACTTGCTCGGCGGCGCGCAGCACGGCGCGGGCCTTGTGTTCGGTTTCTCTCCATTCGGCATCCGGGTCCGAATCGGCGACGACCCCCGCCGCGGCCTGCACGTAGAGGTTGCCGTCCTTGATGATGCCGGTGCGGATGGCGATCGCCAGATCCATCTCACCCGAGAACGAGAGATAACCCACCGCGCCGCCGTAGATGCCGCGCTTGACGGGTTCCAGCTCGTCGATGATCTCCATCGCGCGCACCTTGGGCGCGCCAGACAGCGTGCCGGCCGGGAAGGTCGCGCGCAGCACGTCCATGTTGGTCATGCCGGGCTTCAGGCGCCCCTCGACCGAGCTGACGATGTGCTGCACGTGGGAGTATTTTTCGATGACCATCTGATCGGTCACCTTGACCGAGCCGATCTCGGCAATGCGGCCGATGTCGTTGCGCGCCAGGTCGATCAGCATGACGTGCTCGGCGATTTCCTTCGGGTCGTTGAGCAGTTCGGTGGCAAGCTCGGCGTCGCGCTCGGGCGTGTTGCCGCGCGGGCGGGTGCCGGCCAGCGGGCGGATCGTGACGATGCGGGCGGTTTCGTCCGCGCCATTGCCGTTGCTGCTTTCGCCAGTCGGCACGCGACGCTCTTCCTGGCGCACCAGGATTTCCGGCGACGCCCCGACGATCTGCATGTCACCGAAATTGTAGAAGTACATATACGGCGACGGGTTCAGCGAACGCAGCGCACGGTACAGCGACAGCGGCGCATCGCGGAACGGCTTGACGATGCGCTGGCCGATCTGCACCTGCATCATGTCGCCGGCAGCGATGTACTCCTTGGCCTTGAGCACGGCGGTGATGTAGTCGGCCTTGTCGAACTCGCGGATGCTGTCCGTGCGTACCGACGGCGACGTCACCGGCACATCTACCGGCTGATGCAGCTTGGTGCGCAGCGCACGCAGGCGCTGCTTGGCGCGCGAGTACGCCTCGGGCTTGGACGGATCGGCGTAGACGATCAGGTAGAGCTTGCCCGACAGGTTGTCGATCACGGCCAGCTCTTCGCACAGCATGAGCTGGATGTCGGGCAGTTGCAGGTCGTCCGGCGGGGTGGTCTCGGCCAGGCGCGGTTCGATGAAGCGCACGGCGTCGTAGCCGAAGTAGCCGGCCAGTCCGCCGCAGAAGCGCGGCAGGCCCGGGCGCAGCGCCACTTTCTGGCGGCGCTCGAACGCGGCGATGAAGTCCAGCGGATTGCCGTCGTGCGTCTCGACGACCTTGCCGTCGGTCACGACTTCAGTGTGGTTGCCCTTCACGCGCAGCAGCGTGTGCGCGTGCAGGCCGATGAAGGAGTAGCGCCCGAAGCGCTCGCCGCCCACCACCGATTCCAGCAGGAAGGTGTGCGTGCCGCGGTCGTGCGATTGCGCCAGCTTCAGATACAGCGAAAGCGGCGTCTCCAGGTCGGCCAGTGCCTCGGCAATCAGCGGGATGCGGTTGTAGCCCTGGTCGGCCAGCGATTTGAATTCGAGTTCGGTCATGAGCGGTCAGGTCGATTTGCCGGGCGGGCGGCATCAAGCCCACCGGCATGCGTTCGCTCCACGGCAAACGCAGTTGCGCCGTCGGAACGTTAGCAGAACATCAGGGATGGGAACGCGCGAAAGTCGTAAAAGCGACCGTGCGATCCCGCAAGGGTCGTCCGAAGGCGGATACCAACGGAAGACCGGCGGGCGGTCAGCGTTTGGGGCGGGAGATACAGCGGTGGTCTGGGCAGAATGCGCCAAAACCGAGGAAGAACGATCAGCAGCCGTGCAAACGCTTACGCCCGAGCGAGGGCGTGCCAGGGTCGCCAGGGCCAGGCCCCCCGGTCACCACGAGCGAAGATGCGTTTGCGATTCAGGAACATGGATCGTCAGTTGGAAGCGGCAGAGATTGCGTTGTGTGGCTCAGCGTAGGGCTGAATCAGCTGGGCTGCCGCAAAAAGTGTGTCGACTATAGCATCGGCTCCCGCGCTCTGTATAGGCTGGCCGTGGTTGTAGCCATACGGCACCGCCAGCACGCGCATGCCGGCGGCGCGGGCCGCGCGGGCGTCGTTTTCCGAGTCACCAATCGCTACAACGTCGGCCGGATTCACGCCAAACGCCTCGGCCACACGCAGCATGGGGTACGGATCCGGCTTGCGGTAGGGGAAGGCGTCGCCGGGGTAGACGAGGTCGAAATACGTATCCAGACCGAGCTGTGCCAGCAGCGGTTGGGTGAAATCGTGTGGCTTGTTCGTCACGCATGCAAGGGCGAGGCCCATGTCGCGCAATGCCGCCAGCCCTTGGCGCACGCCGTCATAGACGTTCACATAATGGCCGTTGATGGCGATATAGGCGCGCTGGTAGGCGTCCAGCGCTTCGGCGAAGCGGCTGTTGGCCTGGGCGGGCGGCAGGCGCGCATCGAGCACGCGCCGCACGAGGTTTTCGGAGCCCTTGCCGACATAGCCAACGATTTCTTCCGCCGACATGTCTGGCGTCGCGCCGAGCGTCTCCAGCATCTTATTGATGGCGGCGTGGAAGTCGCCCGCCGTGTCGACCATCGTCCCGTCCAGGTCGATGATGACGGCGCGGACCGGGCCCGCCGGCAGTGCGCCCGTCATCACGACAGGCTGGCCAGCGCCTGACGCAGCGCGCCCACGGTGCCACGATAGCCCCCATCCGCATCCGGCTTGCCGAACACGGCCGAACCGGCGACGAAGGTGTCCGCGCCTGCCTTGGCAATTTCAGCGATGTTGTCGGCCTTCACGCCGCCGTCGATCTCCAACAGGATCTTGCGGCCCGTCTTTTCTTGGTACGCATCCAGCTTCTGGCGCACGAGGCGCAGCTTGTTCAGCGCTTCCGGAATGAACGACTGGCCGCCAAAGCCCGGGTTGACCGACATGATCAGCACCATGTCCAGGCGATCCATCACGTGGTCGAGGTAGTGCAGCGGCGTGGCCGGGTTGAACACGAGGCCGGCCTGGCAGCCGTTGTCACGGATCAGGGCGAGCGATCGGTCGATGTGCTCCGACGCTTCCGGGTGGAAGGTGATCAGATCGGCGCCGGCCTTGGCAAAGTCGGGGATGATGCGATCGACCGGGCTCACCATCAGGTGCACGTCGATCGGCACAGGCTTGCCGTCCTTTTGCGCGTGCGGGCGGATGGCTTCGCACACCAGCGGGCCAACGGTCAGGTTCGGCACATAGTGGTTGTCCATCACATCGAAGTGGATCCAGTCGGCGCCCGATTCGAGCACGCGGCGCACTTCTTCGCCCAGGCGGGCAAAGTCGGCGGACAGGATGGACGGGGCAATGCGGAAACCGGACGGATCGATGGCTGCGGGCATGATGGGAGACAAAAAAGGCGCGGATGCGAGAAGAAGACCACTATTTTAGCCGGGATCAGCCTTCCGGCCGTGTCCCATCGTCCCTTGTGGCTGCCCCAGCCATGCCGCACAATGGGCGCCATTCTTATTGTGGATCGTCATGCCGAGCTACGAACTCACCGTCCAGGTCCGGGCGCGCTACCTGCCGGAGCAATCCGAGCCCGAGCAGGGCAGCTATGCCTTTGCCTACACCATCACCATCCGCAACACCGGCGATGTGCCGAGCCAGTTGATCTCGCGCCACTGGGTGATCACCGACGCCGAAGAGCAGGTGCAGGAAGTGAACGGCCTGGGCGTGGTCGGGCACCAGCCGCTGCTGCCGCCGGGCGAATCGTTTGAATACACGAGCTGGGCGACCATCAAGACGCCCGTGGGCACGATGCGCGGCGAATATTTCTGCGTGGCTGAGGATGGGCATCGCTTCGAGGCGCCGATCCCCGAATTTGCGCTGGTGATGCCGCGCATGCTGCACTGATTAGGGCGAAGCCTTCGGCGGCTGCGAATCTTTTGGCGCGGTTCCGGTCGATTCCGAAGGCTTTGCAGCGTCGCCCTGGCGCGAAGGATGGTCGGGTGGAGCGCGCAGTGGGCGCGGGTGCTTCTTGGCGCCCGACATCGTCCACACCACGATGAAGATCAGCAGGAACAGCGCCACGCCGGCCTCCAGGCCGAACAGCATCATCGGATGGTTTTCAAAGAATTGGCTCATGGTCGACGACGAGAGGCGCAGATAGCAGCGCGGATGCCGGGCATTGTAGCCAAGCCCGCCGCCTCTTCGGACAGGATGGAACAGGCATGACAGCAGCAACCTTGGACGCATTGACACACGCTCGTACCGCCAATTTCCGTCGATGGGCGGGGCTGGCGACGGCTCTGGTTGCCGCCCTCCTGGCCGCATGCACGAGCGGGCCGCCGCCGCGCCTCGAAACGTCGCAACCGCCGACGGCAACGCTGGGCGGGCACTTGGCCCCAGCCACCTGGGCGGATGTGACCGGCTGGACCGCCGACGATCTGGCCTCCGCGTGGCCCGCGCTGCAATCCAACTGCCAGGCCATGAAGCGCCGCACCGATTGGTCGCGCGTGTGCTCCGCCGGCCTGATGATCGATGCCGGTGACCCGATCGCCATGCGCGTCTTCTTTGAAGACAACTTCACGCCGTATCGCGTGGTCAAGGACGACGGCACCGACAGTGGCCTGATCACCGGCTACTACGAGCCGTTGCTGCGCGGCTCGCGCACCCGCCACGGCATCTATCAGACGCCGCTGTACCGTATGCCCGTCGCTTGGCGCGGCAAGACGCTGCCGGCACGCGCGCAGCTGATCCACAGCCCCGCACTGCAGGGGCAGGAAGTCGTGTGGGTGGATGACCCGGTGGAAGCGGCCTTCCTGCAGATCCAGGGTTCGGGCCAGGTCCAGCTGGAAGAGGGCGGCATCATGCGCCTGGGCGTGGGCGGCACCAACAACCAGCCGTTCCGCTCGTTTGCACGCTGGCTGCTCGACCAGGGCGAGATCACGCCCGTGCAGGCGACCATGCAGGGCATCAAGGCCTGGGCGCGCGCCAATCCCAGCCGTGTGGAAGAGATGCTCAACATCAACCCGCGCTACGTGTTCTTTGCCGAAACGCCCGGCAACACGGGTGGCCCGATCGGCAAGCTGGGGGTACCGCTCACCGATGAGCGTTCGATTGCCGTGGACCCGTCATACATTCCGCTCGGCTCGCCGGTATTCCTGTCGACCACGAAGCCGCTGTCGACGGAGCCGATCCAGAAGCTGGTGTTTGCGCAGGATGTGGGCTCGGCCATTCGTGGCGCCGTGCGCGCCGACTATTACTTCGGCCACGGTGACAACGCGGGCGATCTGGCTGGCCGCATGAAGCAGTCGGGCCGCCTGTGGGTGCTGGTGCCGAAGGGCGGCAGCATCGGCGTCGCCACCCGGTAGTCGCCAGGACTAAGCGCGCCGCAGATCCACCACGCGGCGCGCCTTGCCGACCGAGCGCTCGATGCCGCCGGTCGCCAGAATCTCGATTGCGGCCGTTACGCCAATCAACGACTTGATGTCGTGCGCCAGTTGGCCGCTCGCCGATTTGGCGATTTCCGCCGACGCACCCAACGCCGCTTCCACCCGCACCGTCAGCGTATCCAGCGGCCCTTCCTTGCCCAGCACGCATTGGTAATGCGGTGACAGCGCCGCATGCTGCAGGATCAATTCCTCAATCTGCGACGGGAACACGTTCACGCCGCGCACGATCATCATGTCGTCGCAGCGGCCGGTGATCTTCTCCATGCGGCGGAAACCGGGGCGTGCCGTGCCCGGCAGCAGGCGCGTCAGGTCGCGCGTGCGGTAGCGCACCACCGGCATCGCTTCCTTGGTCAACGACGTGAACACCAACTCGCCGAATTCGCCATCGGGCAGCACCTCGCCGGTGTTCGGGTCGATGATCTCGGGATAGAAATGGTCTTCCCAGATGGTCGGACCGTCCTTGGTTTCGGCGCATTCGCTGGCGACGCCGGGGCCCATCACTTCTGACAGGCCGTAGATATCCACAGCCGACAGCCCCATGCGCACCTCGATTGCATTGCGCATCTCTGGCGTCCACGGCTCCGCACCGAAGATGCCGATCTGCAGGCTTGATGCGGCCGGGTCCATGCCTTGTCGCTCGAATTCATCGGCAATTGCCAGCATGTAGCTGGGCGTGACCATGATGATCTGCGGCGCGAAATCGTGGATGAGCTGCACTTGGCGCTCGGTCTGGCCGCCGCCAAACGGGATCACCGTCAGCCCGGCGCGCTCGGCGCCATAGTGCGCGCCAAGGCCACCCGTGAAGAGGCCGTAGCCGTAGCTCACGTGGACCTTGTCCCCGCGTCGCGCCCCCGCCGCGCGAATCGACCGCGCCACCAGCCCGGCCCACGTATCGATATCCCCCAGCGTGTAGCCGACCACGGTGGGTTTGCCGGTCGTGCCTGACGATGCGTGGATGCGCGCAATCCGATTCTGCGGCACCGCAAACATGCCGAAAGGATAGTTGTCGCGCAGATCGCTCTTTGTCGTGAACGGAAACCTCGCCAGATCGGCCAGCGATTTCAGGTCCGACGGATGCACGCCCGCCGCATCAAACTTGGCCCGATACGCCGGCACGTTCTCATACGCATGGGCGAGGCTGTGCTTCAGGCGCTCAAGCTGCAGCGCCTGGATGGCGTCACGGCTGGCGGTCTCGATCGGATCGAGCGGCAGGTCGGTCGAGCGGGGGCGCATGCGGGTCTCCTCTTCGGGGCGCCGTCGTGCGGCGTCCTCTTGTGGCGCAATCGGGGCTCTATATAGAGGCGAACTAAGACGCTGGGCTGTTCGGATCAGGAATGACGTGACCGCGAATCTGCGCAGACTTGCCGCGGAACATGGCGACCACCTCGCCGGTTTGATTGGACACGCGCACGTCGTACACGCCATGCCGGCCGGACAGGACTTGCTCGGTCGCCTCGGCGACGAGCACATCGCCGCCATGCGCCGGGCGCAGAAATTCGACGCTGCAGCCGGCCGCGACGGTGTTGTGGTTGTGGCTGTTGCAGGCAAACGCAAAGGCCGAATCGGCCAGCGTGAAGATCAGCCCGCCATGACACGTGCGATGCCCGTTGAGGAATTCGGGCCGCACCGTCATCGCCAGGCGGGCGTAGCCGGGCGCGACCGCCTCCACGCGCATGCCGAGCCAGCGGGAGCAGGCATCGGCGTCAAACATGCTTTTGCAGGCGGCTTCGGCTAGAGCCTGGGCATCGTGGAGGACGGTCTCGGTCACGCTGGGCTTCCTTATTCGCCGGTGAAGTGCGCGGGGCGCTTATGGAGGAAAGCGTTCACACCCTCCGCGTAGTCATGCGAGTTGCCCAGCTCGCGCTGCAGGTCGCGCTCCAGATCGAGTTGGGCATCGAGCGACTGCGTCGGCGCCGCATGCATGGCCCGCTTGATCGCGGCCAGCGCGCGCGTCGGCTGCTTGGCCAGGTGATCGGCCATCGCCTGCACTTCGGTCATCAGAATCTTGGCGTCGTGATAGACGCCCCAGATCAGGCCCCAGGCCAGCGCCGTCTTGGCGTCCAGTCTTTCGCCCAGCATCGCCAGCCCCATCGCCCGTGCCACCCCGATGCGCTGGGGCAGGAACCACGTGCCGCCGGAATCGGGCAGCAGGCCGATCTTCACAAAGGCCTGGAGGAAGCAGGCGTTCTCGGCTGCCATGACGATGTCGCATGCCAGCGCGAGGTTGGCGCCCGCACCGGCCGCGACGCCGTTCACCGCAGCAATCACCGGCAGCGGCATGGCACGCAGGCGGCGCACCAGCGGGTTGAACTGCTCGTCGATGAGCTGGCCCAGGTCCGTCATCTGCCCGGGCGTGAAATTGAGTTCGGAGAGATCTTGCCCCGCACAGAAGCCGCGACCGGCACCGGTCAGGATCAGCGCGCGGGCCTTCTGGCGCTCCACCTTGTCCAGCGCATCACGCAGGTCCCGGTGCATGCCTGCTGTGAAACTGTTGAGCTGGTCGGGCCGGTTCAGCGTGATGGTGGCCACGTGGTCATGCCAGTCGAGCAGAATGCTGGAGCTTGTCATGATCTTGTCTCCTCCTCAGTCATCGGTTGATTGATTAACCGACCGGTTGGTCGGCTAATATTACATCCATTCCAACTGGAGCTTCCATGTCCTACGAAAACATTCTGGTCGAAACGCGCGGTCGTGTTGGTCTTGTTACGTTGAATCGTCCGAAGGCACTGAATGCCCTCAACGATGCGCTCATGGATGAACTCGGCGCTGCGCTGCTCGCCTTCGATGGCGACGCCAACATCGGCGCCATCGTCATCACCGGCAGCGAAAAGGCGTTTGCCGCCGGCGCGGACATCGGCGCCATGGCCGAGTACGACTTCGCCACCGTCTATAAGAACGAATACATCACCCGCAACTGGGAAACCATCCGCCGCATCCGCAAGCCGGTGATCGCCGCGGTGGCCGGCTACGCGCTGGGTGGCGGCTGCGAGCTCGCCATGATGTGCGACATCATCCTCGCTGCCGATACCGCCAAGTTCGGTCAGCCCGAAATCAAGCTCGGCACCATGCCCGGCGCCGGCGGCACACAGCGCTTGCCGCGTGCTGTCTCCAAGGCCAAAGCCATGGACCTCTGTCTGACCGCCCGCATGATGGGTGCCGAAGAAGCCGAGCGTGCCGGCCTGGTCTCGCGCGTGATCCCCGCCGACAAGCTGCTCGACGACGCCATCCAGGCTGCGGAAACCATCGCCGGCTTCTCCCTGCCTGCCGTCATGATGATCAAGGAGTCGATCAACGCCGCCTACGAGACCTCGCTGAACGAAGGCGTACATCTTGAGCGGCGCCTTTTCCACGCGACCTTCGCCACGGAAGATCAAAAAGAAGGCATGCGCGCCTTCCTGGAAAAGCGAGCGCCGACGTTCAAGCACCAGTAATCGCGGCGATTCCGAGTGATCTAAGGAATACCCGAGTAACTGCCTCGGGTATGCTCAGCGCTATTTCGAGGGCGATTTTTGCCTGTAATCCTAAGCCCAGCCTAGGTTGGCGCTCATTCTTCACGTGTTCGTCATCAACCCATCACGACAAAGGTGTTGCCAACCTCCAAGAACCCGCCTATAGTTCGCCCCTCGCTGCAAACGACAGCGCCGAAACGAAAGCGACGGCGGGGTGGTTAAGGCGGTGGAGAAGTAGAAGTGGTGCGGGT
>JGI24740J21852_10000056_pt1 | contig 35577 bp, 31 predicted proteins | sample KBSCornC6_FD_21852 | JGI IMG/M metagenome (IMG submission 21852) | reverse complement strand
AAATTCAAGGGATGGGTCGCCATCTCGGGCGCGCCTTTCTTTGCTTACTTTCTTTGGCAAGACAAAGAAAGTGAGTCGCCCCCGGCAGGGGGTGAAACAGAGATGCACCACCAACAAAAAACCAGACGGCAAAAAAACGCCGCAAGTTCAACAAAAACAGGAGACAAAACCATGATCATCTACGGCACAACCCTGCTGGCGCTATGCCACATAGCCGGCCTCTTCCTGGGCGATTTACTCGGCCAGGCCATCGGCGTCAAAGCAAACGTAGGCGGTGTCGGCATCGCCATGCTGCTACTGATCTTCGCGCGCCTCTACCTGCATAAACGCGGCCTGATGCCCGCCACCACCGAGGCAGGCGTCTCCTTCTGGGGCGCGATGTACATCCCCGTGGTGGTGGCGATGGCCGCCACGCAGAACGTGGTGACCGCCATGCGCGGCGGTCCCGTCGCACTGCTCGGCGCAATTGGTGCGGTGGTGGTGTGCGGCATCTGCATCGCCCTCATCAACCGCACCGGCAGCGCAGAAGACCGGCAACCCCTGCCGCCGCTGTCCGAAACTGAACAAGCCAGCGCCTGAGGAGACCCACCATGTTGTCAATGTTCGAAAAAGTACTGCAGCACAACGGGTTGGTCGCCGCATTCGCGCTGGTCGGCATCGTCATGGGTATGTCGATGTGGCTGTCGAAAAAGCTCACCTTCGGGCGTGTGCACGGCTCAGCCATCGCCATCATGATCGGGCTGGTGCTGGCCTACTGGGGCGGCATGCAGACCGGCGGTGAACGCGGCCTGGCAGACCTGAAGCTCTTCGGCGGCATCGGCCTGATGGGCGGCGCCATGCTGCGCGATTTCGCCATCGTCGCGACTGCGTTCGAGGTGCAGGTCACCGAGGCACGCAAGGCTGGCCTGATCGGTGCCATCTCGCTGTTGCTGGGGACGGTGCTGCCGTTCATCGTCGGGGCATCTGTTGCGCACGCCTTCGGTTATACCGATGCGGTGAGCATGACCACCATCGGCGCGGGCGCCGTCACGTACATCGTCGGTCCGGTGACGGGCGCGGCGCTGGGTGCCAGTTCGGATGTGATGGCGCTGTCGATTGCCACGGGGCTCGTCAAGGCGATCCTTGTGATGGTCGGCACACCGTTCGCGGCGAAGGCACTGGGCCTGAACAACCCGCGCGCCGCGATGGTGTTCGGCGGGCTGGCGGGTACCGTCAGCGGCGTATCGGCAGGGCTGGCCGCTACAGATCGCCGCCTGGTGCCGTACGGCGCGCTGGTGGCCACGTTCCACACGGGCCTGGGTTGTCTGCTCGGGCCATCGATCCTGTTCCTGGCAACGCAGGCACTGGTGCGATGACACATCCGATGCTGCGCGCGCACGATCTGCTGTGGGTGTCGGACATACCCACAGCGGCGGGCGACGCACCGCTGCCGGATTGGGCGATCACCGCTTGCCTGCAAGGCGCGCCGGTCGTCGTGCGCCGGGCACCGCGCGGGCCGGATGGATCGATTCCGGTTGGCCTGCGCGGCAGCGCACGCAACGAGCGCTGTGCAGCCAGTGTCCCCGCCAGCGCCATCACGCGCGCAGTCACGCCGGAAGCCCTGGCGGCCAACGTCATGGACATCGCGCCCGACACACCCCTGGCAGCACTCCGCACGCTGCGCGCGTTGGCGCCCGCGCTCAACGCACTGGGCTGGGCGTGGGGCCCGACCGGCGGCGCAGGCTTTGCGATTGCCAGCGGCCTGCCCGTGCTGCACCCGGAGAGCGATCTCGATCTCGTCATCCGCATGCCGCAGGCCCCATCGACCGAGCAACGCGATCACCTCGCGCACCTATTGAACGAAACCGAATGCCGCGTCGACCTGCAGATCGATACCGGCCACGGCGGCTTCGCACTGCGCGAGTGGCTCACCTCGCCACGCCAGACGATGCTCAAGACCGATCACGGCCCTCGCCTTGTTGCCGATCCTTGGAGCGCGTGCGCATGAGCATCCTGTTCATGTTTCCTGGTCAGGGCAGCCAGCGCGTCGGCATGCTGCATGCGCTACCGACAGATGCGGCAGCGGCGCAAACCCTGGACGAAGCGGGCGATGTGCTCGGCATCGATCCGCTCACGCTGGACACAGCAGACGCGCTGCGCTCCACCGTTGCCGTGCAACTCAGCCTGCTGATTGCGAGCGTGGCCGTGGCGCGAACGCTCGTTCAGCAGGACGCAGCGCCCGACATGGTGACCGGCTTGTCGATCGGCGCATGGCCCGCAGCCGTGATGGCGGGTGTGCTCGATTTCAGCGACGCACTGCGGCTCGTCCGCCTGCGCGCGCAGCTCATGGAAGACGCCTACCCGAGCGGTTACGGCATGGTGGCCATTGTCGGGTTGGGCGAGCCGGAGGTCAGCGGCATCGTCGCGCATGTCAACGCTGCAACAACGCCGGCCTATGTCGCCAACCTGAATGCCGAGCGGCAGATCGTCGTGGCCGGCAACGATGCGGCGCTCGCGCAGGTCGCGGCGCGCGCGCAAGCCGAGGGCGCATCAAAGACAACACGGCTGTGCATGCCGGTGCCATCGCACTGTCCATTGCTCAACGCGCAGGCCGCCGAGCTGGCCGCTGCCGCTGCAAAAGTCACCCCACACACGCCGCAGATCACCTACGTGAGCAGCAGCCGCGCGCGGGCGCTCTTCCGCGCTAACGTCATCGTCGAAGATCTGGCCTGGAACATGGCGCGGCCGGTGCTATGGCATGACACGCTGCGGCATGCGTTGGAACGCGGCGCGCGCATGGCGGTGGAAGTGCCCGGCGGCGGCGCATTGGCACGGCTGGCGCAAGGCGTGTTTGCGGACGATGCAGTGCTGGACGCGGGCAAAGGGTTGGATGCGGTGCGGGTGCGGATACAGCGTCAGCGGCGCTCAGCCGAGCAATAGCACAAAAGAAAAACGGGGCACTCGGCCCCGTTTCTTTTTGTCCATCGCTCTCAGACGATCAAACGATTTCCCGCGTTTCCATGAACTGGATGTCCGGAAAACGCTCCTGCGTCAGCCGTAGGTTCACGTTGCTCGGCGCCAGGTAGACGTAGTCACCAGCGCCATCGAGCGCCACGTTGTGGCCGGCCTTGTCGATCAGCTTGTCGATGTCTTCCGGCTTGCCCTTGAGCCAGCGGGCGGTGGCGCATTCGTGCGGTTCGAAAATGGCGTCGACGCCGTATTCGTGCTCCAGTCGGTGCGCGACCACGTCGAATTGCAGGATACCCACCGCGCCCAGCACCAGATCATTCGATGCGATGGGGCGGAACACCTGCGTGGCGCCTTCTTCGGCCAGTTGCTGCAGCCCCTTCTGCAGCTGCTTCAGGCGCAACGGGTTGTTCAGACGCGCGCGGCGGAAAAACTCCGGCGCAAACGACGGAATGCCCGTGAACTTGAGCGTCTCGCCTTCGGTAAACGCGTCGCCCAGGCGGATCGTGCCGTGGTTGGGCACGCCGATGATGTCGCCGGCAAACGCCTCTTCCGTGGTGTTGCGGTCCTGCGCCATGAAGGTGATGGCGTTGTTGATGGCCACCGTCTTGCCGGTCGACACCTGCAGCAGCTTCATGCCGCGCTCGAAGCGGCCCGAGCACACACGCACGAAGGCGATGCGGTCACGGTGCTTCGGGTCCATGTTGGCCTGGATCTTGAAGACGAAGCCGGTGAACTTCTCTTCCATCGGCTTGACTTCGCGCGTCTCGGTGGGGCGCGCGAGCGGCTCCGGCGATTGGTCGACCAGAGCGTCCAGCAACGACTGCACGCCGAAGTTGTTCACCGCCGAGCCGAAGTACACCGGACACTGCTTGCCGGCGAGGAACGCTTCTTTGTCGAACGTGTGCGAGGCACCGCGCACGAGTTCAATGTCGATGCGCAACTCTTCTGCCTGCGAGCCCAGCACGCGATCCAGCTCGGGGTTGTCCAAACCTTGGATCAAACCGGCCGTCGCGCCCTTCTCGCTGTCGGCGTTCGGGTCGAACAATTGCACCGTGTCGTTCACGAGGTGATACACGCCCTTGAACGATTTGCCCATGCCAATCGGCCACGTCATCGGCGCGCACTGGATCTGCAGCACGCTTTCGATTTCGTCGAGCAGTTCGATGGGCGCGCGGCCCTCGCGGTCGAGCTTGTTGATGAACGTGAGGATGGGCGTGCTGCGCAGGCGGCAGACGTTGAGCAGCTTGATGGTCTGCGCTTCCACACCGTTGACGGAGTCGATCACCATCACTGCCGAGTCAACGGCCGTAAGCGTGCGGTACGTGTCTTCCGAGAAGTCTTCGTGGCCCGGGGTGTCGAGCAGGTTGACGATGTAGTCGCCGCCGTCATTCTGGTACGGAAACTGCATCACTGAAGACGTCACGGAGATGCCGCGCTGCTTTTCCATCTCCATCCAGTCGGAGGTGGCATGGCGGTTGGCCTTGCGTGCGCGCACGGCGCCGGCCATCTGGATGGCGCCGCCGAACCACAGCAGTTTTTCCGTGAGGGTGGTCTTACCCGCATCCGGGTGGGCAATGATGGCGAACGTCCGGCGGCGCCGGATCTCCTGTTGCAGCGTACTCACGGGCAAAAACCGAAAGGGAGGGTGAACAATGCGGATGGATGCGCACTGGCGGTGTGCGCTGGCCGGCGGGGGTCATCCTGACGGCCTAAGGGGCGCCCGAAGGGCTGTCAACCCAGGGCAGCCGAGATTGTACGCGATCGGCGTCCTTGCTTAGGATCAACTGACCCGACCCGCAAGCAGGGGAAACTCCCTAGGAACCGTCGCCCGGATGGGGGAGACCAACCCATGTCGGAATGCTCCGACAACCCTTTCGGAAACGGTGTTATCGAAGTTGTCATGAAGCTCCCGTATTGTGGAGGCCGTCGTGAAGGCACCGATGTCCGGTGCAATCGATGTGGAAAGAAGTGAAGAAGCAAGGAGTGCAAATCGTGCGTAGTCGAACCCCTGTCGATCCCGCGGTGCAACGCATTCTGGAAACCACCCGCAAGGCGTGGCAACTGGATGCGGAAAGCGTGCGTGCGGCGCGTCAGCAGCGTGCCGCCGACCGCCGCAAACGGATCAAAGCCCTGCCGCAGGACAGCCTGCAGGCACTCGCTGCACTCGCCCTGCAAGCGGAAATCTGGGCAGCGCGCAAAACCGTGGTGACGGTTGGCTAGTCGGATCGTTCCTCACCGTGTCGAGGGCCACAATCGTGGCCCTTTTCTTTTGGGCGGGATGGGCGGAGTGCGGTGGGGCATGGCGGTTGCTTATCAGTGGGCGATGCTTACCTCATCCACGGAGGCCCGCATGACTGAACTGACCCCCAAGCCGCCCACCAACAACGGCACGAATGGCGCCAACGGCGCGACCGTCACCACGCTGCATCCGCAGATCGATCACACCGCCCAGCGCGTGAAAGATGCGACCGCCGAGGGCATCGATCGGCTGGCCGGCGTCATTTCCACCGCGCTCACCCAGTTTGACCGGCGCACAGAACAGCTCAAAACCTTGCACGCGAACGTGTCGGAGCAGGCCAGCGGCTCGGTGCGTCAGCACCCGGTGTTGACCATCGGACTGGCCTTCGTGGCCGGGATGCTGCTGGAACAGTTGACGCGGGACTAAGCCAAACGGCAGCAATGGCTAGCGGCCCTGCCTTGCGCCCTGGGCAGCGTTAGCCGCCAAGGCCGGGTTCAGCAGGGCCGCCTGCGCGGCTGGCCCGGCGGCCTCGTTCTGGCGGCTGCCGAACAGCAACGCGTATTGGCGCGTGACAAGCGCGCCGAAAAAGAAGATCTGCGCGGAGTAGTAGATCCACAGCATCAGCGCCACCACTGAGCCGGCCGCGCCATACGACGAGGCGACGGCGCTGCTGCCCAGATACAGGCCGATCAATCGCTTGCCCAATGAAAACAGCAGCGCCGTCACGGCCGCACCCAAGGCAACATCGCGCCAGGCGACGCGCGTCTCGGGCAGCATCTTGAAAATGGTGCCAAACAACAGCGCCACCACGGCAAAGGAAAACGCCGACGAAATGGCCTCCGCCACCGGCGCAAAGAACCCGGCGCCAGCCCACAGCTCGCCCCAAAAGCGCTCCACCACCGCCAGCGCCGCGTTGATGATGAGCGACACGAGCAGCAAGAACGCCAGCACCAGAATCAGGCTGAACGACAAGAGGCGCGAACGCAGCAGCCCCCACAAACCCGGCTGCTGACGCGTTGGCACATCCCACAGCTCATCCAGGCTGTCCTTCAGTTCAGAGAACGCCGTGGTGGCGCCTACCACCAGCAGCACCACCGCCGTGGCCGCAGCAAACAAGCCGTGGCCAGACCGCTTGGTGGCGGCCAGCACGGTTTCCACCGCAGCCGCACCCTGCGCGCCGACCAATCCCTCGATCTGCCCGAAGATTTCGCCGCGCGCGGCCTGTTCGCCAAAAAAGAGCCCGGCGATGGAAATCACCAGCACCAGCACGGGCGCCATCGAAAACAGCGTGTAGAATGACAGCGCCGCCCCTTTGCTGGCAGCGCGATGCACAGACCACTGCCGCACGGCACCCATCAGCACCTGGGCGGCGCGCTTGAGCACATCTCGGTTGATCAGGAAAGCAGCCAGGCGCATGGGGTTCCCTTGAAGAAGCGGGCGCGGGCAACAACCACAGGGCGCCCGCGCCGCCTTCGAGCGTAGCCAGCCTGACGGGCAGGCGCAACCCGGCGCTCAATCGTCGCGGCCACCCAGCAACCGGCTCAGCAGAAAGCCGGCGCCGAACGCCAAGCCAATCGTGGCCAGCGGGTGCGTGCGCACGCAATCCACGGCGTCCGCCATGAACTGCTGCTGCGACGCACGCCATTGGTCGCGCTTGGCGGCGGCCTCGTCGAGTGCGGTGGCAGCCGCGTCGGCGGTGCGGTCGATGGCCTGGGCGGCAGTCGCCTTCGCGCGTTGGGCGGCTTGCGCCACGTCATCGCGGATCAGGTTGCCGTTGCCATCGGATTTCGGGAACGGGTTGGTTTGCGACGGTTCCATCGGCTAGCGCTCCTGTGGGGTGGAAGGGTGTCAGAAGTGTCGGGGCATCGGGAAAAACGAGAACGAGCGACGTCATCCTCGCCCCGCCACCAGGCCCCAGATGAGGCTGACGACGAACAACACCACGAAGATCATGAACAGAATCTTGGCAATGCTGGCTGCGCCCGCGGCAATGCCGCCGAAGCCGAGCACTGCCGCAATCACGGCAATGATGAAAAAGATGACTGCATAGCGCAGCATGGCGACCTCCTGTGCGGTAGGGTGGGCTTGCCGCCGTGAGGCGGTTACCCCACGGTCAGCAAGCGGCGTACCGCAGCAGGTCGTGTCGCGCCGATGTGCCTATGCCTCGGTGGTATGCGTGCGATCGGAGCCTGTGTCGTCGTCACCGCCGCCATCGCTGCTGTATTCCTCAAGGCGGTTGTACAGCGTCTTCAGGCTGATGCCGAGCAGTTCTGCGGCGCGTTTCTTCACGCCGCCACACTGTTCGAGTGTGGCCAGGATGATCTTCTTGTCGGCGCTGGCGAGGGAGGTGCCGACCGGAATCGTCAGCGACGAGCTCGAGCTGGTCTGCGTGCTCGATACCTGCAGCGGCACGTTGGCCGTGTCGATACCGGCGTCGTCCGACAGGATGTACGCGCGCTGCACATAGTTGCGCAGCTCGCGCACGTTGCCGGGCCAGTTGTAGGCGCGCAGCGTTTCCATGGCCGGGGGCAGGAAGGCCTTCTTGGTGTTGTTCTGTGCGTTGAGCTGGTCGAGAAAATGCTGCGCTAGCAACTCGATATCCTTGCCGCGCTCGCGCAGCGGCGGCAGTTGCAGCGGAAACACATTCAGGCGGTGATACAAGTCCGCCCGCAGCTTGCCGTCGGCGACGGCCTCTTCGGGGTCGCGGTTGGTGGCGGCAATCACGCGCACATCGGAATCGATCTCGCGGTTGGTGCCCACGCGCATGAATACGCCGGTTTCCAGCACGCGCAGCAGCTTCACCTGCAACTCGATCGGCATCTCGGTAATTTCATCGAGGAACAGCGTGCCGCCATTCGCGCGCTCGAAGTAGCCCTTGTGCTGGCGGTCGGCGCCGGTAAAGCTGCCACGCTCGTGGCCGAACATTTCCGATTCGATCAGGTTGGGCGAGATGGCGCCGCAGTTGACCGGCAAAAAGGGTTGTTTGCGGCGCAAGCTCAGATCGTGGATGGTCTGCGCAGCCAGTTCCTTGCCGGTGCCGGATTCGCCGATGAGCAGCACCGTCGCCTCGGTGGGTGCCACGCGGCTGACCTGGTCATACAGCGTCTGCATGGGCTGCGAGTTACCCAGCATCTGCCCGAACAGGCCAAGGCGGCGCAACTCGCCACGCAGGTTGCCGATTTCGGCCTTCAGATCGCCCGGGCGCGGAATGCGCGCCAGCACCGACTTCAGCCGCTGGAAGTTGACCGGCTTGACGAGGTAATCCGCCGCGCCCATGCGCAGGGCCTCCACGGCGGTCTCCACGCTGGCGTGGCCGGTCATGACGATGATTTCGGTGCCGGAATGCGGCGCGATGTCTTCCATCAAATCCATGCCGTTGCCGTCGGGCAGGAGGAGGTCGATCAGCACTGCATCGGGGCTGTGACGCGACATCTGAATGCGCGCATCGCGCAGCGACCCGGCCAGCGCGGTGGTGAAGCCTTCGGCACCGACCAGCTCGCCAAGGGCGGCGCGTGCGTTGGCATCGTCTTCGACAATCAGGATATGTGGCATCTTGATGTGGTTGGATGAGCCGGCCGTGGCCGGCGATCAATCTCGGGCCCCATGGCGTCATATGCGCCATGGGGGTCCAAGCGGGCGGCAGGTGCAAAAAGTATTCCAACGAATACAAGCCGGCAATCGCATGGCGCAAGCCCCTCCTGTTGCCCGCTTGCCGGCACGGAGATCGGTAATTTTTACAACGGCCCGTGCAAGAAAAGACTCGGATACGTCACTCACGCTGGCGCAGCCATGGCGAGCGGGGTGTCCTCAGCATAGTTGAGACGACCAACGCTTCGCCACCCGCGCGGGCAAATGGACACGGTACGCCGCTTAGCCACCGCATATCGATGTGAAATCGGCGCCCCGCAAGCGTCTCAGGCCCGAATCTTGTCAGCGTTTGACCGACAGGATGGCCGAAACGTCAGCGCCTGCCCGACATACAACGCGCGCACGCGGCCCCGATAATGGCTCAACTTTTCAACACAATGTGACGGGATGACGACGCGCCAAGCCTTCAGGAGCCCGTACCGCTGAGCGGAGGGCGCCGCGCCCAGACATCCTGTCGTGACTGAACACGAGGGAGCCATGTCCTTGAGCGAAGCCTTCGCAGATGAGCGCGCATTGACCACCGGGCGGCTGCCCTGCCCCCCGACCCTGGCCGACGATGCCGAATTCGCTGACACCGAATTCGCCGACGCCTCCGCCAACCAGCCTGCCGCCAGCGCGGCACCCCAGACCCCAATCACCGTCGCACAGCCGGACTTCGGCCACCTCTACGGCCGTTCGCCGGTGATGCGTGCGCTGTACCACCAGATCGGCAAGGTCTCGGGCACGCTGGCCACCGTGTTGATCATGGGGGAATCGGGCACCGGCAAGGAGTTGATCGCGCGAACCGTGCACGACATGAGTCCGCGCGCGGACCAGGCCTTCATTGCCGTGAACTGCGGCGCCATCTCGCCCAACCTGATCGAGTCGGAGCTGTTCGGCCACGAGAAGGGCAGCTTTACCGGCGCGGGCCAGCGGCATACGGGCTACTTCGAACACGCCAGCGGCGGCACGATCTTTCTCGATGAAATTACCGAGATGCCGGCCGAGATGCAGGTCAAGCTGCTGCGCGTGCTGGAGACAGGCGTGTTCATGCGTGTGGGCGGCACCGAGCCGATCCAGACCCGCGCGCGCATTATTGCGGCCACCAACCGCAACCTGATGGAAGCGGTGGCCGACGGCGCCTTCCGCGAAGACCTGATGTACCGCCTGGCCGTGGTGCCGCTGCATGTGCCACCCCTGCGCGAGCGCGACGACGACATCGAGGAACTGGCCCAGCACTTTCTCGCGCAATTCAACGCGGCACACCAGACCGACAAGGTGTTCTCACGTACCGCGCTCGCTACGCTACGCAACCACGCGTGGCCCGGCAATGTGCGCGAACTGCGCAATGCCGTGCAGCGTGGCTACATCCTCGGCGAGAAGACGGTGGAGCTGGACAACCCGATGTCGCCCACACGTGGCCCCGGGCGACCGGGCGGCCCGACCGTGAAGGAAGGCGTGCTGAACCTGTCGGTGGGCGTGACGCTGGCCGATGCACAGCGCGCGATGATCCTCGCCACGCTGGAGCACTTCCACGGTGACAAGCGCCAGGCTGCCAAGACACTCGGCGTGAGCCTGAAGACGCTGTACAACCGCCTCGACCTCTACCAGAGCAACGCGGCCGCCAGCATGGCGGCCTGAATACTCCCAGGCCTTCCTTGCTCGATCCATCCGCGCTGATGTTCTAGCGCGGATGCGCCTGCGTGCGCTCGCCCGGATGCTCGTGGCGACGGCGCTCATGCGGTGCGGGTGCACGTCGACGCGGCGCGGGCTCGGTTTCTGCCCGCATGCGCGGCCCCGTTGATAGCACTCTGGTGCGCGACATCGTCATGGCAACCCTCCCGCGTTATTGACCCGACTTCGACGAACCCGGCTGCGAATTGCCGGTGGTGGTCGCAGCATCGTTGCCGCCATGTTGCACGCCGGAATGCGACATATCGCCCGCGCTGTTGGAGCCGCCCGGCGGCGTCGCCTTCTTGTGGTGGCGTGGCTTCTTGCTCTTGTGCATGGGCTTGTCGGTATCGCTGTCGCCTGTGGCCGGTGTGGCATCGCCGCCTGCCATGGGCGTATTGGCGGTACGGTCTGCCGTGGAAGACGGCGGGTCGGTGCGCTTGCCGGGGGCCTTGGTCGGGTTGCTGGACTCCTGGTTATCGAGCGGGGCGGTGGTTGTCTGCGCCATGGCCGTGCTCATGCCGAGGCTGAGAAGCGCGCTGGCAAGCGCAACGGTCAGGAAACGTGTTCGCATAGTGGTTTCTCCGTGGATGTGGATGGTGCGATGGTGGGCAACTGCGCGCCATGAAAGCGCGCCGCAACGCGTCTTCCATGCACGCATCCGCAGCAACGCATGTACCTGCGATGCCACCTTCCTCCTTCTTCCTGCTTCTTCCTATCTCGCGCATCGATACCGCACTGCAGCGCGCACGCGTGCGCCGCACTGTCATGTGCCGGCAACACGACGCATATAAAAAACGACATGACCGTGTAGAAACGGCGTGCCAGCCGCCCGTAAAGCCTTGCCGTATCTGGCTTTGCTGACATGGCACACGCTTTGCATTGCTCGAGAGACATGTCGACGCAAACGTCGACGCCCACTCACCCAAGGAGGCAAGGCGAATGGTCAAGGCCGCTCTCGAAATGCGTGCGAAGCAGCATCTCGCGCTCACGCCGCGGCTGCAGCAGTCGGTGAAGCTGCTGCAGTTGTCCGCAACCGAATTTGCGCAGGAAATGCAAGAAGCGCTCGCCAGCAACCCGTTCCTGGAAGAGGTCGAACAAGAAGGCGCGCAGGCCGAGACCGCGCGCGTGGGCGATGCGCCCCCTTCGACCGACCTGGAGGGTGCGAGCGCCGATCACACGCCCATCGACGAGGCCCCGCTAGAAACCACCACCAGCGCCATTGAAACCGACGCAACGCTCGCCGCATCGGAAGAATTTCCGGCCGACTTCGGCACCTACTACAGCCACGGTGGCACCCACCACGGCGATGGCGAAGACAGCGACATCGGCGAATGGGTGCACGCCATGCCGAGCCTGCGCGAGCACCTGCATCAGGAGTTGAGCAGCTATCGCCTGTCGGACCGCGATTGCCTGCTGGCACAGACCGTGATTGAAGCGCTGGACGATGATGGCTATCTGCGCCAGTTACTGACCGAGTTGATGCCGTTGGCACCGGTGGAACCCGCGCCGACCGAAAAGGAAATGCAAATCGCGCTGGCGCTGGTGCAAAGCCTGGACCCGCCGGGCGTGGCCGCGCGTGACTTGTCGGAATGCCTGCGCTTGCAGATCGAAGCGCGCCCGGCCGACACCGAGGCCGAAGAGCGCATCCAGGAAATTGCCCACGACATCGTCCGCAGCCACTTGCCGCGTCTGGCCAAGCGCGAGTTCACGCAGATGCGCCGCGCGCTCGGCTGTACCGAAGACGAACTGCGCGACGCGTGCGCGCTGATCCGCATGCTGGACCCGCGCCCCGGGCTGCGTTTCTCGCAAGCGCATGCGGGCTACATCGTGCCCGATGTGATCGTCGCCAAGATCAAGGGCAAGTGGATAGCGGTGACGAACCCTGCCGTTGCGCCTTGCGCGCGCATCAACAAGGTCTACGCAGAGTTGTTTGCGCAGACGCGCGGGCACCACCGCACGCCGCTGGCGCATCAACTGCAGGAAGCACGCTGGCTGATCCGCAATGCACAGCAGCGCTTCGCCACTATCCAGCGTGTGGCCGAGGCCATCGTCGCGCACCAGAAGCACTTTCTGGAATACGGCGAGGTGGCGATGAAGCCGCTGGTGCTGCGCGACGTGGCCGAAGAGCTGGGCTTGCATGAGTCCACCATCTCGCGCGCGACCGGCAACAAGTACATGGCCACGCCGCGCGGCATCTTCGAGTTCAAGTATTTCTTCTCGCGCCAGCTGGCGACCGACACGGGCGGCGCGTGTTCGGCCGCGTCGGTGCGTGCGCTGCTCAAGGAGATGATCGAAGCCGAAGATGCGGATGCGCCGCTGTCGGACGTGTCGCTCGCTAAGATGCTGGCCGAGCAAGGCGTGATCGTCGCGCGCCGCACGGTCGCCAAGTACCGTGGGTTGATGCGCATTGCGCCGGCTGAAATGCGGCGGCAAGTCTAAGCACACGCCACAAGGACCCGCCTTGCGCAAGCTCCCCATCCACGACCACGCCAACGACGCCACCAGCGCGTCGTTGCATCTGGCTGACGTGACGATGTTCTGGGCGGCCGAAAGCGGTGGCGTCAAACGCTATCTGCGGGCCAAGCACGATTTTCTGCGTTCGACGCATTGGCGGCACACGCTGGTGGTGCCGGGCACGGCAGACGATGCGACCAACGAGATCGCCGTGGTGCCGGGCGTGCCGCTACCGTTGTCGCAGGGCTATCGCATACCGTTGCGTAGCGGACCGGCTGAACAGGCACTGTGCGCGTTGCAGCCGGACCTGATTGAAGCGGGCGATCCGTATCGCTTGTCGTGGGCAGCGTTGCACGCAGGGGCGCGTTTGCACGTGCCCGTGGCGGCGTTCTGCCACTCTGATCTGCCAGCATTCTTCCGCCGCCTGGGCGGGCCACCCGCTGAGCTGGCCGCCGCAGCGTATGCGCGCAAGTTGTATCCGCACTTCGATACCGTGTTCGTACCCAGCCGCTACATCGCGCAGAAGGTAGTCGACCTGGGTGTGCAGCGCATCGAGCTGCAACCGTTGGGGGTGGATACGCGGCTCTTCCACCCGACGCGGCGCTCGCTGCGCTGGCGCGAAAAGCTCGGCCTGCCGCGCGATGCACGCGTGCTGCTGTACGTCGGCCGCTATGCACCCGAAAAGAACCTGCACGTACTGTGCGATGCCGTCGACAAACTGAACGACGGCACCACGCTCGTCACCATCGGATCCGGCCCAACACCGCCGCGCGGCAAGCACGTGCGCGCGCTGCCGTATGAAGGCGACGCGCAGCAGTTGGCCGCCGCCATGGCCAGTGCGGATGTGTTCGTTCATGCCGGCGACCAGGAAACCTTCGGCTTGGTTGCGCTGGAAGCCATGGCCAGCGGCGTGCCCGTGGTGACGTGCGCCGCCGGGGGACTTGGCGAGCTGGTCAATGACCACGTCGGCCATGCCGTGCCGCACTGCCGCGCCGACGAATTTGCGCAGGCGCTGCACGCCCTGCGGCAACACGATCCGGTGGCGCTGGCACATGCCGCGCGCCGCCATGCCATGCAGTACGACTGGCGTGTGGTGTTACCGCAGTTGCTGCGCCGCTATCTGGCACTGCTCGGCCGGCAGGCTGCCGCGCCTGCGGAAACCTCTCACGACACCCGCATGCGCCGGCGCGCTGCTCGCAACCGATAAGTTCGCACCATGTCGCGCTACCTCGTCCTCGCCATGCACGATGTCACGCCCGCCACCTGGCCCGCGTGCAAGGTGTTGCTCAACGCGTTGGACGAGGTGTGCCCGGTGCCCAAATCGCTGCTGGTCATTCCCAACTTCTACCGCGGCCCGACGGCGCGCAACAGCGAGCGCTTCTGCCGTGTCATGACCGAGTGCCTGGCCGAAGGCGATGAGCTCGTGCTCCACGGCTATGCGCATCTGGATGATCAGCCGCCGGGTGGCTTCGTCGATCAGCTCATCCGCACGCGCTACACCGCGGGCGAAGGCGAGTTCTCGGCCATTCCACTGGCGGCCGCCCGTCAGCGCATCACCGCCGGTGCGGCGTGGTTTGCCGCCAACGGCTGGCCGCTGCACGGCTTTGTCGCCCCGGCCTGGCTGATGAATGCCGCCACATGGCAAGCGCTGGATGGCTTGCCGCTGCGTTATACGACCACACTGCAACGCTTCTACCTGCTGCACCCGAGGCGCGCGCTCAAGGCGCCATGCCTGACTTACAGCGTGCGCTCGCCCGCGCGTCGGTTGGTGTCGCGTTATTACCTGCGTTGGTTGGCGCACCAGCACGCGCAGGCTCCCCTGCTGCGTCTGGGGTTGCATCCCGCAGATGCCGCTTATCCCGAGGTGATTCGCCACTGGCAGGAACTGCTGGCCACTTGCCTGGAAACGCGGACGCCCGTCACCAAGAACGGCTTCGCACAGGTGCTGGCGCAAGCGTGGATGGGTGGGCCGGAAACGACAATCCCCAGCCAACCGCAAACCTCGTACTGAGCGTCGTACCAAGGCACTAGAAGAGCCACACCGACAACCCGCCGATGAGCATGCCGAGCCCTGCGCCGGCCAGCACGTCGCTCGGGTAATGCAGGCCGAGAATCACGCGCGACAGCGCCACCATCAGCGTGAACGGCGCCAGTGCCAACGCCATGCGCGGGTAGTACGCCGCCATGACGATGCTGAACGACACGGCGTGCAAGGTGTGCCCCGACGGAAAGCTGAACTGGTCGAGCACGCGCCCGCACAGGTGGATTTCTTCACACGACAGATACGGCCGCGGCCGGCACACACCGCGCTTGAGCAGGATGTAGATGACGAGCGAGAGCAGCCCCGTCAGACCCATCTGCTTGGCACATTCCCAACCGGTGTCCCCACCGACCACGGGTAGCGCGGCCATCAGCGCGTACCACAGCATGCCGTCGCCCAAGCGGCTGACGCCACGATAGAAACGCATGACAGAGGCATCGCCGGCAATGTGGTTGAGCGCAACGGCAAGCTGCCGATCACGCTCGCGCCAGCGCTTCCCGTCAGGCCAGGCGTGCGTCGCCATGGTAGGCCTCGCCGGTGGTGGCTGCGTGATGCACAGCCAGGAGTGCCGCTTCAAACCCTTCCAGTACGCGGGGCCAGTCGAGCGCTTGCGCGGTCGCGCGTGCGGCACGGCCCAGGCGCGCGCGCAATACCGCATCTGCAGCGAGCTGCGTGGCGGCGTGCGTGAACGCGGCGGTGTCTCCGACGGGCACCAGGCAGCCGTTCTCGCCATTGCGTACATGCATGCCGGCCGCCGCGGTGTCGAACGCCACCACGGGCAGGCCACTGGCCATCGCCTCCACGACGACATTGCCAAAGGTTTCGGTCAGGCTCGGAAACAGAAAGGCATCTGCCGACGCGTAATGCGCGGCCAGTGCTTCCCCATGCCGCACGCCGGCAAATACGGCGTCAGGACAACGCCGTTGCAGCGCAAGCCGCTGCGGGCCATCGCCCACCATCACCAGCCGCGCATTCGATACACGTGCTCGGATGGCATCGAACGCGGCGAGTGCGACGTCGAGATTTTTCTCCACGGCAAGGCGCCCCACGGTGAGTACGACGGGCGCGTCGTCATGAACGCCCCATTGCGCGCGTAAGGCTTCGCTGCGATAGCGGTGTGCGAATCGGTCTGCATCCACCCCGCGCGTGCTGATGCTCAGGCGTTCAAAACCGAATGCGTGCAGTTGCTGCCGTAGCTCGCGTGTGGGCACAAAGGTGCGATCGGTACGGTTATGAAATGCACGCAGATACGCGCGCACCAAGGTCGCTGCGCCATCCCATGCGTAGTGCCGGCCGTACTCATCAAAGCGGGTGCGGAAATCCGAAGTCACCGGCACACCGAGCCGCCGCGCCGCCTGAATGGCGGACCAGCCGAGGGGCCCTTCCGTGGCCACATGCACAAGGTCAGGAGTGTACGTTTGCCACGCACGTTGCAACCGGCGGCGCGCGGGCAGCCCCATGCGCAGGTCCGGATACAGCGGGATCGGTACGCCGGGCACGCGCAAGGTATCGCTCGTCAGGGCAGGTTGTCCCGCATCAATGGCGCGCTGACGCGGACGCACGAGCATCACGTCATGGCCGCGCGCGCACAGAAACGCCACTGTCCGCGCTGCGGTCAGGGACACGCCATTGAGCTCGGGCGGCCAAGTCTCGGTCACGTAGGCAATGCGCATAGGATGGGCTCAAATGGGGCTCAACGTTTCGGTTCATTGCGCGGATGGGCAGGACGCGCATCCTGACCACGCTTGTCGGCAAGATCGTCCGCGCTGCGGTTTGCAACCTGCCGGTCGCGGTCTTCCTGGTTGGCAGGATGCCGTTCGCGCGCCACGCGCTCTACACCGGGGGTGTTATGCAGATCGGTATCGAGCTGGCCGCTCTCGACATCGCGGGCGGCCTGCTCGATGTCGGCGCGCGGCCCCGAACGCTGGTCTTCGAGCTGTTCGTCACGCGCATGTGGCAACCGCTCTGACGCATCTGGTGCGCCGGTCTCCGGCTTGCCGAGTACGGTATCGACACGCTCGTTGGCGCGCTTGGCACCGCCCGATGTCGCGTCGCGATCGTCGCCCTGGTTTGCACCGCAGACGACGGCACCTCGGTGCGGATTCATGGCGCCCTCCTGCGGACGAACTGAGGATGTCCTGCCAGCCGCAACTGACGTGCCCAGCGCTGTTAGCACACAGCGCCATCGCATCACACGCACGCCGCATCTGCGTTATCAGCCGCTTGCGTAGCGTCCTTGCCAATGCAGCCATCGCACGCGTCGCGTAACGGTTACATGAGCGCTTGTAACGCTTGCTGCGTGGGATGTTCCATGCTGGCGCTCAATGCCGGTGCACACGTTCTGGGCGCCGCGTCGGGCGACCACGCAGCCGATCGAACAGCCGTTGCGACACGCCGGCAGGCGCGTCCGTCGTACCCAGCAGCGCGCCCAGCGGGCGCAGGTGTTCCACGTGGTCACACACCACCTTGATCATCGCCGTCACAGACGTCCCCAGCAGCAGCCCCCACACGCCCCACAACCAACCCCACAGCAATAGCCCGATGTAGACCACGCAGGGGTCCAGCTTGGATGCGCGACTCTGCAACCAGGTCACCAGCAGTGTGCCGATCAGCGTGGCCAGCAGCAGCGTCGTGCCTGCCACGACAAGCGCATCCGACCACGTCCCCATCTGCAGGTACGCGCCGATGCCACTGGCCACCGCAATCACGACTGAACCGAGATACGGCACGAAATGCAGCACGGCGGTGGCCATGCCCCACACCGCGGCGTCTTCCATGCCGAGCCACACAAACGCCACGGCCGTCACAAGGCCGAGCACGATGTTGGTCGCGAACAGCACCAGCAGCGAGTATTGGATCTGCGTGCCGATCACGGCCATCATGCGCACCGCGCGCTTCTTCTCGCTCAACGTACGACCGACCGCGCGCACCCATTTGCGCTTGAGCGCCTGCCCCGAAGCCAGCAGGAAATACACGAGAAACGACACCACCACCAATTGGCCCGCCAATGCGAATAGATTGGCCGAACCGGTCCACACAAACTCGCGCAGCGGCAGCAAGGGGGAATCGGCGGGCGCACCGGGGGCCGTTGCCGAAGCACGTCGGGCAGGCGGAGGGGGAGGCTTGCCCTGTACGCCATCGGTGGCATGTTCCACGGCCGTGGTGACCTTGCGCATCTTCTCGAACGCGCCGCCCAATCGGTCACGCAGGCGATCGACTGATTGGGCCATGCGCTCGGCCGCCACCGGAATGCGCTCGGCCATGGCCGACACGCCATCCTGCATGCCGAAGGCCAGCGCACCGCCGGCCACCCACAGGCCCAGCACCACCACCGCAGCTGCCAACGCGCGCGGCACGTACCAACGCTGCAGACGCACCACCAGCGGGTTCAACGCAAACGCCAGCACCACGCCAAAGGTGAATGGCACGAGAAACACGCGCGCCCACTGCAGAAACACCAGCGTGCCGCCAATCGCCACCAGCACGACCGCCAACCGCCATGCAGGCTGATGCATCCCACCGAGCAGCGGGGCGTGCGATACAGCCTCGTCGACGGACGTTGGGGGGGGCGGGTGGAGTGAAGGCACGTCGGACATGGCAGAGAAAGTGGTGCACCGTCCTCTGCGCAAGCGTCATGCCTTGGCCCTGGTTTGCGCGCCTACCGCACGGTCAGATTGCGTAAGGTGCGCACCAAGTCATAGGGGGAGACCGGCTTCACAAGGTGCTCTTGAAAGCCACTGGCCAGTGCGCGTGCACGATCATCGGGCTGCGCAAACGCAGTCAGCGCGACCGCCGCAATGGGCGCGGCGCCCGTCGGCAAATGGCGCCGTTCCCAGCTGCGAATGTTCTGCAGGATCGCGTAGCCATCTTCATCCGGCAGGGCGATGTCGCACACCAAGGCCTGCGGCCTGGCCTCCACGCCCCCCGCATCGAGCTGCGTCATCGCCTCGCGGCCCGAACCGGCGCTGCCCACCTGCGCACCGACCTGGGTCAGCAGCGTGGCCAGCGCATCGCGCGCGTCCTGCTGATCATCCACCAGCAACACGCGCAAGCCCGCCAGCGAGGGCAGTGGCCCGCTACGCACGGGGTCCTCGGCCAGGGGCGGGGTCAATTCCACTCCGGCATGCAGCGGCAGATAGACGGTGAAGGTGGCGCCTTGCTGGTCGCCATCACTGTGGGCATGGACGCGGCCGCCGTGCAGTTCGGTCAGCCGCTTGACCAGCGCCAGCCCGAGCCCGAGGCCACCGGTGCGCCGTGTGTGCGCGCCATCCGCCTGACGAAACGGATCGAACAGATACGGCTGGAATGCAGGCCCGATGCCACGCCCGTTATCGCGCACCACCACCCGCGCGACCTCGCCCACCAGATCCGCAGACAGCCATACATCACCGCCCGGCGGCGTGAACTTGATGGCGTTGGTCAGCAGGTTCCAGACGATCTGCTCGATGCGATCCGCATCGCCGTCGATCTCATGCATGTCGAGCGCGCTGGACGTATGCAGCGTGATGGCGTGCTCGGCGGCCAGTGCACGCACGCTGTTGAGCGCGCGCTCCAATGCCATGCGCAGCACAAACGGCGCGCGGGTCAGGCGCAACTTACCGCTCATGACGCGCGTCGCGTCGAGGAGGTCTTCAATCAGCCGCACCTGCTGCTCCACGCCGGTCTTGATGCCGGCGAGTGCCCGCTGGACCAGGGGCGGGCCGTCCGCCAGCTGGCTCTCCAGCACATACGTCCAGTTTTGGATGCCATTGAGCGGCGAGCGCAGTTCATGCGACACCACCGCGAGAAACTGGTCACGCGCGAGTGTGGCGGCCTCGGCCTGTGCACGCGCGGCTTGCTCGCGCCGCAACAGCGCATCGCGCTCACGCCCCGCCTCCGTACGTTCGGTCACGTCATAGACGATGAGCAGCGCTGACTCGATCGCGCCAGTGTGGTCGGCTTCCGGAATCACGCGCACGTTGTAGTGCGCCACGCGCGTGCGGCCCTCGCTCACTTCGAGATGCAGGTGGAGCGTTTGCTCGGCGCCCGTGTTGAAGGCCAACCGGGCTGCGGCGTCCAACGGCCCGGTGACGGCAGCCGGCAACGGTGACGCGGCCAGTGCATGCCCCATCACGGCGGCGGGTGTCACGCCAAAGGCGTCGATCACGGCGCGGTTCACATAGACGCAGCGCAAGTCGCGATCGAACCGTGCAATGACATCCGGCGCGTTCTCGATCAGCGTGACGAACTCGCGCTGGTGCCGGAAGCGTTCGCGCTCGGCATCCTTGCGCTCAGTGATGTCCTCCACCACGCACACGATGGCCTGCACGCTTCCGTCGGGCGCATGTTGCGGCGAGTAGGCAGCGTGGACAAAGCGCAGGCCGATATCGCGTGGATACGGCAGCTCCATCTCAAAATCCACGCGCCGGCCAGCGAAGGCCTCGTCCAGATGGGTGAGCACGCGCGCGTAGGCGGCCTCGCCCATCAACTCGCGCAACGGCCGGCCCAGCACGGCATCCAGCGGCAAGCCAAAGCGCTGCGCGTAAGCATGGTTTGCAAAGCGTACGCAATGGGCAGGGTCGATCTGCACCAGGGGAAAGGGCACGCTTTCCGTCAACCATTGCAGCTGGAATTCCGACTCGGTGAGCGCGGCCAGCGTCTGCTGGCGTTGTGTCACGTCTTCGATCATGCCGACAGCGTGGGCAGGCGCACCCTGAATCCCGGGAATCAGGCAGCCACGCTCGCGCACGCGCTGCTCGGCCTGGCCGGCGCCAATCCAGCGGTACTCGAGCACGAAGTCCCGCCCATGCGCCAGGCCGTCCCAGGCGGCACGGAGCGCGGCGTGGTCGTCGGGGTGCACGTGGGCCAGCCACCGCTCACGGTCGCCACACAACGACGACGGCTGCACACCCCAGTTCTGTGTCGCTGCGCTGACGTGCAAGCGTGTTCCCGTCAGGGGATCGTCAATCCAGAACACGTCAAGGCTTCCTTACGCAAGAGATGACACGCGAGGATTACACGCGCTTAGGCGCGTCGTGCGCCAGCGTTGGCCGGCGTACAGATGTACGCGTCGCGCCATGTTGTAGCAGATTTCGTTCCCGACGCCGATCGACAAAAAGAGATGCGGTGCATCAGCACCGCATTCGCAATGCCTTAAACCTTCAGGCCGTTATTGCGACGCCAGTTCCGTGGCAGTCTGCGCCGCACCATTGGCCTGGGCCACCAGCACGCGAATCGCATTCGGCGTGACCGCGCCCGTGCCGCCAGCGGGCAACGTGGTGATCAACCAGTCGGCGTTATTGCCGAGGCTAAATGGCTGCGAGGTAAAGATGACGGTCTTGGTGCCGGCTGTTGTTACGCGGACCTGGTAGGTGCCGCCGTCCACGTAGATCGAATCCTGCGTGCTGGCCGGCGAAGCGCTGCCGTAAGCGGCCCCGCCCATGGTGGGTGATACGGCGGAGAGGTCCGCATTGGGCGCCGTCACGTACACATCTACATTGGGCGCGTTGTATGACGCGTTGAAGGTACGCACGCGTGCCTTATCCGACAGGATCGACTTGTTGTACGGGTCATCGATGATCGCCAGGCTGGTTGCCGAACCTGTGGCACCCACGATGGCCAACCCGGTGTAGCGGTGGCCATTGGCCGGACTGAAGTTAGTCGATGCCAGCGGCGACGTGCTGCCCGCGTTGGACACGGTGGCGACACTCGCCGCGGAATCGATGCCGAAATAGTTGCTGACGTTCTTGAAGCCGACATTGGCAATCTTGACGGTGCCGTTGACACCGAAGTCCACGTTGCCGATGAACGGGTTGACGTGCATCGTGCGGTACTGCGGCGCGCTGGTGCCGATGATCTGGCCGATGTCATCGCTGCCGCCGCCGCACGCGGCAAGCACACCCAATGAACCCAATGCCAGCACGGCAACGATCTTCCTGATCTGACTCTTCATCTTTCACCTCGGAGGAAAGCATCTTGAAAGGGGCCGCACATGCGCGTACCCCTGCACGTTGTCGCCAACATACGGGTGCCCACGACCGCCGCGCGCAGGGTGGCGCGCCGATCAATCCGGCCCCGATCGTCGTGTCGGAGCGCCTCCGACATGCTTGTGCGACGCATCCCTTCGAGCAGGCTGCGTGCCCGGGGCTGTTGAATCGCTGTGCAAACACCATGAATGCGGGGCGCACCAATGCGTCTCGCTATACTTGCGCGATCCGGTTTTTCGCGAGCTTCACGCTTTCCGCATGCCCCAACCGCGCCCGGCAAATACCGCGCCTCCAACCGACAACGCCGCCTCCCAGGCCGGTCGAGAGGCCTGTGCCCTCGAACGCGAGCGCGTGCAGGCGTGGCTCGACGCGCGTGCGTCCGGCGCCCGGGCGGTCAGCGCTTCAACACTGTCGCAATACCGGGTCGAAGCGGAGCGGGTGTGCTGGTATGCGCGCACGTTCGCCAAGCCACTTGCGTCGTGGCAGCGTGAAGATGCGCTCGCCTACCTGCGCTTTTTGCAAGACCCGCCCGGCTGGGCGATCAGTGTGCGCGGCATCGAACGTGACGATGCCAACTGGACGCCGCTGCGCGGGCCGCTGTCGGCACGCTCCGCGCGGCAGAGCAGCGTCATCGCCGCCAATCTGTGCGGGTGGTTGCTGCGCCAGGGTTATCTGCGCTCCAACCCGTTCCTTGACGACGATGCGATCGTCATCGCCGTCCCCACCGTCAGCGTGGCCACGCGCGCCCCACAACCGTTGTCGACACATACAGAAGCAGCGCTGAGCGCAGCCGACATGGCATTGATGGTCGACGCCGTGCAGGCGCGCGTCGCGTTGGGCCGCGAAGCCCGCTTGCGGCAGACGCGCGACCACTTCCTTGCCGTGCTGCTCACGCAGGCCGGTTTGCGCGTGTCGGAACTCGTCGGTGCGCGCATGGGCGACGTGGCATTACATGCCGTACCGAAGGCAGACCATGCAACGGACACCGCGCTGCCGACCTCGGTGTGGTTGCTCTGTGTGGGGGAGGGGCGCGCGCAGCGCTGGCTCCCCTGTGATGCGCTGATGGGCACCTTGCGCGAGTACCGCACCGCATTCGGCTTATCGCCGCTCCCCCTGCCGGGCGAAACCACACCGCTTTTGCTCTCGGTGCGCAAGCGTTCGCCGCAACGCGCAGATGGCAGCATCATCGATTCCCCCGCCCTGCGCCGCGATTTCGGCGAACGCAAGGGCCTAGTGTCACGCTCGCAACTGCTGCTCATCGTCAAAGCCATGCTCGCCGAGGCCGCCGAATACGCCCGCATCATGGGTCAACCCGATGCCGCCAAGCGCTTGGCCAGTGCCTCATTGCGCGGCGTGCGCGCGGCGCATCTGCATGAGCGCCTTGCCGCCGGAGAGCCCGCCGCAGACATCGCGCATGCTCTCGGTCTTGCCGCATTGCCCACCGTTGCCGTGCGCGCTCGCGAGACCGACCTGGCCGCCAGCATCGCCGACGCGGCCCGTAAGTTGGCCACCTCGTTGGCCACCCCGTCGGCCTGACATTCCTCCACACATCGCGCAGAAACGGGTACGCACCACGTGTGCTACCGGCGTTCGCGCGCGCCGTCGAACCCAATGGTTGCCCTGTTCTGTAGAACAGTTACCGCTGACTTTGTCCGCAGAATTGGGTACGCCCCATCTCCAGATCGCCCACGAAGGCACGCAGAAACGGGTACGCTTCGGCCAAAAATCGCACGCAGAAATAGGTACGCTTTTCCCTGGCGACCCCCCCAAAAAAAAAGCGGACCCGAAGGTCCGCGTTGTGTTCAGCGTCGGGCTCAATGCCCGCCTGAAAGATAGAAGAAGCGGAACAGGAACACCGCCGAGATGATCCACACGATGATCGGCACCTCGCGCATGCGGCCCGTGAACAGCTTCAGACCCGAATACGTGATGAAGCCGAAGGCGACGCCGTTGGCGATCGAATACGTGAACGGCATCATCAGCGCCGTCAGCACGGCCGGCACGGCTTCGGTGGTGTCTTCCCAATTCAGGTCGACCAGTTCGCGCAGCATCAGGCAAGACACATACAGCAACGCAGGCGCCGTCGCATAAGCCGGCACCACGCCCGCCAGCGGCGAGAAGAACAGGCACAGCAGGAAGAGCGCCGCCACCGTCAGCGCGGTCAGGCCCGTGCGGCCGCCGGCCTGCACGCCCGAGGCGCTTTCGATGTACGCGGTGGTCGACGACGTGCCCAGCAGCGAGCCCGCCATGATGGCCGTGCTGTCGGCCAGCAGCGCCTTGTTCAGCCGGTCCATCTTGCCTTGCTTGAGCAGGCCCGCGCGGTTGGCCACGCCCATCAGCGTGCCGGTCGCGTCAAACAGCTCGACCAGGAAGAACACCAGCACCACGTTCAGGATGCCCACCGACAGCGCGCCCATGATGTCGAGCTGCAGCAGGGTAGGGGCCAGCGACGGCGGCATCGACACCACGCCGTGGAAGGTGTTGCCCGCAACGAAGAAGCTCGCCGCCGTCACCGCAAGAATGCCGATCAGGATAGCGCCCTTCACACGCAAATGGTCCAGCGCCACGATCAGGAAGAAGCCGATCACCGCCAGGACGACCGAGGGCTGGTGTACATCGCCCAGCGTCACCAGCGTCGCCGGGTTGCCGACGATCAGCCCCGCGCCGCGCAGCGACACGATGCCCAGGAACAGCCCGATGCCCGCCGTGATCGCCACGCGGATCGAATGCGGAATCCCGTTGACGATCATCTCGCGGATGCGGAACACGCTGACCAGCAGGAACAGGCACCCCGAGATAAAGACCGCGCCCAGCGCCGCCTGCCACGAAAAGCCCATGCCCTTGACCACCGCATACGCAAAGTAGGCGTTCAGGCCCATGCCCGGCGCCATCGCGATCGGGTAGTTGGCGTACATCCCCATGATGATCGTGCCGATCGCCGCGGCGATGCAGGTGGCCACGAACACCGCGTCGTGCGGCATGCCCGCGTCGGCCAGGATGTTCGGGTTCACGAAGATGATGTACGCCATCGTCAGGAACGTCGTCAGCCCGGCAAGCACCTCGGTGCGGACGTCGGTCTGGTGTTCCTCCAACTTGAAAAAACGCGTGAGCCAGGTCATGCAGCTTGTCTCCTCTTGTTATGAAGTGCCATCACTGGCCGGCCCGGTGCCGGACCGAGCCCCCCCGATGCACACCCACCATGGGGCGACGTTACTGTTAGCAAGATTCCGGCGTCCACGGGCGCGCGGGTCGAAATACTGTTCATGCGAATGGAATGATGGAAAACGCGCGAGCCAAGCGCCAGGCCAGCGCGCGGGATGCGCATGATGCCCGAAACGCCTAGCACCTGCACGTGCCATGCCCCACCGCTTCAGCATCTTTGCGGACGGGCAATCAGCGCGACACCGTACCCGTTTCTGCGTACGCGCTCTACCAAGCGGCTTCCAAGCCCATTTGCGTACCTATTTCTGCGTCGAGCCGCGCAGAAATGGGTACGCATCGCCTTGGCAGTCGAAAGACACGCACTTCCGGCATGAGCGGTGGGTCGCGTACCCGTTTCTGCGGGCCAAGCGCATAGACGCGTACCCGTTTCTGCGAAGTAGGAGGGCAGCCTCTGTGACAGGCGAGCGAACCTGTTTCTGCGAGACAAGCTATGCGAGCGCGTACCCATTTCTGCGACCGTGCTCGCAGAAACGGGTACGCTCAGTCCGCTATGCCGCCTCGCAAGCCGTTGGCCAATAAGGGTTTTTGCCCGCAGAAACAGGTACGGGGGAGAGCGGGCGCCAGCGCGGGCTCCGTGCTAGGTCCGTCGCCATAGCGAGTTTCAGCGATGAAAGTTTGGATTCCCGGCGTTTACAACAGCGCGGCCCTTTAGACCGCTGAGTTTGTCGGTAAGGATCTCCCCGCAGAAACAGGTACGCCTTGTTCTGGGCTTGATAGCTGTGAAGCGTGTACTTGCTTTCGTAGATAGCCAATATCAGAACGGGCCTTACAAAAACGGGGGGTCTGAAAGCGCGCGCAGATTTGGGTACGCACTGAAACGTAGCTTTCGGAGATGGGCACGCAGAAACAGGTACGCAAGCGCCTGCGAAAAGCCCTTGCACACACAGAAACCGCATGTTTTCACGCAGAATCGGGTACGCAAAGGCGCTGGACGCACGAAAGGCGGCATGTTTTTGCCTGTTTTCTGTGGATAACACTGTGGACAACTGAAGGTTGTCCCCGCAGATTCCGGTACGGGCTTTGCGCAGAAGCGGGTACGGATGCGCGCAGAAGCGGGTACGCCACCACGCAGAATCGGGTTCGCCCGTGCGCAGAATCGGGTACGTTTTGGCCCCCTAAACCCTTTGCTGACAAGGCTTGGCGGGGTGCGTATACGGTTTACCTGTAGTAAACGTAGTAAGTATGTATACCTTGTAGATAGGAAAGGTCTTCCGTGGACAACCCTGCAGGTTGCCCACCGACGCCCTTCCCCGAGCGACGATTAAAAATCAGAAAACGTACCCGATTCTGCGTGACAAGGAGAAGGCGTTTTAGTACAAAGGCTCTGAACAATTCTCGCGCACCATGGTCACCAAACGCCCCACACCCAACGGGAAGCCGGAAGACGACGTACCCGGCCGCATCATCGTCCCTTCGGGGGGCCAAGTCATTGCTGCGCCGGAGAAATTCCAGCGGCTCTTCGATGAAGCGCAGGCAATGGAGCGCGAAGATGCCTGGCAGAGCGGCGAAGTTGGCTTCCTTAGCCGCGCCAGCGTGCAGGTCACCCTCCCCTACCGCGCGCCAAAAGGGTCGCCACCTGTCTGGACGCGGTCCAGCGGCAACATCTCGCTGATGATCCAGCCGGGATACTTCACCCAGCAGCGTTCGGAACGCGCAAGCAACGGCCGTCAGCGCATCGTCTCGGAAACTGTCTCGTTCGGCTATCCCTATGGGTCATATCCGCGCTTGATGTTGGCCTGGATCGGCAAGGAGATCATGGCCAAGAAGAAGCGCGGCGAGTTCCAGGGCACGGTGGAAGACCGCCGCATTTCACTGGGCAACTCGCTGTCGGAGTTCATGTACAACCTCGGTATCCCGATGGCCACCGGGGGCAAGCGGGGCACCATGACGCTGGTGCGCCAACAGATGATTCGGCTGTTCTCGGCCACGATTGCCATCGTGCAGAACAAGTCGGCGCCCAACCAGAACCAGAATCAGGAACCGCTGTCGATTGATCGGATCGGTTATCTGCTCGCGGACCAATTGTCGACGTGGTGGGACCCGATGCAGCCAGGCCAGGGCTCCATGTTCGAGAGCTTCGTGGTGCTGTCTGAGCCGTTCTTCAATGAGCTCGTCAACCGGCCCGTGCCCGTGGATATGCGTGCATTGAAAGCGCTCAAACAGTCGCCGTTTGCGCTCGACGTGTATTCCTGGCTGACCTACCGCTTTTTCACGATCCAAAAGCGTACGGAGATTCCCTGGGAGGCACTGCAGATGCAGTTCGGGACCGAGACGGAGAGTGAACGGAAATTCCGAGCGTTGTTCCGCAAGGCACTGAAGGATGTGCTCGTCGTCTACCCGGATGCCAAGGTGGATGCGGACTCCTCGAAGGCGTTGATCCTGCAGCCATCGCGGACGAGTGTGCGAAAACTGGCCTGACGAAAAATCTGAAGGCAAAAAGAAAGGGGAGCCGAAGCTCCCCTTTTTCATGTCGAGCGTGTCAGCTCAGCATGCTTATTCCGGCTTGATGCCGGAGGCTTGCAGACCCTTCGGGCCTTGCTTCACCTCGAAGGTGACCTTCTGGCCGTCCTTCAGGGTCTTGAAGCCCGAACCCTGAATTTCGGAGAAGTGCGCGAACAGATCTGCGCCGCCGCCGTCCGGAGTGATGAAGCCGAAGCCTTTGGTTTCGTTAAACCATTTGACAGTACCCGTGGCCATGCAAAAATTCCTTTAAAAAACAAAAAACACGTCGTCCAGCCGATCCGGACATCGCACGAAGAACCGGCTGATTCCGAATCTTGCGTAGACAAAGTCTTCAGACGACTGTCTAAGCATCATAACCAGTTTGAGCCACAGTGTCGATGGGCGGCATTTTCCCGAAATGTCGCTTTTATGCATCTCACTGGTAAACACCTACGAAGCCCGTAAATGCAGGGTTGAACACATGAAGTTATGCGCTAAAGACCGCATTTACATCTCAATTTAGGTGAATTGAAAATCGCCTGTTCTAGACATCGCCCGCCCCTCTCAGCGATGCGTTTTGTATAAATTGAATTTTATCGATCTTGTGTTTTCTTGCGGTCTTCCCTAAGATGAGCGCTGCTGACTTTCAGCGCTGAAAGTGGAGGCCCAGTGAGCGCCAAGATCGTAACGGTATTCAATCAGAAAGGCGGATGCGGCAAGACCACGGTCAGCATGCACATCGCCGGAACCCTTGGTTTGCGAGGGCGTAAGACGCTGCTCGTCGATATGGACGAGCAAGGAACGGCCACACGGTGGGCCGCTCAAGCGCCGGAAGACAAGCCCTTTCCGGCTTCGGTGATCGGCCTAGCCCCCTCTGGTGGCGCCATGCATCGAGAGGTCCGCAAGTTTGTGGCGGATTACGATTACATCGTGGTCGATTGCCCGCCGGCGGTCCACTCGCCGTCATCGTCAAGTGCGCTGCTTATCTCCGATATCGCGTTGATCCCCGTTGTGCCGTCGCCGCCGGATTTGTGGGCTGCTGTGGCTGCCAAAGCGCTTGCGCAGCAGGCTCAAGTCACCAACGAAACGCTGCGTATTCGCGTGCTGGCGAATATGGTTCAGCGGCGCGTTTCGCTCGCGAAGCAAGCAATTGAAATTCTTGGTGATGATGGTGATATTCCTTTGATGGAATCCATGATCGGTTCGCGCTCTGCATTTCGGGAGTGCCAAGCGATCGGGGCAACGGTGCACGGGGTGTCTGGTGCCCGGGAAGCCGTGAGTGAAGTCGACACCTTGATCGACGAGGTGTTGCAGTTGTTGCAGGAGGAACGTGTATGAGCGCGAAGTTGAAATCGCTCAAAGACGGCATGCTGGCCGGCATTGCCGCAGAAAAGACCAAAACGACACCGGTCGATCGCTTTGCATTGGCAGAAAAAGCGATTACCTCTCACCCCCGCGGTCTGCTCGGGCAAGCCGCCTCAGATCCCGCTTTCAGCGCTGAAAGTCCCTCACCTGCGAATACTTCCGAACGCCGGGTGATCAAGGTTCCGCTTGAACGGCTGCAGGAAAATCCGCTCAACGCCCGTCGCATCTACGATCCGCAGATCGTTCAGGAACGGGCGGCATCCATCGCTACGCACGGTCAGCAGACGCCAGGGTTGGCGGCGCCAGATCCGGCGCGGCCCGGCTGGTATGTTCTGATCGATGGCCATTACCGTAAGCGCGCCTTGGCCGCTGCGGGGAAGGTCGAGATGGACTGCTTCATCGAAGACGGCCTGTCAGACATCGATTTCTACCGGCTGTCCTTCGTCTTGAACGAGCAGCGTTCCGGGCAATCTGTGCTGGACAACGCTATCGCGTGGCGGCAGTTACTAGATGAAGGAAAAGTTAAAAAAGAAGAAGATATTTGTGAGATTACCGGTGTCTCTGCAGGAACGGTCAATAAGACGTTGGCGCTGTTGAAGCTGCCGGAATCGGTACTCGAAGTAATGAAGGAGCGCCCGGCTGGCATCGGTATCGCGACCGGATATGAACTGACGCTGTACTTCAAGAGCGCCGGCGAAGACCGCACGCGTGAGCTCGTGCATCGCGTGCTGGAAGAGGGGCTATCGAGCCGCGATGTGGAGCAGATCCGCAAAGTGGCTCAGGAAGGGCGCACCCGAAAGGTCAAGGAAGTCAGCCGCCAGTACAAGATTCGAAGTGCTGAAGGTGATCTTCTGGGCACAATTAAGGAATGGGATTCCGGCCGCGTGATGCTCGATGTGAAGCTAGGAGATCGTGGCGCACGGGAATCGTTGGTTGAGGCACTGAAGAGCCGTTTCGGCCTGGACGTCGCCTTACTGTAGTTCCGCCACAGTTTTGCTCATCGGAAAGCGCCCAATAGGGCGCTTTTTTTTGCCCCAATTTTCGACGGCTCAGAGCTTGTTAATGCAGGGAGCGTACCCGTTTCTGCGTTGGCTGACAGGGTCGGCGACGCCACGCAGAGCCGCGCGCGTCATCATCCAACGTGCGCCGAAATGAGCAGATTTGATGTCGGCAGGCCACGCCGACGATCCAGAACCGGACTGCAACTACAGTTAAGCAATAAATAAATAATGAAGCGTTTAATAAGGTATTTGATGTTTTTAACCCTTGATGTACACTGCAAGAACACCTGATAGCCCTTATGGCACGCCCCGGTCTCTATTTCTCGGCTGAGCAGCAGCAGCGGATCGTTGAAGCGATCCGGAGGTTGGATATCGCCTTCCCGCACGACAACGCGGTGTTCTTGGATGAGGTGATCGAAGCCGTTCAGGCCGTGACACGTCGTGTTTACGGCGTTCGGCGTTACGTACAGTGGTTGGCGGAGGCGGGAGTGCGCCGACGTCCGAGCAATACGACGTTGCAGAAGGCGGTAGACCGCGCGCAGGGGCGCGGACTTGTTGCAAACGGTGTTGCTGCGGACGCGGTTGAGACGTGGCCGATCCCGTTGGCTCACGCAGAAACGGGTACGCTTTCGGCACGTGATGAGCGAAACCGCATCGCCTCGCGCGCCATTGGCGCGCCCGGTGCAGGCGCCGAATGGATGGAAGCGCGCATTCGCGCCGAGGTGGCCGAGCGCGCCCTAGAGCACGAAGCTGCGCGCAATCGGCAATTGCAGGCTGCCATGGCCGACTTGGAGCGCCGTCTTGGCGAGGCGCTTGCCACCGCGCCCACCGTACCGCCCAAGTTGACTGATGCGACCCTCGAGCGCCTGGAGCAGACCATGGAGACCGTGACCCGCTTGGAAGGGGCGGCCAGCGCGCTGGCAGGTACGGAGCGCTTTCTGCGTTTGCAGAACGATGCGGTGCGCCAGCAGACGCAAAACGAAGCGGATCAACTGCGCCAGCGCATCCGCACCCTCGAAGCCGAGGTCGCGCAATTGAACGCGCAGATTGATGCCTACCGGCGCACGCCCGAACGCACTGCACCCGTCTCGCGCGGCTGGGTCAAGCCATCTTCCTGATTTCTAACGGCTTGTCAGCGGGTGCTTACTGGCCTAGCCGACCGCAAGTTGGCACAAATCGGTACGCAGAATTGGGTACGCTTTTCGACTTTCGGCGCTGAAAGTTGGTGCGACGGAGTTGCAACCGGTTGTAGGAAAGGTGCCGATGCGGTGCTCGTAGCGTTGCGCGGGACACGCCAGATGGCGTTCCATCAACGGGTCGACCCATTGGCTTGCGCTGGCATATGACTTGCTCATGACGCTACGTCTCACCAATGGAGTTGTCATGAACGAGAAGATCACCAAGGCCGTGTTTCCCGTGGCAGGACTCGGTACACGTTTTCTACCCGCCACCAAGGCGAGCCCGAAAGAGATGCTCCCGATCGTCGATAAGCCGCTGATCCAATATGCGGTGGAAGAGGCTGCCGCTGCGGGTATCACGGAGATGATCTTCATTACGGGCCGCGCCAAGCGCGCTATCGAAGACCATTTCGATAAGGCCTACGAGCTGGAAACTGAGCTGGCCGCCAAGAACAAGCACGCATTGCTGGAGATGGTGCAGTCCATCAAACCGTCCGGCGTCGAGTGCTTTTATGTCCGCCAGCCCGAGACCCTGGGCCTCGGCCACGCCGTGCTCTGTGCGCAGAAACTGGTACGCGACGAACCCTTCGCCGTGATCCTGGCCGACGACTTGTTGGACAACCAGCCGCCCGTCATGCAGCAGATGACGGAGCTTTACGATCACTACCGTTGCTCCATCGTCGGCGTCGAAACGATTGCGCCGGAAGCCTCGCGTTCGTACGGCGTGGTCGCCGGCCGCGAATGGGATGACCGCCTGGTCAAGCTCGATGCCATTGTCGAAAAGCCGGCGCCCAAGGATGCGCCGTCCAACTTGGGTGTGGTTGGGCGCTACATCCTGACACCGCGCATCTTCGATCATCTGCGCAATCTGAAGCCTGGCGCGGGCGGCGAGCTGCAGTTGACGGACGCCATCCAGAGCCTGCTTGCTGAAGAGCAGATCCTGGCTTATCGCTACCGTGGTCAGCGTTTCGATTGCGGCAGCAAGTTCGGTTACCTGCAGGCGACGGTCGAGTTTGCGCTGCGCCATCCGGAAGTGCGCGCTGACTTTGAAGCGTATCTGCATGACCGTCTGGGCCTGTCCGCAACGCGTGAAGAGGTGTCCGCCGAACTGGATTCGTTGGTCCGCGACACCATTCCGCTGAGCGTGGCCGCCTGAGCTTCGCCTCTTCCTTTCTCAGGATCGGTCGTGCGGGTTTCCGCACAGGTCGCCCCGGTCGATTCTGAGAAACCGCACACTCCTCCCTTCGTCCACCGTTCGTCGCTTTCCTGCAAAGCCTTGTGCCACGGGCTTTTGCGGCGGATCTGCGCGTCTGCTTTTCGCATGGAATGCTTCTTGAGTAAGAGCGACCACCCATAAACCGGCGGACCGCTCGGACGTCGCACATGTAGTTCTATGTGCGACATGTCACCAGCAAAGGCCGCCGCCAACGCTCCAAGGAGACACCATGACGCAGCCTCAGGCTGGTGCGGTCACGGGCGACCTTTCGCCCGCGCAGGCCCCCACCAAAGACACTCCCGCAGACGTACGCCGTCGTCTGCGTTCCATCTTCTCCGGTTCGGTTGGCAATCTGGTCGAGTGGTACGACTGGTATGTCTACTCGGCGTTCGCGCTGTACTTTGCCAAGTCGTTCTTCCCCAAGGGCGACCAGACCGCACAGCTGCTCAATACGGCAGCGGTGTTTGCGGTGGGCTTCCTGGCGCGTCCGGTGGGCGGCTGGCTGATGGGCATCTACGCCGATCGCTACGGCCGCAAGCGTGCACTGTTCTTCTCGGTGGTGCTCATGTGCGCGGGCTCGCTCATCATTGCGCTCACGCCCAGCTACGCGACCATCGGCGTTGCTGCACCCGTGATGCTGGTGCTGGCCCGTCTGCTGCAGGGCCTGTCGGTCGGTGGGGAATACGGCACCTCGGCCACGTACCTGAGCGAAGTCGCCAACAAGGAAAACCGCGGCTTCTATTCAAGCTTCCAGTACGTCACGCTCATCGCCGGCCAACTGACGGCGCTGGCGCTGCTGATCGTGCTGCAGCAGTTCGTGCTGTCGCCGGCGCAGCTTGAGGCGTGGGGCTGGCGCGTTCCGTTCTTCATTGGCGCGCTGTGTGCGCTGGTGGCAATGGCCATGCGCTCGCACATGGAGGAAACGCAGTCCTTTACTGCCGCTAAGGCAAACAAGAAGCGCGGCACGCTGTCGGAACTGGCCAAGCATCCGCGCGCCGTTGCGACGGTCGTGGGCCTGACGATGGGCGGTACGGTGGCGTTCTACACGTACTCGATCTACATGCAGAAGTTCCTGGCCAACACGGTGGGGTTGTCAAAGGACACGGCGACGCTGGTGTCCGGCGCCACGCTGCTGCTGTTCGCGATGCTGCAGCCGATCGTGGGCGGGTTGTCCGACCGCATTGGCCGCCGTCCGATCCTGATTGCGTTCGGCGTGCTGGGTACGCTGTTCACCGTGCCCATCATGACCGGCATCAGCCAGACCACCAACGTGTGGACGGCCTTCTTCCTGATCATGGCCGCGCTGGTGATTGTCTCGGGCTACACGTCGATCAACGCGGTGGTGAAGGCGGAGCTGTTTCCCGCGGAAGTTCGTGCACTGGGCGTGGGCCTGCCGTATGCACTCACGGTGTCGATCTTTGGCGGCACGGCCGAGTACATCGCGCTGTGGCTGAAGCAGGCGGGCCACGAATCGCTGTTCTACTGGTATGTGACGGGCACGATCTTCCTGTCGCTGTTGGTGTACGTGTTCATGCGCGATACTCGCGAGCATTCCCGCATCGAACATTGAACCCATGTCGCCAACCGACGGCCATGCCGACCTTGCCCAACCCGCACGCGGGCGTGGCTGGCGTGTGGCCGTCGCGCTGGCCATGGCGGCGTGCTGCGCAGCAGCGGGATGGGGCGCGTACGCCGTCGCCCTGCAGCGCTACGTCGCCACGCGTGCTGAAGAGGCTGGCCAGCGCACCACTTTCTATGCGCAGAACCTGCGCAGCACGCTGGCGCGCTATGAGTCATTGCCGAGGCTGGCGGCGCTGGAGCATGTGCTGCACGTCGCGCTGCAAGAGAATCCCCAGGCTGGCGACGCCGTCATGCGTCGCGCGGCCAACGCCTATCTGAAAGAAGTCCAGGCGGCCACCGACTTGGCCGCCGCTCATCTGATCAATACGACCGGCCTCACGATTGCGGCCAGCAACTGGGACTTGCCGACCTCGTTCGTCGGCCAGAACTACGCATTCCGCCCGTACTTTGTCGAGGCCATGCGCGAAGGGCTCGGTCGCTTCTACGGCGTCGGCAACACCACGGGCGAGACGGGCTATTTCGTCGCCGCTCCCGTGCGCGAAGACAACAAGCCGATCGGCGTGGTGGTCGTGAAGGTCAACCTCGATGCGTTCGAGGCCACGTTGTCGCGCAGCGGCGATACGGTGCTGCTGGTGGATCGGCACGGCGTGATCTTCCTGTCGTCCGTACCCGAGTGGAAATACCGCACGCTCGGCACCTTGAGCGCCGACCAGCGCGCCGCACTCGACGCGACGCGCCAATACGCCCCCCACATCCTCACGCCGCTCGGAATGAGCGACGGGCAAGCCGCGAGCGTACCCTTTTCTGCGGACGATCCCCCGCAGACCGTGCGTGTGGCGTTGCCCGGAAAATCGGTGTCGACACTGCGTGTGCAGTATCGCCCGGTGGGCCTGCTCGGCTGGCAAGTCGCCGTGTTGATCGACCCGCGCGACGAGCAGCGCACCGCGTTGGTGGCCGGTGCAAGCGCCGCGTTTGCGATGGCGCTGATCTTCGCCGTACTCGTTGCTTTGCGTTTGCGTACGCGCCGGCGTGAAGAGCAGCACCGCGCGCGCGCCGCGCTGCGCGAAGTCCAGCGTGACCTCGAAGCCCGCATCGCCCAGCGCACCGCCGAGTTGACGTCGGCCAACACCGCGCTCGCCGGCAAGGTCGAGGCGCTCGATGCCGCGCAACGCATCCTGCGCGAAACGCGCGATGCAGCCGTGCAAGCCGGCAAGCTCGCCGTGCTCGGCCAGATGGCCGCCGGCATCACGCACGAACTCAACCAGCCGCTCACCGCGCTGACCACGTTATCCGACAACGCCAACCAGCTTGCCGAGCGCGGCCGCATCGACGAAGTGCGCGGCAACCTCACGCACATCAGCCAGCTTGCCGAACGCATGGGGCGTATCGTTTCGCACATCAAGGCGTTCTCGCGCAAGGGCGATGCGGCACGCGCGGCCGTCTCGGTGGACGAGGCCATCCGCCAGGCGCTGATGCTGGTTGAGACGCGTCGCCGCCAGGCCGGCGTGACGGTGGTGACAGAGCCGGTGCCGACGGATCTTGCGGTCTGGGCCAATGCCGTGCGGCTCGAGCAGGTGCTCGTCAACCTCATCCGCAACGCCATTGACGCCACCGCCGAGGCGC
>JGI24740J21852_10000052_pt1 | contig 37186 bp, 39 predicted proteins | sample KBSCornC6_FD_21852 | JGI IMG/M metagenome (IMG submission 21852) | reverse complement strand
CCCGCCTGTCCGCGACCACCCTGGGCGCCTGGGGCAGCGGGATTCTGCCCGTTGTTCAGATGCTCACCACGACGAACCGCATCCTTCTGGCTGTCCAGAACCGCGCTTCCGTTTTCGACGGGCAGGATGACGGGACCATTGGCAGAGGCGGGATTCTCCGCGATCTTCTTACGGCGCTCCAGTTCCTGCGGCGAGACCTGCTCGGCGGGAGGCAGCTGGATTTCGCCAGCCTGCTGGCCATTGCCGTTGGTGGCGGGAGCCGCTGCACCAGCTTGAGCCGGCGTCGCAGCGCCATTGGCCGGCTGCTGCTTGCCAGGCTGCGGCGTTGCCGGGTTGCCAGCCTGTGCTGGCTGTCCTTGCGGCGAGCTCTGCTGGGCCGGCTGCTGCGGATTGGCCGCGGGCTGCTCGCCCTGCTGCTGGTTCTGCGGCTGTTTGCCGTGGGTCTTGTCCCCACCCTGCTTCTGCCCCTGCTCAGCGCCAGGGGTCGCAGGCGTTCCGGGCTGTGCCTGCGTCTGAGGCTGCGTTCCCGGCTGTACCTTATGTCCCTGAGCAGGTTCACCGGCCGGTGCCGGCTGCNGCTCGGTGGGCTGCTTTGCCGGAGCCTCGGTCTGACCTTGCNGCTTGGGTTGAGCGTTCTGTTCGGGCTGCGCCTGCTTTCCAGGCTGGGCCCCCTGATTCGGCTGTTCGCCCGCGNCGGGAGCCTGCTTTTCGNCCGGAGCCGGCTGCTGCGCCTTCGAACCAGGCTTGACCTTCGGCTCCGGCTTGGCCTCCGGCTGCGCTTCCGTAGCAGGCTGCTGCTCTACCTTCGGCTGCGGCGCTTCGGCCGGCTGCTGCTTTTGCGGCTTCGGTTGCTCTTGCTCCACAGGCTGCTTGGCTTCGGGCTGCTTGACCTTCGGCTTCGGCTGCGGTGCTTCCGGCTCTGCCTGGGGAGCGACAGCCTTAGGCTGCGGTTTGGCTTCGGGCTGTGCCTGAGGCTCTTCGGCGGGTTGCTGACGTTGCTTCTTCTGAGGCTCAGGCGGCGCCTCTGCGGCCGGCTGCTGCTTCTGCGGCTTCGGCTGCCCCTGCTCCGCGGGCTGCTGATGCTCGGCCTTCGGCGGCTGCGCTTCTGGCTGTTGCTGCTTCGGCGCCTTCTGCTGCGGCTCACCCTCGGGCTCAGCCTGCTTCATCTGGTGCTGCTGCTCGCCACCACCCTGATGCTTCTGGCCCTCCCCGCCTTCGGCAGGCTTCTTGTGCTTGAGCTGCTCTTCATCGGGCTGAACTGTCGGCGCCTCCTGCTGCGCCACCTCGAAACTTGTATCTGCGGCGGTCGCGGCTGCGCCGGCGATGCCGTTGTTCAGCGGTACGATTGGCTGTTCACGAAGGGCCGCGGCTGCTACCGGCTCGAAGGCGAGCGATAGCGAAAGCAGCGGAAACGCGGCGCTGGCAAATAGTCTGGATCGCTTTCCCATAGGGGTCTCCTCTTATGATCTTTGTCCGCCGAATTGCGAATCTGAGCGGCAAGGCGATTGCCTCAGGAACCCGGCCAATTTTCGGTTCTCATGAGGCTGAATCGCGGCAAGCCGCTATATGTTCCCGCACTATTAGGTTGCCGTAATTAACCCTGCCTGAACGCAATGGATGGCTTACATTCAGATTTGCCTGTGTAGCGCGTGCATTACGGCGGCATTGCGCAAAGGCAGATTGCCTTTGTAATTCCAGTTGCATTTTCCCAAAAAAAAGTACGAATATCGCCGCGAGGCGGGCCACCAGCCCGCTCCACTCGAGCCGTCTGCCAAAAACAATAATGGGCTGCCGGCCACCAACAGAGAGGGTCAATATGCGCATCTCCACTCGTCTTATTGCCGCCGCGTCCTTCGCCGCAATGTCGCTTGTCGCCGGTGCGGCGCTTGCCGATGGCGACACGATCGTCTTCGGCACGGACGCGACCTACCCGCCTTTCGAATCGCTTGACGCCGGCGGCAAGTTCACCGGCTTCGACATCGATATAACCAATGCGCTTTGCGATCACATGAAGGTCAAGTGCGCCTTCGTGAACCAGGATTTCGACGGCATCATTCCTGCCCTGCAGGCCAAGAAGTTCGACGCGATCATCTCGTCCATGTCGATCACGCCCGAGCGCGAGAAGATCGTCGACTTCACCAACAAGATTTACAACACGCCACCGGCAATCGCCATTCCGAAGGACTCCACTCTCAAGGAAGCGACCGACGAAGCCCTGAAGGGCAAGACGATCGGCGCACAGTCCTCCACGACGCATGCCAACTATGCGTCCGCCCACCTGAAGGATGCCGAGCTCAAGCTCTATCCGTCGGCTGACGAATACAAGCTCGACCTTAGCAACGGCCGTATCGATGCCGCCATCGACGACGTCGTCGTGTTGTCCGAATGGGTGAAGTCCGATGCAGGCAACTGCTGCAAGATGCTCGGTACGCTGAAAAGCGACCCGGTCATCAACGGCGTCGGTGCGGGTATCGCCATCCGCAAGGGCGATGCGGCCCTTAAAGACAAGCTGAACGCCGCGATCGCTGCGATCCGCGCTGACGGCACCTACAAGAAGATCCAGGACAAGTATTTCGATTTCGACGTCTACGGCGATTGATCGCCCGTCGATTCCCTGGGAAAAGACGACGGCGGAAGCTTGCCCTTCCGCCGTTTTTGTTTGACAACGAGATGAATATAAGCAGAAACGCGGCAAAAGCCGCTAGGGGAAATATGGCATGAGCGGATTGTTTTCCGCCCTTGGTTCCTTGTGGACCTGGTTGAGTACGATTTTTGACCCATTGTGTGGTCCGGCCGGACTGTTCACTCTGTTCGGCCAAAATACGATGCTCGCCTGTGGCGACACGGGATGGGGCGACGAGCTGGCCGGTGGCTTGAAGATCACCATCGCCGTCTCGGTCCTGACGCTGCCGCTTGGCGTCGTCATCGGCTTCTTCGTCGCGCTCGCGCAGCAATCGGAAGAGAAATCGCTGAGGCTCGCCGCTGGCGTCTTCACGACGATTTTCCGTGGCCTGCCGGAGCTGCTGACGCTCTTCATCATCTACTATGGCATGCAGATCCTCTTGCAGTCCGTGCTCGCCAAATTCGGCTATGACGGACCCGTTGAGATCAACGCCTTCGCGGCCGGCATGGTGGCGCTGGCAATCGTCTTTTCCGCCTATTGTTCGGAAGTCCTCCTCTCTGCCTTCAAAGCCATTCCCAAAGGTCAATATGAGGCAGGCGATGCACTTGGATTTCATCGGGCGCGAACCATGCGGCTTATCATCGTGCCGCAACTCGTGCGTATTTCCCTGCCAAATCTCGGGAACCTCTGGATGAACCTGCTGAAGGATACGTCTTACGTGTCCATCATCGGCCTTGCCGATATCATCAGGCAGACGGGGATTGCCGTCCGCGCCACCAAGGCGCCCTTCACCTTCTATTCCATCGCCTGCCTGTTTTATCTGACACTGGCCGTCATCTCTTCCGTCGGCCTCTTCTATCTCGATCGATGGGCTAAACGCGCGGAGGTCCATCGATGAGCCATGCCGAAGTTCTGATCGCCGCGCAGCCGGCACCGCCGAAGACGGTCACGAAGCTGTCCAAGGCGCGCATCGCCGGTTATTTTTTTCTGACCCTCTGGGCCATTCTCGGTATTTCGCTGCTGGCAATGATTATAAGCGGGTGGGATGTTGACAAGCTCGAAACCTATGGGCCGCGGCTGCTTCACGGTCTCTGGATCACGGTCAAGCTGGTCGCAACATCCTTTATCCTCGGCGCGATTCTCTCGATACCGCTGGCCTTTGCCCGCATGTCGAGCAACAAGATCCTGAGCACGCTGACCTATTGCTATGTCTATCTGTTCCGCGGCACGCCGCTGCTGGCGCAGATTTTCATGGTCTATTACGGTTTCCCGAGCTTTCGCTGGTTCTTCGAGGATATCGGCCTCTGGTGGTTCTTCAAGGACCCCTTCTATTGCGGCGTTTTCGCCATGACGCTGAATACGGCGGCTTATCAGACGGAAATCGTCCGGGGCGCCATTCAGAGCGTACCGAAGGGCCAGCGGGAAGCGGCCAGCGCCCTAGGTATCCATACCTGGATCGCCTTCCGCAAGATCATCATTCCACAAGCGCTCATCGTGGCGCTGCGCCCCTATGGCAACGAGATCATCCTGCTGATCAAGAGTTCGGCAACCGTCTCCATTATTACGGTCTTCGACCTGATGGGCGAAACACGCTACGCCTTCTCGCGGACCTACGACTACCAGATCTATCTCTGGGCTGCGATCTTCTATCTCGTGATTGTCGAACTCATGCGAAACGGCTGGGCGCGGATGGAAGGCGGGCTGACACGGCACCTCAAGCGCTGATCCTGCCAAGGCGGCGTCTGGCCGCAGCCTTGGCAGCACTCCCATGCAGTCGCTGCTAATACATTGATTTCTGTGAATAAATTTCCATCATGACATTTTTGTAAAGCTTGAGTTTACCATCTGTTGTTTCCATATTTGAGTGACCATGAGTCACGACCAAGAATGGGAACGGAAAGAGAAAGCTCATGCATAACGACATGCAAAAGCAGTTGCAGGGTTATGGGTTGACGACGGCGCAGATCTTCTACCGCCTGCCCGATCATCCGCAATTCCTGCAGACCTATATCTGGCAGGATTATGATCTCGCCCCGAACTTCCCGGAAATGCGCGGCTTCCTGAAATTCTGGCAGGAAACGCTAGATGGCCCGCTGCATTCCGTGCGCTATGTCCATCGCAAGCTGATTTCAGCGACCGAATGGCGAGCCGTGAAGGGCGAATTCATCCTGCATTAGCCGCATCGGGTCTTCGGCATCACCAGTGCGCCCGCTGGGCGACACGGCAAGCATTGCAAAAGCCGATCAAGCGCCTTAATGCCTGCGTGACGAATGGAAGGGCTGTCACTCATGGCAAAGAAGAAGATCGACGAAGACGCGCTTGCGGAAGCCTATAACCAGGCACTGGCACTGGAGAAGGCGGGCGATATCGACGCTGCGGTTCAGGCCTATGAGAAGGTGCTGGCTCTCGATCCGGAAGACCATGGTGGAGCAGCCGTGCGCATCGCCTCGATGGGACGCGGCGAGACGCCGGCCAAGGCGCCGGACGCCTATGTCGAAACCCTGTTCGACCAGCATGCCGAGGTTTTCGAGGATGTGCTGGTGGAGCAGCTCGGCTACCACGTCCCGGTTCTCGTGCGCCAGCGTCTGCAGGCTCTCGGCCTCGGTCCCTTCAAGCGTATGCTCGACCTCGGCTGCGGTACTGGCCTCACCGGCGGCACGCTGCGCGATATCGCCGAGGATATCACTGGCATCGACATTTCCGAAAACATGGTCGAAGTCGCCCATGAAAAGGATATTTACGAAACGCTCTTCGTTGCCGAGGTCGAGGATTTTCTCGACGACAATGACGAGGAAGCCTTCGATCTGATCACCGCGACTGATGTCCTGCCCTATCTCGGCGCGCTGGAACCCCTCTTCTTCGGCGCCGCCGAAAACATGACACCGGGCGGCCTCTTCATCTTCTCTTCGGAGACCCTGCCTGAGGCGACCATGGCAGGACGTCCCTATATAGTCGGCCCTCACCAGCGCTTTGCCCATTCCGAAGCCTATGTGCGTGAAAGGCTGACTGCGACCGGCTTCGAACTCGTCGAAATCACCGACATCAACGTCCGTATGGAAGATGGCCAGCCGACCCCGGGTCATCTGGTCATTGCCCGTCGTCTCGCCGATTGAGGCAAAATACATCCCATCGGAAATAGTTATCCATTTGGATAACTATTTCCTTGCGCGGCGACCGGCGAGCTGATACTTAGCCATTCAGATAAGTATCAGCTCGAATCTTGATTTCGGAAAGGTCGCCGCATGTCCCTTATTCTCTACCAGCATCCCCTCGCCTCCTTTTGCCACAAGGTGTTGATGGCGCTCTATGAAAACGGGACGCCGTTCGAAAGCCGCATCATCGATCTCGGCAATGCGGAATCGCGCGCTGCGCTGGTGCGCCTCTGGCCGCTCGCAAAATTTCCGGTGCTTCGCGACGAAGCCCTCGACAGCACCGTTCCCGAGACCAGCATCATCATCGAATATCTCGACCGGCATTATCCCGGCGCAACGCAACTGTTGCCGACCGAACTTTCGGATGCCCTGTGCGTCCGGCTCTGGGATCGCTTTTTCGATCTCTATGTGCAGGAGCCGATGCAAGCGATCGTCGCGGACGTGCGCCGGGCAGAAGGGGACAAGCGCCCACAAAGCGTCGCCGAAGCCGAGACCTTGCTGCGCACGGCTTATGGCATGATCGAAAAGCAGCTGGACGGAAAGATCTGGATCACCGGCAACAGCCTGACCATGGCCGATTGCGCCGCTGCGCCAGCCCTGTTCTACGCTGAAACGCTCGTCCCCTTTGGCGAAGAGCATGATCGGCTGAAGGCATATTATAGACGCCTTATCGAGCGCCCTTCCTTCGCCCGTGTCCTGCAGGAAGCAATGCCCTATTTCCATATGTACCCTTATAGTGACAAACTGCCGGCGCAGTTCCGGCCGGAAAAGCCGAATGCTTGAAGAACCGCTGGCGCTCGACCGCATGTTCCAGGCCCTGTCCGATCAAAGCCGCCGCGGCATGATCGACAGGCTCGGGCGTGGACCGGCTTCCGTCACGGAACTGGCGCAGCCGCTCGATATGGCGCTGCCGACCGTGATGAAACATCTGCAGGTGCTGGAAACGAGCGGACTGGTGCTGTCGGAAAAGGCCGGACGAGTGCGCACCTATCATCTGCGCAAGGAAGCGCTGGCAGCCGTCGAGCGCTGGATCGCCGACCGCAAGGCATCCTGGAACCAGACCTTCGACCGGCTCGATCTCTTTCTTGCTGATACATCGACGGAGACGACAGACAAATGAGCATAAGATCGACAGATCATACGACGATCACCATAGAGCGTCATTTCAAAGCACCCCTGCCGAAAGTCTTCAATGCCTGGGCAACACCGGAACAGAAGCAGCAATGGTTCGCTTGCCATGGCGATTGGAAGTCGCTGGAGTTCCAGCTCGATTTCCGTGCCGGCGGCAGCGAAAGCAGTCGCGTCGCCTCAACCGAGGGCGTCATTCATGCCTATCAGGCGCGCTATATCGACGTCGTCCAAAACGAGCGCTTCATTTATGCCTTCGACATGATGCTCGACGACGTCAGAATCTCCGTATCGCTGGCAACGGTCAGCTTCGCCCCCGAGCCCGGCGGCACGAAAATGACCTTCGTCGAACAGGTCGTGTTCCTCGACGGCTACAGCGACAACGGTTCGCGCCTCATGGGCACGGAAATCGGCTTCGATAACCTCAAGCTCTATGTCGAGGGAGACGATAGCAGGCCGAATTAAGCCCGCGCGTCACCGAGGATTGCCCCCAGCAGCTGCCCTTCGAGCTCTGCGAGCGCCGGATTGCCATGACGGCGCGGATGCGGATAGGGAATGTCGAGATCGAGCACGATCCGGCCCTCGTCCAGTACAACAACCCGATCGGCCAGGTGCACGGCTTCGCTGACATCGTGCGTCACGAGCACGGCGGTAAAGCCGAGCTCACGCCAGACGCGGTTCAGCAGTTCCTGCATGCTGATGCGGGTCAAAGCATCCAGCGCACCGAGCGGCTCATCAAGCGCGAGGATACCGGGTTTGCTGACGAGCGCGCGGGCCAGCGCCACGCGCTGCCTCTGTCCACCGGAAAGGCTGGATGGCCATTCATCTACCTTCTCGGCAAGCTGTACCTCGGAGAGAACCGAAGCCGTTTCCTTCTTCGATACGTTTTGCGGCACGCCCTCGCCCAAGCCCACCGCCACATTGTCCGCGACGGAAAGCCAGGGCAGCAACCGCGGCTCCTGAAAGACGATGCGTGTATTGGGCTGTGTGTCACCACCATCGACCGCTTCAAAGCGAAGATGGCCTGCACTCGGCTCTTCCAGCCCCATCAGGATGCGCAGCAGTGTGCTCTTACCGCACCCGCTCTTGCCGATGACGGCGACGAACTGACCAGCGGGAATATCGAGATCGATGCCGCGCAAGACGCGGTTGTTGCCGAAACTCTTCTCCAGACCCTTGATGTGGATAGCCGCAGCACCCGCAACTTGCGGCGTGATATCTGCGGCCTCTGCCCGTGCGCGATCGAGTGTGTTGACGCTCATGGGAAGCTCCTCAATTCCGATAGGCCGGATTCCAGCGCAAAGCCCTGCGCTCGATCGCCCGTGCGACGACATCGGCAAGCTTGCCGAGAATGGCGTAGATGACGAGCGTCAGCACCACGACATCAGTCATGCCGAACTCGCGGGCATTGTTGGCCATGTAGCCAATGCCCGACGATGCCGCGATCGATTCGGCAACAATGAGCGTCAGCCACATGATGCCGAGAGCAAACCGCAAGCCGACGAGAATGGACGGAAGTGCGCCGGGGAAGATGACCTTCCGGAACAGCGTCCAGTTGCTCATGCCGTAGACCCGTCCCATCTCGATCAGCCCGCGATCGACATTGCGCACGCCGTGATAGGTGTTGAGATAGATCGGGAAGAGCACACCGAGCGCGGTCAGGAACAGCTTGGATTCCTCGCCGATCCCGAACCAGAGAATGACGAGCGGTACCATGGCGAGATGCGGAATGGTTCGCAGCATCTGCAGCGTCGTATCGGTCAGCTGTTCCGACAGCCGCGACACGCCGTTGGCGATGCCAAGCAGAAAGCCGATCGAGCCGCCAACCAACAGGCCGGCAAAGGCGCGGCCGGCGCTGACCAAGATATTGTTTGGGAGTTGGCCCGAAATCGTGGTCTGCCAGAAGGCGACCACGACGGCCGCCGGCGACGGCATGATACGGGTGGAGATCCATCCAAGCGACGAGCCCAGCTGCCATGCCGCGATGACGACAACCGGCAGCAGGAACGGCAGAAACCTCTGGAACGAAATACCTTGCCGCGCGACCCCGGCCTGGCGTGCGCGCCGTTCCGAGGCCACGCGGACGAAGGACGTGTCGAATGCCGACATGGGGATCTCCTTTTGATCTGGCGTTACGAGCCGGAAACGACCTTGAGATTGCCGCCATGACTGCCGCCCGCGAAAATCTGCTTGGCGCCGAATTCGTTACGGAACCCGGCACGCTGCTCGTCGCGCTTCAATCCCAGCTCGGGGAAGAGCAGTTCGGCCACACGATAAGCTTCCTCCAGATGCGGATAGCCCGAGCCGATCACAGTTTCGATGCCGAGCTCCTGATATTCCCGCAGCCTTGCAGCGACCGTCTTCGGCGATCCCACAAGTGCCGTACCAGCGCCAGCACGGACTAGGCCGACGCCGGCCCAGAGATTCGGCGACACTTCGAGCTTGTCGCGGCGACCACCATGCAGCGCCGCCATGCGCTTCTGCCCGACGGAGTCGGACTGGTTGACGAATTGCTCCTGCGCTTCGCGGATTGTCTCGTCGTCGAGCTTCGAAATCAGCTTATCGGCCGCAGCCCATGCCTCTTCGTCCGTCTCGCGAACGATGAAGTGAAGGCGAATGCCGAAGCTGACCTCGCGTCCACGTTTGGCAGCGGCTGCCCGCACCTTTGCAATTTTCTCGCCGACCTGCGCCGGCGGCTCGCCCCAGGTCAGATACTTGTCGACGCGACCAACCGAGAATTCGATACCCGCATCCGAAGATCCGCCAAAATAGAGCGGCGGGCGCGGTGCCTGCACCGGCGGCAGGCCGAGCCGTGCATTCGTCGCCTTGATATATTTGCCTTCGAAGGTGGACGATCCCGTCTCCAACAGCTCCTCCCAGACATGGAAGAATTCATCGGCATGGGCGTAGCGCTCATCGTGTTCCAGATGAATGCCGTCACCGGCGAGCTCTGCCGGGCTGCCGCCAACGACGATGTTGAGCAACACGCGGCCGTTCGAAACGCGATCAAGCGTCGAGGCGAGACGGGCGTAATAGGCGGGCGAGGCCGTACCCGGGCGGATAGCGACCAGAAACTTCAGCTTCTGCGTATGCGCCGAGAGCGCTGCAGCCGTCACGAAGGACTCTTCACAGGAAACGCCGGTCGGCAAAAGCACGCCCGTATAACCCAGCCGATCGACTGCCTGCGCGATCTGCTGGAGATAGCCGATCTCCGGGCCGCGGTTGAGATCGGCCGTACCCAGATAGGTGCCGTCACCGGAGGTCGGGATGAACCAGAGAAAATCGATGGGTTTTGCGTTCGCGGTCATGAAGCTTTCCTGCTTTCTGGATGCGCGTGGTCGGGAGCCACCTCCCGATGTTCGATCCGGATAATGGCATAGACTATCGATTACATCGACAATATAGATTTTCTAATTGTCGGCGTTTGACGAAATATTTTGCCCATAAAGTCCACGCCCGTGGTGTTACGGGCGCAGACGATATCCGTGGGTCTTGTCAGCTTCAGCTCGCCTTTGGTCGCCAGACGATGTCCGTGACGTTGAGCTTCTTCGGAACGATGCCAAGATTATAGAACTCGTCAGCCAGCCCCTGCTGATAGGTGATCGCCGAATCCGTAATGGTAGAGACGCCACCAAGATTTGCACCAGGGCGCGTCAGCACCACCCGCGTCACCTCGGCCGGCACGCCGGTGATTTCGGACATGGCCTTAACGGTGCCGTCCAAATCCGATTGCGCCGCCGCCCCCACCTTGGCCAGTTCGTCGATGACGTCGATAATCACCTGGGGATTATCCTTGGTGAAATCGCCGTTGGCCAGGAAATAGCTGAAGGAATCGACGATGCCCCGCGCAGTCGCAAGGATGCGGGTATCCGGATCGGCTTCTGCAATGGCGAGATAGGGATCCCAGATCGACCAGGCATCGATCGCACCGGTCTTGAACGCAGCGGCTGCATCCGGCGGCGTGAGATCGAGCGGCTGGATATCGCTGATCGTCAGCCCGCCTTTGCGAAGCGCCTTGACGGCGACGTTGTGGGCGCTGGAGCCGCGCTTGAAGGCAACCTTCTTTCCCTTGAGATCGGCAAGCGTCTGGATCGGCGAATCCTTGCGCACGAGAATGGCGGAGCTTTCGGGGCTGCCGGTGTAAATGCCGACATACAGCAGATTGCCGTTGGCAGCCTGCGCAAACAGCGGCGGCACATCGCCCGTCGCACCGAAATCGAGAGCACCGGCGCCAAGAGCTTCCAGCAGCGGCGGGCCGGATGTGAATTCCGACCATTCGACGGATATGCCGCGATCGGAAAGCCGCTTTTCCAACGCCCCTTGACGCTTTGCCAATGCCAATACGCTGTTCTTCTGCCAGCCGATCCGAAACGTCGTCGCTGCGGCCGCACGTGACTGTCGAACGGAAGGCAAAGCGAAGGCAACCGCCGCCGCACCGAGAAGGCCGAGTGTCTGTCTGCGCGAAATCATCGAAGATCCCTTTTCATGAGGCCTCGGCGCTTCCGCGGCCACCGGCTCGTTGTCGATGGCTTAAAGATCGCAAATCCATAGATTATATCGACAAAGAATTATGAAGATTCACGACGAGAGCGAAATTCCATTCCAATAAATGCAAAAATTGGAAATCAGATTTCACGTCGCGTGCCATGGTGACAAGTTGCCCGACAAATCGGTCTTTCGTCTCCGTGCCCTTTCGGCTAAGCCTGCGGAACAAATTCGGTCATGGAGTTATGAAATGGCAAAGGTCTCATTCATCGGCATGGGCGTCATGGGTTACCCCATGGCCGGGCATTTGAAGGTCAAGGGCGGGCATGATGTCACCGTCTATAACCGCACCGTTACCAAAGCTGAAGCATGGGCCAAACAGTATGACGGCAAGTTTGCCCCTACCCCGGCCGAAGCAGCTGCAGGCGCCGATTTCGTCTTCACCTGCGTCGGCAATGACGACGACCTTCGCTCGGTGACGACAGGCGAGAACGGCGTCCTTTCAAGCATGAAGGCCGGTTCGATTCTTATCGACAACACCACCGCAAGTGCCGAAGTCGCCCGCGAACTCTACGCAGCCGCCAAGGAAAAAGGCGTCGACTTCATCGACGCACCTGTTTCCGGCGGACAGGCAGGCGCGGAAAACGGCGTGCTGACCGTCATGTGCGGCGGTGACGAAGCCGTCTTCGAGAAGGCTCGTCCCGTTATCGACGCCTATGCCCGCATGGTCGGGCTGATGGGGTCTGTCGGCGCGGGACAGCTGACCAAGATGATCAACCAGATCTGCATTGCCGGCATCGTCCAGGGACTCGCCGAAGGCATCCATTTCGGCAAGCAGGCCGGCCTCGATATCGAAAAGGTCGTGGAGGTCATTTCCAAGGGCGCCGCCGGTTCCTGGCAAATGGAAAACCGCCACAAGACCATGAATTCAGGCAAGTATGATTTCGGCTTTGCGGTCGACTGGATGCGCAAGGATCTCGGCATCGTGCTCGAGGAGGCCCGCCGCAATCAGGCCAAGCTGCCGCTCACGGCCCTCGTCGATCAGTTCTACGGCGACGTCCAGGCGATGGGAGGCAATCGCTGGGATACCTCCTCGCTGCTCGCGCGCCTGGACAAGAAGTAAAAGGCTGCCGGGAAATCAACAGCTTCTGCTGAGCGCCTCATCAGAGCGGCGCTCAGTCTATGTCAGTCCTCGTTGGACTTGGCATTTTCCAGCAGCATGTAATCGAGCGGCAGCTCCGTCGAATACTTGATCTGCTCCATCGCAAAGGCCGAGGAGACGTCGCTGATTTCGATCTTGGCGATCATGCGCTTGTAGAAAGCGTCATAAGCCGCGATATCCGGAACGACGACGCGCAGCAAATAGTCGACATCGCCGCTCATGCGATAGAATTCGACCACTTCCGGGAAATCGGCGATCACTTCCGAAAAGCGCTTCAGCCATTCGATCGAGTGGCTGTTGGTGCGGATCGATACGAAAACCGTGACCTTGGTGTTGACCTTCTCGGGATCGAGCAAGGCCACGCGGCGGCGAATGACACCATCCTCTTCCATCTTCTGAATACGGCGCCAGCAGGGCGTCGTCGAGAGACCGACCTTCTTGGCAAGATCGGCTACGGCCAGAGTGGAATCCTCCTGCAGCAGGCGCAGGATTTTGCGGTCAAGACGGTCCATTAAAGCATCCCTTCGAATTATATTCTCTCTATAGCTCATTTTAAGCGAGAGAAAAGAAACTTTTTCTCAAGAAAGCAGGCTTTTCACACGTTGTTGTAATACTGGAAGCAACTCGGCCTCGAACCACGGGTTACGTTTCAGCCAGCCGCTGTTGCGCCAGCTCGGATGCGGCAATGGCAGGATGGACGGCGACCGGTTGGTTAGAAGATAACGCCGCCACTCAGCGACCGTCTCGGTCATCGAACCCATGCGCTCCGCTCCAAGATGCCAAGCCTGCGCATATTGACCGATCGTCAGGATCAATTCGATCTGCGGCATCGCATCCATCGCCCGCTGCCGCCATAATGGTGCGCACTCCTTGCGCGGCGGCAGATCGCTTCCCGCCTTGTCATAGCCCGGAAAGCAGAAGCCCATGCCCATTATGGCGAAATGATCCGGATTGTAGAAACTCTCGCGATCCACAACGAGCCACTGACGCAAACGGTCACCGGAGGCATCGTTGAACGGCACGCCGCTCTCGTGAACGCGCAATCCTGGCGCCTGCCCTGCGATGAGTATTCGTGCAGTCGATGATAGTGTCGCAACCGGACGCGGCTCATGCGGCAGGCGATCCGCCTCGCCCTTTGCCGGTGCATCCCGACAGAGACGGCAGGCCGCAATCGCCGAACGCAGGACTTGCAATTCGCTTTCCTGCTTCATGGAGCGCTCCAACCGACAAGCTGGCGCAAATAGCCGAGCCATCCGGCAATCGGATCATTGTCATTGTCATGGGCCATACGCTCTTCGCGCCGATAGTCGCTCGGCCTCTCGAAATCACTGGCCCAAAGCCCAACCTTCGCCTGCCGTGCGCTCCGCTCCTCGCTTGCATAGCCGCCATAAGAAACCGCCATGCCACTGCGCACCATCTCGGCGTTGATATCGGCATTGCCGGCGACACATATCACCAACAGGCGACCATAGCGATCCCTCTCCCGCCCCCGACATTCGGGCGCTCCGGTCTTAATCATTGTGGCAAGCGCCTTGCGTGCTTCTTCGCCGCAGGCCCAATCCGCACCATTGCGTTGGCAGCGCTGCCGATATTCGGGCGCATCGATCCCTTTCAGTCTCAAGCGCTCGCCACTGGCGGAAAGCGTGTCGCCGTCAATGACATAAAAGCTGCCGTTTTGAACGATTTCCGGTCGATTGTTCATCTTCAACGCGAATAATGCAAGAATGGCAAGCAGCGCGAAAGTGACCACGCCGTCACGAAACAGGCGGCCCGACCGCATCACGTTGTTGCCTCCTTTAAGAACAAATCCTTGGCGAAGATGGCAAACAAATCATTTCGGCGCAGCATCTTCTTAAGATTTAAACGCTAGGGTGTAGCCTCAGGCAGGCTAAGTTTCAATGTAACCATGAGCACCGGCGTCAGCACATCGACAGATAAAAACATTGTCGACCGATCGCGCAGTCACCGTAACCGGGCTGTGTCGAAGGCCGTGCGGCAAACGCGCGAGCGCCTGCAAAGCGGCCACAGCCGCAATTTCGACCGCGAACTGATGATGATGCATATCGACACCTTGCGGCAGAGTGCCGCCGTCGTGCCGATCTTCGTCATCGTGGTTGCTGTTCTCGGCGTCTACCTGACGCGTGATGCCGGCATTCTCTTCTGGACCATTCCGATCCTCACGGCGCATGCCATCAACATGCTGATCGGACGGCGCGCCAAGAAGCAGGAAATGTCAGCCGAAAGCGCCAGAAAGTGGCGGCAGCTGCTTTTGCTGGGGCAATTGCTCGTCGGCTTCTGTTGGGCGCTCTTTGCGATGCAAAATTGCGCGACCTGCGGCGGCGACAGTTTCGCCTTCTACAAGGGCACGACCCTGCTAGCGGCAATCTGCATTACGGCCATGTCCAGCTTCATGCTGCCACGAGCTGTTCCGTTTTCCTTCGCACCGGCGACCGTAGCGCTGACCGTGGCAGCCATCCTGACGCGAAGGCCTTCCGATATCGCCCTCACCGCAGCCATTTCGGTTGCCGTGATATTCTTCAGCTTCATCACCAACCGCATGTATCAGTCGAACCTGAAGATTCTCTCTTTCCAATCGGAGAAGGACGATCTGATCGCGGAACTGGAAGTCGCGAAATCGATGTCTGACGAGGCCCGTAGGCGTGCCGAAGAAGCAAACCTCGCCAAATCGCGCTTTCTTGCTTCCATGTCGCACGAGCTTAGAACGCCGCTGAATGCGATCCTTGGCTTTTCCGAAGTCATGTCGGCGGAGGTCATGGGGCCGCTCAACAATCCGACCTATCGCGAATACACCAGTGATATCCATCGATCCGGCCAGCACCTGCTCAACCTGATCAACGAAATCCTCGACCTCTCTCGTATCGAGGCCGGCAAATACGAGCTGAACGAAGAAGCGATTTCTCTCCTCGATATTGCCGAGGATTGCATCGGCATGGTGCAGTTGCGTGCCCGCGCCAAGAACATTTCGATCTCATCGCAATTCGAAGCGCAGCTGCCTTCCGTCTGGGCCGACGAGAAATCGATGCGCCAGGTGATCCTCAACCTCCTGTCGAATGCGGTGAAATTCACGCCGCAGGGCGGCGAAATCAGCGTCAAGGTCGGCTGGACCGCCGGTGGCGGCGAATATGTCGCGATCAAGGACAACGGTCCGGGCATCCCCGAAGAGGAGATCCCGATTGTGCTGTCGGCCTTCGGCCAGGGCTCTATCGCCATCAAGAGCGCCGAACAGGGCACGGGCCTCGGGCTGCCGATCGTACAGGCCATTCTCGCCAAGCATGACGGTCAGTTCATGCTGAAATCCAAGCTGCGGGAAGGCACGGAAGTTATCGCTATCCTACCGCCCAAGCGCGTGCTGCAAAGCCTGCCGGCGGTCGAGGATGCCCCGCTCGCCGAGCGGCGCAAGAAGAGCTTCGCGTAAACGAAGCATGGACGCTGATCGTTAGAGCGCTTCAGCTTTTCATGGAATCTTTGAACCGCTCTATTTCTTTGTTGTCCCGCAATTCCGGATGGAAAACCGCTACGCACTTTTCCTGGGGTTGCTTTAGCGAAACAGCAGATGGCTGCCGATGACGTAAAGCATGTAGATACCGGACGCGACCAGCATGCAGAGAACGGCAAAGGAGCCGAGATCCTTGGCGTGCTTGCCGACGTTGGAAATCTCCGGCGAGATCCGGTCGATCACCTCTTCCACCGCCGTATTCATGGCTTCGACTGCGAAGACGGCAAGGAACAAGACCATCGCGATGACGATCTCACCGATGGTCGCGCCGACGGCGATCAACAGGATCAGTCCCACTCCGGCAAAAAGGAGCTCCTGGCGAAAGGCCGATTCCTGCAACAGCCGCTGAAAACCGCCCCAGGAATAACCGGCAGCGGCGAAAAAGTGCCGAATCCCGGTCTCCTTATTGACCGCTGATTTTGAAAACTCCGCCATTCGCGCTCCGCCCGTATTGTCCCGGTTGCAATCTGGATGCCTTGCGAATACCGCCTCACCGTGGGCGAAGCAAGGCGACAGCTCTCGCCGCCTCGAAATTCATTGCAGTTTTATGACGGAAAACCGATCATCTACAGGAAATTGAGCGGCGAAACGTTTATTTCAACGTTTCGCCGCTCGGTTTTTCAGTGCTTGTTCGTAACCCCGGCGCTTTCGAACGTCGCCATGCCCGAATGGCAGGCTGCCGCAGCCTTGACGATACCCGCGGCCAATGCCGCCCCCGTACCTTCGCCAAGCCGCATGCCGAGCGCCAGAAGCGGCGTCTTGCCGAGCTTTTCGATCGAACGGAGATGACCCGGCTCGGCCGAAACATGCCCGATCAGGCAATGATCGAGAGCAGAGGGATTGGCAGCCTTGAGAATAGAGGCGGCGGCCGTCGCGACATAGCCGTCGATGATAACAGGGATACGCTCCATGCGCGCGGCGAGGATGGCGCCGGCCATGGCGGCGATCTCGCGGCCGCCAAGGCGGCGCAGGATTTCCAGCGGATCGTTGAGATGATCACGATGAAGCGCGACAGCCTTCTCGACGGCAGCGATCTTGCGCTTCAGCATCTCACCTTCCGAGCCGGTGCCTGGGCCAACCCAGTCTTCGGCCTTGCCGCCATAGAGCGCGTAATGAATGGCCGCGGCGATCGTGGTATTGCCGATGCCCATCTCGCCAATGCAGAGCAGATCCGTGCCGCCGGCAATCGCTTCCATGCCGAAGGCCATGGTGGCCGCGCAGTCGCGTTCGCTCAATGCCGGTTCTTCGGTGATATCCCCGGTCGGGAACTCGAGCGCGAGATCGAAGACCTTGAGGCCGAGGTCATAGGCAACGCAGATCTGGTTGATGGCTGCGCCGCCGGCCGCGAAATTTTCCACCATCTGCTGCGTCACCGAAGGCGGAAACGGGGTGATCCCCTGCTTGGTGACACCATGATTTCCGGCAAAGATCGCCACCAGAGGCCGGGTCACGGCCGGCGGACGACCGGTCCAGGCCGCCAGCCAGAAAGCGATTTCCTCTAGTCTTCCAAGCGCACCCGGCGGCTTGGTGAGCTGCGCATCACGTTCGCGCGCGGCCACGAGCGCCCGGGCATCCGGGCCTGGAAGGTCGCGCAGCAATGCGCGGAAATCGTCGAATGGGAGGCCGCTGACGCTCATGAATGCGTTCCTTGTCTTTTAGTCTCAAATCGGGTTCTTTGCGTGCGACTCTATTAGTCCTGGGAATCGGCGTGAACAACTCCAAAAGCGCCCGATGCTGTCGCGCGTATTGCGGGGAGAGGAAGAAATGCGGGAATATATGCGTGACATCGCGCGCTCCGTCGCTTTCTTGAGCCGCATTCCCGTGCCGTCGTCCTTCTTCGAAGGCGATGACGGCAAGCTCTCGCGTGTTTCACGCGCTTTTCCTGTCGCCGGCCTGCTGATCGCCCTGCCCTCTGCACTGACCTTCAGCGTGCTGCTTGCCCTCAACGCCGATTCGTTGATGGCCGCATTGCTGGCGCTTGCCGTGCACACGCTCCTGACCGGCGCCCTCCATGAAGACGGGCTCAGCGACACGGCAGACGGATTGGGTGGCGGTAAGGACCGCGAGCGCGCACTCGAAATCATGAAGGATAGCCGTATCGGGACGTACGGGGCGGCAGCGTTGATACTGTCCTTCGCATTGCGGGCGGCAGCACTTGCTGCCATCGCCCAGCATCTCCCGCCTGAGGACGCCGCGGTCGCAATCCTCGCCGCGGCCACCTTGAGCCGCGGTGCCATGGTCTGGCATTGGTACGCCCTGCCACCAGCCAAACCGGATGGGATCGCGGCATCGGCGGGCAAGCCGGATGACGACGCCATGCAGCTGGCGCTGCTTGCGACACTTGGCCTTGCGGTACTGCTCGTCGGTCCTGCCATGGGCGTTCCGGCGCTGGTTGGCTGCCTTCTTGCGACAAGCGTCGCGGCATTTCTGGCCACGCGATATATCCGTCAGAAATTGACTGGCCATACGGGCGATACGATCGGCGCGACCCAGCAGATTTGCGAGATCGCGTCGCTCTGCACCCTTGCCATGTGCGTTTGAAGCATCGATATATGATCCCATGCTGACACCCTGCATCCTCGTCTGCTCCATCGATCAGAACACCGGCTATTGCTTCGGGTGCGGCCGCACATCCGCTGAAATCGGCGCGTGGATGAACTATAGCGATGATGAACGCCGTCAGATCATGGAAATGCTTCCGGAGCGCCTGACCAAGGTCGAGCGCAAGCCACGCCGGGAAACCCGCCGCCAAAGGATGGCACGGGAGCGCAGCGCCGTATGAACCGCCTGAACATCGTTCTCGTCATTCTCGGCATCGGCCTCGCACTGCTCGTCTTCAACAATAATACCGGCTCCACCTTCGGCATGCGCAATGACGACTTCGCGCGTGTCGTCTATCTCGTGCCGATCGCCCTGATGATGAGCGCCGCCGTCTGGGCTAGCCGGCATACGGTCAGCCAGTCGATCCGTAATCTTCTCATCTGGTTCGTCATCATCATGGCGCTCGCGACCGCCTACATCTATCGCCGCGATGCAGAACAGGTCGGCAACCGCCTCTTTGCCGGCCTGATGCCCGGCCATGCAGTCGTGGTCACGACGAGCGAAGGCGGCCAGGAAGTCATCCTTCACAAGCGTTCGAACGGGCATTTCGAAGCGAAGGTCATGATCAACGGCCAACCGATCGACATGCTGATCGACACCGGCGCCAGCACCATCGCCCTGTCGCAGGAAGACGCCGAGCGCGTTGGTATCATTCCGGAAAACCTCACCTATTCGCAGACGGTACTGACCGCCAATGGCCGCGCCAGAGCGGCCCCCGTAGAACTCGGCTCGGTGGCAATCGGCCCGATCAAGCGCAGGGATGTCCAAGCGAGCGTGGCAGAAGCAGGCAGGCTCGATCAGAGCCTGCTCGGCATGAGCTTTCTNGAAACCCTGGGGTCCATGCAGATGCAGACGGACGAGCTTCGGCTGCGAGACTAACGAACCGCCGTATGCGATAGTTCGGTTGGGAGCGAAGCATTCGCCGGCCTCTCCACTCTAAAAGATGGCATGTCCAAACCTTATAAGAGTGAAAAACGATGACGCCGGCAAGACCGAACCTGACGACCGAACTGCTGCTTCTCCTTGCACTCGCGATCTGCTGGGGCGCCTCCTACACCTTCATCCGCGTCGGCGTGGCAACCATTCCGCCGATCACGCTGATTGCCGCGCGAACCCTGATCGCCGGTCTTGTCCTTCTCGCCATCATCCGCTGGCGCGGGCTGAGCTTGCCGAGAGACGCTGCCACATGGAAGCGTTTCCTCATTCAGTCCTGCCTCAACAGCGCCATTCCCTTCACGTTGATCGCCTGGGCGGAACAAACCGTCGATGCCGGTCTGGCGACCATATTGAATTCCACGACGCCGATTTTCGCTTTTCTGATCGCCGCTTTCCTGCTGCGCTCCGAGTCGCTGACGGGACGCAAGCTATTTGGCGTGATTGCCGGCATGGCGGGCATCTGCCTGATCATCGGCCTCGATGCGCTACATGGCATGGGCCGCCAATTGCTGCCGCAGCTTTCCGTTGTCGCGGCATCGATCTGCTATGCCTGTGCCGCCTTGTTCGGCCGCAATTTCAAGGGACTGGACCCGATGATGCCGGCAGCCGGCTCGTTGCTTTGCGGTGCCGCCCTCCTGGTCCCGGCGAGCCTGATTGTCGAACATCCCTGGCAGATTGCGCCATCGACAGCCTCGATCCTGGCACTGCTCGGTCTGTCGGTCGTCTCCACCGCGCTTGCCTTCAGCATCTATTTCCGACTTATCCAGACCCTGGGCTCGGTCGGCACGACAGCGCAGGCCTATCTTCGCGTCCCGATCGGCGTCGGCATCGGCGTTACCTTCCTCGGCGAGCCTCTATCCCCGACGGCAGCCATCGGTCTTGTCTGTGTCGTGGCAGGTGTCATGGCCATGACCATCGCACCACGCAGGAAGGCCCTGGCCTAAAAAGGCAATCACGTTCAGCGCTTGCATGGGGGGTTTAGCTTAGCAGAGACAGATCGTCCCATGCGAAAATGAGATTGTCGGAGCGCCAGATAGGCCCCGGATCGGTATAACGGCCGATCAGCTGTCCTCCAAGGGCGCGATAGAAGGCGATCGCAGGCTCGTTGCCGACGACAACGCCGAGCGCGGCGCCCGAATATCCCATGGCAGCAAACTCTTCCATCATTATCCGCATGAGCCGGCGGCCAAGTCCCTGACGTTTGATGGAGGGATCGATATAGAGCGATTTTATCTCACCGCGCCCCTCGAATGCTTGCTCGGACGCAGCTGCAATCGCGCCGATGCCGACAAGTCGCGCACCTTGTTCAGCCAGGAACACGCGCTGATCCCGACGCGGAGTGGCCAAAATATCGGCCCATCGCGCGCGACGGTAATCTTCATCAAGGACCCGATAGACTTCGGCAGGTGCGAGATCGCGATAGGTATCGCACCAGATCGCGCGATGCAGCCTGGCGATGTCAGCAACATCACCGGTGAGCGCGGGCCTGATCTCTATGTCCGTCGTCATTGGGCATTTCTGAGGACGGTGCTACGCAGCGCGCCGACGAGATAGAGCGAACCGGTAACAAGCATCCAGCCGCCGCGCTCGGCGGCTTTCACCATCGCCCGATCCAGCGCCGTGTGCGGGTCCGGCTCGGCTTCGCAATTCATACCCATCGACTTCCCCAACGCTTCCAGCACGATCGCTGGATGGGCACGCCCCGATCCGGACGCTTCCGTAAAGACAGCATAAGCCGCGTATCGCGATAATACGTCCAGAAAGCCGGGCGCATCCTTGTCGGATGCCAGTGCGACGATGGCAACACATTCGCCGCTGACCGAGGAGGAGCGCGTGATATCGCGCAACACGGCCTCGATATTGAACGGCACATGTGCACCGTCCACGATGATGGGCAGGCTTTGCCGCCCCTTTGCCAATGCAGGCGACAGAGAAACGTCGAAACGCTCCATCCGCCCCGGCAGACGCGCCTTGTCGATGACCGCTTTTTCGAGCAGCCATGCACCGATCGGCTGACCCTTTTCGCCTCCCTCTCGCACACTCTCACCCTGTCGCCCCAGATGATCGAACACGAGTCCGACCAGGGCGATATTCGTTGCGGCAATCGTCTCATCGTCTGGAAGATTGGTCCGAAGCACCTTGCAGCCCAGCTCATCGGCGCGCAGCTGCAACACCTGTCCTGCGGCATCGTCGGCGGCAAGCGTCGTCACAAGCGTCGCGCCGGGCTTCAATATACCGACTTTCTCCCGCGCGATCGCCGCGCGCGTGTTTCCCAGAATCTCCGTGTGCTCAAGGCCGATATTCGTGACGATCGCGACTTCGCCGAAGACCACATTCGTCGAATCCAGCCTGCCGCCCAGCCCGACCTCGACCACGACCCAGCTCAAACCGGCGTCCCTGAAGACGACGAAAGCGGCCGCCGTTATCACATCGAACCAGGTGGCGTCCTCGCCGGCGGTTGCCGCCTGCTTGGCGTCCTCATAGCCATCCAGAACCTGCATGATCGCCGTCGCCAGCGCATCGTCCTCGACCTCCTGGCCGAGAATGCTGACACGCTCATTCACCCGATCGACATGTGGCGATCCATAACGTCCGATCCGCCAGCCAGCCCGCAGCAATCCAGCCTCGAGGAGCGCCGAGACCGATCCCTTACCCTTGGTGCCGGCGACGTGGATGGCGCGAAAGCTCCGATGCGGATTGCCCAGACGCTGCATGAGATCGAGCATCGGCTCGAGACCGACCCGCATTTCCCCGCGCGGCTTGCGCTCCCAATTGGTTAGTTGATCGAGCCGGGAGAGTGCCTGGGGCAGCGAAGGGTTGAGATGAGCCTGCGACATTGAAGCTTTCCTGGACCATTTTGTTGCGGCTGAGAAAGCCGCAGGCCTTCTTAGTCCCGCCAGCCCGGCATCGCCATCAATTTCTCAAGCGATATCCCGTCCGGAAAATCCACCCCAGGATGATCAGACAGATGACTAGGAAAAGCGTGATCATGGCAAGGCTCAGCACCGGATTGACGTCAGCGATGCCGTAGAAGCTCCAGCGGAAGCCGCTGACCAGATAGAGGACCGGATTGAGATGGCTGACCGCCTGCCAGAACGGTGGCAGCATGTTGATAGAATAGAAGCTGCCGCCAAGGAAGGTGAGCGGCGGCACGACCAGCATCGGGATGAGGTTCAGCTGCTCGAAATTCCCGGCCCAGATGCCGATCATGAAACCGAACAGGCTGAAAGTGACCGCCGTCAGCACGAAGAACAGGATCATCATAAAAGGATGCTCGATCCTGATATCGACGAAGAAACTCGCGGTCGCGAGGATGATCAGGCCGATCAGCATCCCCTTGGTGGCAGCCGCACCGACATAGCCGAGCACGATTTCCGTCATGGCGACAGGCGCCGACAGCACCTCGTAGATAGTACCGGTGAACTTCGGGAAATAGATACCGAAGGAACCGTTGCTGATGCATTGGCCAAGCAAGGTCAGCATGATCAGGCCGGGCGTAATGAACGCTCCATAGGAAACGCCCTCAACCAGGTTGATGCGCGAACCGATCGCCGCACCGAAGACGATGAAATAGAGCGACGTGGAAATGACAGGCGAAACGACGCTCTGCAGCAGAGTGCGGCGCGTGCGGGCCATTTCGAACGAATAGATAGACTTGATCGCTTCGAAGTTCATTTGCCTGCCTCCACCAGCGAGACGAAAATATCCTCGAGCGAACTCTGGCGCGTCGAAAGATCCTTGAAATGAATTCCCTCGGCACCGAGTTTCGACAGCAGAGCCGCAATGCTAGACTGCTCGTGCTGGGCGTCGAAATCATAGATCAGCGTCAGTCCGTTTGGGCCTAGCGAAAGCCCGTTCCCGTTGAGAGGCTCCGGTATGGCATCGATCGGCTCGTTCAAATCGAGGATCAGCTGCTTGCGGCCGAGCTTGGCCATGAGCGCCCTCTTCTCCTCCACCAGCAGCAGCTCGCCGCCATTGATGACGCCGACGCGATCGGCGGCCTCCTCGGCCTCTTCGATATAGTGGGTCGTCAGAATGATAGTGACGCCGGAAGCGCGCAGGCGCTCGACCACATGCCACATGTCCTTGCGCAACGTCACGTCGACACCGGCCGTCGGCTCGTCGAGGAAGAGGATCTCCGGTTCGTGCGAGAGCGCCTTGGCGATCAGCACGCGTCGCTTCATGCCGCCGGAAAGCTGGCGAAGCATGTTGTCTTTCTTCTCCCAGAGCGAAAGATCGCGCAATATCTTCTCGATATATTCGGGATTCGGCCTCTTTCCGTGAAGCCCGCGCGAAAAGCTGACTGTATTCCAGACGGTTTCGAACTGATCGGTCGTCAATTCCTGCGGCACAAGGCCGATCAGGCTGCGCGTAGCGCGGAAATCGCGCACGACGTCATAACCGCCGACGGTCACAGACCCACCGCTCGGGTTGGCAATCCCGCATACGATGGAAATCAGCGTCGTCTTGCCGGCACCGTTCGGCCCCAGCAGCGCCAAGATTTCCCCTCGCTCAATATCGAGACTGACACCTTTCAGCGCCTGAAACCCGTTGGAGTAGGTTTTGGTCAGATTACTTATGGAAATGATCGGAGCCATAGCGAGGCAAAGTCCGGCTTTTGTGATGAATTTCGCGGCGTTTGCCCGCTATATAACCGGTTCTAACCTTTGACCACCCCACGGTAGCGGAACACAGCGTTCGTCCAGGGTAAATAAGCTGTCATCAAATCGTGACCTTCGTCGGGCATATAGCTCCTTAGGTGAGCAACGTTTGTCGCAACTCCGCCCAACGCCTCTTGGCGACACCGTCAGCGCCTGCTGTATTGGCCGATTTATTGCTTTGCATTCATATTGCGTGCAGCATCATTGCAACATGAAGTTCTTTTCTGGAACTGGCAAGGATCCCCCGTCGTTGCCATGCTCCGCTCAAGCCGGCTCCGCCGGCTTTTTTCTTTTTTGCCAGCTTACGATCGGGAAAGAACCTACCAATTGCCGTTTACGCCGCAGCCCGCCGGCGGCAGCGTCTTGTGCTCGAAGCGAGCCTTCAGCATCGCGCAACCCTTGTCGCGAATGGGTCCAGGCATTATGGAGTTGAGACCGATGCCGACTTCATCGAAGGGATCATCGGCATAGGCGACATAAGCATACCAGCGGCCGCCAATGACGATAATGATGGCAATCAGTGCGGCAACGAGCGCCCTTCCCAGGCTTCTCTTTCGTCTCGGTATGTCTTCCATGAACCCCTCCCTGCCATTTAGCCCGCGTAGTTGAGCGCGATTCCGCCGAAAGGTAAATCAGCTTTCCCGTTTGGCAAGGGTGGATGCTGTCCCGGCAAAAGGCCAATCAAAGGCTGCAATAGCGCCGGCCGCCTTGACGGTCCCTGAGGTCGAAATGGAAGTGGTTCCAGTGCTCCGGATTGCTGCCTGGGCCGAGCACCGTATCGAAATAGCGGCAGCTGTCGCTACGTACCGCCTTGAGCAACCGCCCTTCCCGGAAGGAAAACAAGCCCTTCTTCCGTACGTCGATCACATGGCCATTCTTCAGGATAAAGGTACCAACATCGATCGCGTTGCCATGGGCATGTTCCGACATCGGATTATAGCGTTGCCGGCTATTGTTCATCCGCCGGCAGGAATAACCACCGAGCGGCACGATCGTGCCGATGCCCGTCCAATAGCGGGTGCGCGCCGCCGGCGCCAGTTCGTTCTTCACCCATTTTGCGAAGGCGAGCGTCACTTGGCAATTCAACGTGACGGCGGGCCGCACCGCTATATTGCCTGAGAGGCCGCTGAGCGAAACCGGATAGGGAACCTGACATGCCGGGCCGTTCGAGATCGCCGGCTTGTCGGTATAAACCACGCCCATGCGCTGCAATTCCCGACGGCAGGCGATTTCAGAAGGCGGCATCATGCCCGGCGTCGATTGCGGCGCTTCAAACTGCTGATCGAGGCGCGGTATCGGATTTTCGACACGCGGCAGCATCGCAACCTGCGTTCCCGGCAGCTGCCTCGGTATCCGCGACTGGTTGAGTTCGGCCTGTGCCGCCGGCCGCTGAATAATCGACCGGTTGGTCTGTACCGGCGCATCGGTGCCGATGCCGTCGACCACGGGCTGGTCGGATTGACCTTCCGCAATGTTCTGCTGCTCTTCCTGCGCCAATCCCACCACCGAGGCTGATTGCGCCTCTTCGCTCGGCCCGACGCCAAGTTCGGCATCCATGTTGACGCCCTGAGAGGGGATATCCGACTGCTGTGCTAAGCCGGCTTCGACATCCGTGGTGGTCACGGCCTCGCCAGTGCCGTTGGAACGAACGGGACCGCCACTCTTGTAACTGCTCGATGCGGAAACGACGGGATCTTGTACCCCTTGGTAGGCAAATTGGCGTTGCGNCACACTGCGATGCGGCTTGATGGATCCGACACGCGAGGAACTGTCTATGCCGGACGGCGGCACGAGGCTGTCGGCCGTACAGGCGACCAGCGCCGACGACAATAGCAATGGCAGCGCGACCCGCCGTAGAATGGGTAAAATGGTCATAATCCTGATCCGCTGCCCCAGCCACGGTCGGCAATGATTACAAATCCTAAATGGGAAGGGTGAACGAAAGCTTACCGCAGGGTGATCTCGGTGTTTCACACAGGCACCACGTCACCGCATAGTGGCTTGAAGCAAAACACCCACAGGAGTCCTCCATGGAAATGCGGGTATGGCTTTTCCATCGAGGCAGGATTGCATAGGCTGATTGTCGGAATCGACCGTCAACAGGAGCAGATGAATGAATGACAGCGTCAAACCGAGAGGCGAGCTGACATTGCGCACGCTTGCCATGCCCGCCGACGCCAATCCTGCCGGCGATATTTTCGGCGGCTGGGTCATGGCGCAGATGGACTTGGCAAGCGGTATCCGCGCTGCCGAGCGGGCGCGCGGCCGCGTCGTCACGGCAGCGGTCAAGGAGATGGCCTTCGAACTGCCGGTCAAGATCGGCGATACGCTGAGCGTCTTCACCGATGTCGAACGCGTCGGCCGCACCTCGATCACCCTGAGCGTAGAAGCATGGGCGCACCGGGCCCGTTATAACAGCCTGGAGAAAGTGACGGCTGCGACCTTCATCATGGTCGCGCTCGATGAAAACGGCTTGCCGAAGGCCGTACCGGAGGAGAGCTGACGCGATGGATTCCGCGCACACACCGGAAGTCTACGTCTATATCAGAACGGTCATGAGCATGGTGATCGGCCTTTCGCTGGCTCAGCTTCTGACCCGGCTTGCCGGTTTCGTGCAGGCGCCGGGCAAGAACAAGATCTACCCCGTCCATATCGGCTGGGTATTGTCCATGTTCCTGTTCATCATCCATTTCTGGTGGTGGGAGTACCGGCTGCAATCGGTTGCGCAGATCAATTTCGGCGTCTACCTCTTTCTCATCTGCTTCTGCTGCCTCTTCTATTTCCTATGCGTATTGCTCAATCCGCCGTCGGTCGAGGATTATGGCGGCTTCGAGGAATATTTCATATCCCGCCGCCATTGGTTCTTCGGCCTGCTCGCGGTGACCTACGCGGTAGACCTCATCGACACATTGCTGAAGGGGGAAGCCTATTTCCGGTCGCTCGGCTGGGAATATCCAATACGCAATGTCGTNTATATCATNCTTTGCATCATCGCCTCGATCACCGCGAACCGGCGCTTCCAGGCGGCATTCGTGATTGTCGGGCTGATCTATCAGATTACATGGATCTTCCGCCTCTACGACGTGCTTCCGGTATAGCGATCGCATCCGCCAGCGGGCATCAAATCCACCGCCATTTGGGTTCCTGCCGATCCTTGACCAAGACATCGCCATATTGTTCAGATCGATTACGGTCTGGGACGTAGGTGGGAGACTGAAGCCTTGAGGACAAAGAGCTATGCATTGGGATTGGCGCTCGCTCTTTCGCTGCCCTGGCTTGCTCATGCCGAGGACCCAGCCCCAGGACCCGCCAATACGACGATCGACCTGAAATACTGGGTGGAATTCGCAAAACAGGGAAATCCGGCCGCTCAATATGGTCTCGGCTATCGCTACGCCAACGGTCAGGGCGTGGAACAGGATGACGCTCAGGCCGTCGATTGGTATCGGAAATCGGCTGAGCAAGGCAATGCGCAGGCCCAATATGCACTCGCCTACATGTATGCCAGCGGCCGCGGCGTCGATACCGATCTGAAGCAGGCAAACGACTGGTATTTAAGGGCGGCGCAAAACGGTAATGCAGATGCCCAATATGCCATCGGCTATTCCTATGCCAGTGGCCGCGGCATGGCTGTCGATAATGAAAACGCCGTCACCTGGTACCAGAAATCCGCCGCCCAGGGACAGGCGCAGGCGCAATATGCGCTCGGCTACATGTATGCCAATGGTCTCGGGGTGCATCAGGACGAGGCGATCGCACTCGGCTGGTATCGCAAGGCGGCTGACCAAGGTCGGCCCGACGCCCAGTATGCGATCGGCTACATGTACGACAACGGTCAAGGCGCCGAAGAAGACCAGGAACAGGCTGTCGCCTGGTACAAAAAGGCCGGTAGTCAAGGAGTTGCGCAGGGTCTGTATGCAGTCGGCTACGCCTATGCCAACGGCAAGGGTGTCACACGGAACGATGTCGAAGCCTATTCCTGGTATATGAAGGCGGCGATAAAAGGCCGCGCCGACGCCCAATACGCCGTTGGTTACAGTCTTGCGAACGGGATAGGCGTCGCCCGAGACTACAGGCAGGCGCTGCAATGGTATCGCAAAGCTGCCGATCAGGGCCGCCCCGATGCGCAATATGCTATCGGCTACCTCTACGCCAACGGCCAGGGCGTGAAGACTGACGATGACAGCGCGGTGAGATGGTATCGCAAGGCCGCCGAACAAGGCGACGCACAGGGTCAATATGCCCTCGCCTACATGTATGCCGGCGGCCGCGGCGTTGGCAGGGACTATGGCAAAGCCTTTGACTGGTACCAGAAGGCGGCAAGCCAGGGTCACGCTGACGCCCAATACGCGCTCGGTTATATGTATGAAAACGGTCAGGGGACAACGGCTGACAAATGGACCGCCGCTAGTTGGTACCGCAAGGCGGCCGACCAGAACAATTCACAGGGCGAATATGCCCTCGCCTACCTTTATTATCAGGGCGCCGGTGTTCCCAAGGACTATGGCCAAACAGCCGCTCTGTTTCGCAAAGCCGCCGATAAGGGCGATGCTCGGGCGGAATACGGTCTTGGATATCTGTATTATAACGGCTATGGCGTGCCAAAGGACTCCAAGACCGCTGCCGACTGGTTCAACAAGGCGGCGGCCAAGGGATTGCCGGAAGCGCAACACGGGCTCAGCTACATGGAAGCCAATGGCGACGGCCCGATCAGGGATCTCGGACCGCTGGGACAAGGGGCCGCCGATAAACAAGGCTCGGGCGTCAGCACGGGCTGGCTCTTGTTCCATTTGCTGATGGTGCTCGTGCCTTAGCGGTTGCGAAGCGCTCGCCATGTTAATTCAACGGATTTCGACTGAGGGGTAGATTGTGAACTGGAAGAAAGCGGCAGCAGGTTTGCTCTTCGCGCTGGCGTCCGCGGGAGTCGCACAAGCCGATGTCGGACGAAACAGCTACGATCGCGGCGACATCAAATCCGGCCTGGATTACTGGCGACCCCTGGCGAACAAGGGCAATCCCGCCGCACAGCTGAAACTCGGGCGAATGTATGAGGAGGGCAATGGCGTCGAAAAGAACCTGACGCTCGCCCTTAGCTGGTACAAGAAGGCCGCCGATCAGGGCAATGCCGAAGCGCAATTCAACGTCGGCACCATGTACGATCAGGGCGAAGGCGTTACCGCCGACAAGAGCCAGGCCATAGCCTGGTACAAGAAGGCTGCGGCACAAGGATACCTCAACGCGCAATACAATCTCGGCGTCGTCTACGACACGGGCCAAGGCGTAGCCCAGGACAAGCCGCAGGCGTTTGCCTGGTACAGCAAGGCCGCCGAACAGGGCGACACCGATGCGCAGTTCAATGTCGGCACCATGTACGACCAGGGCGATGGCACGGGCAAGGATAAGACCAAGGCCGTCATCTGGTATCGCAAGGCAGCCGAACAGGGAAAAGTCGAGGCGCAATACAATCTCGGCATTATGTATCGCGACGGCGAAGGCGTCGCCAAGGACAGCGCTGCCGCCTTCTCCTGGTTCAAGAAGGCGGCCGACCAAGGCGATGCCAGTGCGCAGTTCAATATCGGGGCCATGTATGCCGATGGCGATGGGATCAGGCAGGATCAGGCCGAGGCGATCGCATGGTTCCTGAAAGCTGCAGCGCAGAACGATGTCGAGGCCGAATACAATCTCGGCGTCATGTTCCGCGATGGCGAAGGCGTTACCAAGAACGGCCATCGAGCCGTCTACTGGTTCGAAAGGGCGGCGGAACATCGCTATGCCGGCGCGGCCTACAATCTCGCTATGATGTACCGCGACGGCGATGGCGTCGCTGCGGACGCGGGCAAGGCAGCAGAATGGTTCCGCAAGGCGAAGCATTTGGGTTACGACGGAGACACGGAGCCGCCGGAAGCTCCCTCCGGTGGACAGACTATTCCGATTTGAGCGCTTTATGGGCCGACCGGTAAACCCTCATGGCCTGTCGATCATTGCCCTGCTCCCGGTGGAGCGCGGCAAAGCATGCGGATACCTATCGGACGGTCATCATCAAGTCGGGGATTGCCTTGGCAAAGGAAGAGATGGAAGACTGTCGCGGCGCTGCGCCTGATTTGCTGCTTCTTCCCTTGAGAGGATAGATCGTCGTGAACCTGAAATATCCCATGTTCCCCGTCTCGCTTCTGCCGCCGCTTCGCATGGCTTCGTTGACGGTGGCGATCGTGCTGCCGCTCTCTCCGCTTCCGATGGCGGCTATGCCGGCGGAGGCCGCGCCCGGTTCGTGCTGGTCGCTGCTGCAGAGCAAGTTCGGCCCCGAGATCGAAAAATCGGTGAATGAGGCCGATCCGTGCAAGAAGCTCCCGGGTGTCGATCACAAAGACAAGTTCGAGGTGAAATCGCTCGATGTCTGCGACGGTCCGAACGGTGGCGTCCAGATCAATGCCCATGCAGAGATGGCCTGCAAATCGCATGGCGTATTGAAGACGACGATCAAGGGGGAACTCGATGCCTCGATGACCGTCGATGTCGGCGCGTGCCACATCACCGACCTGCATCTCGGCATCAATGGCCCGATCGGCGAGCTGATATCCTCAGTCGGAGGACTGCAGGAACTTGCCCGCGGCTTTGCCCAGGCCAAGATCTCGGAAATCTGCGGAAAGTGAAGAAGGGCCGGTAAGGATCGCCGGCCCTTGAGATGGAATGACGACAACCGGTTCAGGTTTGCATGACAGCCGAACCGAACACCCTTCTTCTCGAAGCCAAAACCGGCAAACAACGCCACGACGACGGCCACGATGCAGGCGACGATCAACAGCGCCAGCGCATAGTCGCGCCCCATTGCTTGGCAAGCCCGGCCTGGATCGAGGCATTGCCCGAAGCCAGCAGATTGCCGAGCTGATAGGCAAATCCGGGGAAGGTGCCGCGCACCTCGTCCGGCGACAATTCGTTGAGATGCACGGGGACGATGCCCCAGGCGCCCTGCACGAACAGCTGCATCAGGAAGGCGCCGATCGCGAGCATCACAGGTCCGTGGCCCCAGACCCAGAGCGGGGCGACGGGTATGGCCAGCAGCGCCGCGATGACGATCGTCCGCCGCCTGCCCCAGCGCTGTGACAAAGAGCCGAAGGTCAGGCCGCCGACAATCGCACCGATATTGTAGACGATGGCGATGGCGCCGACCGTATAGGAATCATATTGCCGCTGGGTTTCGAGGAAGGTCGGATAAAGATCCTGGGTGCCATGGCTGAAGAAATTGAACGCGGTCATGAGAAGCACGGCCCACAGGAAGAGCGGGATATTCTCACGCAGCACGGTGAGAAACGGCCGTTGCGGCTTGGCCTGCCGCTGCAGGAAGGCTGGAGATTCCTCCACGTTACGCCTGATATAGAGCACCAGCAGCGCGGGGACCGCACCGACGAAGAACATGCCGCGCCAGCCGATGATCGGAAACAGCAGGAAGAAGACGATCGAGGCGATCAGATAGCCCGAGGGGTAACCGGCCTGTAGGATACCCGATACCAGACCGCGGGAATCCTCCGGTATCGTCTCCATGACGAGCGACGCGCCCACGCCCCATTCCCCGCCCATGGCGACGCCGAAAAGCGCACGCAGGACGAGAAACATCGTCAAGCCGGTCGAAAAGCCGGTCAGGAATTCGAAGACGGAATAAAGCAGCACGTCGACCATCAGGGTCGTGCGCCGCCCGAACCGATCCGCCGCGAGCCCGAAGATCAGCGCGCCGAGCGGCCGCATGGCGAGGGTAAGAAAGATCGCCACGGCAACCGCCGGAACGTCTGTGTGAAATTCTTCGGCTATATGCTTGAGAACGAAAACCAAAATGAAGAAATCGAAAGCGTCCAATGTCCAGCCCAGATAGGCTGCGATCACGGTGTTTCGCTGCTGGGGGGACAGGGAACGTAAGCTATCCAATGCGGTCATCATGATCCTCCGACCGGATGGCGGCGGCGAGGCGGGCAATACCGGATGCCGTCGAAGCTGGGGAAACCCGGCATTGGCCGGGCATGTCGACGTTGCGGCTGGTTCCTCCCTTGGCGCCTGCGAGAAGCGCGCTATGCGGACTTTGGATCAGCGATAACGCATTAGCCGCCCGTGGGTTGTAACATATTTGACATCTCCGGCGAATGGAAAAATCCGCCACTTTGTTTCCCTTTTGTACCCTTTACCCCTTCACATCTGCGCGATCTGTCGCCATATTCGCCTCATGGCCAAATCATCGAAAAAATCCCCCGCCCCGACCGGTTTCGAAGAGGCGCCGCAGGCACCGTTTGAAGGTGCGCCGCTCAGCGGTAGCGTTGCCGATTGGGTGAAGCAGCTCGAAGCCGATGCGGAAGCATCCGGCGTCGAAACCCAGCGCGAGATCGCTTCGAAGGCCGGCAAGCACCGCAAGAAGGTGGAGATAGCTGCATCCAAATCAGGGCGCGGCACATCGATGGGTGGATCGACCGATCCGAAGACACGTGCCGCTGCCGGTCTCAACCCGGTGGCCGGTCTCGACATCGCGCTTGAAGACGCCGATAAGATTTCGCGCGAAGGTGTTACGGCCACCGTCGAGGCGCTATCGAAGCTAATCGAAAGCGGTAATCCTCTCTTCAAGGACGGCAAGCTCTGGACGCCGCACCGCCCTGCCCGGCCGGCGAAATCCGAAGGCGGCATCCGGATCCGCATGGATTCGGAGTATCAGCCCGCAGGCGACCAGCCGACGGCGATCCGCGATCTTGTCGAGGGATTGGAGAATGGCGAGCGCAGTCAGGTTCTGCTCGGCGTCACCGGCTCCGGCAAGACCTTCACCATGGCCAAGGTCATCGAGGCGACACAACGCCCCGCCGTCATCCTCGCGCCGAACAAGACGCTGGCGGCACAGCTCTATTCCGAGTTCAAGAATTTCTTCCCGGACAACGCGGTCGAGTACTTCGTCTCCTACTATGACTATTATCAGCCGGAAGCCTATGTGCCGCGTTCGGACACCTTCATCGAGAAGGAAAGTTCGATCAACGAGCAGATCGACCGCATGCGCCACTCGGCGACGCGCTCGCTACTGGAACGCGACGACTGTATCATCGTCGCATCGGTTTCGTGCATCTACGGTATCGGCTCGGTCGAAACCTATACGGCGATGACGTTCCAGATGAATGTCGGCGACCGGTTGGACCAGCGTCAGCTTCTCGCAGACCTNGTGGCGCAGCAATACAAGCGCCGCGACATGGATTTCATCCGCGGCTCCTTCCGCGTTCGCGGCGATACGATCGAAATCTTCCCGGCCCACTTGGAGGATGCCGCATGGCGCATCTCCATGTTCGGCGATGAGATCGACGCCATCACCGAATTCGATCCGCTGACCGGCCAGAAGACCGGCGACCTGAAATCGGTGAAGATCTACGCCAACTCGCACTATGTTACGCCGCGCCCGACGCTGAACGGCGCCATCAAGGCGATCAAGGAAGAGCTGAAAATCCGGCTGGCCGAACTGGAAAAGGCCGGACGCCTGCTCGAGGCGCAGCGCCTGGAACAGCGCACGCGCTACGATATCGAGATGCTCGAAGCCACCGGCTCCTGCGCCGGCATCGAGAACTATTCGCGCTATCTGACTGGCCGCAATCCCGGCGAGCCGCCGCCGACTTTGTTCGAATATATCCCTGACAATGCCCTGCTGTTTATCGACGAAAGCCACGTCTCGGTCAGCCAGATCGGCGGCATGTATCGCGGCGACTTTCGCCGTAAGGCGACGCTTGCCGAATACGGTTTCCGTCTGCCCTCCTGCATGGACAACCGGCCGCTGCGCTTCGAGGAATGGGACGCCATGCGCCCGGATACGATCGCGGTTTCGGCAACGCCGGGCAGTTGGGAAATGGAACAATCCGGCGGTGTCTTCGCCGAACAGGTCATTCGCCCGACCGGCCTCATCGACCCGCCGGTCGAGGTTCGTTCTGCCCGCACCCAGGTCGACGACGTGCTCGGCGAAATCCGCGAAACCGCCGCCAAGGGCTATCGCACGCTCTGCACGGTGCTCACCAAGCGCATGGCCGAGGACCTGACGGAATATCTGCATGAACAGGGCGTGCGCGTGCGCTACATGCACTCCGACATCGACACGCTGGAACGCATCGAGATCATCCGCGATCTGCGCTTCGGCGCCTTCGACGTGCTCGTCGGCATCAACCTGCTGCGCGAAGGCCTCGACATTCCGGAATGCGGCTTCGTCGCCATCCTCGATGCCGACAAGGAAGGCTTTCTGCGCTCGGAAACGTCGCTTATCCAGACGATCGGCCGTGCCGCGCGTAACGTCGACGGCAAGGTCATCCTTTATGCCGATACCATTACCGGCTCGATGCAGCGGGCGATGGACGAGACCAGCCGCCGCCGCGAAAAGCAGATGGCCTACAACAAGGAACACGGCATCACGCCGGAATCGGTCAAGGCGAAGATTTCCGATATCCTCGACAGCGTTTACGAGAAGGACCATGTCCGCGCCGATATCGGCGGCGCCTCCGGCAAGGGCTTTGCCGATGGCGGCCACCTCGTCGGTAACAATCTGCAAGCCCACCTCAACGCGCTGGAGAAATCCATGCGTGATGCCGCTGCCGACCTGGACTTCGAAAAAGCGGCACGGCTGCGCGACGAGATCAAGCGCCTCAAGGCCGTCGAACTCGCTGCCATGGACGATCCGCTCGCCCGCGAGGAGGCGAAGAGCCTCGAAAGCCGCAGCTCTTCATCGAGCAAGCGTGCACCGCCAGCGCCGGATACCTCCCGCTCCTATTTCGCCAAGCCGAGCCTCGACGAAATGGGGCCGGGCAGCGATGCCGGCACGCCGCTCTTCCGCAAGAATACACTGGACGAGATGACTGTCGGCCGCACCGAAAAGCCTGTCACAGGCAAGGTGCCGGACAAGCCGATCACCCGGGCAAAGCCGGGCGTCGGCTCCTATGAGGACCCGGTGGACGAGAAGCAGCGCAAGGGGCGGACAAAGGGCAACGGGACGACCCGGGCGATAAGGCGGCCGCGATTGTCGGATATCTGCCGCCCGGTGCTGCCGATTTTATGAAGGCTGAGGCCTGCGAGCGTGGAGCAATGCCTTGCTGACGAGGCTGTAACCGCTACATGGCATCATATGAGGAGGCCCACGGGGAGACGGAAGGCGCTTGAGCGCGTACCGGGCCGGTGGGAAGCGATAGCAAGCTGGGGAGAAAGACCGATGTCCGAGCCTTTGATCGTCCGTCGCGAGACCCATGTCTCGGCGCCGCCTGCCGCAATATTCGCACTGCTGACTGATCCAGAAAAGATCCTGCGCTGGATGGGCACGGAAGCCCGGACGGAGCCGGAGCCTGGCGGCATCTATCTCGTCAACGTCACTGGGAGCCGTTTTGCGCGCGGCTCTTTCCGCGAAGTCGTGCCGGTTCATCGCCTCGCCTATAGCTTCGGCTGGGAAGGCAGCGAGGAAGTGCCTCCCGGATCGAGCCTTGTGGAGATCGACCTGATCGAGCAACCCGACGGAACGCTGGTGCGCCTCACCCATACCGGCCTGCCGACGGTCGAACAATGTGAAGCGCACGCAAAAGGTTGGGCGCATTATCTCGACCGCATGGCAGCGGTGGCCGCCGGACGCGATCCTGGCCCCGACCCCATGCGTGGACACGACGGCAGGAACTGATGACGTTTTAAGGGCGGCGTCATCGGGCTCGATGCTCGATAGCCGCGATATCACCGCCCGGCGACGGCCATTGCTTATGGCATTTTGCTTTCAAATGCCGTTGGCATGGCCACACGGGCACGGATGACAGCCGGCAAGCGTCATGGCATGATCGCCGCATGGATTTGCCCGCTCCCCTCGCCTGGCTGGTCGACGAAGCCGGCACCTCGCCCAGCCCCGAACGCTTCCTGGCCGATCTGGGCGGACATCTATTGGCCGCCGGCCTCCCGCTGGCCGGCAGCGCGCTGACGCTTGCCGCGCCGCATCCGATCATCACGCAACATACGTGGCTATGGCGCGCCGAGACCGGAGCGGTGACCGAAGCTCTCGGCTTCGCCGGCACGGCGCTCGGACAGGCCGGTCGCGATTGGCTCGGCGATCTCGGCCCGATATGCGAGGAAACGATCGGGATCGCGCCCGGCAATTCCGTGCTTGCCTGGGCAAGCATCCGGCCGTTCAGCACCTCCGAAGCGGAAAACCTGCGCGAGATCGCCCGATTTGCCGCAGCCCCTTTGGCGGGATTGGCCGCACGCGCCACTCTATCCACCCTTCTCGAAGCCTATCTCGGCCGCAGAAGTGCGGCGCGCGTGCAGGCGGGCGCGCTCAGCCGCAACAGCGGCGAAACCATCCGCGCAGCCCTGCTCTGCGCTGATCTGCGGGATTTCACTGCTCTTTCCGAAGCGACTGAACCAAGCGTCGTGATCGCGGCACTCGATGCCTGGTTCGACCGCGTCGCCGGCGCCGTGCATGCCTTCGGCGGCGAAGTGCTGAAATTCATGGGCGATGGCGTGCTGGCAATCTTCCCCATGAGCGGGACACCGAAGGAAGCCTGCGAGGCGGCCTTGCGCGCCGCCACCGCCATCCGCGCCGGCATGGCGCATCTCGACGCGACGCGGACAAGCCAGGGCCTGCCGCTGCTCCCCTTTGGCGTCGCGCTGCATTTCGGCGACATGCTCTGGGGCAACATCGGCGCTGCCGATCGGCTGGACTTTACCGCGATCGGCCCCGCGGTCAACCTCGTCAGCCGGCTGGAGGGCCTCTGCAAGCCGCTCGGACGCAATATTCTCGTTTCCGGATCGGTCGCATCCGAGACGGCGATGCCGCTGCTGTCCTTGGGGGATTATGAATTGCGTGGGATAATCGAGCCTTGCGCGGTGTTTACACCGAGCTAAAGCCGGTGTCTCAGACGCTGGTGCAGGAGAAGTTCTCAGCCTCGCAATAATACGGAC